>SXGT01206047.1_pt1 | contig 21630 bp, 23 predicted proteins | sample 3176221 | NCBI WGS metagenome assembly SXGT01 (sample SAMN11356862, study PRJNA531348) | freshwater metagenome | isolation source: freshwater sample F1-120 | place: China: Fuxian Lake, Yuxi | collected 2017-12-25
CTAGCGCCTCGCGGAATAAGACCTCCGGGCCTGCCTCAGTAAGCGATTCAGGAGTCGCTGCTTGCCCGTCGATCGTCAGCCCGGTCACTCCGCGGAGGGCCCACAAGACATACAGGCGATCGATTTCCGCCGACAACACCGCAGCCTCGATCTTCTCGCCCGGGTCCGTGCCTGCGTTCAGAAACTCCACCTTACGCCACAGTTCCCGAACTCGCCGTGTCAATTCCATCCTTCTCCCGAACGACACTCGCGCGAGCCTGTACGCCACTCCCGGCACCGTCTTCGATTCCAAAACCAGTTCGCTTTCGTAGTTCATGGCTTATCCAAGGGCCACTGCGATTTCATCGTCTACCGTGCCCTGGGCTCGTGAATTCCGAAACCGCCACTGTAGGCGCGGGTCGCTGTCATCGAAGTCCGGCACTTCTGGCACCACGCTCTTCAAGTACACGCCGAACATCTGTCCTGTTTGCTGCCCCGGCTGAAACATCACCGGCACCGGCGATTCCTGCCTCGCGGCCTGATAGAGGCCAACAGTCGCGGCTTCGTCGTTCTGATACAGGTCGAAATCCACACCCACCTCCCTCTTGCCAGGCATCATGCACTGTGGCATGGATGACCCGAACTCGTTCGCTCTCGCGTCGAGATTGTTCGCGAGCGTGAATAGAGCGCTTGTAATCGTTAGGAACCGGTCCGATGCGCTGCCAAGCCATGCCTGCCCAAGATGTCCGGGTACTGCCTGAGCGTTTAGCTGCTGAACTGCGGGCTCTGCTGGAAACGTGCCCAGACTCCCTATCCCCGAACTGAAGCTGCTGCTGTCGATCAGGTCCTGCGCTGGCCCGCTAAACTCGAATTCGTGATAGTCTCCATTCACCTTGATCGTCATCTTGTCCACTGAAGCGCCGCACACGATCCGTTGCACCGCCGTCGCAGGACTCCAATAGTCGAAAAGGCTAACGCTCGGCAACTCGGTCGCTGGAAAATAGGTGAGCGTTGCTCCAATGGGTGCGCCCGCGGCTGGAACCGTCGAGAACGGAGCGTTGACCTGAACCTTGGTCGCGTCCACGACCGCTGCCACGAAACGCAGTTCTCCTTGGTACGTAACAGCTTGGCCCGAGACCAGTCCGTGTACCGCGGAAAACGCGAGTTGGGTCGCGGTCGAACCCGGACCTGTCACACCACCAGCGTAATGGAGCGGAGCGCCACCCATAGCCGCCTGTATGAGCGGCGCGTAGCCCGGGCGTTGCGCGCCGCCGCCCCACCCAGTCAGGTAGGCCTGCAACTCGAACGTCGTCTTTCGCCGCTGTCCGGCCGGCGTCCCCGGAAACGTGCGGCTCCCGGTCTTATCGCGACGCTCTGCCTGAGCCGAACGCTGCCGCGCCGTCAACTTGACCGCCGCGAACCGGTCCGCCGTCACGGGTGCCGGAACTACCCCAAAGCCGCTTTCCAACCCCGCATAAAGGCGGTTTGCATTTGATGATACATAACAAGACATTTACGATTCTCCTTGCCGAGCGCTGTTGCGCCGTTAAGTCTTTTCGGAGCAGGCGCTTTAGCCTGCTGTGCCCCTCGCGCGCGTGGCCGGCCGTTACACGCTCACCTGCAAATCAAACGTGATCTTCGCGGTTTGAATATAGTTCTTGCCGCCTCGCTTCACTCCGCCGAAAACGGCCTCGTAGCCTCCGGTATAGAACATTCCTCCGCCCCAATCTCCGCGGCTCTTATCAAGGACTTGCGCCACGGCATCCACATACAACTGCAGTCGCTGTTCGAGGCCCTGGAGACGGTCGTTGGACACTCTCACCTCGATCGCCATCTGCGCTTGCCCCGAAAACGTCCGGAAGGTCTCCTTTAGCGTATTGGTCAACTTCTCGCAATAAAGATGTACCGCCGGGTAGCTGGTCTCGAGATCCCGTTCCGCCATCTCCGCCGCCACGTTCTGCGCGAACACTTGCTTCGTCCCGATCACGGGCAGAAGCAAGCTTTCCTCCCGCGAGATAGCTCCGATACTTGAATTCAACCCTGCGGGCGCAGTGATCAACTGAAGCGCTTTCTGTGTTGCGAGATTACCGATCCTTGGCATTGTCTACCCCCTCAGCTGGACTCGCGGAACGATCTTCAGCGCATCCGGTTCCTGGCCGGTGCCTGGCTTCTGGCCCGAAATCAGGCCAATCGGCGGCATGGTCCACGGCACAGACAACGGAAGGGGCGAGGAATTCTGCCGCGTGAGACTGTCGATGGATGTCCCGGCATACACGTTCCATCCAGTCGCCGTCTGGGGAGGAACTCCCGGCAGGACCGTGAGCGCGTATCCGCTGCCTGTCGCAAGACAACTCACTCCACCTGGCATCCCTTCCTGCCCCGCGGCGTTCGTCCATGCATACTGCACAAAGTACATGTCCGGCGCGCCGACGCCTGGTGCGCTGCCCCGCGTCGGCGCGTTCGCCCTCGCGAGCGGCGCGGATACCACTCCAAGCCCTGTCTGGACGAGCATCTCCTGAGCCCACGTGGCAAGCGATCTGTACTCCTTCCACTTACTCTGGTACCGGTCATTGAGTTGATTGAAGTACGCATCCCGGTACACAATCGATAACGTGTGAAACACATGCCACAACTTTAGCGGCGGAGTGACGACAACTCCGTCCAGCGCGCCTGTGACCGATCCCGTGCGTTGCACGATCCGCGTCAACTCGATCGCCACCTCCTGCTGCCCCAAGTGCAGTTTCATTGTCAGATCGATCCCCTCCGCGCTCGCAAGATTGTAAATATGCGTTTCCTGAGCTCGCAAGTCTTCGATCGCCGACACGATCCCATCGGTAAAGAGTGGCATCGCCTTTCCCTACGCCTTCGCCGGCTTCGGCGTCGTTTTGGCGCCCCGCGAGTCAGCTGGTGAGACCACCGCAAATTGCAGCCGGCCTGCTTGCGCCAATACTTCCGCGGCTTCCCGCTCCTCACTGACTCGGAGTTTAAACTCCGCAGCCTCTTCGCCGGACGCCGCCCGCGCTCTCCCCTCCACAATCATCCGGGCTGCGACGCCGCGCGTAACTTCCGTCATAACCCCGGCCCTGCCTCCGTCGCTGGTCTCGTTGCTCACAACGATCACGAAATCGGAAGTCATTCCCTTTTCTGCTTCGCGGATTTTCTCGTAATATGCTCGTAGGTCCATAGTTCTCTCCCTTGATCTCAGAAATGGCACGAAGGCAACCTGCCAGACCATCTGCCGCGCCACAAAAAAACTAAGGGCCGGAACCCGAAGATCCCGGCCCTGTCTCTGACACGGACTTGCTGGATGAGCCAGACTAACAATTTATGCCCAACCGCCCGCGGTTCCGTTGCCCGCGATCTAGCTCCTGACCTGCACGCCGAAGCTGTTACGGATCACAGCGGCGCCGTACAGAACGTCCACCGTGAACTGCTGCGCCAGAGTGTTCGGCTGGTAGCTCATGATCACGCGCATCCCGAAATTGCCGAACTCCGCGTATTCCGCAATCGCGCCGGTCCCTGGAAGCGGTTGCGGCAGGCGCCGGATTACCAGGCCGATCGCGTTCTTCGCGAACGCTATGTTGTTAGTAGTCACCGGAGCGCTTCCTGTCTTCTGCACGAACTGCGAACGGAACACGAAGAAGTCTTTGATCTTGCCCACGCTGCCGTCCACGAGCGCGCGAAGTCCCGCTTCGCCTGCTGTCTGGAATTCGCTGAACCGCGGAATCTGGCGGAGTTGCGAGTACGTAGTTCCGTCAACCACCAGATACTTTCCTTCGCTCGCCGGTAGCTTCGCGTTGAACAACGCCGTCTCGGCCAGATCGACCGCTGATTCAGTCAGCGCCGCGCCGGCCGTCCCCACCGGCGTATTGCTTGTGAACCCCGCGTAAAGGCTCATCAGATCGCTTTCGATCTTCTGCGCGATCGCAACGACGGCGGGACGCATGTAGATGCTCAACAGGTCCGGCACGGCCAGGATCTTCGTCACATCCGGAATCTGAAACGTCGCTTCCGCGTGTGTGTTCAGAACGATCTGAGAGTTGCCCACATTCGGGCTCTGAGTTTGGACGGTTCCACCTTCCGCGATGTTGTTCGCCACAAGCGTGGGTGAAATCGGGATATTCACCGTGTCTCCCGCCTGCGCGAGAGTCGGTTCGTAGTCGCGATTCACAAGGTTCCCCATCACAAGGTTCCCCACTAGTGCGGGCAACGCATCGGCCGCCACTAGTTTAACGATCGCGTTCGCGAGATTTGCTGAAGTAATTGCTGCCATAGACTTTTCCTTTCGATTCGAAACTGCTTCTTTCCTCTACCGCAGTGTCTGGGACGCGACACGAAGAATCTCGTGCCGCACGCGGTCCATTTCCTCCCGGCTCATCCCTGGCCGGATCTTATCCAGATCGACACTGCCCCCCTGGCCGGACTGGTTCCTTTGCGCACCAGTCAGCCCGGTCCCTCCGGATATCCGCGCCGGCAGGAACTCAGGATTGGAATTCACGAAGGCGGTCAAGTACTCCTGCACGCCTACCTCACCCTGTTCCCCCTTTGCCACCAGGCGGCCGTCCTCGGTCCGCACGATATCATCTCGCACGGCTTTGAAGGCCAGTTCCACCTTCGCTACGCCCAACCGGTGCAATTCCGCCCGGATGCTTGAGCTTCGCTCCGCCTCTTCAGCCTGTTTCCGGCTGCGTCGGTTCTCCTCCACCAGTTCGTTGAGCCGCCGTTCCAGTTGCTCGCGCCGCTTGCGCTCTTCGAGCAATTCGGTCTTGTACGCCGGTTCTGTCCGGGCGGTCTCCTTTCTGGCGTATTCGTCTATCGCCTGGCGCACGATTGCCGAAACGTCGTTCGCAGGTTGGGTCTCTTGATCGTCCGTTCTTTCGTCCATTTATCTCCTCGCTTCGGCGCGTGCGTGCGCGCCAAACTCACCGCTTCGTTCTGGCCTCTGCCTTTTCGAACGACGCGTCGATCTCCGCCGCGATCGTGCTCTTCACCTCCTGCCGCGCGTCGCACAAGTACTTGAACGCCAGGTTCTTGAACAGGAATTTTTTCAACGTCTCCGATTCAATTCCGATCTCAAGTAACTTCTTGGCGTCGTCAAGTTCGGTGCTGAAGTCTCCGATATCGAATTCGTCGAGGCCCGAAACATCCACGGTCAGTTCGTCTTGCCGGGCAGCGCTCACAGCCCGCAGCACCTGTTTCATCGAGTCTTTGACCGCGTCTCCGTACGCCCGAAGGACTTCCTGTGTGACGCTGAAGTCGCGTAACTTGCTCAGCCCCGATTGACCGGCACCCTGCAGGCCGCCTCCGCCGGCTTGCGCCATTAGGTAACACACCCTGTAGATTTCCTCTTTCAGCTTCACAAGGTTATCGGCGGCGATCTGATAGACTTTGCCCTCCGGCTCCGTCCACCCGAACTTGTCGTCTTTTCCCAACTGGATGTAGTAGGATTCGCCCACGATCTGGTTGAAGTCTCTGTCCGAGTAAACCACTGGCATGGCAAACAGCCCCATCGTGAGCGCCCACGAGAGAGCATTCGACTTGTTGAAGTGCTCAAGTTGCACAAGAGCCGCTTTGTTCATCAGCCAAAGTCCTTCGCTGACTTTCAGTTCGAACACGGGAACCCTCTGCTGAAAGGCCATCCCATGGCGGCCCTCGTCAATGATCTCGATTGGGTTCGGGCTCCCGCCACTGTCGATCAGAAGATTCCCTACGCCTTCGAACCCGTGGTTCCCGGCGCCTTCGATCCGCCGGAAGATTCTGAAGTTCTCGCGGTCGTAATAGACCCAGTGGGTTTCTTTCACCCAGCCGCTGTCGGTTACCTTTTCCTGACGCAGCGAAGACGCGCGCAGCACTATCCATTCCAGGTAGCCGTTCTCGTCGTAGCTCCAGTTGATGACTTCCTCCGGCGAATACTCCACCAGATACGCGCGCGACCGTCCTAGATTGTCCTCCTCGGCTCGCGTCAGGGCGTGTTCCCCGGTCCTTGGAAAATCGACCACGATGAATGACTTCCCGCATACCAGCGCCTCGATAAACCTCCGCCGGAAGAAATCTGTCAGTGTAGTTCCTTTCAGATCGCAGTTTTCGGAAACCGAGTTAAAGAACTGTTTTCCGGCCTCGTTCGCCCCGTCGTATGTCAAGACCGGCTCGCGCCGCAGCAGCGTTGCTGCATACCAGTCGATGATTGAGCCTGCGTAGTTCTCGTAGAAAACGCGACTGAGCCTTTCGGCATAAACCTCGCCCGGTTCCTTGCTTCGGCGCACCAGATACTCCGAGGCGTTCTCACGCATCCGTTCGCCGCCCGCATAGAGATCCTTGTACTTCTTCCAAGTCGCCTTGTGCGCGACGTATTCGGGATGTTCTCGATTGATGTAGTTCATAGCCGCCAGCCGCCGATTGTGAGTCGCGCCCCTGCGCGAGAGGGGCCTTCCGACCATCGGAAGGCCCCGGGGTCCGTCACTCCCGGACGGCGCTTTCTTCTGCTCCGAGGCTAGCATTCCACCACTTAGCACCTGACACGCGGCTACCTGTAACTTGTTGAATTAGAAAGTAAAAAAAACTCATCAATCTGTGACCGTACAAATCTGCACCGCCGGGAGCGGCAGGTTTGGGTCGAAGGGAGGATATGCGAGCGCTCCGAAGGCAACAATGTGCGGCGAACGAAGCCGGACCGGTGCTACCGGGTACTGGCAGGCCCGCGGCCGTCGTGTTCGGCGCGCGTGAGGATCGTGAGGTTCAGGCTTCTCGCGTGCGGAGTGGGATCACGTCGCGATCATCGAAGCCATCAAGGGACTGGCCTGTATCCGCGAGTTCGATACAGAATAGCCGATCAGATCAGTTCTGCGGCCAAGCGTTCTTGCACCTGGCCGCATGGAACGTCGATGGTTCTCAACTTGCTCCTCACTTCATCACGACGTCCCATACCTTGGTCCTTCTCGACTTGCCGCCAGGCCCCTCAACATCCAGAGTCACCACATACTCCCCGGCTCCTGGAAAGGTGTGCAGCGGGTGCTGCTCCGCCGAAACCGTTCCGTCTCCGAAATCCCACTTGCGGGACGTCACCTGTCCGTAGGTGCGGTCCTGAAATGACACCAACCGCCTGTCCATGTCGACCACTTGAAACGACCAGTCGGCATCAAGTGCGGGCTGCAGGTTCGCTTCGACAGGCATCAGTCGGAACGCCACCAGGTCGGACGCGTTACCGTACATCGAAGTCTTGTGCGAAAGGTTCCAGAATCCTCTGTATGTCTTCGCATTGACATCGTCGTAGTCGAGCACGGACCACGACATTCCGATCACCTTGTTCTCCCGAAGTTGGCTCTCGACAGCACGCCCGGGACCATCGCATCCGGCGTAATCAAAAGGCGTGATCCATAATTCCAACGTCAACTTTCCGCTCTCGCCGGGTTTGAAGTTGTATCCGTAGGCTGCGTTCGCGTACGGTAGACTCTTGATCCACGGCTGGCAACCCCAGACCATCGTCCAGTCTTTCCCAAGGGCCGGGGTGAAGATATGGTAGTTCTGCGCGTGAACGCCGTGGAAGAGGAAGTGCGCCTCATCCTTGTTAAGTTTGGCGTACGGGTGCAACTGCTTGATGAACGGCCCGCCCGAGAGGTCGCCATCCACGACCAGTTCAAAGATGTCGTTGTGCAGGTCTGTGCGTGAGAAATCCCAGTAGTCGTCGGATGCCTCATAGAGAAGATAGAGCCGATTCTGGCCATTAACCCAGCCCACTTTCACCTTTACGTCAAGATCACGCACGTCGCGTTTCGTGTTGTTGACTGTGTCCACCAGTTGGTCGCCCCCGATCGTGTAGGATTCCGGAACCATCGCCCAATCGTCTCTTTTACCGTCAATACGAGGAATCGCGTTGGCAGGGAACTGGAAGATCTTAAACTCTAAACCGGGCCGCTCCAGCGCCGCTGCCAACGTGGCGGCAGCCAGCATCAGGACTAATGTTCTCATGTGGTCCACATTGTACACTGTCATCATGATGATGCGGAGGGCTTTGCTCGCGGCGCTTCTGTGCACGGTGGGATGTTCGCGGGGAGCGGAAAATCCGTCGTCCGTCCTTATCCTGGTTAACGACGATACGATGCCTGAACCCGGCACCGGCCGAAAAGGAGCAAGCCTTTATGTCGGCGAATATTACGCGGAGAAGCGGGGCATTCCGAAGTCGAACATCCTTAAGCTCCATATCAAATTGTGTTGCGACGACGATCTTCACGACGCCGGCAATTCCGAAATTAGTTGGGCACGTTTTGAGGAAGAAATCCGGAAGCCGGTCATGAAGTTTCTTGCGGCGAACGGTCGCCGCGACGAGATTCACTACATTGTGCCGGTCTACGGAGTTCCGTTTCGTATGCATGGCACGAAGTGGAAATATCAGGGGCAATCCGTCGACTCGTTTCTTGCTTCCATGAATGCGATGGAGGACGTATTCGGTCTCGCCAATCCGTACCGGGCTCGCGCCCGGCAGGGGCAAAAGCGCTTCCGGGACTGGACGAATCCTTATCACTGGAAGATGTACATCGTTGCTCGCCTTGACGGGCCAAGCGCGATGATTGCCGCAGGGTTGGTGGACAAGGCACTCGCGGCGGAGACGTCACTCAAGAAAAGCGACGGCATAGGCTACTTTGACTTCCGCCACTTGTCCTGTTGTGCCGGTCAGCCTTACTTCGACGCTGACCGGACGATGATCGATGCCTACACGCTGGCGAAAGAGAACGGGTATGAGGCCGTCCTGAACGACCAGGCGCTTACCAAGGGCGAAATGATCCACAGAGCCCCAAAGACTCTGTGGGCTTGGGGTTGGTACAGCGGAGCCACGTCATGGGAAGGATATCAGTTCGTTCCGGGTGCAGTCGGAGCGCAATTGACGTCCTATTCCGCGAGCAGCGTTCGCACATTTCCTGCTGGTGCTTGGGTTCCGCTGTGGCTCCGAGCGGGAATTACCGCCACGTGGGGAGCTACCGGCGAACCTCAAGCCTCAGGCTACGCGATGGGCGACAGTCTGCTTTTCCACTTCTGGAACGGATTCAACTTCGGAGAAAGCGCCTATCTCTCGACGCCATACCTTCAGCACATGATGGTCTTCGTCGGTGACCCGCTCTACTCACCCAGGATCTTTCGGAAATGAGCGGCTGATTCTGCCCCTGGATCCCTAAGCTAAAAGACTTCGACGTCGAACACTCCAGTTTGAATCTGACCCGCGCGCTTGATCTGCACGAAAACCCTGTAATCGCCTGGTTCGGGAAATGCAAATGGAAATGAAACCGTCGCTGGAAGCTCTGAGGACTGCGTGGCGTGCGCGGCGTGCGCAAGGTTCGGGTCCCCCAGTTGCAGGGACGCCATCGGAGAAGATCCGGACGGATGCACGTGCGCGAAGACCCTGCGGTCTTTCTTGACGAAGAACGCGTGGCCCGGCATGCCCATGTACAACTCCATATCGCGCACTGGATCCCCAGCCTTGTCCTGAACTCTAAAGCGGAATGGTGTCAGCACGTTGGCAATCACATCATCTCGCTCCCAGATCATCAACGCATCGCCGGGCAGTACCACGCCAGTTCGCCTGTGGTCCGGTACGTCGATCGGATGTGCGGTCGCAGCGGAATCGTCGCCGGAAAGCGGCTTCCCTAATACGGCGGGTAAATCGAATTCTGTGATCATCGTTTCCGGTAATCCGTTTGCATGGACGACATCCGCGAAGAGTTGGTACCGGCCGGCAGGCATGTCCGGGAGGTCATGTACGAAAACGCCCGACTCCGTCTGCTCGGGGTGCAGATGCCAGAGTTTTTCCATCCGCGGGATGCGGATCAGGATCAAATGCATAAGATGGGAGTGGTCCGGAATAAAGTCGTCGGTCTTACGGAACTTGAGCCATCCTGGATCGGAAATGCGCAGCTTAAGACGACTGTTGGCTTCGAGCGATGCTGTGATCTGAAGGGGCTTGTACACATTGCGGGAATAACCGCTGGCCTCCGAGTTCCACCACCAATTCCCAAGCACAGCTATGCCGGCGGCCAGCGCGGCCGTCACTCCCATCACGGTCCGGCTGCGTTTCACCTCGGCTTTTGACGGCTTTCGCCCTGGCTCCAACTGCCCTTCGAGAGTACCGGCTCCGACGATGCTCACCAAACCAGCCATTAGTACGATCATTAAGACGAATAGGACAGCGCCGAGTTTGGGTTGCATTGTCAGAGTGCGCGTAGGCAGAGCCGGGACGGGTATCGAAAACTCACCTTTTCCTTCCTTCCCCTCGGCTTCGACGCGAACCTGCCACGTGCCAGTGGACATCATCCAAAGCGTTCCGCTGAAGGAGTCCGGATCGTACTTCGACCTCTCGGCAAGATCGGGTGTTGGAGCGATGCTTGCGCCTGCCCCCGTCAACGGCAACGGGACGATCCGTATCCGGTCGATTCCAGGAGTGGCGCTCCTAATCTGAATTTCGGCCACACCGGGGATGACGGGAGGCGGGCGGACGACAACCAGAAGCCGGTATGGGCCCGCCATCGCTTCGTGAAAAACGTCGGGGCTTCCGATGTGAGCTTCGAGCGGCACATGGACCAAAGCGAAAGCGAGAAGGGAAAAAAGGCGTGCTGTCGTCATCAGCGGCGAACCCTCGTCATCCAGTCTCCCCATGCGATGCCCGCCCGAGTCGAGAGAACGGCGCAGGCAGCGGCTGCCGCCATTCCGGCCCAGAACTGGCCCGCGGTTGCTTCGGTGGAATAGAAGCGATGTTTCACATACGAAGAGGCCGGATGAATATTGAAGTCGAAATAAATGGACCCTAGGAACCGGTTTCGAGCCGCCGGCGACATCAGCAGCGTCGCAAATGGCCACTGGACCGCGGTGAAAACGGCAAGAAACGCGGTCCCCGCGGCGACGGACTGAATCCACCGGTTCAGGTACGCGACGCGACGAAGGATTAGGTCCAGAGCGACCGCCGGCGCAATGAGAAGCAGTGGAAACTCCGCCGGTATGAAGTTCTTTACCTCGCGGTAGACGGGACCGAGCTTCGGTTCGGCCGGGAACAGCGGAAGAATCCAGAGGAAGCCAAGAAGCAACAGAGAATAGACGGCGGTTGCAAGGGTAGCGGCCCAACGGCTGTTTGAAGCGCGCGAAACCGCCGCCAGGATTACGGGGATGGCGATTGCGACGACGCAATAGAAACGCGCGCTATGCATGTAGACTCGGAAAATGTATTCCATCGCGAGCACGAGTGTCATGGTGATGGTAAGGCCGCTGGTGTACAAAAACAGCATATCGAACTTGCGCCTAAGACCTGGAAAGCCGTCGATCGCGCTTCGATTCATATGGCCCAGAATCAGGATGAGGGCGCCGAACTGAACGGCCAGAATTCCCGTGATCAGGAGCACGTGCGGTGGACTGAGGATCTTGACGTCCAGGCCGTAGGCCTCGTGCCACCAATCGTCGAAGGGCGCCGAGGTGAGCATGGCGAGTCCGCCCCAGGCCGAAATGAACGTGCCCAGTGGGCCGCGGAATCCCCAGATGCGCACCGAGGCTCCGCGGTCGGCGCTTGGTGAACCCGCGGTCGTGAGCAAAATCAGATAGCCTGAGGCTGCGCCGGCCAGCACCCCACACAAGTAGATGGCGATATGGGCAGGCGTCCAGAACGTATCGCGACCGATGGAGCGATGCCACGAGATGTCCCAGTGAGTACCGATGATCGCGGAAGTCACGGCCGCGACGGAGCACCAGAGGTACCAGGGAACCTGCCGAGAACCGGGTTCGGAGTCGTCTGCTTCAGCCATGTGTGCTATAAACTATTGTATAAGGCAAAGGGAGCTCGATGTTCCTTAACGCGTGGTTGCCACTGATCTTGCTCAGTGGTGCGACGCTCCAGCCTCTGCTCCAGGCTGGAGACCTCGGCCGTGCCCACTATGTTGGCGGGACGGTCTCCGCGCTCTCCGGAAAGCCGGCGGGCCACATCACTCTTTCCGAAGATGTTCTCACCGTCCTCCTTGGTAAAGGAACCGCGCTGACGGTCCCCTATCAAAAAATCGACACAATCGAATACGGACAGCGTGTGAGTCGGCGCTACGCTGAAGCCATCCTTGTTTCTCCGATACTGCTACTGGCGAAGAAGCGCAAGCACTTCCTCACGATTGGCTTTTCGGATGACGAGGGTCGGAGACAGGCGGCGGTATTCCAGCTCGACAAGAACTCCGTGCGCGCTCTCCTCGCGGGGTTGGAGGCCAAGACGGGCCGAAGGGTGGAATACCAGGACGAAGATGCCCGGCGGTCCGGTAAGGGGTGACTTAATGAACGGAAGGAAACTTGAATTTCTCTGGCTGATAGCCCTTGCCGCCGCCTGCTGGGCCGGAGACCCAGAGGCCCCGGAAACTGCGGCTGTGATCGCGAAGGCGCCGGCGGGCACGGCAAAGTCCCTTGCCATCGAAGAGGAGAATCTCGTTCAGTTGCTCAGTCTGCGTCGCGTATTTGTCGATCGACTGACCGGCGGCGAGACTGCGGCACAAATGCGCGACATGATTATCGGCTCGCTCCAGAACGCCAGGCTTTTTATCGTAACGGAAAATCAGGAACGGGCCGACGCGATTCTGCGGGGATCGGCCGAGGACCTGGTTTTTACGGATGTTCACTCGACAAGCGAGAGCCTCAATGCAAGAGCTAACATCGGCACCAGCCGAAGCACGCGGGAGCGGGGTCTCAACTCGGGGTTCGGCGCGGGCGAATCCGAATCCAGCCGTATACAGGAGCGAAAGCACGAGGCGTCGTCGTCGGTGAGGTTGGTCAACAAGGATGGCGACGCCATCTGGTCTACCACACAGGAGAGCATGGGCGGAAAGTTCCGGGGATCGTCTGCCGACGTGGCGGACAAGATTACAAGGAAGTTGGTCGAGGATTACGAGCGGGCGAAGAGGATTCGCCGCTAGGACGGTTCCTGCATAGAGATCAAGAAGGAGCGCGGAGCCTGCCATCACGCTCGGTACCCGCCGTACCTGTCACCCGGCGCGGCCCGTTCGCTTCTCCGGCGCTGCTGCCTTGGTAATCGAACCGGCTCTCAGCCGGAATCCGCAAGCTGCACGGTCGTCCTGGACCAACAAGTGTGCGCGGGGGGATTTTCCCATGGCATTTTTGACTGATCTTCGACACTTTGCAGCGCAAAGCACCCTCTAACCTGTTGATTCCACTAGCGGCGCATCGCCCGGACGAGAAATCCTAGTGACACACATATTTTCGACTCCATTGATAAGTTATTGTTTAATAAGCCTTGTGGATGGTTGATGATAGTGACACAGGAACATCATCGTGTTCGTTCGCACGCAGACCAACGGATCCCGGACCTACCTTCTCATCGTCGACAACCAATGGGTCGGCGGCAAAGTAAAACAACGGGTATTGTTTCGCCTCGGCCGTCTCGACGAGCTCCTGGCTGGCGGCCAGCTCGATTCGCTACTTCAATCGCTCGGACGATTCTCTGAGAAACTGACGGTGCTCGGCGCCCAGTCGCGCGGGGAGACCGTCACGACACACAGCAGCAGACCTGCGCCGGCCGCTATCTTTCAACGTCTCTGGGAGGCCCGCTCGATCGGCAATGTCCTGACGGGCCTGCTCAAAGACCGCCGCTTCGAATTCGCCGTCGAACGAGCTGTCTTTCTCACCGTGCTGCATCGTCTCTTTGCGCCGGGCAGCGATCGGGCCGCCGAGAAGTGGAAGGACGGCTATCGGATCGACGGCGCCGACGCGCTGGATCTGCATCATCTCTACCGGGCCATGGCATGGCTGGGCGAGGAGTTGCCCGAAGACCACCAGGACGGCGCCACGCCGTTCGCTCGGCGGACCAATAAAGATTTGATCGAAGAAGAACTGTTTGCGCGGCGCAAGGATCTGTTCTCCGATTTGGATCTCGTGTTTTTCGACACCACTTCGATCTACTTCGAGGGAGAAGGTGGCGAAACGATCGGCCAGCGCGGGCACTCGAAAGATCATCGCCCCGACTTGAAGCAGATGGTGGTTGGCATGGTGTTGGATCACAACGGCGATCCGATCTGCAGCGAGTTGTGGCCGGGCAATACGGCCGATGTGAAGAGCCTGGTTCCTGTCGTCGAGCGGCTGAAGAAGCGGTTCGGGATCGGATCGGTCTGCATCGTCGCCGACCGGGGGATGATCAGCGCCGAGACGCTGGCGGAACTGGAAAAGCGCAAATGGCACTATATTCTCGGCGTTCGTATGCGGAGTTCCAACGAGGCCAAGGCGGTGGTGGCCCGCGGCGGCCGCTACTCGGAAGTGCATCCCAAAACCGGCGATCCGGACGATCCCTCGCCGCTGAAGGTAAAAGAAGTCTGGGTTGAAGATACGCGCCGGTACGTGGTCTGCGTCAATGAAGATCAAGCCACCAAGGACCGGCACGATCGCGACGCCGTTGTCGCCTCATTGCGCGACGCGCTGGGCCGGGGCGACAAGTCGCTGGTGGGCAACAAGGGGTATCGGAAATACATCCGCGCCGGCGGCAAGCAGTTCGCCGTCGACGAGGACAAGATCAAAGCGGAAGCGCGCTACGACGGCAAGTGGGTGCTGACGACCAACACCGATTTACCCGCCCATGAAGTGGCGCTGAAGTACAAACAGCTCTGGATGGTTGAGGAGATCTTCCGTTCGATGAAGTCGTTGTTGGACACGCGGCCGATTTTTCACAAGCGCGACGAAACGATTCGCGGCCATGTGTTTTGTTCGTTTCTGGCGCTGTTGTTGCGCAAGGAACTGGAGAACCGGTTGGCGCGCAAGGGCTGGAAGCTGGAGTGGGACCACGTGATTCGCGATCTCGACAGTGTCGTTGAGATGGAGGTTGCCGTCAACGGCAAGGGCTATGTTTTTCGCGGGCAGAACATAGGGGTAGCCGGGAAAGTGTTCCAGGCTTGTGGCGTCGCAATGCCGCCCGTGCTTCGGCAGTCCTCGTAACGGCGCTCTCCTCAACAGTCACCGATTCCGTGTCACTAGGCCGTTTTGTCGTTCGTAACTTGTTGCAATGGAACTACTTCGGTGGCAAAGGTGTAGAAGATGAGTTTGAGTTGATTTCCCAAGGCGTATCCGGCGGTCCCGGATTTTATGTTGGGTATAACGGCGGGGGTAGTTTCCGTATAGGTGATTCGTGGACAGGTTCCGGCATTGCCTACCCCCTTGACGCTGACTGGCACGTGTTGGCTTGAATATTTGCGTGCGGTGTTCCGTTCGCACTGACCACCGCGCTCGCGGGCACGCACACGCGATTCGGCGCGCAATTCGGCCCGCATGGCGAGTATTTCTCCGGCAACCTGAACAAACGTGCGCATCTACGACAGCGCTTTGAACTCAAGTGAGCTGGCGAATCTGGGCTCCGGGGTTCCGGAACCGTCCACCGTTGCTCTGTCGTTCCTCGGCCCCGTCGCTCTGGCCGCCGTCCGCCGCCGCAAGCGCTAGTGCCGTGTATGCAACTGATCGTACAAAAGCGCCAGGTGATTTGCAGACAGCGCCTTGGGGCGTGTTAACGCCGCCGAAGGGCAGGGGCGATAGAGCGAAGTGAGCAAGACCAGGGAACTTACACACACCCGGCCTCACGCCCGGAGAATAGGCGTGTGTGGGCCAGTTTGCTGAACGCCGTTCTCGACGATCTCTACCGAAACCGTGCCCGCATGCCGACGGCGATCAAAGAGGGCATGGAGCGCTCCGGCGTGCGCTGGACGGAGGCCATCGTCAAAACTCAGAGCCTTCTACCTCTCAGGAGACTTCGATCTCTATTGGCAGTTCCACATCGACCAGGACCAGCGGCGGCTCTGCCGTGCCGACTGGAGCGTCGTTCCAAAGTAGCCACAACCTAAACATTTTCGGGAACCACGTACGGTTTCCGGTAGTTCCGTGTGAGGAGCGAGTTCGCTTCGTCATCGCCGAGAAAGCGGCCGGCGGATTGGTCCATGCGGACCGTGCGGTTTACACGATAGGCAATGTTCGCCAAATGGCAAAACGCGGCGGAGCGCGCACCGATCTCGATTTCCGCGTGAAGCTTAGTGTAATCACGGGAGCGCACCGCGTCGAAGAAGTTCTTCATATGGGGCCCGGTATCTTCGCCGGAGCCTTTCTCTTCCTTGACCAATTCGTATTTCTCCCGGCTCCCCGCGCCAGCCCCCCGCGCTGCGTCGCCGCTGATACTGCCTGCCGTACTCTTGTACAATTTGTAGCCGCTGTGGTCCACAGTGAGGAATCCCAGGTCGCCAAAGAAAATGTTCCCCACGTAGTTAGGTCCAGTGAGTGGCACGAGCCCTTCAGGCGGCGTGGGAAGGTTTCGCACGTCGAACGTCATCTGCGCGTCACCGAATTCGAACGCCGCATATTGTGTATTGGGCGTTTCCTGATCGTCCTTCCAGGCGAACTTGCCGCCGTTCGAAGAGACCGATGCCGGCCATCCGGTACGTCCGAGGCCCCAAAGACTGATGTCCATTTCATGCACGCCCTGGTTGCCGATGTCACCATTCCCGGTGTCCCAAAACCAGTGCCAGTTGTAGGCGAATTTGTTCTTGCTGTAAGGCTTCCACTGCGCGGGGCCGAGGAACAGACTCCAGTCGAGACCAGCGGGAACCGCTTCGTCCGGCGCGTGGCCGATCGAAAAGCGTCGTCTGAAGCACAGCGCCCTTGCGGAATAAATCTGCCCGATGGCGCCTTCCTGGATCAACTGAATCGCCCGCATCTTGTGCGGAATCGAACGGCTTTGCGAACCCACCTGGACCATCCGCTTATACTTGCGCGCGGCTTCGACCATCTGGCGGCTCTCGTAAATATTGTGACTCGCCGGCTTCTCGACGTAGACGTCCTTCCCGGCTTGGCATGCCCAAATGGCCGCGAGCGCATGCCAGTGGTTTGGCGTGGCGATGGACACCGCGTCGATGTCCTTCGATTCGAACATGGTCCGCATGTCCGAATAGTCTTTCGGATCGTGGCCTTTGTTCTTCCTGATGAGCGCGACCGCGCGTTCGCGCGCAGCCTGATTCACGTCGCAGACGGCCGCGATGCGGCAATCGGAATCGAGAGACGAGTAGAATTTCATGTGGTCGTTGCCGCGTCCGCCGAGGCCGACGATTCCGACCTGGACCTTGTCGTTCGCGCCCAAGATAGGGAAGCGGCTCGTGGCGATCGCCGCAGCCGCGGCCTTGACGAACTGTCGTCGTGCTGGTATCGATTCCGGTTTCAGTTCCATGTCTGGCTCCTAATGATTTCGCGCTTTCCATCTTACTCCAGGACACTCCGATTGGCGCGTGGGTATAATCGGACATTCTGAACGCATCATGATCATCAACGACAGCGAGTTCGCGGATATCCCCACGCCCACCGGGCCGATGGGCACGTGCATTTTCCGTCCCGTTGCGCCGGGCAGGTACCCTGGCGTGTTGCTATTTTCGGAAATCTTTCAGATAACCGGCCCCATCCGCCGCACTGCGGCCATGATTGCGGGTCATGGGTATGTGGTCGCGGCGCCGGAAATTTATCACGAACTCGAACCGGCGGGTACGGTGCTCGCGTATGATCAGGCCGGCGCCGATCGCGGGAACGCATGCAAGACTGCGAAGGAAATCGCGGCGTACGATGGCGATGCGAGAGCCGCGCTCGATTATCTCAAGTCGCTCGAGTGCTGCACGGGCCGACTGGGTGTGGCGGGATTGTGCATTGGAGGACATCTCGCGTTTCGCGCGGCGATGAATCCCGACGTGCTGGCGGCGGTTTGCTTCTACGCGACGGACATTCACAAGAAGAGCCTGGGGAGAGGAATGAACGACAACTCCCTCGACCGGGCTGGTGAAATCAAGGGCGAGTTGTTACACATCTGGGGGCGGCAGGACCCGCACGTCCCGCTCGATGGACGGAATCTGATCAAGGCGCGCCTCGAAAACGTGGGAGCGCGGTTCACTTGGCACGAGGTCAACGGCGCGCATGCGTTCATGCGCGATGAAGGTCCGCGCTACGATCCCGAGTTGGCGTACAGATGCTACGGGTTAGTGTTGGAACTATTTCATCGCAGCCTGGGGTCGGGGGAAACAGCGGTGGGGCCGGGCGGGATGCGGCACTGATCCCAGTGAGGATCGCATCGGATGCCGATCGCGCAATCGCTTGAGGCAGAATAGAGACACTTGGCCGACCCACAGGAATCAAGTCCGGCATCCGTGAGCAGAATCGGGCAGACGATTCTGGCAGCGATAGCTGTACCTGCTATCGCCTGGGCGCTGGGAGCGAACTGGGTATTCATCGGCAATTACGCGAAGAACCATCGGTGGATACTCCTGCCGATCGTCGTCTACGAAATATTGCTGTTTGTCCGGCTGTTCCTCCCAGGATTCTGGAAACTCCGCTCCGGCTATGAGACGGACTATCGAAAACGTGTCTGTCACCACTACTGCAACTTCGATCTGAAGGGCCTTTCGAATCGGGGGGTTTACTCGCCTGAAATGAAACCGGTTTTCGTCGAACCGTCAATCGCGCCCGATCAGGCGGACAAACCGGGGCACCATCCGTCCCCTTCGCAATCACCGGCGGGGGCGGGAGCGGAGCGCCATGAGGTTTGGGATTACATGGAGAAACCAGGCCACTTCGCCATCATCGGCGCGCCTGGCTGTGGGAAAACAACACTTCTTAAGCACGTCGCGATAACCATGGCGTCCTCCCGACGAAAAAAAGTCCACCAAACCCTCCCGGTCTATCTCTGTCTTCGATCTCACGCGAAAGTGATCTCGGGGAATCCGGACCTTTCACTACAAGATCTCATCCTCGCAAGCGAGCCAGTTAGGAGCCAGACGCTTAAACCGCCTCCGAACTGGTTTGAACGGAGACTTAACGAAGGGAATTGCCTCGTGTTGCTGGACGGCCTGGATGAAGCCGGGGACGCCGCTGCACGTCTGCAGGTTTCGGCGTGGGTAGAGAAGAGCATACAGGATCATTCCGGCAGCCGCTTTCTGATTACCTCGAGACCGTGGGGCTACTATGAGAACCCAGTACCGGGAGTCTCGACGCTTCGAGTTCTGCCATTTGACGAGCAACAGACAGGCCGATTCGTCTCCAACTGGTATCATGCCAACGAAGCGATCAACCGCAACAGCGGCTACGAAGACGCGAGTAGTAAAGCCCGGAGAGGCGCGGCGGAATCGATGAGCGTGGTTCGCGGTTCGGAAGTACTTGCCGATCTCGCGGCGAACCCGTTGATGCTCACCATGATCGCCACGCTCCATCGGTACCACGGCCGTCTCCCAGGTGGGCGCGCCGAGGTCTATCGCGAATTCTTCGAAGTATTCCTGAGCATTCGCCGGGAGGTGGAAGGTGCGCGAGACGAATTCAGCATGACGCCGGACCAAAAGCGAATTGTTCTGGAATCCTTAGCCTATCGGCTGATGAGCACGAGGAGCAGTGAGATCGCCGCCGTGGATGCGGCCATCGCGATCGAGTCCGCGGTGAAGGCGGTTAACCCCAGCGCCGGACCTGGCGATTTTCTTGAGATGGTCCGGAATTCGAGCGGGCTGCTGCTTGAGCGTGAGCGAGGCGCCTATTCGTTTGGCCACAAGAACCTCCAGGAGTACCTGGCCGCCGCACATGTGCGGGCGAACCGGTTGGAGCGGGACCTTGCGGCTTTCACGGAAGAGGAGTGGTGGTATGAAACGATCAGGCTGTATGTCGCGGAAGCCGACGCTACGCCGATTCTCGAAGGTTGCCTCCGCCACGTGCCGCCCTCTTTGCCGGCCCTGACGCTATTGGTTGAGTGTATCCGGGAGGCGCAAAAAGTCGATCGTGCATGGCCGGCAACGATTGCAAGCCTGATTACCAGTTCAGACCCGGAGCACGGGCGTATTTACGGGGAAGCGATGTGTGTAATTCGGCGCAGAGGGATGGCAGGTATCGATGAACTCCACGCCGTGGACTCGAGATTTGTTACCAACGCGGAGTATCAGGTATTTCTGGATGAAGTGCCTGCGCGAGCCAATGACTTCCGGCCTGATCACTGGACGTCGCCCCGCTTTTCAGAAGGCGAAGGGTCCAGCCCCGTGACCGTTTCGCGCAACTCGCAGGTGGAGGCTTTCGGCGAGTGGATGACCGTCAAGTATGGAGGACGATCGTGGCATTACACGATTCCTTCCCTAAAGCAACTTTAGGAGGTAGTGCCGCACGAACCCGGACAGCGAGACGCGCAACGTGATATCGGGTGCTGGAGCACGGAGGGTCTGGCCGGCGGCGATGACAACAGTGCGAAACTGAGACTGGCTGCTGAAAGAGTTCTGCAATCGCTGATTCGCGCCTTGGAAGCGAACGCATGCGCCAAGGTTGTTGAGATTGTCCGCGCCCTTTCCGAGCCCCTCGCACCAGTCCGTGGGCGGCCGCACGACAACGCTCGTGCCCTTGCGATCGCTCGGGGCGCGGCCCGCGAACTCGTCCTCGACGTTGTCCTCGACCTCGGCCTGGCCTCGAGGCTCAGCTTCGACCTCCCCGATGATATCGGGCTCACCGCAGCCCACGCCCGGGCCAGCGACCTTGATCTCGATCTTGACCGTGCGCGCGATCGCGCGCTGGACCTCGACCTCGGCCTTGCGCTAGACAGCGCTCGCGACCTTGCGCTCCACCTCGCTCGAGACCTGGCGATCGACCGCACCCTCGACCTCGACCGCGCGCTTGCCCGTTCCCCCGCGCTTAACCATACCCGAGCCCTGGATCTTGCCATCGACATCGCGGTGGACCGCGCACGCGCCCTCGCACTGGACCTCACCCGCGAGTTGGACATCGACCCTGCCCTCGTTCGCGATCTCGCCTTCGTTCGCGACCTTGCGCGGATTACCGAATCGGATTTTCTGTTTTTCAAGAAACCTCCAGTTGCTGTTCGGATGGTGCTCGTGAACGAAATGCGAAAAGGTACCGTTGTTGGCGGAATCCGCCTCGCAAGGGAAAGACGTTCCGGCCCGGAGTCGCCAACGGCCGAAACGGGTAGCGATAGTGTTGTGTCCCCGAATTAGCTGGTCTTTCGTTTGCGCGCCTTTCGAGCCGCGCAGCCAGGCCGAATCTGCTCAAGGGTCTGCCGGCAGCGTGCAAGTTTCGCCACGATGGATTCTACGGCAGCCGTCCAAACAAACGGTCTGGGTTCTCGTTCCAGGCGGCGAGAAACTCGTTTATCGCCGCAATCAGGCCGTCGACGCTCAAAAAAGAGTCGCGGCGGATTCTCTTGCTGGTTAGCTCGCCGAACCAGCGTTCTATCAGGTTCAACCAACTGGAACTGGTTGGAATGTAGAGCACCTGGAACCGGGGATGTCGATTGAGCCAGTCCTTCAACTCGGGGGTGCCGTGAGTGCCATATTTACCCATCACCTGTTGCAGCGGGTCTTGCAAGGAACTCGCGGTTGATACGGCGCAGGAGCTTCAGAAACTCTTGATGCCGGTGACGCTTATAACAGTCACAAATGACTTTACAGGCGAGGATATCCAGCGCGGTGTGTTGGTTCAGCCTGACCCTGGAGAGAGGGCGCTCTCCGCTGGCGGATTGATCGCGGCGCTACGCCAGGACTTGGCGCCGTGGGTGAAGGCCAACGCGCCGGTCTCGAAGGCACAACAGCAAAGGATGCAACAGGACCCCAACCAGCCCTGGTTCACGCTCATCTTCGATCGCGAAGGATA
>SXGT01798588.1_pt1 | contig 21629 bp, 17 predicted proteins | sample 3176221 | NCBI WGS metagenome assembly SXGT01 (sample SAMN11356862, study PRJNA531348) | freshwater metagenome | isolation source: freshwater sample F1-120 | place: China: Fuxian Lake, Yuxi | collected 2017-12-25
GAAGATCATCGCGATGACGAAGACGTTGGCCCTCGCCAGGCTCTTCTCGACCACGCAGCCGGTCAGATAGGCGAGCCCGACGTCGGCGCCGCGCCACCACCAGAGCAGCCCGCCGAACGCCAGGCCCAGCGCGATGTACATGGCGGACAGCGCCACGCTTTCGCGCACCCCGATCTCGCGCCGCTTTCGGTGCAGCACGCCCAGGTCGAAGGCGAGCAGCGCCGCGACCGCCGCAAGAAACGCGAGCCAGGCCCACACGGGCGTTCCGAGAAAGAGCTGGTCGAGAAGCGTCATCGTGGATCTCCATGGCGGTGATCCGACATGACGGGGGAGATGCCGTCAGAGGGGCCCGGATCGTTTGGGCGCGTCATCGGGTGCGGGCGGCCGCTCCGGGCCCGACCTGCCCGGAGCGGTGCTGGCGAAGCATCAGGCGGGTTCGGGCCGGGCGAGGATGCGGCGGACGAACGCCAGCGTGTAGCCGTTGACCGGCGCGTGCCGCGCCAGCCGGTCCTTGATCGCGAGCCGCTCCTTCTTGAGCCGGGTCAGCCGCGCGGTGTCGGGAAACCGGCGCCTGCGCTCGCGTCCGAGCTCGCGCCCGACGATGCGATAGGCGGCGAGGAGCCAGTGATAGACGTGCATGATCCGCTCTCCATAGCATTGGTGCCATCGGCAGGACCGCGCCGCGACGAGCGGCAGGGCCTGATCCGATGCGGTCCGACATCGCGCCGTGTTCACCGCCGCCAGAGGGGCCCGGTCCGCATGGAGTGAATACGTTCGCCGCGCCGCTCCGGCCAATCGAATGGCGCGCGCACCGGTCATAGCCGTTCGCTATGGCCGCCCCGATCCCGCCGACCCGATCCGACGAAGGCGCGCGCGGCGCGGCCGATCACGGCGCTTGCGTCATCCCGATAGCGCCGGTCTATAACGGGTCATGCCTACCCTGCGGCAGCTCAGCTATCTGGTCACGCTCGCGGACTCGCCGTCCTTTGTTCAGGCGGCGCGCGCCGCCAACGTGTCGCAGCCGACGCTCAGCCAGCAGATCAAGGCGCTGGAGGACCGGCTGGGCGTCAAGCTGCTGGACCGCGGCACGTCGGGCGCGATCCTGACGCCGATCGGTCGAACGCTGGTGGCGCGCGCGCGCCGCGTGCTGAGCGACGTGCGCGAGATCGAGGCGCTGGCGGCACATTCCTCCGACGCGCTCGCGGGCACGCTCAGGCTCGGCACCACGCCGACGCTCGGGCCGTATCTGCTGTCGCCGATCATCGCGGAGCTCCACCGGATCGCGCCCGCGCTGCGGCTGTACGTGCGCGAAGGCATCCCGGATCAGCAGTCGCGCGAGCTGGCGCGCGGCGAGCTCGACCTAATGCTGGGGCCGTTGCCGATCGCGGGCGACGATCTGGAGGTGGAGCCGCTGTTCCGCGAGCCCCTGCATCTCGTCTCCGCGATCGACGGCGAGCTGACGACCGGCGGGCTGCTGGCGCCCGAGCGGCTGAAGGGGCAGCCCGTCCTGTCGCTCGACCGGCGCCATCACCTGCACCGCCAGGTGGCGGAGATCGCCGGCGACTACGGCATGATGATGGTGCGCGATTACGAGGGCACCAGCCTGGACACGCTGCATCAGATGGTGGCGAGCGGGCTGGGGCTCAGCGTGCTGCCCGCGCTCTACCTCCGGTCGGAGGTCGGCGGCCTGGCTGGGCTCGCCGACCTTCAGGTGGCGGGCTGGCGCGCGCACCGCTCGATCGCGCTCGCCTGGCGGCGCGAGACGAGCATGGCGACCGCCTTTCGCCTGATCGCGGCGCACGTCCAGCAATGCGCGCGGCGGATCCTCGAACCCGGAACGCTCGCCTGAGCGGCCGCCCGACTGCGGCGACGCCGCCGCCATAGCCGGGGGCTATCGTTCATATAGCATCTGCTCCATTGTGGGCGCGTTGCGCATCGCTATTGCCGTCTGCGGCTGAAGTTCGGGCGGTTCGGGGGACAGGGTGGCGGCGACGAGGATCGGTTTACGGGATGCGATCGGCTGGCTGGGCGAGGTCGTCGGGCCGGACGCCGCCTATGTCCGCCTCGCGATGGTCTATGGCGTCGCGATCAGCCTGCTTTCGCTGGCGACGCCGATCTCGGTTCAGCTGCTGATCAACAGCGTCGCGAACACCGCGCTCGCCGCGCCGCTATGGACGCTCGCCGGCCTCCTGTTCGCTCTGCTGCTGATGGTCGCCGCCTTGAGCGCGTGCCGCGTGCTGGTGATGGCGGCGTTCGAGCGACGGTTCTTCGCGCGGGTGGTGGCAGAGGTGACGGTGCGCGCGGTGCATGCGCAGAACCCGTTCTTCGCCGACGCCAGCCGCGGCGACCTGTTCAACCGCTTCTTCGACCTGGTGGTGGTGCAGAAAGCGGTGCCCAGCCTCGTCATCGGCGCCTTCACCATCGTGCTGCAGTCGGCGGTGGGGCTGGTCGTCACCAGCTTCTACCATCCGTTCTTTCTGGCGTTCAACGTGGTGCTGATCGGGTCGCTGTTCGTCGTCTGGGGCGTCTGGTCGCGCGGGTCGATCCGCTCGGCGGTCGCGCTCTCCCACGCCAAGCATGAAGCGGCGCGCTGGCTGGAGAGCGTCGGCGGCTCCAACGGCTTCTACAAGTCGAGCCGGCACCTCGATTTCGCGATGGACCGGTCGGAGGCGGTGACCGCGGCCTATGTCGACCGGCACCGGCGCTATTTCCGGTACAGCTTCGCCCAGACGCTCGCCTTCTTCTTCCTTTACGCGCTCGCCAGCGCCGCCCTGCTCGCGCTGGGCGGGGCGCTGATCCTGCGCGGCGAGCTGTCGGTGGGGCAGCTGGTCGCCGCCGAGCTGATCCTGTCGGGGGTCTTCTACGGCGTGTCGCAGCTCGGCTGGTATCTCGACACGTTCTACGATCTGGTGGCGAGTTCGGAGGAGCTGTCGCTGCTGTTCTCGATCCCCCAGGAGCGCCGCCCGTCGACCGAAGGCGGCGCGCTGCGCAACGGCGCGGTGCGGCTGGAGGATGTTCACGTGGACGGTGTCCGCCTGGACTTCGCGCTGGCGTCGGGCGAGCAGCTCGTGACCCAGGCCGATCACCATGCGGAGCGCGCGCTCGCGTCGGTGCTCAAACGCTATGCGCCGCCCGACCGCGGCCTGGTGAGCGTCGGCGGCGCGGATCTCGCCTCGCTCGACATGTACCGGCTGCGTTCGGAAGTGATGGTGCTCGACCGCCCGACCATCGTCGAGGTGACCATCCGCGAGTATCTGACGCTCGCCGCCGCTTCGGCCCCGTCCGCGGCGATGCTGGACGCGGTCGAGCTGGTCGGGCTCAGGCGGCGGATCGCGACCTTGCCGCAGGGGCTCGACACGACGCTGGCGTCGTCGGGCTTTCCGCTGTCGATCGCGGAGGTGATGGCGCTGAAGCTCGCCAACGCGCTGCTCGTGCGCCCGCACGTGCTGATCCTTTCGCAGCTCTACGATCTCCTGCCGCCCCACCGTCTGGCCGAGGCGCTCAAGCGGCTGAAGGACGTGGGCACGACCGCGCTGCTCGTCACTGGCAGGCCGGAGGACATCCGGCTGGACGGCTGGTTCTGGCTGGGGCGGGACAATCAGCGCCGGTTCGACAGCGTCGAGGCGCTGATCGCCCAGGCGGGAGAGGTGGAGGCCGACCATGCCCCAGCGGCCTGAACATCTCGCGCATTTCCGCACGCTGGCGGCGCAGCGGCCGCCGCGGCTCGCCCGCGCGATCGCATGGATGCTGGTGATCGGCATCGCCGCGGCCGCCGCGGTGATGATCTGGGCGCCCTGGGTACAGACCGCCGCGGGGAACGGCGAGGTCGTCGCGCTCGACCCCGACGACCGCCCGCAGGAGGTGTCCGCGCTGGTGCCGGGGCGGATCGAACGATGGTACGTCCAGGACGGTCAGCATGTGAATCGCGGCGATCCGATCGCGCGCGTGGTGGATCTCGATCCCGACCTGCTGACGCGGCTGGCCGCGGAGCGCGCGCAGGTGGCCGCGGAGATCGCCGCGATCCAGCAGGCGCAGTCGGTCGCCGCGATCGACGTGTCGCGCTCGCGCCAGCTCTTCGCCGAAGGGCTGGGCTCGCGGCGTGATTTCGAGCAGACCCAGATCAAGGTAGCCGATGCGGGCGCGAAGCTCGCCGAAGCGCGCGCCAAGCTCAACCGCATCGACATCCAGCGCAACCGCCAGGCCGCGCAGCTTGTCCGGGCCCCGCGCGACGGCCGGGTGCAGCAATTGACCGGCAGCGCGGGCGGCGCGCTGGTCTCGGCGGGGGCGACGCTGGCGGTGATCGCGCCCGAGCGCGTCACCCGCGCGGTGCAGCTCTTCGTCGACGGGCGCGACGTGGCGCTGGTCCGCCCCGGACGGGCGGTGCGGCTGGAGTTCGAAGGCTGGCCCGCGATCCAGTTCAGCGGCTGGCCTTCGGTCGCGCAAGGGATGTTCGACGGGCGGGTCCGCGCGGTCGATCCGACCGCCGCGCCCGACGGGCTGTTCCGGGTGCTGGTCGAGCCGATGCCCGGCAAGCCCGCCTGGCCCGGACGGACGTTCGTCCGGCTGGGCGCCAAGGTGCGCGGGTGGGTGCAGATGGAGACGGTGTCGGTCGGCTACGAGCTGTGGCGGCAGCTCAACGACTTCCCGCTCGACTTCGGCGTGCGTCCGGCGTCCGCGGGCAAGGCGTCCGCCAAGCCCGGCGCAAAGGCCGACGATGCGGAAGCCAAGGGCAAATGATCGCGCGTGGGGTCGCGATCCTGCTGGCGTGCGCGTGCCCGGCCGCGGCGACGGCGCAGGGCCCGGTCGCCGGAGCTCCGCGGATCGCGGAGCCGCTCACGCTGGCGGAGGTCCTGCGCGCCTCCGCCAGGGCCGCGCCGCAGATCGTGGAGGCGCTGGCGCGCGTCCGCCAGGCGGAGGGCCGCGCACTGTCGGCCGAAGGCGCGTTCGACACGGTCTTCGACGTCGACGCGAAAAGCCGCCTGCTCGGCTATTATGACGGCACGGTGGTGGACGCGCGCGCGACGCGGCCGCTGACGGGCAACGGCGGGCAGCTCTACGGCGGCTACCGCGTGTCGCGCGGCGACTTCCCGGTCTACGAGGGCGAAGGCTATACCAACCGGCTCGGCGAGGTGAAGGTCGGCGGGCTGTTCGCGCTGCTGCGCGATCGGTTGGTCGACGAACGCCGGACCCGGCGGGCGCTGGCGGCGGGCGACGTCGGCGTGGCGCGGTTCGAAGCGACGGCGGTGGCGATCGGGGTGCAGCGGCGCGCGGTCGACGCCTATCAGGCGTGGGTCGCGGCAGCGTTGCGGCTGGCGGCTTACCGCGATCTGCTCGCGCTGGCCGAGAACCGGCGCGGCGCGCTGGCGCGGCAGGTAGAGCTGGGCGCCAGGCCCAACATCCTGCTGACCGAGAACGACCAGAATCTGGTCCGCCGCCGCGCGTTGGTGGTGCGCGCGGAACAGGATCTGGCGGGGGCCGCCAACGCATTGTCGCTGTTCTACCGGGACGTGGAGGGGCGTCCGGTGGTGGTCGGAGCCGAGCGTGCGCCGCGCGACGCGGGCGCGCTCGGCGGGCTTTCGGCGGGACGCCGCGCCGCGCCGCCGACGCGCCCCGACCTCGGGACGGTGCTGGCGCGCATCGATCAGTCGGTGGCGAGGCTGGCGCTGGCGCGCAACGACCTGAGACCCCGGCTCGACCTGCGCGGCGAACTGGGCAAGGAGATGGGCGAGCCGGTGCTCCCCGGCCTCACCAGGTCCCCGCTCGAGGCGACCGTCGGCGTCCGCTTCTCCGTGCCGCTGCAGAACCGCGCGGCCAAGGGGCGGGTGGCGGAGGCGAGCGCCGATGTTGATGCGCTGCGCACTCGCGAGCGCCTGCTGCGCGAGCAGATCGGGGTGGAGGTGGAGGGCATCGTCATCGCGCTGGGCGGGTCGGAGCGGCTGGCCGACATCGCTGACGAGGAGCGCACCCTCGCCGAGCGGCTCGCCGTCGCGGAGCGGCGACGCTTCGATCTCGGCTCCAGCGACTTCTTCCTGGTCAACCAGCGCGAGGAGACCGCGACCGATGCGCGCGTGCGGCTGATCGACGCCGGCGCCCGGGTGGCGGCGGCGCGCGCCGAACTCGCCGCGGCCACGGCCGACGAGAGCGCTTTGGGGTTGTAGAGCTCCTCGTCCGGACTGCGCAGGCTGAAGTCGAGCAGCAACCAGCCCTCCGGCGCCTCGTCACCGCAGGCGACAACAGCCCTTGCCATAGCGCAGCGATGTGGCATTGTGTTGACTGCGGATGCAAAGGGGAGAGAAGCGGATGGGAACGGCCATCGACAGGCGCGCCGTCGTGATCGGGGGAGCCGCGCTCGCGGGGGCCGCGGCGACGGGCGCGACCGCGCAGCGCCGCCGGTCGCCGCCCGGACGCCCCTTTCTGTTCGGGGTCGCCACCGCGGCGCACCAGGTCGAGGGCAACAACGTCAACAGCGACTATTGGGTGCTGGAGAACGTGGCCTCGACAGGGTTCCCCGACCGCTCGGGCGACGCCTGCGACAGCTGGGCGCGGTGGCGCGAGGATGTCGCGCTGGTCGCAAGCATGGGGCTCAACGCCTATCGCTTCTCGATCGAATGGGCGCGGATCGAGCCCGAGCCCGGGCAGTTCTCGCTCGCGGTGCTCGAGCATTACCGGCGGATGTGCATCGCGTGCCGGGAGGCCGGGATAGAACCGGTGGTCACCTTTCACCATTTCACCAGCCCGCGCTGGATCGCGGCGATGGGCGGGTGGGAGAACCCGGAGGTCGCCGATCGCTACGCGCGCTATTGCGGCCGCGCGGCGCAGAGCCTGCGCGACGTGATGCGTTGGGCCTGCACGATCAACGAGCCCAATGCGCAGGTCAATTCCTATGTCGTCGCGCGCGGCGCGCCCTTCAAGCGCGAGGCGCAGGTGCGCGCGGAAGCGGCGCGGGCGGTCGGGTCCAACCGCTTCTGCTCCTTCTTCCAAGGCGATTCGTTCAAGGTCCGCGACGTCTGCCTCGTCGCGCACGCCAAGGGGCGCGACGCGATCAAGTCGGCCGCGCCGCAGACCAAGGTCGGGATCACGCTGGCGCTGCAGGACCTTCGCCAGGGGCCCGACGGCGCGGACCTCTACCGACGCATATGGAAGGAGGCGCGCGCGCCCTTCTACGAGGCGGCGCGGGCGGACGATTTCATCGGCGTCCAGTCGTACAACCGCATGACGACCGGCCCTGACGACTATCTGCCGACGCCCCCCGGCGCATTCGCGGACTCCTGGAACCGCGATTCGGCCCCCGACGTGCTCGCCGCGGCGGTGCGGGAGGCGCACCGCGAGACCCGCGTGCCGGTGCTGGTCAGCGAGCACGGGATCAACGCGGTCGACGACCGGTTGCGCGTGCGTCATCTCGCGCCGTCGCTCGAAGGGCTGGCGGGTTGCGTCGCCGAAGGCATACCGGTGCTCGGCTACATTCACTGGACCTTGCTCGACAATTTCGAATGGGGGTCGGGATACGCGCCCCGGTTCGGCCTGTACGCGGTCGACCGCACCAGCTTTCGGCGCACCGCCAAGCCGAGCGCGGCGGCTTATGCCCGGCTCGCTCGCGCGATGCGGCCGCGTCTGGAGCGCCGGGCATGATCGCGCCGCCGCTGACCCGCCGCCTGAAGGCCGCCTTCGCGATCGGCAGCACCGCCGAATCGATCGTGCTCACCGTCACCAACGGCTTTCTGCTGCTCTATTACAATCAGGTGCGCGGGGTGCCCGCCGAATGGGTCGGCATCGCCTTGTCGATCGGGCTGATCGTCAACGCGCTGTTCGATCCGCTCGTCGGCTCGTGGTCCGACCGGACCAACACCCGCTGGGGTCGGCGCCATCCCTTCATGTTCGCCTCCGTCCTTCCCGCCGCGCTGCTGTTCTGGGCGGTGTTCAATCCCCCGGCCGTGCTGGATAATCTGGGAGAGGCGATCTGGCTCGCGGTCATCAACGTGCTGCTGGTGCAGGCGATGACGATCTTCCACACCCCGCACCTCGCGTTCGGGGGAGAGCTGTCGGAAGATTATATCGAACGCACCAACGTGATGAGCTGGAACATGTTTTTCCTGTGGATGGGCGATACCGCGGGCTGGCTGCTGTCCTTTGCGTTGTTCTTCCGGGCATCGCAGGAGTTCCCCAACGGCGCGCTCGATCCGTCGCGCTGGCCCGCCTTCACCGTCACCGTCGCGGGGATCGTGGTCGTCTGCCTGTTCGTGTCGACCTGGTTCACCCGCTCTCGCATCCCGTATCTGCCGGTTCGCGCCGCGGAGACGCCCAAGTTCGGCGGGCGCGAGTTCATCCGCGATCTCGGCCGCGCGCTGTCGAACCGCAGCTATGTCGTGCTGCTGATCGGCTTCTTCTTTCTGTCGCTGATGAGCGGCGTGCGCAACGGCCTGTGGATCTACACCGCGACCTATTTCTGGCGGCTCACCAACGATCAGATCAGCTTTTTCGTGATCGGCAGCCTGGCGGGATACCTGTTCGGATCGTTCGCGGTGGCGGCACTCCACCGGCGCTTCGACAAGCGCTGGACCGGGATGGTCGCGCTGGCGGTCTATTGCATCGGCCCCGCGATCCCGCTCGCGCTCGGCTGGGCGGGGGTGATGGGGCCGGGGACGCCGGGGCTGGTCTGGATCCTGATCGCCTTCTCGACGCTGCAGCATGCGCCCTATTCGATCATGACCACGACGATCTACTCGGCGCTCGCCGACATCGCGGACGAGAACGAGCTCAAATACGGCATCCGGCAGGAAGGCGTGCTGTATTCGACGCGGACGCTGTTCGCGAAGGTCGATCAGGCGATCGGCACCGCGCTCGCCGGCTGGGTGCTCGCGTTCATCGCCTTCCCCGCGAAGGCGGTCCCGGGGCAGGTGCCCGGCGCGGTGCTCGACGGCCTTGCCGCGGCCTTTGTGCTCTCGACCGTCCCCGGCCTGGTCGCGGTCATCTTCTACGGCATGCTGCGGGTCTCGCGGGAGAGTTATGCCGAAACCCATTCGGCGCTCCTCGAACGCCGCGAAGCGCGGGTCGAGGCCGAGCAGGCGACCGAGACCTCCATCGCGGGCGGCGCGACGTCCCCCGCCTGAAAGGACCCAGCCATGACCGATCATGCGGCGAACAAGCGGCTCGTCGTCGCGTTCCTGGACGAGCTGGAGCGCGCGGAAGGCGACGCGATCGCGCGCGTCCTCGACCGATATTGCCATCCCGACGCGGCGTGGCGAATCTTTCATCCGTTCAACACGCTTGATGGGTCGGATGCGGTGCGCAGCGGCTTCTGGGAGCCGCTGAAGGCGTCGTTTCCGGATCACGAACACCGGCTCCACTTCGCGATCGCCGACACTTATGAAGACCGCGAATGGGTCGCGACGCTCGGCCATGTCATGGGCACGTTCGCCGCGCCGTGGATCGGCATACCCGCGAACCACGGCCTGACTTTTCTCCGCTTCGCGCTCAACGCCCGGCTGCGCGACGGCCGGATCGACAAGGCGTTCATCCTGCTCGACGTGCTCGACGTCATGCGGCAGGCGGGCTTCTATCCGTTGCGCCGCATGCCGGGCTCGCCCGAACAATGGCCCGGACCCCCTGCCTCGTCCGGCGCGGACCTCGAAGGGTGGGACGGCGTGCGCGGGGAGACCTCGCTGCGGATCATCCGAGAGATGCAGATGGGGCTGGCGCAGGGCAAGGCGCTTCAGGATCTCGCGGCCGCGCGCGGCAACCACAGCCCGCACTGGCACGACAACATGAACTGGTACGGCCCCGCGGGCGTCGGCTCGTCGCGCGGGCAGCGCGGCTTTCTCGACTTCCACGGCGCGCTGTTCATCCAGGCGTTTCCGGATCGCGCGGGGATCGTGCGCGAGCACGAGGGGCCGGACGATCGTCCAGGCCATTACATCCGGGGCGGCGACGGCCGCTTTGCGGTCACCGCGGGTTGGCCCTCGCTCTACGGCACGCATCTGGGCGGCGGCTGGCTGGGGGTGCCGCCGTCGGGGCGCAAGGTCGAGATGCGGGTCGCCGATTGGTACCGGCTCGATCGGGATGACAAGATCATCGACAATTGGGTGGCGATCGACACGCTTCACCTGCTCCACCAGTTTGGGCTCGACGTGCTCGACGACCTCCGCTTCATCGCCGATCCGGGGCTGCCGCGCTGGCCCCGCTGAAGCATGCTTGCATGCGCAGTCATTATAATCTAACGTGAGATCTGGGAGACTCGAAAGAACACGGCAGGGGGAGAGCATCATGCGCACAAAAAGCGTTCACGGGACCAAGCAGACGTTCGGCCTTCTTCTCTGCAGCGCGGCGGTCGCCGCGTTGCTGGCGGCTCCGGCCGCGGCGCAATCGACCGGGTCCACGGACACGAGCCCGACCGCAACCGAACAGCCGGCCTCCGCCCAGCCCGAAGCGGCGCTGCCGGGCGACATCATCGTCACCGCCCAGCGCCGCGCCGAACGGGTGCAGGATATTCCGCTGTCGGTGACTGCGGTATCAGGCGAGGCGCTGACCAACGCGCAGGTGACCACCGCCGAGCGGCTCGAGCAGCTCGTGCCCGGCATCCGCATGGGCCGATCGGGCTCCGACCTGCGCCCTGCGATCCGCGGAACCTACACCGAAAACGTCGGCGTCAACGGCGATCCGCGCATCGGCATCTACATCGACGACATCTACCAGTCGCGCACCAGCCAGATCCCGCCGATCGTCGATCTCGCGCGGGTCGAGGTGCAGAAGGGGCCTCAGGGCACGCTCTACGGCCGCAACAGCTTCGGCGGCAACATCGCGTTCAATTCGGCGCTGCCCAACGACCGCTTCTCGGGCGGCGTGGACGCCATCGTCGGCAATTACGATCGTTACCGGGTCGACGCCTTCGTCAACGTGCCGATCACCGACGGCGTCGCGCTGCGCGTCGCGGGGATGCGCGAGAAGCAGGACGGCTACATCAAGAACATCAACCCCGCGGGCAACGACGCGGGCGACGTCGACCAATATTACGTGCGCGGCACGCTGCGCATCGCGCCCGCGGCGCTCGACGGGCTGGAGGTCGTGCTGCGCGGCTCCTATCTCGATCAGGGCGGCGCCGGGCAATACGGCTTCGGCTACAAGTTCGTCGGCGTGCTCGTCGATGAGACGCTGATCCGCCAGCCGGGGCAATCGCTGACCCGCAACGGCGTGACCTACGACCTGCCCAACGGCTTCAACGGGCAGAGCTATACCGGCACGCCGCTGCTGGTCGATTCGCGCTTCCGCGACGGCATTCCCGATATCGCGGGGGTCGACGTCGGGCTGCCGACGCTCGACGACCCGTACCGCGTCAATTTTGCCGGCGTGACGTTCCTCGATGCGCGCCAGTACGCCGGATCGGGGCACATCACCTATGATTTCGGGCCGGTCACGCTCCGGTCGATCACCAGCTATTCCGATTTCGAGAACATCCGGACGGGCAGCAGCCTCACCCCGGTTCTGCTCAACTATTCGTACATCAAGACCGGGGCCAAGACCTTCACCCAGGAAGTCCAGCTGTTGTCCAGCGATTCGGGCAGCCCGCTGCAATACATTCTCGGCGGCTATTATTACGACGACAAGGTGACCGAGCACAACGTCACCAACGTCAACCGCGCCTATTCGACCGCGACCGCGCCGGCGGGGCAGCAATATTTCACGTTCGGCTTCACCGCCTTGCCCACCGCGGCGCAGGGGCTGAACCAGGCGACCGCCTATGACAGCTTCAGCGCGCTGGAGCAGCGGATCAAATCCTATGCGGCGTTCGGGCAGGTGTCCTACACGATCGCCGACAAACTGACGGTCACCGGAGGCTTGCGCTACACCAAGGACGACAAGGGGCTGAAGACCACCGTGTTCAACACGGTGGCGGCGGGCGGCACGGGATCGTCCTATTACGCGCACAACATCAACGATCCGGTCAGCTACACCTGCGGCGGCTTCGTGCCCGCGAACGGCGCGTCCAACGCCAGCGCCGCGACGATCGCCACCGCATACCGCTTCGTCTGCAACGACCTGTCGCAGGATTTCGTCACCTATCGTGCGGCGGTGGATTACAAGTTCACCCGCAACAACATGGTCTACGCCAGCTATTCGACCGGCGTGCATTCGGGCGGGTTCAACACCGGGCCGGTGACGATCGCGGGCGTGCCGACGCTGCTCCCCTTCGAGCCCGAAAAAGTCCAGGCGTACGAGATCGGCACCAAGAACACGCTGATGGGTGGGCAGCTGACCTTCAATCTGGCGGCCTTCTACAACAAGTATACCGACCTGCAGGCGCAGACCTCGATCCCCAACCCGAACAATCCGCTGCAGGGGGTCATCGCGCTGACCCAGAACATCGGCCGCGACGACGCCTACGGCATCGACGTGGAGGCGGTGATCCGTCCGACCCGGCAGCTGACCGTCAACCTGGCGCTCAACTGGATGCACGCGCGCGAGCGTGATTACGCGATCAACCTGTTCAATTTCGGCGGAGTCGCGACCTTCTGCAACATCACGCCGAGCTGCACCGCGGCCTCGGGCGAGATCAACACGGTTCAGGGCACGCCCTTTCCCAACCCCCGCACCGATCCCAACCGCTTCATCCCGCTGAACGGTCCCGACGGCAACCAGATCATCATTGGCGGGGTGCCGCAGTGGCGCTACGTGATCGCGGGCGAGGGCCGGGACGGCACGCGCTTCACCTCGCGCAAGGCCTTTTCGCCCGACATCACCGTGCAGGTCGGCGTGTCGTACGATCTGGATCTGGGCGGGGCGGGGCGGCTCACGCCCGAAGTGCAGTCGTTCTTCAGCGGCGACTATATCCTGACCGACATCACCCCGAACTTCGGCAACCAGGAGGCGTTCACCCGCACCGACCTGCGGCTGACATGGCGCAGCGCCGACGACCGGTTCCGGCTGGGCGCGTTCGTCAACAACGTCGAGGACACCGCGGTCATCACCCGCGCGGTGTACAGCAACCACCGGACGCTGCTCGGCAATTACGCGATCGGCCGGACCTACGGCCTGAGCGGCGGCGTCCGCTTCTGACCGGGCGAGCGGCGATAGCTGTTCCGGCGAGCGCCGGGCGGCTATCGTCGCGCCCCATGAAGACGATTCAGTCAGACCCCGGCGGATCGGATGCGGAGCCCGCCCACCGCCGACCGACCTCCTACGACGTGGCGCAGCTCGCAGGCGTGTCGCAGTCGGCGGTGTCGCGCTGCTTCCGCCCGGGCAGCAGCATCTCGCCCGAAAAGCGCAAGCTGATCCAGAAGGCCGCCGCCAAGCTAGGCTATCAACCCAATGCGATCGCCTCCGGGCTGATCACCAAACGGTCGAATCTGGTCGCGGTGCTGATCTCCAACCTGACCAACCTTTATTATCCCGAAGTGCTGGCCCAGCTGACCCACCGGCTCGACGAACGCGGCATCCGCGTGCTGCTGTTCGCGCTCAGGACCGAGAGCGAGGTCGACGCGGCGCTGGATCAGATCTGGCGCTACCGCGTCGACGGGGCGATCGCCGCGGCCAGGCTGTCGGCCGCGCAGCTGCGCGCCTTCGAACGGCACCGCGTGCCCGTCGTGCTCTACAACCGCTTCGCGGAAGGCGAGCCGGTTCCCAGCGTCTGCTGCGATTCGCTGGCGGGCGAGCGGCTGCTGGTCGACCGGCTGGTCAACGCGGGCAACCGGCGGTTCGGGATCATCGCGGGGCCGCAGGACAGTTTCGTCGGCAATCAGCGGGTCGAGGGCGCGCTCGCGCGCCTGGCGCATCACGGGCTGGAGGCGCGCGTGGTGCCCGGCGCGTTCGACCATGACAGCGGCGCGGCGGGGCTCCGTACGCTGCTCGGCGAAGGCGTGCGGCCGGAGGCGGTGCTGTGCGCCAACGACCTGATGGCGATCGGCGCGATCGACGCGGCGCGGCACGAATTCGGCCTGACGCTTCCCGACGATCTGTCGATCGCGGGCTTCGACGGCGTCGGCCCCGCCACCTGGCCGAGCTATCGCCTCACCACCATCCGCCAGCCGGTGCGGCGGATGACGGAGGCGGCGGTGACCATGCTGCTTGAGCGGGTCGAGCAGCCCCAGCTCCCGCCGGAGGTGCGCAGCTTCGCGGGCGCCTTGATCGAGGGAACATCGGCAAGGCTGTGACTCCGTATTGACTGCGGATGCAAACGGCGGCACGATGGCGCGCATGCCCGAAAGGTCCACCGCCAGCGACGCGGCTCTGCCGTTCACCCTGCCCGATCGCGCGCCGGTCACCCGCATCCGTCAGCGCGACGCGCGCGACCTGGCGAGGCCCGCGCTTCCCGCCGGACGCGAGCGGACGCAGCCGATGGCGGGGTTCGAGGACCGGTTCACCGACATCGTGGACTATATTGTCCGCATCACCGACGAGATCTGGATGGATCGCGCGGTCGGCTACATCTACGACACCTATGATCCGTCTTGCACGATCTACTCCTCCTACGGCGTGGTGCGCTCGGTCGAAGAGGTGATCGCGTCGACGGTGGCGACGCTCAACGCCTATCCGGACGGCGAAATCCACCACCTTGCGGTCGCGTGGAGCGGCGACGAGCAGCAGGGCTTCTACACCTCGCATCTCGGGCACAGCCGGTCGACAAACGTCGGGCGCACGCCCTGGGGCCCCGGCACCGGGCGGCGCACGTCCATCCGCTTCGTCGCCGACTGCGTCAGCCGCGACAACCGGGTCCATACCGAATGGCTGGTGCGCGACAACGGAGCCGCGGTCCGCCAGCTCGGGTACGACCCGCACGACATCGCGCGCCGCGCCGCCGAGACAAGCGCGCTCGAGCGGTTCGTCCTTTCGCCGGAGACCCGGCTGGAGGGGCAAGCGCCCAGGCGACGGCTCGATGCGGATACACGCACCGTCGATGGCTGGGCCCGGTCGCTGTTCCACGACGTCTGGAACCTGCGCCGGCTCGACTGGCTCGCCCGCCACTACGCCGACGACGTCATCGCGCACGCGGGCGGCGGGCGAACCGCGCAAGGGCTGCGCAACTACCAGGCCTTGGTCCTCCACGTCCTCGCCGCGATCCCCGACGGCGTCATGCGGGTCGAGCACGTCTGCTGGACCGACGAGACCGACGGGGTGATCGTCGCGGTGCGCTGGGTGCTGGAGGGGACCACCGCGCCCGGCGGCGTGCTGGGCGAATGTCCCGCGGGCAAGCCCGTCTTCATGATGGGCATGAGCCATCTGCGGCTGTCGGGCGGATCGATCGTCGAGGAGTGGATGTTGTTCGACGAAGTGGGCGTGCTCGCCCAGGCGTATCGCTGATGGCCTGGGATCAGGAGCCGGAGGTGCGGTCGCCGGTCGGTCGGCCGATGGCGGAGCAGATGGCCGAAGGGCCGCGGCGGCAGGCGCTGAACGGGTTCGACCCGGTCTATCGCGACATCGTCGACTACATCGTCCGCTGCACCCACCGGATCTGGGAAGAGAAGGACGTCGGGCTCTGCCGCACCCACTACGGCGCGGATTGCGAATTGCACACGCTGGCGGGCCCCGCCGTCGGCATGGAAGTCGTGACGCAGAACACCGTCGGCGCGCTGGCGGCCTATGCCGACCGCGTCGTGCTCGCCGAGGACGTGATCTGGAGCGAGGACGCGCCGGGCGAATATCACAGCTCGCACCGGATCATGAGCCGGTCGACCCACTTCGGCGACGAGCCGCTGATCGGCGCGGCGTCGATGCGCGGAACGGGCGCGACGACGATCGCCGACTGCAAGGTCGTCGCGAATCGGATCGTCGAGGAATGGCTGGTCCGCGACAATGCGCGCGCGCTGTGGCAGGTCGGCGCGGACCCGCGAACGATCGCCGAAGCCGCGGCGGCGGCGGACCGCGACGGCGACCAGGCGCGGCACGGATGGCGCGCCCGCGCGATCGCCGCCGTGCGCGACGAGCCCAGCGTTGCCGTGGCGGAGGGCCATCCGGCCGCGGCCCCCGCCGCGATGCTCCGGCGCGCCTTCGCCGACGACCTGTACGGCGAAGCGGCCGCCGCTCTCTCTCCCGCCGTGGAGGTCCGCTGGCCGTCCAACCGGCGCGGGTTCGGACGCGGCTATTGGATCGGCTGCGCGATGCAGTTGAGCGCCATGCTCCACGAACGCGCGTTCCGGCTCGATCACGTCGCCGCCCGGCCGCTGCCGCACGGCGACATCGCGGTGGCGCTGCGCTGGTCGCTCGCCGGGTTCCACCGCGGACTGGGCCCGTGGGGCCAGCCCTCGGGCCGCGAGCTGCTGCTGATGGCGGTGTCGCACTATCGGCTGCGCGGCGGCGCCATAGTGGAGGACGTGACGGTGTTCGACGAGGTCGCGGCGATGCGTCAGGCGGCGGGCGGGCTGGGCGCATGAGCGTCGCGGCCCACTTGCGCGCGCTGGCCGAGGGCCGCCGTCCCGCCGATGACGGCCTGCTCGGCGCCTGCCGGCTCGAGTGGCGCGGCGCGGAGGCCTATGGCGAGGAAGCGATCCTGGAGCTGTTCCGCGCCGCGCCGTTCGCGCCCGAAGGGGCGAAGCTGGTGGAGACCGCCTGCTCGGCGGCGTGGATCGGCGCGGACGCGGCGCTGGTCGCGGACGTCTACGACGGCCGGATCGGCCGATTGTGGCGGATCGGCATGGGGGACGCGCCGGAGCCGGAACCTGCGGTCTCGGTCGCATTCGATCCGGATCTGCGCCAGCAGCGCGGCGACGTGCTGTTGCGCGCAGAGGATCATCCCGAGCTCGCCCGCGATCAGGTCGAGCGGCTGATCGAGGCGGGCCGGGCGCTGACCGCCGCGCATGACGGGCCGCCGCTGCACCGCGCGCGGGCGTGGGCGGTGCGCGCGTTCACCGCAGGCGACGACACCGCCGCATTGTTCGCGGTGCATCGGCTGACCGGCGGGCCGACGCGCGGCGGCGGCTTCGGCTATGCCGCCGTCCTGCTCGGCGGACCGGTGATCGCGGAGCGGGAACCTGACCGTCCGTGGACTCCGCGCCTGTGAGCATGGCGACGCCGGTTCTTCTTCCCGGCAACATGTGCGACGAAAGGTTGTGGACCGCCGAGGTGCGCAGCGCGCTGCCGGGCTGCGTCGACGCGGCGCTCACCCGCGACGCGACGATCGACGCGATGGCCGCGCGGGTGCTCTCGTTGGTCGAAGGGCCGGTCGTGCCCGTCGGCTTCTCCATGGGCGGCATCGTCGCGCTGGCGATGGCGAGGGCCGCGCCCGAGCGTATCGCGGCGTTGGTGCTGCTCGACACCAACCCCGCCGCCGATCTGCCGGAGCGCGCCGCCGCGCGGCCGCGTCAGCAGGCCGATGTGCGCGACGGCGCGCTCGAGCGGATCGTGGTGGAGGAGCTCAAGCCCAATTACCTCGCCGCCGCCAATCGCGCCGACGCCGCGCTGCTGAGCCTGCTTCGCGACATGGCGATGGGGCTGGGGGAGGAGGTGTTCGTCCGGCAGAGCGAAGCGCTGCGGACGCGGCCCGACCAGAGCGGAGTGCTCGCCGCGCTCGACACGCCGGTCCTGATCGCGTGCGGCGCGGAGGATCGGCTGTGTCCCCCCGCCTGGCACGAGGCGATGGCCTCAGCCGCCCGCAATGCGACGCTGCACGTCGTGCCCGGCGCGGGCCACATGCTGCCGCTGGAGCAGCCTGCGCGGCTGGCGGCGATCCTCACCGCATGGAGAACGGCATGATCCGCACCACCCACGTCGGCTCGCTGCCGCGATCGGCCGAGGTCACCGACCTCATCTTCGCCGCCGAGCGCGGTGAGGCGGTCGACCCGGCGCACTTCGACGCGGTGGTCGGCGCGGCGGTCGGCGACGCCGTCGAACGTCAGTGCGCGGCCGGGATCGACATCGTCTCCGACGGAGAAATGTCGAAGATCAGCTATGCGACCTATATCAAGGACCGGGTGACCGGATTCGACGGCGACTCGCCGCGCACCCCGCCCGCCGATCTCGAAGCCTTTCCCGGCTTTCTCGCGCGGCAGGCGAAGGGCGGCGGCACGCCCAGCTACCGTCGTCCGCGCTGCGTCGGCCCCGTCGCCCCGCTGACGCTCGCGCCGCTCCAGGACGACCTGCGCCGGTTCGCGGCCGCGCGCGCGAGCCACGGCGATCCGGCGGGCTTCATGAACGCCGCGTCGCCCGGCGTGATCGCGCTGTTCCAGCCCAACGATCACTACCCCGACGACGACGCCTATCTGGAGGCGCTCGCCGAGGCGATGCGCCCGGAGTACGAGGCGATCGTCGCCGCCGGGCTGGTTCTCCAGCTCGACAGTCCGGACCTCGGGCTCGGCCGCCACATGATGTACAAGGACCGCGACGAAGCCGATTATCTCGTGCGGATCGAGCGGCATGTCGCGGTGCTCAATCATGCGCTGCGCGACGTGCCCGCGGATCGGGTGCGGATGCACGTCTGCTGGGGCAATTACGAAGGCCCGCATCACTGCGACGTCGAAATGGCGACAATCCTGCCCGTCCTGATGAAGGCCAAGCCGACCGGGCTGCTGTTCGAAACCGCCAATCCGCGCCACCAGCACGATGTCGAGGCGTTCGAAGCCGCGCTCGCCACGCTGCCCGAGGACTGCGTGCTCATCCCCGGCGTGATCGACACCACCACCAATTTCGTCGAGCACCCCAAGGTGGTGCGCAACCGGATCGAGGCGTTCACCGATCTGGTCGGGGCCGATCGGGTCCTGGCCGGAACCGATTGCGGATTCTCCACCTTCGCGGGCTTCGGGGCGGTCGATCCGGACATCGTCTGGGCGAAGCTGGCGACGCTCGCCGAGGGCGCGGCGATGGTGCGGTCGTGATGCTCAAGGCGCGGCTCGCCGCGGGCGAGCCGCTGATCGGCAGCTTCCTCAAGACGCCGTCGCCGATCCTGGTGGAGGTTCTCGCGACCGCGGGGCTCGACTGCCTGTGCCTCGACGCCGAACATGCGCCGTTTGATCGCGGCGACGTCGACCTGTGCGTGATGGCGGGGCGCGCCGCGGGGCTGCCGATCCTGGTGCGCACGCCCACCGCCGCGGCGGAGCATATCCTCAGCGCGCTCGATTGCGGCGCGGACGGCGTGCTGCTGCCGCATATCCGCGCGGCGGCGGAGGCCGAGGCGGCGGTGGCGGCGGCGACCTATCGTCCCGGCGGCCGCGGCTATGCGGGTTCGTCGCGCGCCGCGCGCTATGGGCTGGCGTCGATGGCGGAGCACCGCGCCGCGGCGCAGCAGCGAACGCTGGTGATCGCGCAGATCGAGGATGTCGAGGCGGTCGAGGCGATTGACGAGATCGCGGCGGTGGAGGGCTTGGACGCGCTCTTCGTCGGGCGGATCGACCTCACCGTCGCGCTGGACGCCGCGACGCCCGATGCGCCGGAAGTGATCGCGGCGGTCGACCGGGTGATCGCGGCGGGGCGACGCGCGGGCAAGCCGGTCGGCATGTTCGTGCCCCGCGACGCGGACGTGCCCGGCTGGCGCGCGAAAGGCGCAACCCTTTTCCTGCAGGGGTCGGAGCACGCCTTCATCCGCGCAGGCGCGGCGGCGATGCGCCGCGCCGCCGACGGCTGAGCCGATCAACCCGTCGGGCGGACCACGAAGACGATCGCGCCGGCGTCGCTGCGATAGATCGGATCGGCCCCGTTCGGCACCGTGATCGTGTCGCCGGCGTCGAGCCGGGTCGACCCCAGCCGGGTCTCGACATCGAGCCGACCCGCCTGAACGAAGAGCACCTCGCGCCCGCCGCGCCGCTCGTCCCCCGAGGAGAATGCGATCCGCGACACGGTGAAGCCGTCCGTGGGGGGCAGCAGGCCGCCTTCCCCGATCACGGTCGTCTCGCCGGCCGCGGCCATGTCGGCGGCGCGGGCGATCACCTCCGGCTCGTCGGCGGACGTCATCACCCGCAGGCGCGCGATCGTCTCCGGGCTGGTCACGGGCATCGGCGGAACATCCGCGGGAATCGCCTGGCCCGCCGCGGTGTCGACCAGCGCGCCGTTCGCCAGCAAGACCAGGCCATAGTCCTTGGCCATCGCGAACACGCTCGGGGCCCAGGTGACGCGCCCCGGATCGTCGCCGCCCAGCACCGACCAGAGAAAGCCGGTGTCGTCGCCGATATTCCTGAAGCCGCGAAAGGCGTGGGTCGGAAACGACACCAGGTCGCCTGGCCCAGCCTCGATCCGGGCGTCGTCGCCGTGTTCGCCGAAGTCGAACCGCCAGCGGCCCGAATGCACCACGAAGACCTCGGCGGTGTCGTGGCTGTGCTGCGAATTGGTGCATCCGGGTGGCTGCCGCGCGCCGCCGATGTTGAAGCCGTGGGCTTCGGCGATGTGGACGTGCTGATCCGGATTCTCGGACACGCCCGGTCCGATGATCGTGAAATTCTCCTTGCGGTCGGACCCGGGCGTGCGGGTGTCGACAAAGGCGTTCAGGCAGGGAACCAGATCGCGGTAGCGAACCACCCGCTGTTCCAGGCCCGTGTCGCCGGACGTACGCTGTTCCGCCTCTGCCAAGGTCATGTCGATCCCCCGATGGTCAACGCATCTTGCGTTTTCTTGCATCCGCAGTCAAGATGCGACTGCTGGGATTTCACGGGGACTGGAAATGGCAGACTGGTTGAAGCGGGGCGCGACCACGGAGGTCCGCGCGGAGTCGGATCGCAAGGTGCGCGACGTGGTGGAGGCGACGCTCGCCGACATCGAGGCGCGTGGCGATGCGGCGGTGCGCGAGCTCTCCATCCGCTTCGACGGGTGGGACCGCGAAGACTACCGACTGACGCAGGCCGAGATCGACCGCTGCGTCGAGTCGCTCAGTCCGCAGGATATCAAGGACATCGAGTTCGCGCAGGCGCAGGTCCGCAATTTCGCGCAGGTGCAGCGCGCCTCGATCACGGACGTCAAGGTCGAGACGCTGCCCGGCGTCGTGCTGGGCCACCGGAACATCCCGGTGAACGCGGCCGGCTGCTACGTGCCGGGCGGCAAGTATCCGCTCCTGGCGGGCGCGCACATGAGCGTGATCACCGCCAAGGTCGCAGGCGTCCAGCGCGTGGTCACCTGCGCGCCGCCGTTCGAAGGGCAACCCGCGCGCGCGATCGTGGCGGCGCAGGCAATGGCCGGCGCGGACGAGATCTATGCGCTGGGCGGAATCCAGGCCGTCGGCGCCATGGCGATCGGCACCGATCGGATCGCCCCCGTCGACATCCTGGTCGGGCCCGGCAACGCCTTTGTCGCCGAAGCCAAGCGCCAGCTGTTCGGGCGCGTCGGAATCGACCTGTTCGCAGGGCCCACCGAGACGCTGGTGATCGCCGATGACGTCGCGGCCGACGGCGAATTGTGCGCGACCGACCTGCTGGGCCAGGCGGAGCATGGGCCCGATTCGCCCGCGGTGCTGCTCACCACCAGCCGCGCGCTGGCGGAGGACACGATGCGCTGGATCGACAAGCTGCTCGAGATACTCCCCACCCGCGACCATGCGCGCCGGGCGTGGGAGAGTTTCGGCGAGGTGATCGTGGCGGCGGACGATGCGGAGATGGTGCGGGTCGCCGACGAGATCGCGTCCGAGCACGTCCAGGTGATGACGCGCGACCCCGACTACTTCCTCGCCAACATGACCAATTACGGCGCGCTGTTCCTCGGGCCGCGAACCAACGTCGCGTACGGCGACA
>SXGT01072510.1_pt1 | contig 21626 bp, 14 predicted proteins | sample 3176221 | NCBI WGS metagenome assembly SXGT01 (sample SAMN11356862, study PRJNA531348) | freshwater metagenome | isolation source: freshwater sample F1-120 | place: China: Fuxian Lake, Yuxi | collected 2017-12-25
ACTTCAAAATTGACCGGATTACTAACTCCACCATCAACATGATTAGCCGTAACCGCTCCAGTCACAGCTCCAGTGGGTACGGTGACACTTAATTGTGAATCCGACCAAGTGTCAGCTTGGCTGACCAAGCCTGGTGCAAAGGTAACTGTCCCGGCGCTATCACCAAAATTATCACCGTGCAAAGTGACGCTTTCACCAGCTAGAGCGTTGGCCGGTTCGAGCGCACATAAACCTGGCGTGGGTTCGTCATCAGTGAGTGTAAAGGGTAAGTAGTTAGATTCCAGAGCCTTGGCTACTATGACCACATCAAATACACCTGGGTCACCAAGTCCGGCCGGCACAATAATCGTGACTTCTTGGTCTGACCAATAATCAGCCGCGCAAGCCTCTGGGAAACCTTCGGTGTCGGCTAAGATACGTTCACCAGACAATGGATTCTCAAACCACACCGTACCCACACTCCCGCCAAAATTAGTTCCGGATAAAGTTACGTATTGTCCTTCGCCACCACTACTTGGTGTTAACGAAGTCAAAACTGGACTTTCAAGAGTTGTCGAGGTTACAGCAAAACTCACGCTATTCGAAGACACGCCATCTGTCGAAACAGTTACGCTGTACTCGCCATCAGGTAATGCAGGCACGGTCACGTCGGCAGACGTGTCAGACCAATAATTATAACTTCCCGCTTCGGTAGCATCAAAAATTATTTTAGAAACACCTCGTTCCGTACCCAAGTTCTCACCAATCAGGGTTACCGCATCGTTCACCGAACCAGAATCTGGATTGATCTCACACAAGCCAGGATGAATAACGGAGTTAACATCAAAATCAGCCAACAACGGTCCGTTGTCATCAAAGGTTGTTTCGCTCTTGTCGCCATCAGTCAGTATGGTGATTGGGCCATCTTCTGCTGCCTCAGGAACGACAACAATAATTTGAGTGTTAGACCAGGAGTTATTACAGTTTGCTAATACAGCCTGAACTGGTCCAGCCGCTCCAGTAAATGTGACACTGCCACTAAAGTTACCAAAACTCGTGCCCGAAAGCGTCACCCAAGTACCCGGAGCGCCATTTGAAGGAGTCACGGCGTTAATCACAGGCAAAGACACACATACGCCATCTTCACATTGACCGCTTGAACAATCATCGTTGGTACTACAGGATGTGCCATCACAAGCTCCACAATACTCATTACTTTGACTATCGCCCCCACAATCAGGCCCGGTTTCCAGGCCGTCCATAACACCATTAAAACAGCTGAGCGGACGCATCTCAACGGTGACTGAATCGGCATCAGTATTACCCGCCATGTCAAACACTGTGGCTGTAAGCTGATAAGAGCTACCGTTCAACAGCCCCGTGGTATCCCAAACAGTATTAATCAAAATGTCGGTTAAGTCCTCGCCGACAGCGGGTACGGAATCAAACACTAAATCACTAACGGCAAAATCAGCCACCGCAACTTGCGCGTCATCACTAGCGCTCACCTGAACATCAATTAGTGAGTCGCTGGCCACCCCAGCTCCGTCATCTGGCAATTCAAGTCTAGCCACTGGTGCTTCGGTGTCTATCAAGACACCGGTAGTAAATGTTGAATTACACAAATCATTCGTACAAGTTAACACCGTGCCGGTCGAACTTTTGACAGCAGTGTCAACCGTAACATTTACAACTGCATTTTCGTTAAAACAGAAGCGGTCGGCATCAGGCTCTGGGCACGGCGTGGCCGGTACGAACGATACCCGGTTGCCGCTAGTTGTGAGCGTACCCGGAATATCTAGACCACTATCCGCATAAATAAACTTAATGTTCTCATTGGTTACTGTGGCCGCATCTAAATTTTTACTAAAAGTAATCTGCGGCACTACATTCCGAATAGCTAGCTGACCAGTCGGTAACTGCATGGTGATCGAAAAAACACTACTTGTTCCCCCGCCTAAACCGATACCTCCACCGTCATCAAAGCTAGAGCTTCCACCGCCATTTTCATTAGTTGCGTTAATTAAGGCCTGAAGTACAAATTCGGTTATACCAAACGAGGCCAAAATAATCGCCACGCCAACACCGGCATTAATAATCAATCGCTTGGCACGAGTAACTTTATCCTCGCTACCACCGGCCGTCATCCACACAAAACCTCCGTACATTAGGATAACCATGCCGATCAGTCCGAGCACACCTAGAGCGCCACGAATGATCTTGGCTACGATAATCGTAGGATCCTCTGAACCAAGACCAGCGGTGGTGCCAACGGTATCTAAACCGTCAATTGCAACCTCGGCTGATTGAGCCAGAACCTGGCCATCTCCCAAGCTAAATCCAAACACGAGCGCTAACGCCAGGGCTAGAAATAATTTAGTGAGGTTTGAGGACTTCATGTAATCGGTTAAAAGAGCGTACAGGTCGTGGCTTGCGCCTGACCGTTACAACAATACGGATTTTCAGCGCTTACTCCGCAAGCCCCACCCACAGCGTCTGGACCTTGGGCTGGTAAATAACAATTCTGATATTGGTTACGCACACCCTGACTAACGTTAAGACCGTACATGTAAGTTTGCCCATCAATCGATTCAAGCAAAACCCCGTGCGGCATGGTCACGAGTGACTTCACAGGTGTCATGTCATCATTCTCAACCTCAAGACCATCTACGGTCAGACTGGTCACATCAAAGCGATACCACTGTTCATGACTGTCGCCGCTAGTCAGCTCTTGATTCGTAAACATTAAATTATCCGAAGTCACTGTCGAACTCATTAAAATATCGCTAAAAATCAAACTCACATCCTGATCAAGAGCTACATTTTCAGCCTGAATATCAGGGGTAATCGATTCAATCGAACTTCCTAGCAAATAAATATCGTCAGTTGTAGTAAAATCCCAAACATAATCATCTCCGGCGCTGCCATCACCGTCACCATCAAGGGCGTTGGCTGCCATATCAACTACGCCGTCGTATGGGAAGGTCAGCGCCTGTGGTGGCGAAGAGCCAACCGTGGCAGCTGCCACCGAGGCCTGAATCAACTGTCCACCAGGTAAACAATATATAGTTTCGCCACATGAATTAGTCCCACAGCTAGTACTTGATTGGAAAGTAACGGTTTTGTAACCATTGGATAATAAGTATTCGCCAGGTGTCGGAGCACCACTAACACCCACCACCTGAAGATTAGAAAAACCGCTACCATCTAGCCGCACACCACTGCTGGCGGTGGGATCCATAGGTTCATCAAAAGTAACCTGAACAATGATGTTCTTGGCATAAGCCCCGCCGGCCACCGGAATCACCGAAACCACAGCTGGCGGATCAAGGTCGAGGTTAATACCGGTAATGAAGGTCCACTCATAACCTTCACTGTAATTACCGGTAAATACTTTATCGCCGTTAGAATTTTTAATGTCATTTTTTAGGAATACCGTGTATGAAACATTTTCAGTTGCCGAGCCCAGATACTCAACTGGATTAAACACCACCGTGCGCAGATCTTCCGTAAAATACACGTCTACATTTGTCAGCGCCTGTTCTTCACCAAGCGCGGAAGCGTAAATGATAACGTTATCGGCATTAATGGCCGTGGCCAAAGTGTCGTCGCTAACATCAAGCGGCGTACCGTTGTCATCGTAATCTCGAATAAAAGATTCGAGACTCATTTGATCACGGAAGGTTACAGTGATGTTAGTGTTACGTGCCACATCTGTTTGGTCGCGCAAGGGATAATGATCACGCACTGCACCTGCGCCGAGCGAACCAGAAAAAGCCGGAATCGTAACAGAACCGTTACTACCATCATTGCGTTTTGTACCCGTGGCATCTAGTAAGGCGCCGATGATGAATGAAGTGATACCGTATGCAAATAAGATGATTACGATTCCGATCACCGCGTTGATAATTAGTCTTTTGGCACGTAGAACTTGTTTGTCATCGCCGCCGGCTGTCATCCAAAGATACCCGGCAAAAATCATGATCAAGAGAAAAACGATGCCGAGTAGGCCCAAGAAAACCTTGATAATGTTGCCGATAACACTAGTCAAATCATTGCCGCCGAGGTTGGTTTGCTCGGCCGTGTCCACTAAATTTTCAGTTTGTGCCAACACTGGCTGTCCAACCAACAACAAAAACGCTAAAAACAGCGCAATGCAAACTAAGGCTTGAAGTCTTTTTGACACAAAAATACTAACCACGAAAATTTTCAAAGCACAGCATTAACTTCTATATTTTACACTAAAAATTGCTTAACTTTTATCGAGCGTGGGGACAAGCCGAGCAGCCATGATACGCCGGAGTTGCGCAAGCCCTACTCCAGTGCGAGCAGACACGTGAACTTGACTCATATCGTCTAACCGATCTGTCGTTAATTGGTCTAATTTATTATAAACTCGAATCTGAGGCCGCTCGCTTAACCCGATGTCAGCTAAAATATTTTCAACCACTTTCATTTTTAAATCTAGCTCAGGATCAGTAGCATCAATGACGTGCAATAATAAATCAGCGTGCATCGCTTCCGACAGAGTCGAGCGAAAGGCTTGAATCAACTCCGGTGGTAAACCTTGAATAAAACCAATCGTGTCAGACATTAAAGCTGTCGTCTGTGTCTCAGGTAAATAAACTTCACCCACACGAGTATCAAGGGTGGCGAAGAGTTTATCAGCCACGTATTCTTTGCGTTTTGTTAACGCATTTAAGAGCGAAGTCTTACCGGCGTTGGTGTAACCAACTAGCGCCACGGTGCGGAAATGCTGACGCGTACGCTGTTTACGTTGCTCGGCATGCTGATTTTCGTAAGCGGCAAGTTTGCCAAGAATACGTCGTTCTTGCTCGCGCAAATGACGTTTCATGGTCTCCGTGTTACCCTCACCCGCTCCACCCCGTGTACCTGTGCCCCCACGCTGCCGACCTAATTGCGCTCCAAGGTTATAAATGCGCGGACCCAGATGACGTAATCGTGCCAGCTCAATCTCAAGTTTGGCTTCAGCGCTTGTGGCATGCTTATCAAAAATATGCAAGATCAAATCTATCCGATCCCAGACTTGCATCTTCATAGGCCGAAGTTCTTCTTCTAGGTTATACAACTGTCCAGGCTTAAGTTTTTCGTTAATTATCAAAACCCCCGCCTGATGCTCTTGATGTGTCGCGAGAATCTCCTTAACCTTGCCACTCCCCAAAAATGTTCGGTAATCAGGCTTGGCACGACGTTGAATAGTTTTAACCACCGCCACTCCACCATACGTACGAGCTAAATCTGCTAGCTCAGTCATTCTGACCTCGGCCTCAGATTTATCAGTAGAATAATGAATGACATCTGCCAGGACAGCGCGCAACATGAGCTTAGGCGGCTAAAATTTTATCCAGCATGTTTTTGATACGTGACCCATCCGCCTGACCGCTCAGGTCTTTTGCTAACACCCCCATAACCTTGCCGGCCTGCGAAGCGTCGCTAACACCTAACTCCTGCACCTTGGCACGTACCCGCATCTCAAGCTCAGCATCACTCATCTGGGCTGGCAAATAACGCTCAAGAATCTCAAGCTCGCGACGAGCCTTGACAGCCAAGTCCTCACGCGCGTTCTGTATAAAACTATCCAGTGCATCTTTGATCTTTTTAGCATCAGCCTTAATAACAGCTACCACGTCAGTATCTGCAAGTTCCTTACCCACCTCAAGCGCCTTGTTACGAATCGAACTAATCGTCATGCGCAAAATTTCCAAAGTCGAGGCGTCTTTAGCCTTCATAGCCGTCTTCATGTCGTCGTTGAGCTGCTTTTCAAGTTCCATAAATTGGTATTTTATTTCAGGCTCAGGGTAACACAAAACCCCGACGGACGTCGGGGTTTTGTGTTAGCTACGCTTTTTGGCAGCCCGCAAATCCTCTTCTCGGATCTTACCCGTCTTCAGCATGTACTCACGACGTTCACCCATCTCCAAGCGTCGCACTGCACTTTCATGCAGTTTGTTCTTGTTGGCTTTCTTGGCAAAGAAGCGACCAGAACGAACGTTCAGGGGCTTACCGCTTTGCTGAATGCGACGAGTGAAGCGTCTAAACAACGCCTCAAAACTCTCGCCTTTCTTTCGTTTTACTTCAATATCAGACACAATATATTTTCACCCTCCTTTCTGGGTGAGAGGAGGTTAGCACAAACCAGAAAGCTTGTAAAGATTAATCCTTCTTCTTTTTCTTCTCTTCTTGAAGGCGCTTAACAACGATACCCACAACCTTCTCCACATCAACAATTTCCTGAGCCCCGGCTTCCATATCGCGAATAATAATCGTGCCATCCAACACCTCTTTTTGACCAAGAATAATGGCCAGCGTTGCGTCTAATTTGTCAGCAATTTCGAGCTGAGCCTTAAGATTACCTTTAGCAAAGGCTTCCGCAACATTAACGCCTGACTGACGAAACTTTTCAAAGATCTTTAAACCCTTGCGTCGCGCGGCCTCTCCCAACTGGCAAAAAAATACGTCGGCTTTGCGGTCTGGAGTCGGCATGGCGTTAGCCGACTTCATGGCCAGCAAAATACGCTCTATACCAAGGGCAGCACCAACTGCGCCTGTAGCCTCACGACCACCAAGGAGTGGAATCAAACCGTCATAACGCCCGCCACCACCCAACGCTAATTGAGAACCATTTTCGCCAATCGGATTAATCGACACCAGTTCAAACACGGTTTTGGTGTAGTAATCAAGACCGCGAACTAAAAACGGATTAAGTGTGTAAGGCACTTCGGCTTCATCCAAATACTCCAACACCTTCATGAAGTGCTGTTTATTTTCGTCGTCAAGATATTCAATTAACTGCGGAGCACCGGCTTTGAGCTCCTCCATACCGGCTTCTTTGGAATCGAGCAAACGTAACGGATTGCGCTGTAAACGTTTGAGATCGGTCTCACTCAACTTCTTGGCGTGGGTTTTAAAATACTTACTCAAATCAGCCACGTATGTTTTGCGAATAGCTGGTGTACCAAGAGAATTGATATTTACCAGGGTATCAACACCTAAATCCTTGCAAAAATTATACGACATCAAAATTATCTGCGCGTCCAAAACCGCATCGTCTGAGCCCATGACTTCAAGCCCGAGCTGCCAAAATTGGCGGTAGCGGCCAGCTTGCGGACGCTCGTGTCTAAAGAAAGGTTCTAGATACCACAATTTAACTGGTTGCGGCTGATTTAACATGCCGTGTTCAATGTACGCCCGAGCCGCTTGAGCCGTACCTTCTGGCCGCAAAGTCATTTTAATACCTCCTTGATCAACAAAGGTGAACATTTCTTTATCCACGATATCCGTATCCTTGCCAACACTCCGCTCAAACAGCGGAGTGGCTTCAGCCGCTGGTAAACGCAAACGACCAAAGCCATAGGCTTTGGTTAGGTTACGAGCCGTGTCCTCGATCTTTTCCCAAGCTATTTGCTCGTCAGGCAAAATGTCACGGAAACCACGTAAAGTTTCGACAGACCTAGTTTTCTTAACTGGTTTGGCAGCTTCAGCCTTGGGCTTCACGGGCATAAAAAAACAAAGTTAGTTGGCAACTTCATACCTTAAAACACAGAATCAAGCAACCCCAAGTATAACTTGAGACGGCGTTCGGTCCATTATTCGTTATACTGAGGAGCTGGAAATGACCCAATCTTTTCTAAAGGCAGTCCCCTAAGCCACACGCGACCGATCAAATTCTCCTCAGGTACAGGTCCAAAGGCCCGGCTGTCAAAGCTAGCATCACGGTTATCACCCATTAGGTAATACTCATCTGCGCCTAAAGTCTCGCTATCACGACCTGGAGTATAGTCATCAATATAACTCTCCGTTAACACAAAACCGTTCGGATTCTGCTGATTATAAATTGTGATCTTGCCTGCATTGACCTCAACTTCTTCGCCCGGTAAACCGATCACGCGTTTAATGTAAAATTGTTTTTCTTCACCGGATGGCGGGTGGAAAACGACGATCTCACCTCGTTCGGGCTCACGTAAACGAAATGACAACTCGTCGATAATCAAATACTCACCATCCGCAAAATTAGGCTCCATGGAAACTCCGGCAACCACAAATGGCTGCACCAAAAAATAGCGTACTGGCAAAATAATCGCCAGCGCCAAGGCGGCAATTTGAACGATCTCAAGTAAAAACGTAACCACGGCACCCAGTGTTGGCCCTAAAAGACGCTCCGGCAATGATGGCGGTAGAGTTGATTTTTGACGACGAAAAAATGCCATAATACTTTAAAGAATACCATAAACTCTTTCCCACTCGAAGTCTGACCGTTAGTCAACAGACTTTAGAGCACGGGTAGTGTGGCCGCGGGCACCAGAGCCTCTGTTGGTAAATTGGCATCGATTGGACCAGGATCGGCTGGGCTAGTACCACCAGTTTCAAGATTGAGAATACTGTCCTTAACGGCTTGATTGTCTGGATTTAAAACAAGAATGCGGCGCAACAGCTCCAAGGCTGCTTGGCTATCATTATTATTCGCTTTAATCGCAGCCAAATACCACATGGCGTTACTATAATCAGGATAAAGTTTGAGAGCGCGTTCAAATTCGGCTTCGGCAGCGTCAAGATTCTTTAGCTTGAGATAAATAATACCCAATTGAAAGCTCAGGCCAAGGTCGCGCGGTTGAGTTTTGGTTAATCCGGCTAAATGTAGGGCGGTTTCATCCAAGCGGCCCTGACGCTCGTAAGTGGCAGCTAAATAATAATGGGCTGGGGCGTAATCTGGCTTTAGTTGTACGGCGCGCTCTAAATTTTCAACGGCTAGACGTAGATTTTCGACTTCGTTGGCAACCGCTGTAGCCATAGCCTGATTATCCAAATCGTCACGTTCCTGTAGGTCTTGAGCCCGGTCGGCTACCGCTAAATACACGCGCCCAAAATCGGTTTGATAAGCAGGATTATTCGGCTCTAATTCAAGCGCTTTAGCATACATGCTGGCGGCATAATTTTCAGCGTTTTGTATAAATGGCATGAGCTCACGATAAATCAAACCGTTAATCGCCCAATTGGCGCTATCGTGCTCGCCAAGCACCGCCGCACGAGCCGCCGCCCTGACGGCGGCATCAGCTACGGCAACCAACCGCTGCTTGTCCTCATGGCTAAAATCTTTGTCAGCTAAACTCTCGCCTACCACCTGACCTGCCAAAGATAAATAAGCGGTTGCTAAATTACGTTCTAAAACAGCATTAGCATCATGCCTGGCTACGGCTTTAACCATTTGTTCGATGAGTTGCTCTGGGTTGGCGCCTGCAGCATTCAGGCGTGCGGCCTTTGCAAAAGCTATCTCTGCAGAATAGCTAGACATCAATGCAAACACGACTAAGCATCCCATGGCTACAAACAGTGTAAACCCACCGGTCATAGCCATAGCCGTCCTAGGGGCGGCCGTAAAATTTAGTTTACGAGTTTGACTAGCTGCGCTCGACACCACCAAACCACTTAAACACCAAAATAAAACCGTAATCGACATGTTCACCGGCGTTAACAATAACAGGCCAAGCACCGACATAAAACCCACCACCAAGACATAATCAATCGGCCAGGTGGAGGTTTGACGGCTTCTATGCAGATTTTTCAAGCCTATGGCAGCAAACATAAATAAACAGAATATCCAAGCGATAAAACCAATCACCCCAGCCGTGGTAAGCACAGTGAGTGGATGAATTTGAGCTCGGTCAAAACGCGTATTCCAAAAAATCGTATTATTAACCTCTACCGGTCGATAGCGAGCGTAATCAAGATCATACGAGCCAGGACCGGATCCAAACAATGTTCTCACCAAATTTTGCTGGAGCGTTTGATACGCAATGCTCCAGCTAGTTGTCATTGATGGCGACACCACTACCGGGACTTTTAGATTGATCGGTGTTTTAATCAAAATAAATAGTCCTGTAGTGGCCAACAGCAAACACGGCACTAACAAGCGCCGTCGCACCAGTCCCGGCGGTGGTGACCAAAGCAGTAAACACACAAGTATTGCTAAACCAAAGCCGAATACACACCACAAAGCCCAGAAATCAATGGTGACAAGCAACAAGAGTGTAATGGCTGTCAAAAACCCAATCAGGGCTCGATAAAAACCTCTCCAGCTTCCGCCAGGTAACACTCTGCACTCGGGCGTGCCGTCGGTTAAATAGAAACCTAAACCAACCATGGTCACTGGAATAAGCCACGCGGTAAAGGCGTTAATGTTACCGACGGTGTTAAAACCGATCGTGTGGGTAAAAGCAAAAGGCAAAACATGAATGTTAAACAACGATAACAAAGTCAGGAGTCCAATGATGCCAGCTGACATCATCAAGGCCAGCAATGATTGACGCACGAGACGTGTATCACTGACGTTGACAAGCACGTAAAACAGCACTGTCCCCGCCAGAACAGTTAATAAACTCCCGTATGCTTGGCCACCATATCCAAGCCATGATTCTCGTCCAGCCACGCTCAGCAGAGTGGACACGAAGGTTATTCCAAGATAAATAACCGGCACACCGTTTACAAGCCGGCCACCACGCATTGCAAAACTACGTTCCACTACAGCTGCACCCAACCAACCGCCAGCAGCCATAAATACCAGGACCACCATGACTATCTGTTTGTTGATCTCGAGAGCCTCAGTCGTAAATGGTGCCAAAGCTAGCGGGGTCAAGAAAAACAAACTAATTACACTCCCACGTGTTAGCCTACGACACCATCTAGCCCAGCTATTCATACTCTCGTGATCGTTTTTCAACATACGCATATAAAGTTGTAAAAATGATAGCATGCAGCTAGCTCAACTAACAGCCACGGGAGTCTTGGCTAAAGACCAAGTCTAGACTATACTTCCAATTGATGGTGCGCGTCTGGTGCGCATTTTATTTTCTTATGTCGAATCAGGATACCGTTAATTTTCTCAAGCCGAAAGACGATCTCCCCGCTAATACTCTAAACAAGAGCGGAACGAGCACGAATCTTGAAGTCTCTCCAGTGCGCGTTAGACGCCTACAGCCGGGCCTGACAGTTCGTGCCAAACTAGTTTTGTTTGGGTTTGCCATTCTGGCTACCGGAAGTTTCTTGTTAGCTACTGGCATTACCTCTACGGCCTCAACTGAACAGACAGAAAATTTGTCATTCTTAGCGTCATTAAAACGCTTGGTCGCTGCTGGAGATAAACCTATCACCGGGCAAAATAACGATCGCGTTAATTTCTTATTACTCGGCATTGGCGGCAGCGGACATGACGGCGCTGAACTTACCGACACAATTATTTTCGGCAGTCTACAACCTTCAAGCCAAGCAGTGGGCTTGCTGTCTATTCCTCGCGATTTGAACGTTGACGTGGCTAATTACGGATACCGAAAAATTAACAACGTTAACGCCTTTGCCGAATCAGAAAAACGCGGTAGCGGACCCCAGGCCACAGCCGCAGTCGTGGCAGATATTCTTAATCAAGAGGTGCATTACACCATTAAAGTTGACTTTAGTGGTTTTGAAAAAATCATTAATGATCTCGGAGGTATCGATGTATATGTCGAACGCGAGTTCACTGATACCACTTACCCACTTGATGATAGTCTCGGCGGTGTTGAAATAATTAATTTTACTCAGGGCTGGACCCACATGGACGGCGAGACTGCACTGAAATTCGCACGCTCACGCCACGGTTCTGGTAGTGAAGGTTCCGATTTTGCCCGCGCCGCCCGACAACAAAAAATATTACTGGCTGTAAAAGATAAAGCTCTGTCGCTTGGAGTATTACTGAATCCAGCTAAACTAAATCGAATTTTAAACACCATTCAAAACAACGTCGATACCAATCTCACGCTCTGGGAGATGATTCGTTTTGCAAAATATATTCCCGATATTACCAGCGACAATATTGCTATGCACGTGCTCGATAACCGCAGTGGCTTGCTGTATGACGGCAACTACAATGGTGCCTACGTCTTACTGCCATACGAAGAAGATTGGAGCGAGCTACAGGCCTTGGCACAGAATATCTTTGCACCAACCATCGCAACGCCGTCATCAGTAACAACCACCCGAGTTGCCGCGCCAAACTTGCAGGTGTCGGTCGAGATTCAAAATGGCACAGCTACCACCGGACTAGCCTCGCAAACAGCACAACTCTTAGAAAGCTCTGGATTCACTGTCACCACCGTTGGCAACGCAGTCGATCGTGCAACTCCGCTGACGATTATTTATGACCTCAGCGACGGCAAAAAAGATGTCGAGCTTGCTATCCTGAAAGATTATTTAAAGGCCCAAGTCTACATGTCTACGCAGGGCTATTTAGCCGCTCAGGCCGTGGTCCCAGACCTAGTCTTGCCTCAATCACCAGGTCTCGAGCTTGTCACGAGCAAGCAAGACATTGACTTTTTGATCATTTTAGGCCAAGATTCAACGAATCTCGTGCTGCGCTAAAGCAAGTTGCGAGGAGTTTTATGCCAACTGCTCCAAAAGCCGTATTAATCGGCCGAACCAACGTCGGCAAGTCTTCGCTTTTCAATAAATTGATCGAGGAGCAAAAGTCACTTGTGTCACATATCGCCGGTACGACCCGCGATCGTTTTGAAGCAGACTGTATTTGGCGCGGCAAAATTATTCGCGTCGTTGACACCGGCGGACTGGATGTTGATCAGAGCCAGGAAATTGAGCGTAATGTTGTTGAGCAGGCCAACATCGCCATCAAGCAGGCCGACGTGATTTTGTTTCTAGTCGATGTCAATGTCGGTCCACAAACCGACGATCTAGACATTGCCCGCAAACTACTGAAAAGTGGTAAACCCGTCATCGCTGTTGGCAACAAAGCCGATAACGCCGAACTACGCCGTCGAGCAAATAGCGACGATTGGAAAGCCTGGCCTCTAAATCGGCCCTTAGCGATTTCTGCCAAACAAGGTGTCGGCGTAGGTGATCTACTTGATGAAATTACCGCGGTCCTCATTAAGACCGGCAAACCACCTGTTGATGTTAGCGACATCATGCCCATGCGCGTATGCGTACTCGGAGAACCGAACGTTGGTAAGTCAACGCTCTTAAACGCTGTGCTGGGCGAAAAACGTTTCATCACCGCCAATGTGCCCCACACCACCCGTGAACCGAACGATGCCTTAGTCGAACGCCATGATCAGACATATAAATTTATCGACACCGCCGGCGTACGCAAACAAGCCAGCCGCCGTAAGGCTGGCACGATCCTAGAAAAAATTGGTGCAGAAAAAACTTTAGACACCGTGTCCAAAGCTGACGTGGCCTTGTTCGTGCTCGACATCACCAAAGAAATTAGCACTCAAGAACGTCATTTAGCCGGGGTGCTCCAAGACTCCAGAGTCAGTGTTGTCATCGTGGCCAATAAATGGGATCTGGTACCCAATAAAACTACCACCAGCGTGAACGACTACGAAAAAATTATTCGTGGCTTTTTGCCCCAGCTCAAATACGCTCCGATCGTGTTTACCTCAGCCTTAACTGGTCAGCGGGCACAGGAGATTTTTAACTTGATTACCACCGTCTTCCAAACACGCTTCACCCAACTATCTGATAACGAAGCCAAACAATTCATGAGCAAAGCCATCGTTCGCCACAAGCCGACCCGTGGTAAAGGCGTAAAGAGTCCAAAAATCACCTCGTTCCGCCAATCACATATCAACCCGCCAGTCTTCTCGCTGGCTGTTAACCTATCGCGTACCGACTCTTTGGCTACTGCTTACGTCCGTTTCCTTGAAAATATCCTGCGTGAACAATATGACTTCACGGGCACACCAATCCGGATTAAAATTGAAGTTGAACGTAAGTCTCACACCACGTACTAAAATTGGCTGATGGCTTGTGGGACGGTGGCCTTAAAGGCTACTAGCCACAATCCCACCAGCCCATGACTATGCCTATTTTAATCGTCGGTCTCGGCAATCCTGGTAAGGAATATCTCCAAACTCGCCACAACGCCGGCTTCCTCGCAGTCGAGGCCCTAGCTCAGGCTTTGCAGGAAAAGTGGAAGGTCGACAAATCCTCTAAGGCCGAAGTTATCGAAACCCGTTACTTCGATAAGAAAATTATTCTGGCTAAGCCCCAGACTTTCATGAACCTGTCTGGCCAAAGCGTAGCCAGTCTCATGGGTAAGTTCCAAATTAAACCTGAAGATGTTTGGATCGTGTCTGACGACGTCGCACTTCCGCTTGGTACTGTGCGAGTCCGTACCGGTGGCAGTGCCGGCGGCCATAATGGCTTGAAGTCCGTCATCGAAAAACTCGGGAGCGAAGATTTCGTTCGTTTTCGCATCGGCGTTAACGAGCCGCCTGCCAATCTCCCTCTCGAAAATTACGTTGTTCAAAAATTTTCTAAGAACGAACTCAATACACTCACGACCGTGATCGAGAAAACTCGAGAAGTTATCTTAAAAAGTATCGCTGAAGGCGTGGTTGATACTTCCCTGCAAACCTAAGTATGATTCGTCACGTGAGTTTTGATTTTGATGGCGTGCTGGCGCAAGGATCGAACGAGGCCTACATTGATAGCTATCATCGGGCCATGCTCAAGGTGGGTATTGACATGGATGGAGAACTTGAACGACAACGGATCTTCGAACGTTGGGGTCGGCCAGTAGAAGAACAAATTGAATTGTTACTTCTGGAACACCCTGACAAACGCGCCGAGGCGAGAATATTTTTCAATCAGGATCGCCAAAGTCCTGCCTTCCGAGCCCAAGTCTCTCTTTTCCAAGGCGCAGAAGCAACTATCCGACTGCTCAGCCAACAACACACACTGAGTATCGTGAGCGGCGCTAACCGTGGTCTGATCGAATCAGTCCTAGGGCCTGAACTGAAAAAACTATTTGCAAGCATCCACTCTGCGGCCGACTACGCACCCCACCTCCAAAAACCCTCTCCACACATGCTTGAACAGGCCATGAAAGATTCTCAGGTCGACCCGCACGAAACTGTTTATCTTGGCGATGCTCCGAACGACCTCCGCATGGCTATCGCTGCCGGTGTCGAACCGATCGCAATTTTAACTGGACACCTGACTCGAGCTACCGCGGCCAAGCTGGGCGCGCGTCACATCATTGAGGACATCACTGAGTTCCCCGAAGTTATCACCAGCCTCTCCCGCTAATGACCTCACCGTACGCCATCGCCTTAAGCCATTTCGCGCCCTTTGGGTCACGCACGTATGTGCGCTTGTTTGAGTATTTCAAAAACTATGAGGCTATCTGGAATGCAACGGCTGACGAGTTACGAGCGCTCGAGATCAGCGAGAAAACCGTGACGCAATTTCTGGAGTGGCGACAACAAACAGATCCTCAACAACTCGCCAGCCAGGTTGTCGAGCTTGGTCTTGAAACTCTCGACCGCGATGACCTGCGTTTTCCTACGGCACTTAAAACTATTTTTGATCCCCCGATCATTCTTTACATTCAGGGTCAGCTTCCGCAAACAGACCAGATGATCGGCATTGTCGGCTCACGAGACGCTACCGAGTACGGTCTGCGAACCGCCAAACAGTTTTCAAGCGAGCTCACGCGAGCAGGCCTGATTGTTGTCAGCGGTCTAGCTCGCGGTATCGATGTCCAAGCGCACGCTGGAGCGATGTCAGCTAGTGGCAAGACGATCGCGGTCCTCGCTCATGGTCATGCCGAGCTCAAAGGCTCGAAACGCGAGTTCGGGAACAAGATTATCGAACAAGGCGGGGCCATCATTAGCGAACAGCCTCCACACTTGGCGGCTTTGAACTTTCACTTCCCAATTCGCAACCGGATTATCGCCGGTCTGTGTCGCGGCGTCGTTATAGTTGAGGCTGAGCTACCCTCGGGCACACTCCATACCGCTCAAGCAGCCCTAAACGCCGATCGCGAAGTCTTTGCTATTCCCGGCCAAATCGACTCGGCCACATCAGTTGGGACTAATAAACTCATACAAGACGGTGCGCATATCGTCATGTCGGTCAACGATGTCTTGATCGGCCTTGGATTACCGGCCCAAAAACCGCTCGAACCAATCTTGGCCCCAAAAGCTAGGCCAACCCCAGGATCGCCTGAAGAAGCCGCACTTCTGCCGCATTTATCCGTCCACCCCACTCACGTAAACGATCTGTCACGAGCCTCCCAGCTACCAACCTCAACTGTCCTTGGAACATTGACGATCATGGAAATTCATGGAAAAGTACGCCACTTAGGCAACATGTATTACAGCTTGTAGCTATGTTTGAGCGCTATCACGCTACCAAAAAAAAGCTTTTGTCGCTCATGAATATTGAGCAGGTTTGGAAGCATACTTCTAAGGCTACACTCGAAAGCTCACTCAAGCGTGTTCGCCAACTTTTGAAGCGCCTCGGTAATCCCGAGTTGGCCATGAAATTCGTGCACGTGACCGGCACGAGTGGCAAGGGCAGCGTCACTTATATCATGCACGAGATTTTGCGCCGGAGCGGTGAGAAGGTAGCCAGCTACAGCTCTCCGCATACTACCAGCTATCTCGAACGTTTCCGTATCGACGATAAGCTCGCTCACCCCGACGCTCTGGCAGCAGCCATGGAAGTTGTCATCGACGCTCACGAACAACACGTCCTGGCCGGTAACGAGACGCTGACGATGTTCGAGTTGAACGCCTGCACCGCCCTGCTCCTATTCCAGCGCGCAGGTGTTGATTGGTGCGTGCTTGAAGTTGGTATGGGGGGCCGCTACGACGCCACCAACGTTATCCCTTCTCCTGTTGTGGCCATTATTACCAACATCGACCTGGACCATGTCGAGTTTATCGGTCCAAGCAAAATTCACATTGCCAGAGAGAAGGCAGGCATTATCAAACCTGGCTGCTTGGTCGTGACCGGTGAAACCGCAGCTGGCCCGCTCAAAGTTATTAGCGCCGAAGCCAAGAAGTATAAAACCCCCCTGCTTGTCATCCCTAACGAGACCGGTGATCACCTTGAGCACAACGCCGACATCTGTCGCGCTGCGGGCTTACTCCTCGGCATGTCACCACTCGTTATCGAATTGGCCATCGAAAACACTCCGCGGCTCCCCTGTCGTCTTGAAGTCATTCAAGAGAACCCCAGGGTCATCATCGACGGCGCCCATAATGTTGCCAAAATGAAAGCCACCATCGCCCACGTGAAACGTATGTCTAAGGGAAAGGTGCATGTCATTTTTGGCTGCAAGGGTACCAAAGATGCTGTCTCCATGGCCAAAGAGATTACTAAAGTGGCCTCAAGCGTTCGGGCTACGCGTTTCACGGAAGGTCATGGCGCGCCCGTGAACCCAGTCCAAATCCTCAAGCTCTTCCCCAAAAACCTCCAGAAACGAGCCTATCTTTTCCCGCATGATGCCTTGACCGATGCGCTTCAGGCCGCCAAAAAATCTGATACCATTCTCATCACCGGATCGCTATATCTGTCAGGTGAACTCCGCACACACTGGCGTTCAGAAAAAACTATTTTGAAAGAACGCCGGAGCTGACGAAAGTTTGACGATAACCCGAACCACAGCTATCGTGACCCCGATTATGACCAAACTTTTAATTGTTGAGTCGCCAACAAAGGCCAAAACGATTACTAAATTCCTAGGACGCGACTACAAAGTCATGTCCTCTTTTGGTCATATCCGAGATTTGCCAAAAAAGAAGACTGGTGTTGATGTTGAAAACGGTTTTGAGCCCACCTACGAAGTCTCGCCTGAAAAAAAAGCTAAAGTAAAGGAACTGAAGGACGCCGCTAAGAAAGTTGATGACATCTACCTCGCAACCGACGAAGACCGTGAGGGTGAAGCCATTGCCTGGCACATCGCTGCGGTTTTAGGCATGGATGACAAGACCGCCAAGCGCATTACTTTCCACGAAATCACCAAGAACGCGATTGAGCACGCCTTAAACAATTCTCGGACCATCGATCACAAACTTGTCGACGCTCAACAAGCCCGTCGAATTCTTGATCGTCTCGTAGGTTACGAACTGTCGCCACTCTTATGGCGCAAGGTTGCCCGTGGTCTCTCAGCTGGTCGCGTGCAATCCGTGGCTGTCCGCCTAGTTGTAGAACGTGAGCGTGAACGCTTGGCTTTTAAAACTGAAGAGTACTGGTCGATCGAGGCTGATTTCAAAAAAACTGGAGCTGTGTTTCCGGGCAAACTTTTTGCTATCGGTGATAAAAAAGTCGACAAGCTCGACATCAAGAACGAAACCGCTGCAAAAGCGATTGTCGACGCCGTCAGCGGTGCCGAATTTGTAGTGAAAAACATCGAGACCAAAGAGGCTTCACGCAAGCCACCTACCCCGCTCACGACCTCAAGCCTGCAGCAGGAGTCTTACAACCGCCTCGGCATGAGTGCCAAGCAAACCATGACCCTAGCTCAGCGCTTGTACGAAACCGGTCAGATCACCTACATGCGTACTGATTCGATGAACTTGGCAGAGCAATTTACAACAGCTACTCAAGCCTATTTAAAGGCTAACTTTGGCTCCGAATACGCCACTGGCGCCGTCGTCTACAAGACAGGTAAGAAGGGCGCTCAGGAAGCTCACGAAGCTATCCGCCCGACCGACGTGAGCGCTGAACCAGCGTCACTCAAGGCCACGCTCGAGCCCGGTGAATGGAAACTCTACAACCTCATCTGGAGCCGCACCGTGGCTTCTCAGATGCCAAGTGCCAAGATGCGCCGCACCGCCATCGATCTTGAAGGCAACCAGCACACTTTCCGCGCCAACGGTAGCACGCTCGTATTCCCGGGCTTCATGAAGGTCTGGCAAGCAGCTGAAGACAAGATTCTTCCTGAACTCAAGGTTGGTGACGCACTCGGCAAGCCGGTCGAGGTTCGTCCTGAACAACACTTCACTGAACCAGCGGCGCGCTACTCAGACGCTACCTTGATTAAGGCTTTGGAAGAATACGGTATTGGTCGACCTTCCACCTACGCGCCGACTTTGACCACAGTCATAGACAGAGGCTATGTCATGCGCGACGACAACAAAAAACTCTTTCCGTCCGACACTGCCATGATTGTTACAGATCTGCTTAAAGAGCACTTCCCTAACATCGTCGACTACGACTTCACCGCCAACATGGAGAAGCAGTTCGACGGCATTGCCGAAGGCGAACATGAATGGCGCAAAGTCATGGCTGACTTCTATACACCTTTCCACGAACTCATCGTTTCTAAAGGTGCCGATTTGTCACGGGCTGACGTCATGAAGGAACGTGAGCTTGGTACCGACCCCAAAACCGGACATAAAATCATTGTACGTACTGGTCGTTTCGGGCCATACGTGCAAGTTGGCGATGCTACCGACGAAAATCCTAAACCACCTCGAGCTTCGCTGAACAAAAATCAACTCATGGACACCCTAACACTGACAGACGCCTTAAAACTCTTAATTTTTCCACGTCATCTTGGTAAATTGGATTCAGGCGAGGAATTAATCGTTAATAAAGGCCCTTTTGGCCCGTACTTAAAAACCAGCGCTGCCAACGTTACGCTCCCCCCAGATATCGATCCGGCTGAAATAACTTTTACACAAGCGCAAACATTATTTATGGAAGGCTTAGCCAAGAAAAAAGCTATGCTCACGCCACTCTTAGAACTTGGTATCGATCCCGAAACCAAAACCCCATTACTAGTGAAAACTGGTCGTTACGGAGCTTACGTAACCGACGGCAAAACCAATGCTACCGTTCCAAAGACACAAGATCCGACCATGGTTACGCGCGAACAAGCTATTGACATGCTCGCTAAAAAACGCCGGTCACCAAAACGGGCTTGGCGGGGTAAAAAATCAAATCCAACAGCCGAATAAACTCACTTAGACCTATTTATTATTGTCTGGCATCGCGCTCGTAAAGCCCTGCTCAGCTAAATCTTCAAGGGTTAATTTCCTACCATCAGCAACGGCCGCCAAATGCCACTCGCCATTAATAAACTCCGGGAAAAGATTTAACTTATCGATGGCTTTACTGGTCAGCCAACGACGCATCTGGCCGTCACCCTCGGCTATTCTAACCGCTAATCGCTTGGCGAATATATCAGCGCTCAAATCACTGTCGCCGTCATACCCGTAGGCTTCAGGATTATTTTGGATCACACGCTTTAAAACATACGTGATCCCTTCATGCTCACTACCACCTAACACCCGAGAACCGACCGGAATTTCACCCTTAAATACCCGTCCTTCGTCTAGATCCGGCACAACACCTAGCTCGTCCTCGCCAAACCATTGCTGATACACTTCCGAAACGGTATTTTTAGCCCTAGCCAGTCCGCGCTCTAGCACTTTATCCAAATCCGTGTTTTCCATGGCTTCGGACAACAACTCCCCACCAGCAGCCAGCGTCGCACCACCTAAACCTAGTGATCGCACCAGCGTACCTAACGCCTGACGTCGATCACGATAACTTTGTTGCTCACCAGACAGTTTTTTCCACCAATCAGCAAAACCTTCTTTCACTACCTTGAGCACCGTGACCTCGCTCTTACGTTCTCCGCGCGCCTGCTCTTGACTAGCCTGTGTGTAACGCTCCACTATGGACTGAAGGCTATAAGCTGGTCCACGTGCTAAATGCAAACCGGCAAACACAGTAGCCGCGCCAGACATAATTGCCGCACCGCTCCCCAGCACAGCCGCCGTATTCACGGCTTCACGCATCACTTTGCCGCCGCTCACTTTACTGATCAAATGAGTATTGACTAATCTCTCAGCTGTCGCCTGGGCCTCAGTAAGCGCCGCATCCAAACTGGCGGCCACCTCTTGATCGTAAGCCGCCTGAACTCCAGCTCCATTGTGTTCAAAGTCCTCCAAGACCAGCTGTAATTTCGATAGTAATAACTCTTTTTGACTCGGTGTTAAACGACGATTGGCCTGCACCTGATCAATCAAGTGTTGTTGACGTTCACGGTGTTCAAGTACACGATCAGCAAAATCTAACGCATCGATTGAACTAGGTTCAACTTGAGCATCCAGTAACTCTGACCTAGCCCTAACGGCCTCCCTAATAGCTTGATTGATCACCTCGCGATCTGCTTTAGCTGCCAAAGTTTGAGTAGCCCAACGAGTAATATCTGGAATGAACGCCACACCTAATCCACTTGCAAGTCCACCGGCTATACCGGCGGCCGCTTGTACCTTGGCTTCTACGTGCCCCACTTCGACAGCACTTTCAAGCTCATAAGGAGCTAATTCACCAAGTACTTCCTCTCGATACACGCGTCGCCAGCCGTTACGAATATAATCCAGGGCGTTAGACCATGATTGGCTAACGCGTTTCACAAAGCCGACCGGTTGCTGAATCGGCTGTGGTGTGGCGCCTGTCCCGGACTCAGGCGCTGGCACTAGGGTGATGCCCGCATCGCTTGAAGGGTTAATCACTGGCGATTCTGTGCCACTGACCAATTGTTCATCGGTGACTACTTGTTCCGGGCTTGGTTCATCTTCTAAAGCTTCAATATTCTCGTCTGGTAGCTCTTCAACCACGTCGTTGATCTCATTAGCTGCTCCAAGGGCAGTTTCTGCGCGCCGTAATCTATCTAACCAAGTATGCCGCAGACGCCGAGCATCGCGCGTTAAAGCAATCAAACGCTCTTTGTCAACCTTGGTTAATGTTTTTTCCTTATACTCGGCATAAACTCGAGCCTCTTCTGCTGTGATTAAAGCCATGATCTCGACTAACCGGAGGCGCGCAGCCGC
>SXGT01868956.1_pt1 | contig 21621 bp, 19 predicted proteins | sample 3176221 | NCBI WGS metagenome assembly SXGT01 (sample SAMN11356862, study PRJNA531348) | freshwater metagenome | isolation source: freshwater sample F1-120 | place: China: Fuxian Lake, Yuxi | collected 2017-12-25
GAAGAAAACGAAACCATTGCGGTGCCCGCACAGTTTGTCGTGGATGGGATGAACTCATACGTACTACGCGTCAAAGGCCAGTCGATGATTGAAGATGGCATTCTCGATGGTGACTTCGTGGTTGTGGAACGTAATCCGTCTCCAAAAAATGGCGATGTCGTCGTCGCTCTGCTCGACAATGCTTACGCAACACTCAAACGATTTTATCGTGAAACTGGCCGCATTCGTCTACAACCAGCCAACCGAACCATGTCTCCCATCTACGTAAAAGACTGCATCATTCAAGGAGTGGTTCGCGCCGTCATTCGTAAGTTCGCAACGGCTTAAGAAACAATGTAGGCAACTGAAATCTGCTGATGACGGCGTCGGGATCCGTCGTTATCGGCGGGTTTCAGATTGCCTACACGAACACAAGTGATCCCATATAAATCACTTGTAGGTTCTCAGGCTCGCAGACCCAAACTGAGGCCCTGCGAACCTACGAACCTGCGCACCTACACCACCCCTATGTCCACCACCATGCGGTATCACCAACTCACCTTTGCGTTTTTACCCGGCCGCAAAGAGCGTCGCATCCACACGTTCGTCCGCTCGTTGCGCTTGCGTGTTTCGCGTCGTCAGGCAAAACGTGCACTACGTTCACTGGTGAACCAAACCTTATTCACCACATAACCTATGCAAACGTTTCTCGACGACCCCGTGGACGTTGTTGTTTCTTTCGAGCACAACCGTGTCCGTCCCCGCCGCATGCGATGGGATGGACGAGAATACTCAATCGCTCACGTAAACATGGTCCACTCCGCCCACGAGGGCTCCACACGTCTCTTCTTCTTTTCTGTCTCCGACACAACCAATCACTTCAAACTAAAACTCAATACCGATCTCCTCGAGTGGCGCCTCATCGAGCTCTATACGGACGGATAACAGGCGGAGTCTCGAGGCTCCGCTTTTTGTATGGCCATCATCATGCATGTGGACATGAATTCGTACTTTGCCTCTGCCGAGCAACAGGCGAACCCGTTTTTGCGTGGCAAGGCCATTGGGGTGACGGGAAAACGAAAAGAGCGGTCGGTGGTAGCCGCTGCATCACGGGAAGCAAAATTACGCGGCGTCAAAACAGCGATGGCTACTTGGCAGGCCTTACAAATACTCCCCTCCATCATTCTCGTCCCCGGCGACCCAGAAAAATATTCTTACATTACAAATACCTTCAATCGCATTTTCATCGAGGAGTCGGATGCTGTGCAACGATTTAGCGTGGATGAAAGTTTTCTTGATGTCACTCAGGCTTCAGGTGGAGATTATTTCGGAGCCATAGCCATTGCCTTGCGTATCAAAGATCGTCTGCGCAAAGAGTGTGGATCTTACATCACAGCATCCATTGGGATCGGACCAAACAAAGTGGTTGCAAAACTTGCTTCGGAACGCATAAAGCCGGACGGACTCACGGTCATCCCTCCTCATCAAGCCATTTCTCTTATCGATCAGTGCGAACTTCAGGACCTGTGTGGGATAGGACCCCGCACAACCAAACACCTTGAAGCCCTGGGTATTTATTCATTTCCGCAATTGCGTGCCTACCCTGTCAAAGCGCTCGAGGCGGAATTTCATTCCTACGGCCGATGGCTTCACGAAGCTGCTCACGGCCGAGGTGACGATATCGTATGTTCGGACGAAACCCCTCAAAAATCCTACGGCCACTCCTACACCCTTCCACAAAACACCAACGACGTAGCCGTCGCCGAGCGCTATCTGCTCGGCCTCTGCGAAAAAGTCGCGTGGCGTATGCGTCGCGATGGGTTTCTTACACGCACCGTTGCGTCGTATGTTCGGTTCGGCGATTTCTCCGGAGCGGGTGGGCAAGTAACCCTCGATGAGCCCAGTGCGGATGGATGGAAACTTTTTCTTGCCGCACGTTCCATCCTCGTTTCCACAGATTTATTCCCCAAATCACATCACAAAAACACGTCACAGGTTATAGGGCCCCTGCCGCTCCGCCCCCATAACCCCGAGTTTCACAATCAAACCACTTCACCACTCCAATACTTCACCACTCCAACACCACTCAAACCCATTCGTCTCGTAGGCATCTCCGCCACATCCCTTGTTCCCGGTCACGAGCCGCTCCCGCTCACCCTCAAAGACCGCAAACTCGCCCATCTCCTCCCTGCCCTCGACAAACTCCAAACTCGCTACGGCGACCGAGCCTGGACCCGCGCTTCCCTCCTCCGCACCGAAGTCCTCGCCCGTACAAGCGGTTTTGCGTACGATCACGAGATATGAAAACACCCGTCGAGTTGTCGACGAGGTTACGCGTACTTGGTCATGAACTTCCGGCCAACTTCTCGCAGGTAGGGTGCACCAGTCCAGGGGTTACCGCCTTCAAGGTCGCGCTCGAAGAACTCAGGCAGCACATCGTTCTGGAATCGGCAGGAGACGATGCCCCAGACAATCGCCGCGACAGAATCCGTGTCTCCTCCCGCCCGGAGAATTCGCTCCATCACCTCAAGTAGACTCTTGGTGGACATCACGAGTCGCAAACACGCATGTGCCGTGGCCACACCCGTGGACACCTTGCCGTATTCGTGACACGTGTACGACGTGACAGGGCGACTCGCCGGCCAGGTCTCGGTGAACACGTAGCCAAAGCGGTTCAAGTCTTCGGTTGCCATGCGGCTCCGACACCACATCCCCGCTTCCGCGAGCGGTGCATCCACGTACAGAGCAAAGTGCGCGAGGAGCGCCACAAGACGTGCCGCGAACTCACCCTCCGGCGTGGCGTGCGTCACGCGAGCCTGAACGGTCGCCACCTCGAGCACCTCACGCGGCGTCGGCAAAACCCCCAAAACCGCCGCCCCCATCGCTCCCCCGTTCTTGGTGGAGTCAGAACGAATCTCTCGCAGGTACTGTTCGGGAGACCGACACGATTCGAGAAAAGCCTGGTACCCCTTGGCATACCCCTTACGCCTTCCACCACGTTCGAACTCCTTGAGATAGGCACTCACGAAATCGATGGAGGAAAACGGAGGAGCCCCCAGAAGAACATGCGCGTTCGCCGTTGCGCGCTCAGCGTCGTCTGTGTAGTGACCAGCGGCGTGACCATGCGTTGGATGTGCGTAGTACCGGTCGAAAAACAGACAGCTCTCGAGAAGCTCGCGGCTCCCCGGACGGTCCACTTTGAGGTACTCGACCGCCGCCGCAAACGCATCGCCCATGGCGATGTACACAAGAATATCAGGATTCGGAAACAGCATGATTGACCTCTCTGAAAGAACGAGAGAGGACCCTACCACTATTCAAACATCCCTTCAAGTACATGCGTCGATGGGTCTGGGTTTCCATCTTTTGCTTCGAGGGTCACGATAACACTGGTGTAAGCGGCGTAGATTTCTGGCGAAACATCTGCTTCCCATTCGAGGACGAATTTACCCTCGTCGTTGGTCACGAGATCACCAACGGAGACGTAGTCGTATGGTACTTTACGCAAAATCCAGGCTTCGTAAAAAAACGTCTCTCGGTCAATGTCCGGCAAGTCGGTATTGAGGGTGAAGTAGTAATGTTTGTCTTTTTCTCCACGCGTTGCACGACCAAGGACCGTGTTGGTTTTCACGTCGCGCAAATCCGCTCCGCGCGCGTCAGCAGTCACCTGTGCTTGTAATGCGCTTGCTGTGACTGGGCTTGGAGTAAGGACATCCGTCACGGTTGGCACAACATTGCTTGTTGGCCCTTCTTCTTTTGGCGCAAAGCGGAACTGATAGATGCCGTAGCAAAACAAACCAAAGAGCACCAGAACAATGGCACTTGTTCCTACAATTGCTCCGACTCGCAGCGGTCGGCGTTTGGTAAAAGAAGATCGGTAGCGCATTACGCAGATTTTACCGCATCCGCCACAATCCGTGCCACACCTTCGTCAAAAACGGAGGGTAAAATACGCTCTGCGGTTGGGTGAGGAACCATACCAGCAAGAGCCCGAGCGGCAGCGGCACGCATCGCTCCCGTGAATTGTTTTTTAGACTCCATGGCTCCGAGGAACATGCCTGGGTAGGCCAGAACATTATTTGCCTGGTTTGGAAAATCTGAACGCCCTGTCGCCACAACGGCAGCCCCTGCCGCACGGGCAACGTCCGGCATGATTTCAGGAATAGGGTTTGCCATCGAGAATACAATCGCTTGAGGAGCCATGGATGCGACCATTTGCTCACTGACAATCCCCGGCGCACTCACCCCAACAAACGCGTCAGCACCGACAAGTGCATCCGCGAGCGAACCTGTCACACGATTTGGATTGATACGCGCCGCAAGGAGCGACTTGTACTCGTTCATTCCTTCGCGACCTTCCGCAATGATTCCTTTTGAGTCCGTCATGACGATCTGTGTTGATCCTGCATCGAGCAACAAACGCGCCGTAGCCATCCCCGCCGAACCAGCGCCCGAGATGACGATTTTCACACTCGCCAATTCTTTTCCGACAACCTTAAGAGCATTGAGCAATCCAGCCAAAATCACCACAGCGGTTCCATGTTGGTCATCGTGCATCACCGGGATATCGAGCTCACGTGATAAGCGTTCTTCCACAACGAAACACGCCGGAGCCGCAATGTCTTCCAAGTGAATCGCCCCGAACCCTGGCGCAATGCGTTTCACTGTTTCCACAATCTCATCCGCATTCTGTGTTGCCAAACAAATCGGAAACGCATCGAGCCCCGCAAAGCGCTTAAACAAAATCGCCTTTCCTTCCATCACCGGCAACGCCGCCTCCGGCCCAATATTTCCAAGCCCAAGCACAGCTGAACCATCTGTCACAACCGCTACCGTGCGGCCCTTTATCGTCAATTCAAGCGCCAGCGACTTGTCCTTTGCAATCGCCTCACACGGCGCTGCCACCCCCGGCGTATACGCCACCGCCAAGTCCTCGCGTGTCACCAACGGCACCGTCGAAGCCAACTCCATTTTCCCCCGCTTCTCCCGATGCAGTTTCATCGACTCTTCTGCGTAGTTCATAGATGGTTACACGGAAAAATGTTTGTCGTCCTTAAAATATTCGCGTGCCTTTAAAACCCTCTTTGTCTTTTCCTCTGCGTGAGCATCGGCTTTATTTCTGTCTGGATGAACATCCATCGCCGCTTTCTGCCAAGCTTGTTTTACGAGTTCTTTTTGCTCAACCAACGTTTTGCCCTCTAAGTCAATTATGGATAGTCCAATGACAGCCAGATGTTCATGCAATCTAGATGGTGTACTTTCTTGAGTCTTCCCCTTACGTCTCGCACCCCTCGATGCCATCCACTCATCAAGCAACTTGTAGAGCTGGGCACGGATGTCAAACTTCGGATGGTAGTAATCCCGATAAAAGTCGACGGCCAATTCGATTTGATGCTCTGGTGGAATCGTAAGCATCTGATTGTGCCGATCAAAATTCCGCTCGCTGGTTCCAGCCCATAAATTTATGCTGCTGATTTTAAGGTTCGGAAGATTTTGAATAAGAGGAACCGGGGCTAGTCGTTTAACGACCTTCGTCTTGATGCGGTGACCGAAGAAAGATTGTTCTTCCTCAATTTCCAAGTACGGTTGAACCGTGTCTGACGTTAACCGTGCATTCACCCCTCGTACTGCTGCCATCACTTCAAGTCCCTGACCATCAAGAAACGCCGTTACAGACTTGTACGTCTCATCTTGAACAAAGTCCGTCAAATACATTTCACCGCCCAAAACAACCGCTCCGTGTTCCCAGTCAGGATTGGTCACGCGGTCAATCGTTTGTGGTATAGCCCACTCAACCGCTCGCACCAACCGTTTGGTTATTTCATATGCCTGATACAACTTAGTCGCTTCGTCTTTTGAGTGAGCAGAACCGCTCATTGATACAGTTGCTCGTTGCGCCCTCCTCCCTGACCCCTCAAACGTTCCGGATGCGAAGGAATGATATTTTGGTTTGAGCGTTGCGTCCCCAAAAATCGTATTCACCCATCCCAAATACGCATCGGGATTTTGTACATTTGCAAACGAACCTTCAAGTGAAAAAACATCAGACTCACCAAGCGTATACTGAATCTCTCCGTTCGCGGAACGTTCAAGATGAAAAAACCGGGTCGCGCCACCAGTGCCATCAGAGTTTCTAATTTCAATAAAGGGTTCTTTGCCCTCTACGCGAGTCACGTGCAATTCGCTTTGTGAGGGAACATACATGCCGGCAAGCATCGCCAGTCGCGCTGCCACAATAGCATCCACTGAGGCATCCTCCTTTGAAAGGCCTATGCTCTCCAACCCAGTCGCAAACTGTTGTACATATTCCTTCAGTTGGCGCTCGTAGTGTTTTTTCCCTGCAGCCGTTCGCCTCTCCGCTTCCAATCGTTCGGCTCGTGGCATCTTTTTTAACTCATTTCGATCAACCACGACTCCCACCGGTTCAGTTCTAATACGGAAATAGTCCAACATTTCTTTAAGAAACATGGTGCCTGGGGTGAAGATGCGATTCTCAAAAGCGCCATTGTATCCACGTTCACCTTTCATATTGACTCTAGTTAGAGTTCATCGAGGTCTCGGAGAAACGAACCAATGTTCGGCTTTGGTGTTATTTTTCGCTCGCCCAGGCTGTCGAGGACGATGGTTGGTTCATCCGAACCCCAAGACGTGTTCCCTGCGAACCTGCGCCCTTGCGAACCTGCGAACCTATTTCCACCTACTCCCACCGCCGCCCGCAACTTCACTTCCTCAAATAGCGAATCCGGCACCTCCTGAATAAACTGCGAGGGCTGGCTGAACATCAGTGTATCGTCGCCACCAGAGATTGGATAGGTCAAAAAAAGTGAACGACGGGCGCGTGTCACGGCCACATAGAAAAGACGGCGTTCTTCTTCGAGCCCACCTTGTTCTTCAAGCGAACGCTGGCTTGGAAACTTTCCGTCCACAAGTCCGAGTACAAACACGGCGTTCCACTCCAGGCCTTTGGCTTGGTGGATGGTGGAAAGAACCATGCGTTCTTCTTGCTGTGACGGTTCGTCGCTCCCAGCACCGTAGTCCTCTGTCAGCGAAAGTTCTTCCAAGAATGGTGAGAGCTCCGTATACCCTTCCGCAAACAAGGCAAGTTGCTCGAGGTCCTCAAGTCGATCCATGTGATCGGGGTACTCGGCTTCGAGATAGTCTCGATAGGACCCAGCGACCACCGCACGTACAAGCTCTGATGGGCGACGACTTGTCTGCGCCATACGAGCGAGCGTTGCACGCAACGCTATCCAACCCATTGCCGCGCGCGAACCAGCTTTCACATCCACACACGCAACTTGGTCGAACGACTCACAGGCCCGCAACTGGTCTACGATCTTCCCTGCCGTTGTGAGCCCAATGCCCGTTTGCAAACCAAGAACTCGAATCCAGGCCGTCTCATCCTTTGGATTTGCGGCGATGCGCAAATGGGAAATGACATCCTTGATGTGTGCGCGTTGAAAAAACTTCATGCCTCCACGAAAGTCATATGGGATGTCGCGACGTGCGAGTTCGAATTCCAACGCTTGAGAAGCAAACGAGGAGCGAAACAACACAGCGATTTCATGCAGCGGCACACCTTCGTCTCGCAACTGCAAAACCTGCTCGGCGATGTATTGCGCTTCTTGCGAACCATTCGCTGCCGCGACTAGGTTTGGCTTTTCACCCCCTTCACACACCGCGTGTAAATCTTTTGGAAATTGGTCGCGATTGTGACGGATCGTTGCATTAGCAAGATCAAGAATCTGCGGAGTCGAACGGTAGTTCGTCACGAGCCGGAACGTTTGCGCGCCCGGATGTGCTTCCGGGAACGAAAGAATATTTTTAATCTGTGCTGCACGGAACGAATAAATACTCTGTGCGTCGTCGCCGACCACAAGTAAATTTCCATGCGATGATGAAAGCTGATTCACAATGTCTGCTTGTACCGAGTTCGTATCCTGAAACTCATCGACGAGCACGTACTGAAACTGATCGGCAAGGCGCTCACGAATAACGGGATTCGTAAACAATAACTGACGCAATAAAATCAAAAGATCATCAAAGTCCATGGCATCCGCCTGACGTTTACGCCCATCGTATAATTCCGCGATGCGCTCGATCGTCGGAACTTGATCCCAAAAATGCGAGTGCTTTCGGTCTACCGCATCACGAATCGAAATTCCGGCATTGCGAGAGAAGCTGATGAGCGAGATTAAATTCGCCGACGATGGGAAGCGCTTCGCCGTCGTATCCACCGCCAAGTCCTTCACACACATCTTCACGAGGTCGCGTGCATCCTCGTCGTCCATGATTGTAAAATTCGGCGTGTGACCAATCGCCGATGCGTACTGTCGCAATATCCGTCCTGCCACCGAGTGAAACGTTCCTCCCCACACCGCCGGCTTCATTCCAAGCAATCCTTCCACACGCGACAACATTTCCTTCGCCGCTTTGTTCGTAAACGTGACGAGCAAAATAGTCTCCGGCGAAACCCCATTCTCAATCAAATACGCCACACGATACGTAATCGTTCGTGTCTTTCCAGAGCCTGCTCCCGCCAACACCAAGCACGGCCCATCCCCTTTCAACACAACCTCAAGCTGCTCTGCGTTCAGCTCACGAGCATAATCAATCTTGCATTTGGAGGGATCAAAGCGGTTGTGGAGGACAAATTCTTTCACAAGAGAACGAAAAGTTACGAATCAACGAATGGGCTACAAATTCTACAAATAACTACGAATATGGGACCGTTATACCAGATACGAAAAGAGGTCCCAAGGGGACCGAGTGGAGAGGGCTAGCGACGGCGGGGACGAGAGGGGGGCGGAGTGAGACGGATGCCTCGGAATTCCTTGGATTTCGGATCGATTCTTCCCGCTAGCTCACGGGCAACGAGGTCTTCGACGGACTCTCCAGCACTCAAGCCTGCTGCTTCACGCTCAACCTGCGCAAGCTCATCCACATAACGCTGCGTTTCTTCTGCCATCAGCAACTCCCGGCGCTGGTCGTCGGAAAGCGGAGTAGGCCGTGAAAGTGATCGTTTGGGAGGCATAGGGACAGGATACGGGAGGAGTGTGTTGGCGGCAAGTGGTATGTAAACCATAAAAAACGAATCAACGAACGGGCTACCAATCCTACGTATCTACGAATGGCTACGTATTTACGTTATAGGCGGGGTCCCTGTACCCCGCCTTATTCGTTTTGTAGCTTATTCGTAGATACGTAGGATTAGTGGCCGGATGCCGAAGACAGACGGATTCGTTGATTCGTTTCTAACAAAACACGACCCTAGAGGGGGTCGCAGGCTTCGACGAGGTTGGCGTACAGCGCTTGAGCCCGCAGCGGCGTTTCGCGGCTGATGTCGTACGCACGACGCAGCGGTGCTTTCACACTTGCTTCGCACACCGGGTTCACGAACGTGCTGTCGATGGGCGCACCATCGGCGAAGAAGGCGAACTCTGCACTTGCGATCTGATTGGTGAGTCCAACTTGGTCGGCACCCACGATTTCGAGATGACCGCTTCGCACACGTGCCACAACCGTGATCACTTCCTCGAGCGATCGGCGATACTCGGTCATGAGCATCGACTTCTGTGCACGCTCGAGCGGCCGCTGTGCCTCGCGGAATCGCTCCGTGCGCAACAGCACCGCGGCTTCCTCGAGATCCACCGCGGTCCGCGGGAACCCACGCCGACTGAACGGCGCGACACTCACCGCGCGCAAATCGCGTGCCACGCGGTCGAGGCAATCCGCCTTGCGCCGTGCCACGTCGCGCGTGAACCTCTTCCCCGGACGCCACCAGGTGAGAGCCTGGTCGATGTCTCGGTCCGCCTGGTGTTTCAGCTCCCACAGCGCATCGCTGAGCGCCACGAGCGACCAGATACGCGGATCGAGGTGTGAACGAATGTCGCGACCAGCCGATACGCGGCCGCTGAGCCGAGCATCCGCTGCCCACACCTTCATACCGCGAGACGGCATGTTCATCCGCTTCCGGACGTCGGTGACACGGTGCGCTCCTTCGGCCAACTGGTCGGCCTCCATCTTTCCTTGATCCTTCGCCGTCGCCAACCGAGCCGACTTGCGTGCGGTCTCGACGGCACCGAGGTAACGTTGGATCTCTTCTTCCGAGGCTCCCTTGCGAATGCGCCACGAGAGCTGCAGGGCGAGCGCCAACGAACCGCGCGACACCTTGATGTCCTGCCACTCCTTGTCGTAGTTGTCGCCGACATGCTTGGCCTGTCCGCGCAGCGCCTCGTAGAGGCCCTTGTCGTAGGACATGAACAGTACCTTGCCGCCACGCCCCATCTTGCGGTTCGACACCAAAATCGCTCCGCGCGGGATGCGATCGGCTTTCTTGCGAGTGACCATCTCCGGTCCATCCTCGCAGACGATGAAGACTCGACCACGCAGCCACTCCTTCACGCGCAGACTGACGGTGTTGCCGCCACGCACGAGAAACTCCCGCGTGATGACGTTTCCGGATACCCCCGGCATGGTAGAACGCGTTCCCGTAGCAGGATTCAAGACAGCCTCCCTGAGTTGTAGGCGGCCCAATAGTACTCGATTTTGGCTTATTTGTCAATCATTGTGCCCTTGCTGTCTCTGGTATTTGGTCTCTCGTATCTGGTATAGTCTTGCGCATCCATCCATACGAAATACCTAATACCAGATACGACTATGTCCACCTACCGTCCAAATGCTGCTGTTATTGTCACCGATGGAAATAGACGTGTTCTCCTCTGTGAGCGGGCTGACATGCCGGGAGCGGTGCAAGTCGTACAGGGTGGCATTGATGAAGGGGAAACGGCTGAACAAGCGGCACGACGTGAAGTATGGGAGGAGATTGGACTCACGAACGAGCAGTACGATCTGATCGATTCCCTCCCCGAACCATTACGCTACACCTGGCCGCCAGAAGTACGTAAAAAATTTTTAGAAAAGAAACCAAAATTACAAGACAACGTTGGACAGGAACAATCTTTTTTTCTCGCCCGCGTCGCACCGGATACCACCTTTGTTCTCGATGCACACCATCGAGAATTCTCCACCGTCAAATGGGGCACCCCACAAGAACTTGTCGACGGTTGCTGGGAGTATAAACGCCGGGTATTGGAGCAAGCATTAAAAGGCTTTGGGCTTCTATAAAAAATCTGACCACGCGGGTCAGGGAGAGATGCACCAGGGGAGCTCGCGGCCGGCCAAGAAGGATTTGACGAGTTCGTAACGCTCCGGCACACGCCAGGAGCGTTTTTCAATGCGTACGAAGTGGTTGGACACGAGCAGCTCGTAGAACCGCGGGCCGAACACAGCCGTGAAATTCTCGAGCTTAATCCTCCAGTTTTTTCCTCCGTGCTTCTCAAAAAGTTCGCACAACAGAGGCAGCGCCACATCAGCCGAGTAGACACCGAAGTTCGGCGGACGTGTGGGCCAGGTGCGCGCCGGGTCTTCCTTTTCGCTCACCGGATGCGGAGCCGAGTCGGAGCCGAAAAAGAACTTAGGGTTGCCGGAGAGCATGGCGGCGAGCACTGCATCGCGGTCCTCCGCGGTTTTCACGACCGGCATGCACAGGCAGTGCGGATCGAAGTGCCCACAGCCGTCGTCTACATCCGCCCAGGTGAGGATGGGATGGTGCGCCGTGATGGTAGCAACCACGTTGTCGGGCATGGACGCAACGAGATCGACCGCCGCCTTCGAGGAGATGTGCTCGAAGGAGATGGGGAGCCGTGGGAAACGAGCCACCACACGCTCGAACAATGGCAGAGCCGCGCGTTCGCGTTTCTGATGCTCAGGCTCCGTAACTTGTTCCCAGTGTCCGAGCAGTGGAATACGATGTTCCTGCATAGCTTCGAGGACATCCGTCTTGTCGAAGATGTCCACGATGCCGTTGTCAGAGTTCGTGGTGGAACCTTGGAAGTACACCTTCACTCCACCGACGACTTGTCCGGCGCGGCGCGATGCAGCCATCGCTTCGATGTCGCCCACGGTCGTGCTCTTGAGAAGCTGGAGAGTAGGAATCGCTTTGAACGACTCACGCCCTGGTGCCTGGCCGACGGCATCGACTTCATCCGCGTAGGCCAGTGCCTTAGGAACCGTCGCAATGGGGCTCGGCCGAGTGTTCGGCATGAGCACGAGATAGTCGAAGGCGCGGGCCGAGTGTGGCACGACCGCTCCGAGCATGCGACCGCCACGCACATGAACATGTGCATCCATGCCACGACGAAGTTCGATATACTCCATTCTAGAATCCTCCAAGTTGGTGAACGGACGAGTTGAGAATCACTGTGCTTTCCGGTCGATGAGATACTGCGTGGCGAACGCCGTCGTGGGACGGACGAGCCACGGAGCCTCGAAGTAAGCCGTGCCCTGAGCGATGCCGTTTGCACCGGCGTCGATGGCACGCTGTGCATCGCGCCAGTGGAAGATGCCGCCACAGCCGAGAATCGGCACCGTGATGCCGATGGCACGAGCACGACGAATCCATTCGATCATCGGCTCCAAGAGCGGCTTGCCCGAGAGTCCACCTCCACCCTTCGCACCAATGTGCGCGAGCGGCGATTCGTCCGTACCGAAGATTCCGTTCCAGTCGAATCCGGGAGTGCCCTAACCCACCGTGTTCGACATCACGATTCCGGAACACGCCGGGTGCTCACTCACGATGTGTGCGTGAGCAACGGTCATCGTGACATCAAACTTCGGAAGAAGCGGAATGCCAAGCTCGGCCGCGATTTCGAGAGCAGCAAGAATCTCGCCCACAAACTCGCTTCCACCCACGTGTGCCAACCCAACATTGGGGCATGAGAAATTGATCTGCAGGGCGACTTCCGCGTCGAAGTGTGCGAGGTGCGGCTTCAAAATCCGCACGAACTCTCGCAGCTCCTCCAACCGTTCCGACGCCGTAGCCGACACTGCCATGAACGACAGCATGAACGGCTTCGTCCGCTTCTGCCACAGCCCGCGTTCGAGCAAGGCAACCGTCCCAGGGTTGGTGAGCCCAACCTTGTTGAGCGCCGCGCCCTGTTTCCACGAACGAAGCGTTACGTGAATGCACTTCGGTTTCCAGTCGGCCGGCGTCATGCGATCGTTGTTCTTCGTCGGCATGTTGCCATCTCGCGGCAGCAGCGTCATCGTCTTCGCGTCGAGGCGAACCCCATGCAAATCCGGACCGAACAGCCACGGTAACTTGTGGTACCAGTACCCTTCCCCAAAGAACCCCATGGCTCCAGTGGCACAGTGCACTGGCCCAAAGTCCACCCCCATCACTTCCCCTTTACGCTTGAGCATCATCGAAAACTCCTGCCGCTTTCGCTGGCGGAGGCACGCTAACACAGGAGAATCAGATCGTCGAGAAAACCAAACCTCGCCCCGGTATTCGGAGCGAGGTGTTGGACCCGGAGGGAGTTGAACCCTCTGTGCGTAGGTGGCAATCCTCGCACAATGACCGCGAGTCGGGTCCAGAAAACAAAAGAAACTCCGCGCTGATTAAGCGGGAGTTTCTTTATTGCCACCTACATGATGAATCATGCGAGGATACTACATTTCTAACAAAAATTTCCTGGTTTGTCAATCATATATTGTGGACAATACTCTTAAAAAGTCGTTTGCTTATACTGAATTCTGACCTTCAATACAAATGTTTTGAACAAAAAAACAACGGCCCATCGGGTCGCTGTGGAAAGAGGTCTAGTTGGTGAGTCGATCGAGAGAGTCAGCGCACTGGTTTGCAAACCACTGGGCGTCAGTCTGGGGAAGATTAAGCGAGCGTAGGGTCTGGACTGGATCAATTCCACGACGATACGCATCGAGAACGGCGTTGCGTATCTGAAGGATTGTGTTGTCGGACGAAATTACGATCGGGTCGCCGCCTTCCGATGGCAACACACGCACACCCAAACGCCTTCGCGATTCAACCACCTGAGCGTCGCTCCCCAATATCGCACTCATCATGGCGTGTTCACGATCGGTACGCGCAGGACGAAGCGATCCTACGGTCTGCCAGAATCTGACTGAGGACATGGGACCCATCCACTTGGAATCGATCCATCGTTCCACACGCCAGTTCTCTCCAGCAATCAACGCGCGGGATCCAGCAACTTTCTGGAAATCACCAAACGAAATCATCGCGTCCTCAGCCGAACGCCGAACAACGTCGACAAGCCGTTTGAGTACCTCTTGCACCCCAAGGCGACTTCCGATGATCCCTGATTCACCATCGACATAGATGGGGGACGGAACTCCGCTGTCGCGTGCCTGTTTCATCGCATCTACGAGCAGTTGCTCATGCTTCTGACTCGGATCGCGAATCCACGGGTAGTACACCTTCCACCACGCTTCAAGATGGTGCATGGAAGCAATGAGCACATTTCCGAATCGAACGGCAACCTCACGATTGAGCACCGTGTCGAGGTTGCGTTGCTCTTCCCCAATGTACAAATGAGACATGGGCGACGGACACACAGGGACCACAAGATCAGTATCCCCAAAACGTGTCCAAACATCTTGGCCTGGGTCGAATTCAGCGAAGGAGAGTACTGGAATAGTCCCTGGATCTCCATGTCGAATTTGCCAGTCTACATGAGAGGAGTGAATCGAAGGACTCACAATCGTTGACGGCATCACCTGCGAGTAAGTCGTACGCATTCGATTGAGTCGCGCGAGCAGATCGGATGACACCTCTCCCAGCTGAGCATCTTCTGTCGTCAGACGAACAACGAACGGTAATCCTGAGTCAGCAATGATCGTGAGTGTGTCCGCAAGCTCGGACAAAAGACGATGGCGTCCTTGTGGCCACATGTCTGCATGTCGTGTGATGTTGAAGAACAAGATAATGAGCAGTCCACTTTCCTGCATGGAATCTCCTTTGGAATGGACGGCTGAAAATAACAAAAGTACGGCACATTGTCAACGGGTGCCGTACGTTAGTTCTACCAACTTCCCCCGCCTCCTCCACCAAATCCACCTCCCGAAAAACCACCACCACCTGACCCGCCGGACTTTGCTGGTGCACTCGCCATCGAAAGAGCGCTGGCGGCGGAGTTGATCCGCGATCCAAATGTCAGCGGGTCAAACGGTCCGGGCCCGACAAACCAGGCAGGAGACGAAGCTATGGTGGAGCCAACCGCTGTCGTCCACTTATCAACAACTCCAAACACCATGGCGTATGGCAAAAACGTCTCGAACACCTGTTCTTGTTCTTGCCATTGCAAACGATGTTGCTCCGCCTGACTCAAATAGAGCTTGAACCCGTTTGCTTTATCGAATGCTTCCGTCCCCTTCTGTGTGCGCTTCGTCATAACCTGACCGAACACAATCACAAGCACTCCAGAAAGCATGCCCGCCAAATAGATCGGCGCACCATGCGGAATCATCGCACCCAGCACCACGCCACCCACATGCGTTGCCACCACGATTCCCGTCCCCCACCCAATGTACTTTGCTTTCACCCGCGTTGGGTTTGCTTCAAAATATCCTTCGTCTTGCATAGAAGCGCTGACGATTTTCTCCACCGACTCACGGGCCTTCACCAAACCTCCTTTGTTCCCCGAAAGCGAAACAGATGTTTTCCCATCGAATATTTTCTCAATCATCTCACGTTCAAACGGCTTGAGGTCCACATCCGCTTCCTTCACCTTTTCGATCGTATATTTTTTCCCAAACCCAAACGTCCCTGTCTCTTCCACAAACCGCACATACCCACGCACGGCTAAGTCGACAAGCCCGGCGGCGAAATCTCGGTCATGCATGTGCGTGTCGGTGAGGGTTCCCATCTCGGTCGGTCGCAACCCTTGCGGCGGCTCGTACTCCACCATCTCAACTCCACGACCCTTTGGATCTTTCCCTTTTGCTTGCCAATGGCGGTAAAGGATGAAAAAGACAAAAACAGGGACGATTGAAAATGCATACGGCCAGTTATCCTGCATCCACCACACAAGCGTTTGCCCTGTCCCCGGCTCCTGAATCACATCTTTTGGAAACGAGACCGAAAGCGTGAGAAAGTCCGATGCGAACGAACGAACCACCCCATCATCAATCGACGTGGTACACGTCTGATCCGTAGACCCGTATCGTCCAACGTAACACGACACATCCAAATCCTGACGTACGACTCCCGGCACACGAACCGTCACTTCTGTTTCTGGAATACCCGATTCCCAGGCGTCTCCTGTCACGTTCCAATACAACTCATCCGTAAGGTCGTGATACAAAAAGGCCCGGTTCACGTCGTACGTCAGTTCGTAGACCACCAATCCTTCCACATACACGTCCGGATCACCGATTTTTACCGTAAGATTTCCACCATCCGTTGATGTGGTAAACGCAGACGATTGGCCGTTCGCAGTCACGTCTATCACCGTAAGACCAATGCTTTGCCGTGTCAGACCAGCGTCATAGGTAACAGGAATGGTGCGCAGCAAGCCATGGCGTGGAGCAAGAAAACGAACAGAAATGGTTTCAACGACATGCATCGTCGCGTCCTCCTGTACCGTGATGTCAGACTCAAAGCGCTCGACCCGCATGGGGTCGAGCGTTTGCGCACGCGCGTCATTTCCAACAAACGCCGAAAGGACAACAAGTGTGCTAACGAATATGTTCGCGCTTGTTCGCAAGATGCTGGTCATAGGTCGCGCCGTAATAGACGTTTCCCTCGTCATCGGTGAGGAAGTAGTACCAACCGTTTTTCGTCGGGTTGAGGGCGGCGAGGATCGCGTTCATCCCTGGGTTCGCAATCGGACCTGGTGGAAACCCGAGGTGGTTATACGAATTGTAAATGGAGTCAGAAGCCAAGTCAGCCGTGGTAAGCTCGGCGGATGTCTTTCCAAGCACATACGAAAGGGTGGAATCCGCTTGCAGGGGCATGCCCGCCTCAATGCGCTTGAGGAAAATATCCGCCACATTCTTCATCTCTTCCGGTGAACGGACTTCTTTCTCAAGAATGGACGCGAGTGTGATCGTTTCATGTACCATCAATCCGTTTGGATACTTTCCATTCTCTGGGAGCGGCACGCCCGCCTCGGCCAAACGACGTCCAAGTGTTTCCACCATCTGTGTGACAACCGTCTGCGCGTTTGCATCTGCTCGGAAACGATACGTATCCGGAAAGACGTACCCTTCCAGGTCGAAGCCTTTCGGGATACCGGCCAAAATCGCTTCTGTCGACTTCAACGGGCTCTCTACTCCGGTCATCTTCTTCCAGTCGGCCTCTGTCACGGACGGCATCACTTTTGTAAGACGCTCTCCCATTTGCGCAATCGTGAGTCCCTCGGGGAATGTCACCTCTACTTCGTTCGCTTCCGCATGCGTGAGGATTCCGGTGATGGTCACAAAACTCATTCCTGGCAACAACTCGAACGTTCCCGCTTGTAAGGCGCCAGAAGCTTCGGTGGCGCGAATGTATAATTCGTACAAAAAGGCGGTGCGAATGATGTCATTCTGCTTCAAGTCACGCGCAATGCTGCGCACCGACTCACCAGAAGAAACCGTAAAGGTCACCGGCTTTGCATCCGCCGCCGGACTCACCGCAAAGGTGTCATACCCAAGAATGCCGACAAATAAGAGAGATAAGAGCATGAGCGTACCGAAAACAACAGCAAGGAGACGGAACATAGGTTAGAGATGGCGATGCTTACCTTCTGCTTCGAGTTGAGACACGATTTCTTTCACACGTTGAGCTTGGTCGCGCGGACACACAAGCAAGGCGTCGCCTGTGTCGACAATGACCACGTCTTGCATCCCCACAACAGCGACTAATTTTTCCGGAGGCGCATAGATGAGCGAACCGTTGGTATCGAGCAAAATCGTCGCACCCTTTGTGACGTTTCCCTTCTCTTCCGCTACACGATCGTACAACGTGTCCCAGGCACCAATATCACTCCAACCAAATTCCCCTTTAATGATACAAACGTTTTCCGGGGACATTTTTTCGGTGACGGCGTAGTCGAAAGAAATTTTTGGAAGCTGGGCGTAGAGTTGTTTATGAATCTCCGCGTCGGCAAAGGCGCGGGCCGCGACTTGCACTTGTCGCAAAATCGCTCCCATCTCTGGCGCGTAGCGGTCGATGGCTTCCATGAACTGGCGCGGAGTCCACATGTAGTAATTCGCGTGCCACAAGTAAGAGCCATCTTCAAGGTATTGTTTGGCGACTTCGAGGGGAGGTTTTTCGGTGTGACCAGCGAAGTGGTAAATCGATGCGTCTACCTCAACGGATTCATACCGATCACCAATGCGAGTATACCCAAGTACCGTGCTGGGAAACGTGGGTGTGATCCCAATATCAACCAGAAACCCGCTTTCACGCACAAGTCGATCACCCACCGCCAGACATTTCAAAAAAGCTTCTTCGTCTCCGATGTAGTGGTCGGACGGCACAAACACAATCGGCTCGTCTGGACACACAGACTCAAGCATGGCTGCAACGTATCCCATGGCCGGACCTGTGTCGCGTTTCTCTGGTTCAACAATCAATTTTGCTGGGTCCAAGTCTGGAAGATGTTCGCAAAGCATCTCCGCAAAAGCCGGACTGACGGAAACGTAAATATCCTCTGCAGGAATCGTTCGCAGCAGCCGACGGTAGGTGTCGCGTACAAGCGACTCGTGCCCCACCACGTCAAAAAATTGCTTCGGTTTATCTCGCCGACTCATCGGCCACAAACGCGTTCCGGTTCCACCCGCAAGAATCACTGCTTTCATACGCGACATCAACAACTAAAGAAGTGAGGACAAAAAGACACTCGTCACCAGTGTTCCCACAACCGCACCGGCAATCACATCTGTGACGTAGTGGACTCGGACCGCAACGCGTCCGAGAGAAATGAGAACAGCCATCGTGTAGGCGGCAACCGTCCAAGCCCCCGAGGAACTGAAGTTAGAAATCATCCAAGCAAGGGAAAAGGCGATGGTTGCGTGACCGGAAGGAAACGAGGGGGGCACCCAAAGCATTCCAACCCCAAGGACACTTCCCTGCTCCTGAAACGGACGGCGACGACGGAACAAGTATTCGAGCACCAACGTGGTTGTCCAAGCCACACCAACCGGCAACAACAAGATGAGTGTCCCCCAAATACTTACCCGTTCATGAACGATGGAGAGGAGCATGACGTACATCCCACCCAAAAACCAAACGAGTGATGACGCACACAGCGTCGCCACCTTTTGTCTCAGCGCTGTCTTCTGCATGACATCCGCAAACCCGTGCGAAAGTCGATGATCAAGATTTTCCATACGCAGCGACCGCCTGGCGATCGGCTTCAAGTTTATCTTCTCTTCGCTTGATATCTTCACGGATCATCAAGGCCTCCTTTGGCTCTCTCAATGCTTTGTTCTTGTACGGACAGTCTGCCTGAATTGGACACATCCAGCAACGCGGCCGGCCCGGAATACACACGTAACGCCCAAATTTTACAAAAACCTGATTCACGATACGCCACATCGTTCGTGGCACAACCGCGCGCAAAGCCATTTCAGTTTTCTCCGGCGTTTTCGTCTTTACCCAACCAAGTCGATTCGTCACCCTGTGTACATGTGTATCGACCGCAATTGCCGGTTCCCCAAAACAGGCAAGTAAAACGACACTCGCTGTCTTACGTCCAACACCAGCCAACGCTGTGAGCTCATCCATGGTTTGTGGCACACAACCACCGTGTTGATCCACGAGCATCTGCGTCATCTTCTTCAAGTTCTTTGCCTTCTGCCGATACATCCCAATCGTGTTAATCTTCGATTCGATTCGCGACACCGGCGCCGCTGCCAATGTTTCAGCTGTCGGAAACGCTTCAAACAAACCTGGGAGCAACTTCAATACTTGCTCATCGCGCGTTCGCGCCGAGAGCATCACCGCCACGAGCGTCCGAAATGCATCCCCGAGCTCCATGGCTCCAGGGTTTGGAAAGGCACGCTTGAGCCGTTTCAGGATGCGCGTTATGTCTGTGGGTCTTGCCATACAGCTCCGGCCGCTTGCATGGCACGGTATTGATCGGGGTGCTGACGATAAATAGCTTCGAGCACTTTCCCGCGATAGACACCTGTGTCGAGTCCGAGTGATTGTGCCAATGCAAGAATCGCTTGCTCTGCCACGATGGCCCCTGCTTCGTCTTCCGCCATCTTCTCTATCTCCACCATGGCGTAGCCGTCCGCTGTCGTATCAAAATCAATCGTAAACCCGTCCCTTCGGTAGGTTCGACGATGCGTCACAATCGTCGCAAACAAGGTATATCCTGCCGCCTCCATCGCCTCTGGCAACGACACTTCGACGGACAACCCAAGCTTCTTGGCAATCTCCCGGTCATCCGTTAATTCGTCATACTTCTCTACCGTGTGTTCGTGATGCCCAAGCCCGTCCATCCGTACCTTCAACTCCATCTTTCCATTCCTCTCTCGCAACCACCAATCCTTTGTCGAGAGTGGCCATCCCGGCGCGTCAAAATAATAATCTGTCATCGTCTTTTCTTTGACGAACTCCGCTCCTTCAATCAGGCGAGCCTCTTCGCCATCACGCAAACGAAATTTCTTTTCGATTTCGATCATAGGGGGAAGGGTTGTGGGTGGTGGGAATTGGGTGGTGGTTGGAGTGACGAATCAACTTGGGGTGACGAATCGATAGAAACGAATCAACGAATGGGCTACCAATACTACGGATCTACGAATGACTATGGATTACGGATGAAAAAAGATAGCTTGTAGGGAAAAGAGTGTGCGATGTGACGTGTGGCTTGGCTCCTGACCGACAGCCTGAGGAACCCATTGGTCAGGGTGCACATCGCAGGAAGACTGTGTCAGGTTTCTCGAGGCTTCCGGGATATGAGGAGCAGCCTGTTATGGAAAAGGCTGACTCCGTCACCCAGACCAGTGGGTTTCGAAGGCCGAGGGAAGGAGCGTGACGTGGGTAAGCCGTGTCTATGGCTTCGATTGTAACTCGGCGTCGAGCCAGGCGAGAGCTTGGTCTCGCGTTTCGAGTTTGCCAGCGTCACGCAGAGACTCCGCTTTGACAATGATGTCACGGAACATTTTCCCGGGTTTCTGTCCACGATCAATCAAATCTTGTCCACGAAGCAATTCCGATTTGGCGAGCACATCGAGCGACTGCTCTTCCGCGACACGCGCAAACCGTTCGCGCGCCTCGACTGCTTCCGGCATCAATACCGCATGCACATCACGTAACAACCACGAAGGTGCCTTCGCGTCTCGCACCGCCATGCGTGCTCGGTTGAGATACTCACGTTCATCCTTCGCGTCCGCGATGTCTGAAATGCGACCATACCCACGAGCAGAAGCCACCATCGCATCCACCACCTCTTTGCGCACCGACGCCATTTGTCCCTTCTTTCCACGTTTCTTATCATCCTCCGATTCGAAATGCATCAAAAACTTCGCCGGGTCGGATGCTTTCGCCACAACCACTGCAAACAACACCTGAAATTTCTCTTCGGCATCGCGCCCCTTCAACAAGGCAGCCCCACGGTCGAGCAATTCCGCCACATCATCAATCACTTCAAGGAGCTCGGGATAATGCCGCGCAAAAATCCCTGCGTCACGCATGAGTCCAATGCCAAGCGACGGCTTCTTCCCTTTCACCATCATCTTCTTCCACTCTTCGATCATGCGCTCCGCCGGCAACTCCGACAGGTCCCCACGCTCCACCATCTCCCGCATGAGTCGCAACGTTTCCGC
>SXGT01643546.1_pt1 | contig 21619 bp, 21 predicted proteins | sample 3176221 | NCBI WGS metagenome assembly SXGT01 (sample SAMN11356862, study PRJNA531348) | freshwater metagenome | isolation source: freshwater sample F1-120 | place: China: Fuxian Lake, Yuxi | collected 2017-12-25
CGGCTTATCGTAGATCGGCAGCAATTGCTTGCTGATCGCGCGCGTCACCGGGTAAAGGCGCGTGCCGGCGCCGCCCGCGAGAATGATGCCTTTCCTGGTTGCATTCCTTGCGGCGGGTTCTTCAGGCGCGTCGAAGGCCCAGCCGTTCGCCGCGATAGGCCCCGGTACGGATGGGGCGCCACCAGTCAGCGTTGCTCAAATACCAGTCAACCGTGCGTGCGAGGCCGGACTCGAACGATTCAGCTGGCGCCCAGCCCAGCGCGCCCTGGATGCACGCGGGGTCGATGGCGTAGCGCTGGTCGTGGCCAGGCCGGTCGGTGACGAAGCAGATAAGCTCGCGTCGTCCACCTGCAGCGTCGCCGGAAGCGGCGTCGACCAGGTCGCAAATCCGCTCGACCACATCAAGATTGCGCCGCTCGGCGCGTCCGCCGACCACATAGGTCGTGCCGGCTTCCGCCCGTTCGAGCATTAGGTGTAGCGCAGCGACATGATCATCGACAAAAAGCCAGTCGCGGACGTTTGAGCCATCACCGTATACGGGCAATGGTTTGCGTTCCAGCGCATTGAGAATTGTGAGCGGTATCAGCTTCTCGGGAAACTGGCGGGGACCGTAATTGTTTGAGCAGTTGGAAACCACGATCGGCAAGCCGAACGTATGACCCCAGGCTCGAACCAAATGGTCCGATGAGGCTTTGCTTGCAGAGTACGGCGAGCGCGGGTCGTAAGCAGTCGTCTCGCTGAAAAGGCCTTCGGCGCCAAGCGAGCCAAATACCTCATCGGTTGAGACATGCAAGAACCGAAAGCTCTGGCGTGTTTCAGCGTCGAGGCTTTCCCAATAGCGCAGCGTCGCTTCGACCAGTGTATGCGTGCCGATGACATTGGTGCGGATGAAAGCGGCTGCATCGGTGATCGAGCGATCGACGTGGCTCTCGGCGGCGAAATGAGCCACCTTGTGGGGTCGATATTTAGTGAGCAGGCGCTCGACCAGTTCCTGGTCGGTAATATCGCCTTGCACGAACTCGTAGGCCGGGTTGGATGCGATGCATGCTAGCGACGCGGGGATGGCGGCGTAGGTGAGGGCGTCGAGATTGAGTACGCTCATGCCACGACTGATTGCGTCTAGCACGAAGGCCGACCCTATGAAGCCCGAGCCGCCCGTAACCAAAATGCGGTGCGTTGGCCCTAACTCGTCGCCGTGCATACCTTACAATCCTCTGTCCACTGGACTTTAGAGGTTGTGAGGATGAGTTTCAATTGAGCCTAGCCACCCGGATCGTAAAACATGATGCCCTGAAGGTCATCGCTAATTTGGAAGCCGAGCCTTTCAGTAATCAGATTCGCCTGTGTCAGCTCGAAACCGGGCAGCTCAAGCGTTACGTTGATCTCTTGGGTCAGGTCACGGCCGGTGGCGCTGTTGATGATGATGTTCTGCAGCGCCCCGTCAGTCATGTTGTGGACGAGGGCGGTGATGCCGTTGGCATCGTTAATGACGATGCCGGCTCCGCCCCCAACCACCCCTAGCGCCTCGAGTTCTGCAGGAGTGAGCGAACTCATGTTTTCGCCGAGTTCACCGACGGTTTGCTGAAGGAGCGCGCCTAGGTCGGTCCATGTGAGATTGGTCGTCAGTACGGGCACGCCATTGACGTAGGTCGTGACCACAGCGCCGAAATTGAACTGTATGCCGCCGACGATGAAGCCCCCGCGATGGCTGTCCAGCTCCTCGGCCGCCATGACCTCGACACCGTCGCCCCAGGCGTTCTCGCTCGCCCAGGCTTGGCCTGAGAGCGTGACGAACGCTGCGGCGGAGAAGAGGGCGGCGCAAAGCTTCATGGCACAGACGTCAGCGGCGTGATCTGATAGAGTTCGCGGAAGTCGCGCGTGAGTTCCGACGGTGACACTGGGCCGCGGACGTCGTCGAGGGGCGCGGTCGCCCATGGGCGCCATTCCGCGGCGCGATTGTACGCAGGCGCAGGCCAGCCTTCCGGCGCCTGACGGACCGCGAGGACAACGCCGTTCCAGATCTGCTCAAACTCCTCGCGCGAGTAGATCTGCAGGCCGAATGTCGGATCGCCAACGAGAACGCGCTCTGCATCAACGCCCTTGATGACGACGAAGTGCCGGTAATTGTTGTGGGTGATCAGCGCGATGGCTGGCACGCCCAAGGTGGCCAGGCGTTCGAGCGGCAAGCGCAATCCATCGGCTCGGAAACCGCGCGTTTCGAGATAGGCGCGCATGTCGAGCATCGAAAAGCCAACCGCGCGGATGCGTTCTTGATCGCCACGCGCAAACATGTGCTCGAACACTTCGGCCTCACCTACAGGGAGGCCATAATGAAAGCGGAGCAAGGTGGCGACGGCGGCCGATCCGCAACTGTAATCGTATTGCTGACGCACCACTGTGCGGAATGGAATATCGCGCCAGCTGGTGACTGAAATCGAGAACGAGCCGCCCGCTTCGCCGTGGGTGCGCACTTGCGCATCGGCCGGGCTCGTAAGGGAGACCAAAGCCGCGACAGCCGCGGCAAGGAGAACGCCGCTCCGCTGAGTGCGGAACGGCGCAATACGAAGTTGGTGGCCACGGCCTCCGGTCATGGACCAGGCGCCGGGGCTGTTGGTGGCGCCAGCACAACAGAAACGTTCATGCTGGACTGGAGGTTGTTGTTGTGACCGGTGTTGATCACGAAGTTGCCGAGGCCGCTATACCCTGAAAACGCGGCTGAGCCGATGTTGACTTGGCCAGAGCTGACCACATCGCCCGTCACCGTGTTGCCTGAGTTGACCGCGTTCAGCGTGGACTCAGTGATCGTCGTGACATCAACGCCCGTGCCCCCAGCCAGGGCGCCCATGTCTTCCATACTTAACAGCTCCAGCTCGTCGGCTGCGGCCGGCTGAGCCAAAGCGGGAGAGGGGATCTCCTCCGCTGCTGCAACGCCGGCGAACGCCAGCCCCGCTGCAAGAATTACTCCCCTCAAATTTTGGCTTACGGTCTGCATTGGACACGTGCCTTTTCTCTAGTGAGGCCGATAACTGGGCCGGCAGGAAATCCCGCCGGCCCAGCCAATCAGCTTACTGGGCCCCGTTGCCGAAAGTGATGTTGGCGTTGGCGCCGACGGCTGTCGCCGCCTGGTTAGCCGAGCCAATACCGCTGTTCATGCTCGAGGTGTTGATGCCGCCAAAGTTGGCCATTGCACCGTTGTTAATCGAGACCGACCCGGTTTCGATTTCGCCTTCTTTGAAGCCGTGTGCGTCAACATTGATGTCCGTGACAAGTGCGGCCAGTTCCATCGACGTTACCACCATGGTCGTGGAGGAGCTGTCGGTGTTGTAGCTGTCATCGATATCAGTGTTGAACGACGCGAGCGTGTCATTGTCTTGGTTGTAGGACGCGACGGTGTTGATCGAATTGTCGGTATCGTTGTCCTGATTGTAGGAGTTGATATCGTTGTTCGAAGCGACAGTATCGTTGTCCTGGTTGTACGACGCGATCGTAGCGGTGTTGACCGAGTTGTCGTTGCCGCTGTCGGCGATGTTGGTCGAATTGTCCGAGTTATCGGTTGCAGTGTTGTACGAGCCGATATCGTTGTTCGACGCGATCGTAGCGGTATTGACAGAGTTGTCGTTGCCGCTGTCGGCGATGTTGGTCGAATTGTCCGAGTTGTCGGTGTTGTACGAGCCGATATCATTGTTCGACGCGACAGTGTTGTAGCTGTCCTCGTGCTCAACAGAGTTATCGGTATTGTACGAGCCGATGTCGTTGTTCGACGCCGCGGTGTTGACCGAGTTGTCGTTGCCCGAGTCGGCCACGTTGACGTTGGTCGAGTTGTCCGAGTTGTCGGTTGCCGTGTTGTACGAGCCGACATCGTTGTTCGACGCGACTGTGTTGTAGCTGTCCTCATGCTCGACCGAGTTGTCGACAGAGTGGTCAAATGCCATATCGTCGCCAGCTAGGTAGCCCGAGTTGATCACCTGATCATCGCCGGCCATCGCACCCGAGTTGATGGTTTGGTCTTCCATCTGAGTACCAGAATTGATGTTCTGGTCTTCACCAGCCATCGACCCGGAGTTGATCACTTGATCATCGCCGGCAAGTGATCCGGAGTTGATAGTGAGATCGTCATTAGCGACGTTGGCTTCGCCCGAACCCTGTGCCTGGTTCTCGCCCGCTACGTTGGAGTTCTGAGCGAGATCGTCACCAGCTAGTGTTCCGGTGTTTTGGATGAGATCATCGCCAGCAACGTTGGAGCCTTGATTTAAGTCATCACCTGCAACGTTCGAGTTTTGATTCTGATCGTCGCCAGCAACGTTGGAACCTTCGTTGTAGGACTGATCACCTGCGTTGCCATTGCCCGAGTCAGCGACCGCGACATCGACGTTCGTCGAAGAATCGCTGTTGCCGTTGTTCGAGAAGTTGCCGTTTCCAGAGTCAGCGACAGTCGTAATATCGTCACCCGCCACGTTCGAGCCATCGGCGTTGAGCGAGTTGTCCGAGTTGTCAGTATTGACAGAGTTGTCAACGCCATTGCCCGAGAAGTTGCCGTTGCCGCTGTCGGCCACATCGACGTTCGTCGAATTGTCCGAATTGTCGGCGCCGTTGCCCGAGAAGTTGCCATTGCCGCTGTCGGCGATGTCGGTGTTGATCGAGTTGTCCGAGTTATCGGTGTTCACCGAGTTGTCGTTGCCGCTGTCGGCGACGTCAACATCGATGTTTGTCGAGTCGTCGTTACTCGAATTGTCAACGCCGTTGCCGGAGAAGTTGCCGTTGCCGCTGTCGGCCACATCGACATGCGTCGAGTTGTCCGAATTGTCGGCGCCGTTGCCGGAGAAGTTGCCGTTCCCCGAATCATTGATCGAGTTGTCGGAATTGTCTTCGGCGTTGAGATTGGCCGTGTTGGTCGAGTTGTCGTTGAACGAGTCAGTGACATCCACGTCGAGCGAGTTGTCCGAGTTGTCGGTGTTTACCGAGTTGTCGGCGCCGTTGCCCGAGAAGTTGCCGTTGCCGCTGTCAGCCACATCGACCTGTGTCGAGTTGTCCGAGTTGTCAGCGCCGTTGCCCGAGAAATTGCCATTGCCGCTGTCGGCGATGTCAGTGTTAATCGAGTTGTTGGAATTGTCTTCGGCGTTGAAGTTGGCCGTGTTGGTCGAATTGTCGTTGCCGCTGTCGGCGACGTCAACATCGATGTTGGTCGAGTTGTCGTTCGTCGAATTGTCAACGCCGTTGCCCGAGAAATTGCCATTGCCCGAGTCAGCAACATCCACGTTCGTCGAAGAATCACTGTTGCCGTTGTTCGAGAGGTTGCCATTGCCTGAGTCCGCAATGTCAGTATTGATCGAGTTGTCGGAATTGTCTTCGGCGTTGAAGTTGGCCGTGTTGGTCGAGTTGTCGTTGAACGAATCTTCGATCTCGACATCCACGTCCAGTGAGTTGTCCGAGTTGTCGGTGTTTACCGAGTTGTCGGCGCCGTTGCCCGAAAAATTGCCGTTACCGCTGTCGTCAACGTTCGTCGAGTTGTCGGTGGCCGATTCGGTCATCGCGATCGACGTGCTGTTGCCGCTGTCGCTGACGTTGGTCGAGTTGTCGGAATTGTCGGTCGCTTCGCTGTTGCCGACAATATTGCCATTCAGGCTGTCGGCCACGGTCAGATCGGTCGATGAGTCCGAGTTGCCGTTGTTAGAGAAGTTGCCGTTGCCACTGTCCTCGATATCGACGTTGGTCGACTCATCGTTGTTTGTGGTGCTGGCCGTGCTGCCTTCCAATGCGATGGCATTGCCATCATCGATGTTAACGTCTTCACCTGCCCAGGCTGCCGGCGCGAACGCCAAACCCAGGGCGACGGCGCAGACTGAGCTCAAAAGCTTCAATTGCATTTCCCGTTACCTCCGTACGCAAAAAACCGGCTTGTCCCCCCAGCTAAAGGTTCGGGATGATGCAGCCAGCGTGGCGGAAGTTACGGAGACGGAAGAGACAATCTTGGTTAAACAATCATGCCGCGAAAGTTTACCAAGTATCATTGTTAATTTTCGTCTTAGAGGACGAGAATGGGGACTTTCGTGCTGAGCGCATCCGGCGTCGCTGGTCCTTCGTGCTAACGCTGTGCTTTGCGATGCAAACGCTGTTGGTCGTTGTTATTGTCTGATCACAGATGCGAAGTATGCGGCGGGCTTCCCTGAACTTGACGCGTGTAACCGCCCGCGGGTGAAGGGTGCTGTAGCGATGCCGCGTCGTGCTGGGAGGCCTACATTGAGTCGGCGTGTGCTGAATATGTAGGGTGATGCTGCGGCTCACCGAACAAGAAGTATCGGTGGTTAGTGTGAGCACAAGTCTGTGTAGCTTCACTGTGCTCGGTTTCTACTCGTTTTGAAGAGGAAATCCCGCGATTTGGGCGGCTTATCCGCTCCCGTGCGCGGGTTGTCCCATGGTTATCGACTGACTGGGCTCGTTACAAAAGTCGCTGGACTTCTCTGCGGACCAGAGCGGTAGTGTTTTGCGCGCCGCAGCGTGAGTTTAGAGCCGCGGGTGGTCCCCCAGAGTCCTATGGCGGCTGGGGGCCGGGGCAGTGGGAGCGGACGCTTCCGCCGGCCCCGCGTGCTGCGCGGCGGGCAACACCAGCCAAGAAGTCTAATATGTCCTCACTTCTTTCTGCCGACTCCGCCGCGGACGCGGGCTCTGCCTCTGCCGCGCCGGTCTCCCAGCCGCGATCACCACGCACTTTCAAGTCGCTTTCTTTGGTGCAATCCACCGAAGAACAGCTGCGCATCCTCACGGCGCTGCGGGCGAGCCTAGAAGTTCACCATGAGCTCTTAGACGATCCCGATCTCATGATGGTCCTGGCGGAAGGAGAAACCTCACTCCTTGAGGCGATCGATCTGATGCTCGAAGCAGACCTCTACGATGAGGCTTTGCTGGATGGTCTGAAAGCCCAAAAGGACACGCTATCGGTGCGATTGCATCGCTTCACCGAGCGTCGATCGTCGCGGCGGGCTGTGCTTGAGCAGGCGCTGCTTCTGCTGGAAAGAAAGTCCTTAGAGCGTCCGATCGGTACTTTGACGTTATCCAACCGCCCGCCGGTCGTGGTTGTTGAGGAAGAAGCCCAGATTCCGGCGAGATTCTTTGATCTTCGCCCCACACTCAATAAGCGCTCGCTAAAGGAGGCGCTCGATGCCGGTGAAGACATTGCCGGCGCCAGGCTCTCAAATGGCTCTGTTTCTCTGACGCTCCGGAGGCGCTGATGAGCCTCCAAGAGAACAGCGCCGGGTCACCTCGGGATTTCAGCGTCGCCCAGCTCAAGCTGATCCGGCGCACAGTTGCGCGCGAATGCTCCGACGCCGAGTTCGATGAGTTTATCGCAGTAGCTCAGCATTGCGGCTTAGACCCGCTTCGCCGCCAGATAACACCGCTCATTCTTGGCGGTGCGCGAGATGCTGGGCGACGCCTCGTGTGTTGGGCGACGATCGATGGGTTACGCGTTATCGCAGCAAGACAGGGCGATTACCGGCCGATGGAAACGGCTCCGCTGATCGAGTGCGATCCAGTGCGCATCGATCCCGACACAAACCCGCTGGGTTTGATCAGAGCGGAGGTGCGCGTCTGGAAACGTAGTGGCGACGTTTGGCACGCTGTGGCTGGTGAAGCGTGGTGGGATGAAGTGGCGCCGCTCAATGAAGAGTGGGGCGCCAATGCCACTGGCGTTCGCGAGCCGACGGGCAGGCGCATCCTTGACCCATCTTGGCGGCGAATGAGTCGTATCATGATTGCAAAGTGCGCTGAGGCTCAGGCTTTACGGCGAGGGTGGCCGGATCTCATGTCCGGCCTCTATAGCCAAGAGGAGCTTCACGCCGCTCGTTTGGCGGAAAAGACGGCATCTGAGAAAATTCTCGGCTTGCGTTCGGCCCCAAAAATACGGGGTACCCGTACGCTTTGGTTCGTCTTCGAGCCTGGTGGGGCATTGGTTCCGGTCAAGCTGAACGAGGTGTTTGCGCGCCTGTCGGAGATTGGTGAGGGCGCACCGGCGCTGGACCGCATAGCTTGGTTTGCTGGCGCAAATCGTTCGAGTCTCGCCACATTTTGGGATTGGGCGCCGGACGAGGCGCTTGAACTGAAGAAACGATGGGAGGCGGTCGCAGCAGTCGCGGGAAACGTCCACCAAAAAGCAGGTCGCGTTCACGGATGTGCTCCGCACGAGAACGCGGCGGACGAGCCATGATGCGTAAGCGCCCAAGCCTTCCACCGCCGAGCCGGACTTGTCGAGCAAAGCCAACACGGTGGCTCCGCGATCAGATATTGGCGCATCAAGGGTATTGCTGCGCCGGTTGCGGCTCAAAGTTGGAGGTGGTCGAATTCGATCACGTAATCGCGTTAGGCCTTGGCGGCACAAATGCGTTGGATAATTGGGCGGCGCTCTGTCCGACGTGTCATCGCACCAAAACGCGGCAAGACTTGCGCCGAATCGCTAAGGCGAACCGGCAACGTCGTTTTCATGAAACCGGCCGCTCGCGCGCGCCGCGCTCCGGCCCGGCGTGGCCTTCGGTTGGAAAATCAGCAGGCTTCGACAGGTCTCGCAAGCGCTGTCTCGATGGAACGGTGGTCCCGCGGTGCACATGTCTTAAGTGTGCGCGAGCCAATGGCGACGACACACGTACTTAGTGGGTTCTCGCAGCTTTCGCGTTTCTCCGATGCTGACCGGGAAATTAAGCGGGCGAGGAGCCGAGATTTGAAGGGGGTTCGGGTCAGGGAAGCGGCGGAATGGTCATATGGTTATCCGCTGGAAACTCCGTTTATTGGCGGAGTGATAAATCAGATCGCCCCAAAATCCCGGCATGAATTCTGGCTGGCAAAGGCGGCTGAACCGGCGTGGCAGCGAGAGGCGTCTTGCTTCCCTGAGGAGTAAATTCCGTCGCCTTAGCAATTCTCGTGTTTCAGCGAGCCTTGCCATAGTCGTTGTCGCCTTGTTCGCACTCGCCGGCTTGGTCCTGGCTGAAGCTGTGCTGGAAGCTAACAGCTCGTCTGCCGATCGGACGCCGTCGAGCGCAATGACAGGCCGCTCGCAAGCAATGCCGGCACGTTTCGAAGATAACAGCATGCCGGTCAGTAGGCCGTCGAGCGCCGTCTCGGCTTGGTCGCAAGAGGGAGCCGAACGCCGAGAGCCGCCCAGTGCACGTGATGAGTTCCAATATCGAAATTGCGACGCTGCCCGTGCAGCGGGCGCCGCACCCATCCGTCGAGGGCAGCCCGGGTATGGCCCTCATCTCGATCGAGATGACGACGGCGTGGCGTGCGAACCTTACCGGGGACGTTGAGTTAGAGTCGCTGGGCGTCGCTTAGGCCGCCCAGCGCTGTCCGCCCCTCGGGTAAGCTCGACCGCGCTGAATGGTCCGCATCGGCAACCCACCCTCCGGTCGCATTGTGATGCGCAGCAGCGGACGAATGTGGTGCCCCTCGCGCAGCTTCATCTTGTAGCCCCGTACAATCGTCGCCAGCACTATGGTCGCCTCGACAAGCGCAAACTGTGCGCCGAGGCAAATTCGCGGGCCCGCGCCAAACGGCATGTAGATGTAACGCTGCCTTACATGGAGACGCGGCTCAGCGAAGCGCTCTGGCCAGAACTCATCTGGCCGCTGCCAATGGCGCCGATGGCGGTGCAAGGCATAGATCGGCGCAATCACAGCATCGCCGCGTCGGACCTTCCTGCCGACAAGCTCGCAATCTTTCGCCGCCACCCGCGCTAAGACCGGCACAGGCGGATAAAGCCGCATCGCTTCTTCAATCACAGAGCGCGTATAGAGTAGCTTGCCGGCTATCTTCGCATCGATCGGCGCCTCGCCCGCGACGCCTGCGATCTCCTCCAGAATGCGCGCTTCGCATTCGTCTTGCTGGGATATAAGATAAAGGGCCCAGGTCAGCGACAACGCTGTGGTTTCGTGCCCGGCAGCCAGAAAGGTCAGAATGTTGTCGCGCAGTTCGACATCGTTCATTGCACGGCCGCTTTGGTCCGCCGCCCGCATCAAAAGATCAACGAGATCGCCGCGCGGCGGCGCCGAACGCCGCTCCTTGATCAATCGGTCGACGGCGTCTTTCATGAACGTGACGCATGCGCCGCCATCGGCGGCGACCGCGGTGCGTACAAAAGTGGGTAGGCCCAGAACATCGGCCAGGCTCGGCTTGCCGAGATAAGAAAGGTAGGCGTTGAACTGGCGGCCCATCTCGGCCGCGTCGACGCCATCTCGTCCGCCCAACATGGTGTCCAGGATAATGTCGAAAGTGATGCGCATCATCTCGGCGCAGATATCGCGTTCGCCTTCGCCATCGGCGCGCCAGCGATCAAGGGCGCGCGTGGTGCACGCGGCGATCGCCGGGGCGCATTGGTCGATGCCTTTCTGTTGGAAGGCGGGCGCTGCCGCGAGGCGCTGCCAGCGCCATGCTTCGTGGGTTGCGGTGACTAGGCCCTGGCCCAGCATCGGCGTCAGCAGACGCTGCGCCAGCGGCGATTTCGGAAAGTCCGCGACTTCATCGAGGAAGACGCGTTTCAACGCCGCCGGTTCGCACAGGTAGATGCGCCGAAAGTCTGCCCGCGGCGGCACATAGACGTCCTCTTCGTACACAGCGCGCGGCCAGGCCTCCATCGGATTGTCGAGCATAGCTTTTAGTGCGGCAAAGAATGGCAATTGCCGTTCAGGCGGCGTGATTGCCGGCGGGATGAATGCCGCAGCCATCGTTCAATGCAGCCTTTGGCCGCTATCGTCATCGATTGGGCTGCGCGCAGCGAAGAGGACGGTGTTAAGCGCCTGAAACGCCTCATCGACGCCTTTGGCGGCAAGCGCTGGCGCGTTCGGCAATTGAGACAACTCGCGCGCGACGTAGGCCAATGTTTCGCGCAGTGCGAGGAAGCTTTTTTCCTCATCGCTGAGGGCCTTAGGCTTTGCGGTTTGTTTCATCGGGTTCCCCTCCTGTTGAGAGCATTGGCCATATCGACGTTGAGGCGGTGTCAGGTGCGAACCTGGTCATTGCGGGGAAACCAAGTCGCGCGGCGATGTCGCGTGCAACCGCCTCATGCTGGTCTGCGCTGGCGTTGAGACCGGGTTGCGCTGCATGCGCCTCGGCGGCGACGATAAGGCGATGGTCGTGTTCGAAGGCATCGAAGGCCGTCGCCACGAACGTCATCGAGGCGCTCAAAGTCGCGACCAGCGCCGAGCGACCGGGCGCCGCTTCTAAGAGGTCTGCGAAGGCCGGATGTCCGTACGCGGAGAACGTTCTCCTTTGGATCACGGTCTCGCGGACGCGCGGCTCGAATCCCGGGATCGGCCGGCTCTGGCGACCGGTGCAAAATGGCTCTTCGAACCGCTGAAGGTAGCAATGCGCCACGCCCCAACGTCGCGCCCTCGCGAAGGCCAATATGCGCGCGCATTCAAGCAAGGCGCGGGCGCAGTGCGGCGCGCGCAAGGGACCGTCCTCAACGAAGCTTCGCTCCAGATCGAGGCAAACAAGAAGCGGCGGCGCAGTCATAAGCATGGATTGGTCGCTGGCCGCGCCGATGAGCGGTCAAGTACGCCGTCGACATCCCAGAGCCCGTCCGGGCGCATCAGGACCATCGGGTCGGCGTCAATGGAAAGCGGCGCCGGGTGCGGCTCGATCTCGCCTTCGACTTCGATGTAGTGGTGGTCGGAAAACGCAAACGGCTCACGACCTTGGCGCGGATAGAAACCGAGCCGGCGCCAGAACGGCTCGAGCCGTACTTGAATGTAACCGAGCGCGCGCCGATAGCCGCGCCGACGCGAGAGTTCTATAGCCGCACCAAAAAGACAGCGCACGACCTCACCGCCGCGATGATCGGCCCGTACCGCTACGCGCTCTACTTTGACGAAGTCGGCAAACCAACGCAGTCGCAGAGCGCCGACAGCCTGTCCTTCACACCATGCGATGAGGTGCGTTGCAGCGGTGAAATCGTTGCCGTCGAATTCCTCTTCGAACGGGCAATTCTGCTCTCCCATGTAAACGACGGCGCGCAGCGCGATGATTTGCATGAGAGTGTTGAGATCGTGCGCTACGCGCACATCAACGCGGTTGGACGCGACTGCGCCCTGCAGGAAGCGGCGCCTGGACGTCGTTGGATGAGCGGCGGTCCTCACACTCGGTGCTCCGCCGCGCTCGCCAACGCTGGCGATAGGAAGAGCGACGGATCGTGGAGACTTGCGGTATGGCCGAAGGGCGCCATCAGGGCGCGTCCTTCCGGGCTGGCGGCGCGCGCCGCCAATGTGATGTGGGCGAAAAGCGCGCACCGCATGTGTCGGAGCGCGCGCAAGAGCCGAAAGCCTGACGCCGGACGAAGACCGCCAAAGCCCCAGACGTAGCCTAACCTCGTCTCCGTGCTGGGCGGTGCAATATGCGCCGGCGCCGGCGAGAGTGATGAGAAGGCGCCGCTCGCAAATGCTTTCTCGCCTTCGGGCGAGAAGGCAAAAAGCCCGAGAAAGGCTTCGTCCTCGCCCGAGGCATTGACGTACAAGAAAAGGCTCGACCCGGTCTTCTGCTGCACTGTCGCCAAGGCTTCAGGCGTCGCCACCGGTCCGGGGATCAGGCGGTCTGCCAGGCTATGGAAGCGCAAAACTTCGTCCCTATGCTCACACGGGGCAAAGCCGTGCGTTTGCATGAGGGCCCGCAATGCCGTCCCGAGGTCGTCTGCTGTTGCGCCATCCGTATGTGTGGACATGACTCTTCCCGCGCCACGTGTAAGTTCGGGGAAAGTGTTTCGCGGGCGGGGCCAGCGCGCCCCTGGAGTTTTGGAATAGTGTCCATTCGCAAATCATCGGGCCCGCCGGCAGAGCCGAGTGAACCGGAATGGGCCGATCTTCGCGTCTTCCTGGCCGTTGCTGAGGCAGGCTCGATCACGCGCGCCGCGCAGGTTCTGGGCACGACCCAGCCGACCGTATCAAAGCGTTTGGACGATCTGGAGCACCGCTTGGGAGTCACGCTCGCGGTGCGCTCAAGTAATGGCGTGGTGTTGACCGACGAGGGGCAGGTAGTTGCTGAACATGCGGCGATGATGGGCCGCGCGGTTCGCAAGCTCACCCACTCGGTATCGATGCGCGATCGCGCCGCCGCCGGCAATGTCACCATCGTTTGTCCGGATGCTTTGGCGACGTATCTGCTGGCGCCGGCCCTTGCCGCTTTCCAGCGCGCCTATCCGGGCATCACTATTGAGCTACGAAGCAGGACCGACCCGTCGAGTTCGCCTGACCTCACCATTCAGTTTCGCGAAGCCAAACGCATGGACGATGTCGCGGTGCCGCTGGGCTGGCAGCATTATGCGGGGTTTGCATCGCGCGAGTATCTGGACCTTTATCCCGCCCCGACCTCAATCACCGACGCCTTTCAACACAAAGTGCTGATCTCGCTTGAGCATATAGATCAAAGCGAGCACTGGACCGATAAGGCGCGCCAGATTCAAGACATGCTGGATCCTGTCGCAACTTCAGACAGCGGCCCCTTCATGGTGCGCTCGGTCTGCACCGGCGCCGGTGTCGCGGCGTTGCCCACCTACCTTGCTCATTTTGAACCTGAACTCATAATGCTGGACACTGGCGAATACGCGCGTGTGCGATTCTGGTTGGTCTTCGATCGCGAAAGCGGCGAGCTGACCCGGGTGCGCAAGGTCATCGATTGGATCAAGGATGTGTTTGCGCATGCGCGTAATCCATGGTTCTGGGAAGAGTTCCTTGAGCCTAGTGAGTTCGCTCACGCCTTGGCCGGGCAGGCGCGATAGGGTGCTTATCGTACGTGAGGCCGGTTGCGTTAGCGCAAGGCGCTGCGTTTAGGCTTGTGTTGGGTTGAAGCGAGCTAGGGCGGGGTCAATCGTGTCGACCAAAAGCAGAACGGCGAGCGGTATTGATGTCCAGCTCGGCGAACGCGTCCGCGCGCGCCGCCTCGAGATCGGCATGAGCCAAGAGCGCCTCGCCGATCTTCTTGGGGTCACCTTCCAGCAGGTGCAAAAATACGAAATGGGCGTCAACCGCATTGCGGCTAGCCGGCTTTTTGACATCGCCGCTGCCTTAGAGACCCCAGTCTGCGACTTCTTCGAAGGGTTGCCTGGGAGCTTTGGCAAAGGCGGGAGTGGCCCGCGACCCGCGGGTTCTGACGAGTTGCTGCAACTGTTCTCGACCATATCGAGTTCGAGGGTCAGGCGGCGAATTGTTGATCTTGTTCGCACAATGGCGGCGGACGGCAGCTAGCGTTTGTCAGTGGGTAGTGGCCCGGTGGGGCGGACAAATCTCGTTCTTTGAGTGCCAATGATTTCGCCCGCGGCGCCGATTATCCGGGCGCTTCCAGTCGCCTGCGCACTAGTCTGGGTAGCTTCCATATACTCTGTTGACGCAGGCGTGACCCTCAGGGCACACGCAGGAGAAGAACTCGCCTTACGGTGGCGCCGGGCGAGGGAGGCTGCTAATAAGGCGACTTAAGGCACTCTGGGGGCGGCTGGGCAATGATTTCCTACGCTTTGGATCGACCGGAGGGGTGCTTTGACGCCGGTCTGCAGCAGACGTTTTTTGCCAACAAGCGCGTTTTGATCACTGGCGCGGCCGGCAGCATAGGCTCGGCTTTGGCTCTGCAGCTCGCACGATTCGGCTGCGCTCATCTGGCTATGCTTGATCAGTTTGATCACGGCCTCATCGATGTGGTCGAAAGCGTCCGCAAGGTCGCGCCAGGGTTGCAGGTAACTGAGGCGCTTTGCGATATCCGGGACAGCGGTCGCCTAGACGGCTGGATGCGCCGGATCGAGCCCGACATCGTCATCCATGCAGCAGCGTTAAAGCACGTGCATTTGGGCGAGCGGCACCCAGCCGAGTGCGTGTTGACCAATTTAGTGGGCGTCCGCAACGCGGTGGCCGCAGCAGCCAATGCAGGCGCCTCGCACTTTATGCTGGTTTCGTCAGACAAGGCCGCAGCGCCCGTGTGCGTGATGGGAGCAACAAAGCGGCTTGCTGAGCTTCACCTCATTGGCTTTCAGATGGAGCGCGCTCCATCGATGCGCCTGCGCTCGGTCAGGTTCGGCAATGTGCTCGGATCACAAGGGTCAGTGCTGCCGCGATTTGCGGCGCAGATCGAGGCCGGGGGGCCGCTCGAAGTCACCCACCCCGATATGCAACGCTTCTTCATGACCGCCAACGAGTCGGTCGGTCTCATCTTGACTGTTGCGGCTATCGACGATCCCGGCGCAAAGCGCGCAGGCGCCTACTTCATGGAAATGGGTGACAAGCTTTCGATCATGGACATCGGCCGCGAGATGATCCGCCGCTCCGGCAAGGATATCGCCCTCGAGATCACGGGCCTGCGCGCCGGCGAGAAACTCGAAGAGCAATTGTTCGATGAGCACGAAGCAGTGTCGCCGACGCCTGTGCCAGGCGTCTTTAGGGTAACGCCAACTGCCGTGGACGCATACGTCACCTCGGCGGATGTTGCGCAGCTGGAAACGCTCGTGCGCACGATGGATAACGCGGTGCTGCGCCAACGTGTGTTCGCGCACTTGGACCAGCGTCTGAGCCGCAACGAGCGCGCGGTAGGCTGATGCTTTGATCCGGACGTGCTAGGCCGGCTTGATCGTCATCGCTAGGCCGCCATCGCCACCATGCCAACGCGCCCCGAAATCCCCTTCGAGAAGGTTCGCTCTTGGGCCTTCGACCAAGCGCTGCCGTTTTGGGCAGCGCATGGGCGCGATGCGCTGGCCGGCGGCTTCTATGAGGAGCTAACGCCTTCAGGCGCCCCAACAGCGTGCCCGTACAAGCGCACGCGAACGATGTGTCGACAGACCTATGTGTTCTCACACGGGGCTGCGCTGGGATGGAGGGAAGGTGAGGCTCCCTCCGCAGCGGGTTTTGAGTTTTTGGTCACCCACGCGCGTCTGCCTGATGGCGGATGGGCAAGGCGCCTGTCGCGTACAGGTGAGATCATCGACGCTAGTCTCGACCTTTACGATCTTGCATTCGTCATCTTCGCATTCATTTGGCGCTACAGGGCATCAGGCGACAATGAGGCGCGTTGGCTCGCGGCCGAGACGTTGGACTTTATTCGCCTTCGCATGGCCGGCACGTCAGGGGGGTTTTTGTCGAGGGCGCCGTCGCCCTCAACGCGACATCAAAATCCGCACATGCATCTCGCCGAAGCATGCCTCGCGGGCTTCGAGGCAACGCAAGATCAGATTTACCTCGATACAGCTGAGGAATTGGTGGCGCTGCTCTCTGCGCGGCTTTTTGATGGACGCAGTCTGGGCGAGGTCTTCAACGAGACATGGCAAAGAGCGCCTGGCGAGCTTGAGCCTGGCCACCATTTCGAATGGGCATGGATACTTGCCCAATATCAGCGCATCTCCGGGCGTCCAGCATCGGACGTCGCGACGCAATTGGCGGCGTTTGCAGAGCAATATGGTCTGCATTCTGAGAGTAAAGCTGTCTTTGACGCCATTGATGAAGAGGGACGCCCAGCGCGTACGACCTCGCGCGCATGGCCAAATACCGAGCGCATCAAAGCCTATCTCGGTTTGTTCGAACTAATGGGTCGCGATCCCAGGCTAGAAGTCTCCCAATCGCTTGAGCTTTTGTTTAGCCGATATGTGGCGCCATCGCGCCCAGGGCTTTGGATCGATCAGTTTGATGCTGATGGCCGCCCGTTGACCAAGGCTGTGCCGGCATCGTGCGTCTATCACTTCTTCCTCGCCTTCACTGAGGTGCTTCGTTTGCAGCCGCAATTGGAAGCCGCGTTCAAAGGCGAGGCTCGCTAGCACGCAAGGTGCTGGGCGTGATCGGGACGCGAGCGCCCAAAGTCGCGCAACTAGCGCGTCGCCTCCAAAGCGATTTCGGGAGACTCTACGCGCGGAGGTGGTATTATAAGCATGCCAGCCAGCTCCGCCCATTTTCCGGCTGGCGAACCCGCGAGCCGCTCGCCCGACCAAGAATCCCCCTGGGCGGGCGGCCTTCGGCCCACGGCCGTTGGGATTGCAAGGTGTTTTCCGACGCGATCAGGTCTTTACGACCAAGAGGTCGCACGGCGGATCGGCGGCAATGAGATCGACAATGCCACCGCCGAAGACTTGCCGGAACATTGCCGGCATGGATGTCCCGAGCACCAAAAGATCCGGCTGGATATCCCGTTGAACCTCCATGATGGTTCCGAACGTCTCTCCCACTCGGGCGATGATCTTGATCTTGTCAGCATCGGGTGCGCCATCGCGGCCCAGAGCTTCGACAACCATCCGCCGCGCGTCAGCCTCGAACTGCTTGACCAAGAATTCTTCTTCACGGCGCGACGAGAACGGGATCATGCAGACGGTGACGATGGTGAACTTGGCATTAGGCGCTAAAGCGCGCGCAAATCTAAGCGCTTGCCGGGAAGAAGGGCTGTCGTCGTAGCCAACAAGCACATGCCGATAAGCGCCCGCCGGTTCTGTGCTGACCACCAGAACCGGCGCCGGCGCGTCATTGATCAGTCGCCGGGCGGTGGAGCCGGCAAAGAAGGAGGGCGCCTTATCTCTGCGATGGACGCCGAGCACGATGAGATTAGCTGCACACTCTTTGCTGACATCCCGCAGGACCTCAAACGGTCGTCCCGCCGAAGCTTTGACTTCGAACCGAGCCGACTGGTCCCCATAGATCGTCTTGGCGTGTTTCTCGGCCTCCTCGACGGCGACCCGCTCAACATGTCTGCGCAGCTCCGGCGAGCCGCCGACGTCAAGGGCGTGTTCGACAACGATACTCGCGTCATGGAACAAAGCGATCTCGTTTGCCCTGCGCATCGCCTTATCCGAGCGGTCGGAATGATCCACTCCAACCACGATCTTTGAGATGGGCATGGGTTATCCCTCCTTGGAACACGTTCGCGTCTTTAGGGGGCCTCACTGCCGCAATGGGGGCGGGAGCACTTTGCGGCAGATCAATGGTGTAACTCATCCACGTCGCGCAGGCTGATCACTGTGTTCAGCCTGGATCGAGATGATGGGAGGCGAAATCGCTTTCGCGGCTTTCATTTTGGTCCTCGCTGAGCGGACTCGGGGCTTGCCTAGCCTCGCGTGCCGTTTCGTAAGTGTCGCCAGTCGCCTTCAGGACAGCTTGCTTGCCTGTGTACGCTTCAAAGCGCTGCACAATGACGTCGCAATAGATCGGATCAATTTCGATCAGCCGAGCGGTGCGCCCACAGCGCTCAGCTGCTATCAACGTCGTGCCGGAGCCGCCAAACGGATCGAGCACGACGTCGCCGCGGCGGCTGACGTCCTTTATGGCGTCCTCCACCATAGCGACGGGCTTCACTGTTGGATGCATGCCCAGCTCCTCGTCGCGACCCTGTTTGAACGTGTTGACGCCCGCATAGGCCCAAACATTGGTGCGGTTACGACCATGCTGGCCGAGTTCGACGTTGTTGACGTGAGCTTCCTCGCCCTTCTTAAACACAAAAACGAACTCGTGCTGGCTTCTGTAAAGCGAGCCCATGCCGCCATTCGACTTCGTCCACACACAGACATTCTTCAACTCTCCGAATGCCTTTGCGCCGGCATTTTGCAGCTGCCGCATATGGCGCCAATCCATACACACAAAAGCGATCGCCCCGTCGCGGCAAAGGCGCGCCGAGGCGCCTAGTGTGAGATCAAGGAAGACCTCGAACTCGGCCTCCGACATCTCTCCACTACCCATCGCGAATTCGCGCCGCTCCGCCTTGCCCTTGCCGCCGACGAAGCCATTGATCGGCACATTGTAGGGCGGGTCCGTGAACATGACGTCCGCTTGTTCATCTAGCATCAGCGCCGCGTAGGCTGCGGGGTCGCGTGCATCGCCGCAGAGAAGTCTATGGCGGCCAAGCTCCCATTGATCGCCGACTCGCGTCACCGCCTGATCAAGGAGCGTCGGCGTTTCGTCCTCAGGAGCGGACCTCACGTCAGGCTTGGCTTCGCGCGCTGCATCCAAGATGAGGTCGATCTCGGCCATCTCGAAGCCGATTGCATCGATATCAAACTTTAGATCAATGAGCCCTTGCAGCTCGATAGCCAATATTTCCCGATCCCACCCAGCGCGCAACGCAAGCTGGTTGTCGGCCAAAACGTAGGCGCGCTTCTCAGCCTCGCTGAGGTGCGAGAGTCTAATGATAGGGACCTCGGTCATGCCCAATTGAGAGGCCGCCGCCACCCGTCCGTGGCCCGCGAGGATGGTGAGCCCGTCATCGACAAGGACAGGGTTGGTGAAGCCAAACCGCTTTATAGAAGCGGCGATCTGTTTGAGCTGACGCTTAGAGTGGGTGCGCGCGTTTGAAGGATTCGATTTGAGCGCGGCGATGGGCGCACGCTCGAGCTTGCTCTCGAACATGGTCGTATTCCTTTTTGGGGTGAGTTTTCCGGCGCGCCTATAGAGGAGCGCGCGGTGTTCGGCTGCAATTGCCGCTAGCGTCGTATGGTCTTGCCAAGTCCGCGTGTGGTGCTTGGGCGCCTTCCATTCGCTTCAGCCATGACGCGGCGCCACGATTCTTTGAGGCGGGCGCGTTTGTCGGGGTCTGTCTCCAGCATGTACGCTGGCGTAACGCCCTCGAGAGTCTTGGAAAGACGCGCCATCTCGGCCAATTCTTGGGCAGTACATTTTTCGATATTTGCGAGAAAAATGCGCGCGGCGGTCTTGTCGCCTGTCGCCCCGGCTAGCGCCAAGGTGAGCAAATTGGATTGCAGGAGATTCAGTTTGAGTCGCTTGCCATTGATTGTCACTGTGGTCTCAAACTTGGCCACGTCGTACTTGAGATCGCGAATTTCGTCCGGGTGGGGGATTCGGCGAATCTTTTTGGGCCTGCCCTTTGAGTTTCCCGACACGCCTTTGGCAAACGTTCCGTCAGCTCGACGCGACGGCTTCCTTTCTGCCTCACTCATGATTTCATCCGTTGGTGCGAAGTGTTGCCCTCACCAAGATGAAGCCAGAACGCTTCGAGTTTGTCACAGAGCAGATCGGCCTTTTTATGCAGAGGTTTTGCTCTGGTAGAGCGTCATTTGCGCTTCTGGCGTCAACTGCGGCTCCTGCATGAACTTGCGATAAGCTCGCAGCACCGCACTGGTGTTGACCGTAGGATTGATGATCTGGCTACAGGCGGTCACGAATTTCAAAGCCGGGCTCGGCTCGTCCCCATAATGCAGTCCTGAAGGTCTTGTCGTAAGTGCTTCCCAAGCTTGCTTGAAATAGTCCGCGAAGGGGCCGAGCCATGGCCGACTTTCGGGGCGGTCGAGAAGGCTAAGGCGATCCTCGACCGATTTGGCGAGACGCTGGATCCCCGCCCGCTCCTCGTCGTTCGCCAAGTTGTACTCCTTCACCAGGCGATGCAGCAGTTTCGCGGTGTTAACGACCTTAATCGCCGTTGGCTTAGGTATCTCCAGGGGCGCCGTGAACAATGCGCATTCTTTGGCAGCTTCTACATCCCGGCGGACGCGCGCGATCGCTGCTGGAGACGTCGGAAGGTCATGCTCCGCGAGAATGCTCGCGAGTTTGGCGTCCAGCTCGTCCATATCCACTCCTCGGCGCTTCTTGGGAGCCTGTGCGCGCAAACGTGCGGTTGAACGCTCGGCTGCTCGTGTTCACCGCCTGATACGCGCCTGATAGCCTCCTGATAGGCGCCTGTGTGGGCCTCGATGTTCTCCGCCTTGTCGTGGTGACCCAAGACTACAAGCTGCGGATAATGCGGCGGTTTATATCAGCTAGTCCGATCAGAACAGGCCAAATGCAAAGCGAAATTGGCTTGTTTGCGCCTATGTCCGACGCTTCCTCGGCAAGTTTTCCCACTTGGCGCTGTTCGCCGCCGCCTCCGCGATGGCCAGCGACGAGGTAAGCCCTGGGCTCTCGATGCCGAAGAGGTTGATAAGGCCGGGGAGGCCATGGATCTCTGGCCCATCGATGCGAAAATCCGCTGCCGTCTGGCCGGGCCCGGAAAGCTTGGGCCGGCAGCCGGCATAATCGGGTGTGAGCGCGCCCTCCGGCATCGCTGGCCAGTAGCGCCGGATCACCTCGTAGAAGCGATCTGCGCGGCGGATGTCGACGCTATAATCGACTGTCGCAGGATCGTGCTGGTCCAGCCATTCGACGTCCGGACCGAAGCGCATGCGGCCGGCGAGGTCGAGCGTCAGGTGGACGCCAAGGCCGCCATCAACCGGCGCGGGATAGATAAGCCGTGTAAATGCGGGGCGGCTGGCGCATGCGAAGTAGGAGCCCTTGGCCAAGATCAGCAGCGGGATCGCTTCTGCGGGGAGGCCTTCGATCAGGCCGGCGACGTGCTGTGCGCCGAGGCCGGCGGAATTGATCAGGATGCGGCAACGTATCGTGGCCGGCGCATCGCCGCCGGTGTCGAGTTCGAAGCCGCCGCCGCTCAGCGCGCGTCCCCGGATGATCGGCGCATTCAGCACGATCGCGCCGCCGTGTTCTTCGATCTCGCCTTGCAGCGCCAGCATGTAGCCGTGGCTGTCGATGATGCCGGTCTCGGCGGAGTTGAGCGCTGAGACGCAAGCCAGGTTTGGCTCCAGCGCAATCGCTTCCGCGCCCGTGAGCAGCGAGACGTTCTCGACGTCATTCTCCAGCGCGCGCTGATGCAGCGCCGCGATCTGCTTTTCTTCCGCCGCGCTGGTCGCGAC
>SXGT01654000.1_pt1 | contig 21615 bp, 13 predicted proteins | sample 3176221 | NCBI WGS metagenome assembly SXGT01 (sample SAMN11356862, study PRJNA531348) | freshwater metagenome | isolation source: freshwater sample F1-120 | place: China: Fuxian Lake, Yuxi | collected 2017-12-25
CGGGCACCGACGACGCGGGCGGCGCCGGCGACGCCGCGGGCACCGACGACGCGGCACCACCGGCGACGACGCGGGCACCGACGACGCGGGCACCACCGGCGACGACGCGGGCACCGACGACGCGGCGCCGACAGATGGCGGCCCGGTCTGCACGCCGACGACGCCTCCTAGCGAGGTCTGCGATGGCCTCGACAACGACTGCGATGGCAAGACCGACGACGCGGCCGGACTCTGCGATGACGGCAGCGTCTGCACCACCGACAGCTGCGGCGCCAAGGACGGCAAGGTTCAGTGCCAGCACGTCGCGGGCAACGAGGGTGGCGCCTGCAGCGACGGCGACGCCTGCACCAGCGCCGACGCCTGCAAGGGCGGCCTGTGCACCGGCGCTTCGACCGCCTGTGACGACGGCAAGCCATGCACCGACGACAGCTGCGACAAGGCCGCCGGCTGCAAGAACGCGAGCAACACCGCGGGCTGTGATGACGGCGACGCATGCACCACGGGCGAAGCCTGCAAGGACGGCGCCTGCGCCGGCACGCCCAAGGCCTGCGACGACAGCGACGCATGCACCAACGACACCTGCAAAGACGGTAATTGCGCCAACGTCTCCAAGGGCTGCGATGACGACAAGGTCTGCACCACCGACAGCTGCGACAAGGCCACGGGCTGCAAGAACGTGAGCAACGCCGCGAGCTGCGACGACGGCGACGCCTGCACCGACGGCGACGTGTGCAAGGACGGCGCCTGCGCCGGTGGCAAGCCCAAGGCCTGCGACGACGCCAACGTCTGCACCGACGACAGCTGCGACAAGGCAGCGGGCTGCAAAGCCGCCGCCAACGCCGGCGCCTGCGACGACGGTCAGGCCTGCACCAGCGAGGCCTGCAAGGCGGGCGTCTGCGCCGCGACGCAGAAGGACTGCGACGACAAGAACGCTTGCACCGCCGACAGCTGCGACGGCGGCAGCGGCCAGTGTGTCCATGACCCGTTGGCCAACTGCAAGGCCTGCAGCGCGAACGCCGACTGCAACGACGCCAACGACTGCACCACCGACACCTGCGCCAGCGCCAAGTGCAGCAACGCCAAGATCTCCGGCTGCCTGGGCCCGGCGGACTTCTCGCCGACCAAAGTGAGCGGCGTGCCGGCGCAGATGGACGCGTTCACGGGCCCCGGCAACTTGTTCGCCGCGGTGACGATCTCCAACCTCGGCAAGACCACGACCTCGGGCAACATCTCGGTACAGCTCTGGGTCACGACCCAGGGCGACCTCACCGGCGACGCCGCGACCAAGCTCAAGGTGAGCGATCTCGGCAACACCTCGCCGAGCGGCATCGCCACCTCTGCGCCCAAGACTGCGAGCTTCAAGATGCCTTTGCAGTACACGATCATCCCGTCGATTCAGAAGTACACCCACTTCTGCTACGTGCTCAGCTACACGGGCACGGCGCCAGACGCTGAATTGACCAACAACACGCTCTGCCAGGCGATCACCTTCCACCTGCCGCAGGGCAAGGTCCTTGGGCTGCAGCTCAAGGGTGCCGGTAAGCCCATCGACGGCACCAAGCTGGAGGTGAACTACACCCACGTCGTGGCGCTGCCGTACAACCTCAGCTACTCCGATTCGGCGCAGACGTCGTACCCGGCGAGCTTCGAGACTAAGCTCTCGAAGGACGCCAAGCTCGATGGCGGCGACATCGGCTTGGCCGGCACCAGCGGCTCGATGGCGCTGGGCGACAAGGTCAAGGAATTCAACCTCGGCATCCCCAAAGCGACGCTCCCAGGCGAGTACTTCCTCTGCCTGCGGTAAGCGTTCCCTTCACCGGCGAGTTGGAACCAGTCACCCGAAGACGACGAGAAGTGCTTCCCAATCGTTGTCACGTCCAGCGCTGACATCGAGATCGCCGGCATCTTGCCCGCTGCCTCGACCTCGGTGGCCCAGCAACTCAAGACCGGCATCGTCTTTGGTGCCAATAACGTCTGCGAAGTCAATGTCGGCAACTTCAAGGGCAATGGGCCCTCAGGCGAGTTCGATGTCCGCTGCACCCTCGAGACCGCCAGCCAGCCGCCGCACCTGACCATTGACTGGAAGCACCCGTCGCTCGACGCCGGCAAAGGGGTGCAGACCAAGAGCGCGACCTTCGTCCCGGACGGCGCCAAGGTGACCGGCGTCAAGCCGTTCGTGTCCTACCAGTGGTGCGCCGTGATCGACCCGGACAAGAAGCTGCCCGACCTCGACCACAACAACCACAAGAAGTGCATCACCTCGCTGGTGTATGCGCCCAACTACAAGGTCGTGAACGCCACGGTGCCCGCTTCGATCAAGGTCGGCGCGCCGGTCAGCATCAAGTTCGACGGCGTCAGCAACGGCAGCCACGCCGGCCTCGCCAAGTGGAGCGCCAAGGTCGTCTTCTCGAAGGACGACAAGCTCGACGCCTCAGACACCGTCATCGACAAGGACTGGATCAACAACAATGTCGTCGAGCCGAGCCAGATCCCCGGCGGCAACCCCGCGAAGTGGTGCATCTATGGCTGCGGCGGCCTGTTCCCCGGCTCGGTGACCTTCCCGGCCTCCCTCGGCACCGGCGCTGGTTTTGTCCTCTTTGTCGTCGACCACACCAACGCGCTGGCTGAGTTCGACGAGGCCGACAATGTCGTCGTCTTGCCGGTCACGCTGACGAATTGAGCTGAGACGGCGGCGGCCGCGGCCACGGCCACGGCGACAGCGCCGGGTTAGGCCGTGGTGGACGCTGGCGCGAATCCGGAGGCCGGACTTCGTCCACAGCGGGCCAGTGAGACGCTGATGAGCCGCTACCGCTGCGCTAGCCGCCGACGGAGTTGACGGCGAATTGCACCAAGCCATCGCGCAGGTACGCCACCATCTGCTCAGCGATCTGGGTGCCGACCTTATCCTGCGCCTGCCGCGTGCTGGCGCCGATGTGCGGCGTCGCCAGGACCTTCGGGTGCGCTACCAGCGCGTCGCCAGCCGGCACCGGCTCCACCGCGAAGACGTCGAGCGCCGCCGCGCCGACCCGGCCCGACTCCAGCGCCTGGAGCAACGCGGCCTCGTCGACGATGCCACCCCGGGCGCAGTCGATCAGCCATACGCCTTGCTTGCAACGGGCGAAGGCAGCGGCGTCGAGCAGGTTGCGCGTCTGCGGAATGAGGGGGACGTGCAGCGTCAGCACGTCGGCGGCCGCCAGCACGGCGTCGAGGGGCAGCAGGGTGGCTGAGACGCTGGCGGCGACGTCGGTGCCGGTCACCGGATCGTAGGCGAGGACTTTCATGCCGAGGGCAGCCGCCTTGCGGGCGACGATCTGTCCGATGGCGCCGAGGCCGAGCACGCCGAGGGTCTTGCCCTCGATCTCCTCGCCCATCAGCGCCGACTTCTCCCAGCGGCCGGCCTTCATCGTGGCGTCGGCGCGCACGAGGTGTCGGCTCAGCGCCAGGGTCATGCCGAGGACCAGCTCGGCGACGGCGTTGTTGTTGCCGCCCGGTGTGTTCATGACCAGCGTGCCGTGGGCGGTCGCGGCGGGCACATCGATATTGTCGACCCCGGCGCCGGCGCGGCCGATGACCTTGAGGCGCGCCGCAGCGGCCCAGAAGGCGTCGCCGCGGGCCTGGGTTGAGGAGCGCACGACCAGCCCGTCGTAGGCGGGCAAGATGGCGCAGAGCGCGTCGGGCTGGAGGCCGACGTTGACGTCGACTTGAAAGCCGGCGTGGCGAAAGACGTCGACGCCCTCGTTGGCGATCTTGTCGGCGACCAGGATCTTCGGGGTGCTCATGGGCTGGGACTCCTATGCGCCCGGACGCGGCGCTAGCGCGGCATCTTGGGGATCTAACGCGCCGCGTCAAGTCCGAAGGCCGCGCCGCCTTCGGTTGACGACCTCGTGCGCGGCTGGCAGCGTCGGAGGGGCCTCGTGCCTGCCCGCAGCGCGCGGCCTGCGCCGGGCCGCCCCTCGCGCCGTCCCCGGAGGCACCTTTGTCGCAGCTGGCCCCGATCTGCCGTGCGCTGCGCCGCATTGGGGTGGTCATCGCCGTCGGCCTCGCGGTGTGGCCTGCGCTGGCGTTGGGCGCCCGTCGGGTGGGCGCCGACCTTGAAGAGCGCGGCGATGTCCGGGCCATGGGCGAGCGCCTCAGCGTCTGCATCGGCCGTGAAGACCCGGCGTGCGTCGAGGCGTTGTTGCCGGAGATCGAGCGTGTGTCCGGCGCCGGCGTGACCGCCGCCTATGCGCGTGCTTACGCCCAGCTGCTGCGGGGTCAGTTCGAGAGAGCCGCCGCAGACCTCGCCGCAGTGGCCAAGGCTGACGCTGCGCCACCAGGGCTGCGCCAACGGGCGGCCAGCCTCGCCGAAATCGCCGCCGCGACGGCCCAGGCCACTGCCGGCATGGAGCGGCGCTTGCTTGTCGACGGTCGCTTCGAGGTGCACTGGACCCCGGGCCCAGACGAGGTGATGATCGAGTTATTGGAATCGGTGTTGGCGCGAGCGGAGGCGCCCTTGCGGGCGGTGTTCGGGCCGCTGCCAGCGCCGCCGATCCGCATCCACATCTACCCCAAGGTGGAGACGCTGGCCGCCGTCACCGGCCTGACCGAGCAGCAGATTCGCACCTCGGGCACCATCGCCGTCTGCAAATACAACCGCTTGATGCTGACCTCGCCGCGCGACCTGATCCTCGGCTACCCGTGGGCAGATACGGTCGTGCACGAGTTCATCCACTTGCTGGTGACGCGGCGGGCGGGTGAGGCGGTACCGGTCTGGCTGCACGAGGCGCTCGCCCGCGGCCACGAAGGCCTGTGGCGCGGCGTCGGCCCCGAAACGCTCGACTCCGACGAGGTAGCGGCGCTGCAGCAGGCGCGTCGCGGCGGCCGCTTCATCCCGCTGTCGAAGATGAGCCCGACCATGGCGGCGCTGCCGAGCCAGGAGGCCGCCCAGCTGGCCTTTGCCGAGGTACACCATCTGCTGCGCTACCTCGTGCGCGAAGTCCAGCGACCGCTCGGGGCGCTGCTGGACGCCTTCGCCGACGCGCCGAACGAGGAGGTCGCCGTCGAGCGCTGGGCCGGGGCGCCGCGCACAAAGCTGCTGGCTGACTGGATGCGCAGCTTGCGCCGGGGCGACGACCTACCTGCGGCCACAGTCCAGGCGGCGGAGGCGCACACGCTGCGTTTTCGGCGTGCCGGCGCCAGAGAACGCAGGCCGCGCGCTGGCGAGGCAGGGGCGCGCTTCGCCGAGCTTGGCGACGGCCTCATGGCGCTGCATCGGCCAGCGGCGGCGATCATCGAGTATCGCAAGGCCTCAGCCGCCGGCGCACCGAACGATGTCTGGATGTGGACCCGCCTCGCCCGGGCCTTGCACCAGGTTGGCGACCTCGACCAGGCCGAGCGGGTCGCAGCGGCGGCGCTGCAGCGCTCTCCGTGGCATCCGCCGCTGCTGCTCATCGCCGGGTTGACCGCGCTCGACCGCAAAGAGCCCAAGCTCGCCTTGGAGCGGGCGGAGCATGCGATGTGGGTCAATCCCTTCGACGGTGAGCTGGCGGCGCTGGCCGCGCAGGCCTCGGAGGCGCTGGGTGATGTCACCGCGGCGGCGCGCTGGCGTCACCGGCAGCAGCGGGTGGCAGCGCCCTGACCTCCGTCGCCCACAGGCGTTTCCCGGGGCCCGCAAAGGGCGGCCTCCAGACACACCCCCAAAGGAACAGCCCCAGCCCTCTCCACCCGCCGCGATTGTGCCGAGAGCCGCCCACCGCCATTCTGCGGCCGCGGTGCGACCTCCAGACCGAGGGGACGACGGATGCAGGAAGAGGGGCCTCCGCAGATACTGAAGCGCATCGGGCCTTTGTGGGCCTTTGCCAAGCCAGCTGGCCTGTTGATCCACAACTCGGCGTGGGCAGGCGGCCCGCGGGAACGGACCATGCTCGACCTCGCCACTGAGGCCGTGGGCGGCAAGGTCTGGCCGGTCCACCGTCTCGACCGCGGCACCAGCGGTGTGTGGCTCTGCGTCGACGCGCTCGACGCGCTCGAGCCCTGGCGCGCGGCGCTGGCGGCCGGCTCGAAGGACTACCTCGCGCTCGTTCGCGGGCGAACGCTGGCGCCGCAGTCGCTGCTCCATCCCCTGCGCGACACCCGCGGCATCGAACGCGAAGCGCGCACCAGCGTCGCGGCGCTCGCAGTGGGCCCTGAGGAGCGGGTCAGCGTGGCGTGGGCGCGCATCTACTCAGGGCGCTTTCATCAGGTTCGACGGCACCTCGCGCGGGCGCACCACCCTGTGCTCTTCGACACCGAACACGGCGACGGCCGCTTCTCACGCGAGATTCGCCTCCGCTTTGGCGGCCCGCCGCTGGCGCTCCACGCTTGGCAGGTGTCAATGCAGGCGCCCGAGGGCGGCGAGCCGGTCGTTGTCCGCACGCCGCCGCCCTGGGCCGACTGGGCGGCGCAGCTCGTCGGCGCGGCGGGCTGGGACGCAGCGTGGCAGGCGCTTGACGCCAGCGACCCCGTAACCTGGCCCACAGAGGTGGCGCGTCGATCGTTGGCCGGCGCCGCTGCGCTGCCCTGATCCACGGCTCGGACGCGACGTCTCGCGCCCCAGCCGCCGTGCAGCCATCCTGCGTTGCTCCAGCCCGGCGACTGCGGCAAGCTCCTGCCGTAGCCCGCGCTCGAGCGGGCGCCGCCCCCACGGACCGCCAGATGCCGACGCGCACCGACCCCGCCAACGACCTGCGCAAGCTGCTCCACGAGGCGATCCGCGGCGTCACCGATCTGGTCGAACGCAGCCATGACCAAGTCGCCGGCCACGTCGTGCAGGCCGCTAGCGCCTTGGGCGCAGGCCCCCAGGCAGAGGCCATTGACACCCTGCGCCGGGCCATTACGGCCGCAAGCCTGCTCGGCGTGCGCGGCGTCAACGCGACAGTCGAGGTGCTCGGCGACGCGGGATTCGTCACCCTTCGCCAGCTACTCGGACTGGGGCCGGCTGAGCGTGACGCCAGCCGCGCTTTGCCACCGCTGCGGAGCGACGCCCTGGCCCGTCCTGAGGGCCTCGCCGACGCCGCCCTCGGCGTCCTGAACGGCGCCTTCGGCGACGGCCTCGCGCAGCGCGGCCACGGGCTTGACCTTGGGATGCACCTGCGGCTCGGCGTCGACGGGCCTGCCAGCGCGACGCTGCTGCCGAGCGACGCCGACTCGCTGCAGCAGGCGCTGCGCGCTGCGCTCTGCGGCGAAGAGGCGGCCGGGCCCAAGGCCGGCGTCGTCGTGCTCGTCCACGGCCTCGCCATCACCGAGTGGGGCTTCTGCTTTGGCGCTGCGGAGCACTGGGGCGATCCCGCTGTCCACTTTGGGGCGCTGTTGGAACGCGAACAGGGCCTGCTGCCCGTGTACCTGCGCTACAACTCGGGACGGGCGATCGCCGACAATGGCGCTGCGCTCGCCGAGCGCCTCGACGCCCTACACGAGGCCCTCTCGGCGATCGATCGCCGGCCGTCACGCCTCTGCCTCATCGGCCACAGCATGGGCGGCCTGGTCGTGCGCGACGCCCTGGCTCGCGCCATCGAGGCCAAGGCGGCCTGGCTGCCCGCGCTCGACGCCGTGGCGTGCCTCGGCAGCCCCCACCACGGCGCGCCCCTGGAGCGGATCGTCGCCGCCCTGACCTCCACCCTGAGCCGCATCCCGCTACCCGGCGCCGCCATTCCGGCCGCGCTACTGTCGCTGCGCAGCGCCGGCATCCGCGACCTCGCTCACGGCGACGGCGCCCGACTTCACGCCGCGACGCCGCGCGACGGCGACGCTGACGTCGCTGATGGCTGGCTCGCCGGCGAGGTCGACGACCTCGACGACGCCGATGAGGGGCTCGAGGCCAACGCCGAGGCCAAGGACCGGCCCTGGCGCCAGCACCGGTGGCCCGAGCTGCCACACACCCGCTGGCTCCTGATCGCGGGCACGATGACGCCCGCCGCCGAGCAAGCGCCGACCGCCGCGCGGGTCTCCCACAGCGTCCTCGGCGACGGCATGGTCAGCATCCGCAGCGCGCGCGCCGAGGGTTGGCCGGACATCGCCGTCGAGCGCCACACCGCGCCGGGGGTCAACCACGCCCAGCTGCCCAATCACCCCGCAGTCTACGAAATCCTCAGCCGCTTTCTCGCATCTGACGCCAGCGCTGTAGCCGAGCCTAAGAAGCCAACATGATCGCCCCACCTCTCCGTATTCGCCGCTGGTCGCAGACGTCGCCGGCGCGTCAGGCACCGTCGCGGCGACCGCTGCATCGCCTGTTCGGCTGGATCGCGCTGGCCGTCAGCCTCACCGCTTGCGGCAGCGGTCTCGACACCTTTCGCATCACCGAGACGGCGACGACCGTCGTCCCAAAGGGGACCCTCGTCGAGGAGCTGGTGGGTGGCCTCGGCTTCGACGGTTTCACCGATATGGATCTCACCAGCAACCAATCCTTGGCCAATCAGGGGGTCTAGCGCAGCCAGATCGACTCCGTGCGCTTGGTCAGCTTGCGGCTCGACATCACCTCGCCGGCCAGCGGCCAGAATTTTGACTTCCTGAGCGCGATTGCCTTCTTTGCCAGCGCCGATGGACAGCCGGAGCGATCGCTGGCGACGTCCGACCCCGTGCCGCCTGGCGTCCGCGGCTTCGGCTGCAAGACCAGCCGGTTGGAGTTGGCGCCCTACGTCGCCGCGCCCTCCATGGACGTCACGACGACGTCGACCGGCAAGCGCCCAACCCACGAGACGACGATCAGGGCCACCCTCGTGCTGGATGTCGACGTCAACGTCTCAGGTCTGCTCGACTAAGGACGTGCCTGTCGCACCGCGTCGCGGCCGGCGGCGCCCATGGGCACCCCGACTCGCCCGGCAGCGACCCTCGCCGCGCCCGATCCATGCGAGCCCCAGCGAACACTGTCAGCGCGTCGGGCGCGGGCAGACACCGAGGCTGCCCGGACCACCAAAGACCTCCGTGAGCCTCGGGGTGGCGGCGCGGCGCAGGGTGACGCCGGCGTCGACCTGCAGGGTGCTGGGTCCGAAACTCGGCTTCTTGACGTACTGCGCGAACCCGACCTGGAGATCTTCAAAGGTCCCAGTGACGACGTGAGCGACCGAGAAGTCCTTGGCGGCGACTCCGGTGACACAGCGCCGCACCAGCGCGCCGTGGATGGTGGCGCGCGAGTCCTCACCGATCGAGAAGCCCTTGTCGGCGCAGCCCTCGACCCGGTTGTCGTGGAGCGCGACGTCGCTGCCCGAGAAGTCGAAGCCGTCGCCGCCGCCGCGCTCAACGACGCTGTCGCGCACGACGCCGCGGCAGAAGTCGCAGTCGAAGGCGTCGTCGCGGCTACCCTCGATTCGCAGCCGCTGCACGTCGAGCTTGGCGTACTTGAAGTTGATTCCGTCGTCGGCGCGCCCATCGACGAAGGCGCAGTCGCGCAGGAAGAGGTCCACGCCGTGCAGCGAGAACGCCGACGTAAACTGCGTGCGGGGCCCCGATCCGCCGACGCCGCCTTCGACCCGCAGGTGGACAAATCGCGCCTTGGGCAGCTGCCAGCGGCGGCCGAGCAGCGCGATGGTGCCAAATGGACGGGCGGGATCGGCGGAGCGCACGATGATCGGCGCGTCTGCCCGGCCCTCGGCGCGCACGTCGCCGTGCAGCAGCAGCGCGGCACCTGGCCCCAAGAGCAGCGTGGTGCCGGGCTCGATGACCGTCAGGAGCCCCTCTGGGACGCTCAGTGGACCCGCCACAGCGACCTCGCCGGGGCCGAAGTGAACCTCGCGGCCGATGATCTGCACCCGCGCGATGCCCCCAGCCGGCAGACCGCCCAACGTTGGGGTCAGATCGGCCGGCAACGGCGCAGGTAGGTCGCCGTCCGCCGCGGCGAGGCGGAGGCTGCCTTGCCCCAGCGACTCGCCGGTGACGAGGTTGCGGGCGCGGAGTGAGGCGGGCGCGCGACCGGCTGGCACCGCGACCTCGACGACCAGCCGGCCGGGAGCTCCTTTCCACACGCCATCGACGATCGCCGTCGGCGCCGCAGCAAGGGCGACCGCGCGGCCATCATCCAGGACTACGGCATCGAGCTGCGCGCTGCTGCGGGCGTAGTTCTCGACCTGCAGCCGCAGCACGCCCGGCGCCGCGATCTGCCACACGACGCGGAGGTCAGCGCGGCGAAGGACGCCTTTCAGCGCCGCGGCGTTGCCGCGCAAGATGCGGGCGTACTCGGCCAGACGCGCCTGGTCGGCGTCGAAGCTCAAGTGACGGCGGTCCAGGCGCATGGCTGGGGCGATCGCGGCGAAGGCCTCCTCGCTTGCCGCGACCATCGCCTCGACGTCTTCGTTCAGCAGCTGCCACAGGCGCTCGTCGCGGAGCCGCCGTGCAGGCCCTGGCGCGAGCAGCAGATCGCTCCAAGCGCGCTCCTCGGTCTCGCCGGTGGGCGACACCCGCGGGTCGAATTCCGTCATGTTGAAATCCCACGGCACGGGCTCGAAGCGACCCCACGCTGGGTCCCAAAACAGGCGCAGGTTGTCGGGGTTGTAGGCGTGGGCCGAGTGCAACAGCGAGGTCATCGCGTGCGACCAGGCCATGCGGTCGTGGTCGAAGAGCCGGTCCTGCATCGGCCAGCCGCAGGCCGCGCTTGGGGCAGCGCCATCGCGCGGCAGGCAGGCGAGCACCTCATCGAGGGCGACCGTGGTCTTGTCGATCGCGCCCCCCTCGCCACCGAAGATCTGGCCATCGCCGCCGAAGATGGTGCCCTCCGGCCGATGGGCGCGATCAGAGACGCCACGACCGAACTGCTCGAAGAGCTGGTAGAGGCCCATGACGTCGCCGTTGAGTTGCACGACGGCCCAGCCATCGCGCAGCGTGAGGAGCTGACGCTTGGCGAGAAAGCGATGCGTCACAGGGTCGATAAAGATGCCCTTGTCATAGGGCTCGAGCAGGTTGATCTCCCGCATGCCGTCGACCAGCTGGCTGCTAGGCAGCTTAAGTCGGAATGAGAAGTGATTCTTATTGAAGTGGTACGACATCAGGCCGCGCAGCTTCACCTCAACCGGCACCTCGACACCGTCCACGCAGAGCGTCGCCTTATGGTCCGGGCGGTCGATGCCGGTGGACACGCCACGGGTGACGACCTTGTCGGCGACGGCGTGGAGCGCGCGCAGCTCGCGGGCTGGAATGCGGAGATCGAAGACCGGCAGGCCGACGTCGAGCAGCGCCCGCTCGTCCCGCAGCCTCGGGTGCATGGCGGCGTTGACCGCGAGGTCTCGGGCGGCCTCCCGCACCGTCGTCGGCACTGGCGAGCGCGCAGCGGTGCGGTCGACGTCGTAGGCGATGAGGCGCAGGCCAAGGTCGCCAGCCAGGAACAGCACGGCGATGCCGACAAAGATGGCGCCGAGCGTCGCCAGCAGCGGCCCGAGACGGCGGCGGGCGCTCGGATCGTGGCTGAGCAAGGCGTCGACTCCAGCCGGGCGGTCCGGAGCGCGGCCCTCTGCAGGCTCAGAAAGGCGCATGCTGGTCACTCTCGTAGAGCGAGAGCGCACGGACTCCTGCGACCCCGGCGAGGCTCGTCTCGAACGCGCTCGGAGCGACGCCACGCCGCGGCCGCACGACGTAGACGTTGGTCTCGAAGCCGTCGCCGAAGTCGAGGATGCGGTTGATGAGGGTGTGGCCGCCGAAGTGCTGGGCCAGCGACGCCTCGATGGCCGCCTGCGCGCCGCTGTCCTTGACGAAGCTGACGCGGACCACGCTCTCGAGCTTGTGCTTGATGCCATAGTCGAAGTGGTAGATAGCCACCAGCAGCGCCGAGAGGAAGCCGACCAGCGCCAGCGCCGCGGCATAGAACTGCGTACCGCAGCCCATGCCCGCGATCATGGCGGCGAACAGGTAGCCGGTGTCGCGGGCATCCTTGACCGCGGTGCGAAACCGGATCACCGAGAGCGCGCCGACCAAGCTGAAGGCGCGGGCGATGTTGCTGCCGATGATCAGCATCACCACCGACGTCGCGACCGCCAGGATGAACATCGTCACCAGAAACGACTGCGAATAGCTGGTGCCACGGTGGGTGTGTCGATAGACCGCCGCCAGCGCCCAGGCGAGCAGCGCGGCGACGGTCATCGACAACAGCAGGTCCGGGACCGTGAAGAGCTCCGGCTCAGCGGTCCGCAACAGCTTGTCGAGAAAGAACTGCGACTCTTGATTCATGTCCAAGGCTCGATGCCGGAATAGACCCGGCCAGGGCGATGGCAATTGAGTCCCAACGTCTCAATCGCTGTGATGTACTTAGGGACAGCCTGCTGGCGCAGCTCACCGACCACGACGCCCTCATGGACCCAACGCGGCAGCTCGCCGGTGGCTTTGACCTCGAGGATGCTCAGCGAGTGCGGCATGGCGCGCCGCGCCGGGTTGTCGAGCATCCAACGATCCAGGCGCTCGAACGGATGCAGGGCGATGAGGTTGCTGTCCCAGGTGACGCGAAGGTCGCCCTCGACCACGCCCTCATAGGCCCTTCGTTGGTAATAGACCTGCGCTGTCGGTCGTAGCTGATGGCGCAACAGCAGCTGGGCAAAGGCCGCTTGCTTGGCGGGATCGCAGAAGCGCCAGCGCCGGGGATCGAGGTCGGCGTCTGTAAAATTCAGCAGCTGTTCGCGGACCTTGAGCACCTTGTCGCCGACGCGATGCTTGATCTCGACGAACGCGGTCTGCCCAGCGGCGAAGCGCACGCCGTACACGCGAAGCCGCACCTTGTTGCGGATCGCCACGCCGTCTAACTTCTCGCGGTAAAAGTCGAGATCCGGCGAGTCGTAGTAGAGGCTGAGGACTGGCGTCGTGGCGTGGGCGTCGGTGTGGGCAGCGGGCCGCAGGTAGCGGTCCCAGCGCGCCATCAGCAGCGCCTGCACGCTGTGATGCACGACGAACTTCAGCTCTGTGCGCAAGCGGGGGCTGCTCATGCGCCTCCGAGCGCAACGGGCCGGATGCCGAGTCGGGTCGCGACCTGCAGGCGGGCCGACAGCGACGCCGCGTCGGGTGCTGGCAGCCCGTCCGCCGCCGCCTGCAAGCGGACGCCAGCGATCAAGGCGCGCAGGTAGTCGGCGTAGGCGGCGTCGCGGCGCGCCCTCGTCGCGGCATCGGGCGGCTGCAACGCGACGCTGGCGCTGGCGGCGGCGCGAAACGAGGCAAACCGCAGGTCCTCTACACGAGACGGGGCGCGGCCAAGCGCGGCGCGGTACATCGCGGCCAGCGAGATCGGCAGCGGCGAGAGGCGGGCGACGCCGTCCTCGCCAGGGTCGAGCAAGAGCGTGGTGTCGACGCCGCCAGCGGCCGAGGCCAGCCAAGCGACGGGCGCCGGCGCCAAGGCTAGCTTGGGGCTGCGGCCAATCGCCAGCTTCTCCATCAGCGCACCGGGGCCGTCCTCCCAGCGCGTCGAGATGCGGCTGGCGCTCTCCGTCGTCACCGCCAATAGGGTGCGCAGGTCGCCGTTGCCTCCATCCTTCTTGCGCTTGTCGTAGGGCAGCTCGACCTGCAGGTAGATGCCGCGGAAGGCGCGGTCGACGTAGAGCCGGCGCAAGGACAGCGCAGCCAGCGGCCACTCTGGGTGGTCTGCTGCGAACATCATATGAACAAACGGATAGCTCCAGTCCTCGACCGCGGCCAGCGGCACCAACAGCACAGTCGGATATCTCTTGGCGACCAAGGCGTAGCCAGCGGCGATCCCCTCGCCGAGGCGCATCGGCAGCACGCGGCGCTTGCCCTCGGGGGTGTCGCCGTCGTCACGGCGAGTTGTGCTCGACCGGCGGTCTACCAAGAAACCGTATCCGGGCTCCACGTTGTGGTGTATGAGGTAGGACACTGGCAGCTCGCAGGCCTCGACATTGAGGTTGGCGCTGCGGGCAGCCCGCCCATCCGCCAGCAGCACCACGACCAGGACGGCGGCCGCGAATGCCGCCGCAGCGTGCGCGAGTCCGCGACGGGCGGTACTGAGCGGCCGCCGCACGGCGTTCGTAGCTGTGGGAGGTGCTACCAAAGAGGACTCCCGAGCGCCAAATCGCCAGGGTGGGACAGGCGACTCAGCGGGGCTAGGAGCCTAGCAATGGGAGGCAGAGGGGTCAACGCAGGGACGAGGCGCCGCGACGGCGCCGCGGGCCTCTTGGCGCGTCGGTCCTGATACGGCGGCGCACGCGCGGCGCGGGGACCTGCCCAGGCTAGAGTCGCTCGCCTCGTGCCGGTCGTCGCGGCGCGCCGCACAGGTCGTGAGGACTAGGCGCCGACACGCTCGAGCACGCGCCCGACCAGGGCCTTGGCGCCGAGCTTCAGCTTCTGCAGCGGCACGGCGCCAGCCACCTTGCCAGCGCGTCCGGCGGCCTCAAGCGCGGCATCGCGCAACGCCTCAGCGCTCGGTGCCGGCCAGGCCCGCTGCTGAACCTGCGCCGCCGCCTTGGTCGCCGCCAGGAGCTCCAGCTCGGCGTCGATCGCCGCCTGCAGCGCTGCCCGCCGCGCCTCGACTGTCGAGGCCACCTGCCGTTCCTTGCGTCGCAGATCTTGCAGCCGCTCGCGCTGACGCTCCAGGGCGTAGGCGAAGGTGCGGATTCGAATGCCGATGCTGCCGCCCGGTTTGTTGGCGTCCAGGTCGTGCAGCGCCAACATTGGCGTGTGGCTGCGCGCCAGCGTCCGCTCGACCAGGTGGTAGATCGGCGCGTCGTGGCCGCACTTGAACGAGCTGAGGTCGAGGACAGCGACGTTGGGATGCCGCGCGGCGAAGAGGGCCGCCCACAGCTTCATCGCTGAGTTGGACGAGAAGTTCTCGGGCCAGATGAAGTTGATGTCGAAGATGTCGGGCGTCAGGCCGCTCTCGAGATCCTGGCGCCAGAAACGCTTCAACCATTCGCGATCCTTTGGGATCGACGAGATCGACAGGACGGGGTAGCCGAGCGCCTGGAGCTCGGCGGTCACCTCGTGCTCCAGGCCCGGATCGGCGTGGTAAGGCCGTGACAGCACCAGGACGACGGTGCCGTCGGTCTGCTCGGCGTGCTCAAGCATCTGTCGGCCAGCGTCCTGCAGCTCGTGTTCGAACGCCTTCTGGGTGGCGAAGGCTTGCTCGACGGCGAAGTCCGACTCGTCACGGGTCACGCCCAGGAGCTCGCCAAATGCTCGGAACATCTGATCGCGAAACAGGTTCCGCTCTGTCAGCGAGATCGCAGGGCCGGCGAACTTCATGCCTTTTTGGGCGAACCAGTCGCGCTCGCGCGTGAAGGCGGCCTTGCAGACGTCGGCGCTGCCCTGGACGATCGGGCATGCGGCGTGGTCCATCACGTTGACCAGCTCGCTCGGGATGTGCGTGATCCCAGGCAGGAAGATGATGTCGGCCTGTTTGCGCTCGTCGGCCTCGAACACCAGCGAGTGGACGTGGGCGACCGCGACCTTAGAAGGGTAGCAAGGGTCGATGGAGCCATAGCGGCCGCCCTCGAGCCACATCTCCTCGCTGGTCGGCTCCGAGAAGCGCACGTTCTGCCGCTGTAGACCGAGGACCTCGAAGTAGCCGCGCCAGAGCTGCGCCGTCGAGTAGACGTTGAGCACCCGCGGGATAGCGATCTTGAGCGAGGCTCGGCGCTCGGCGGCGGCGGCGGCGGAGCGCTGGAAACCGCGCCACACTTCCTCGCGGCTGACGCGGCCCAGGCGATCGGTGCGGACCTCGGTCGACTGCTTCATGGTGCCGTCGGCCGGCAGCGGCTGTACCGGGTAGCGGTGCCGAAAAGCGTGCTCGCCATGCCAGGCCAGCATGTTGGGCGCCCGCTTCTTCTGCTCGGCGCGGCGCGCCAACAGCTTCTTCAGCGCCGACTGGTCCTCGACCGTGCCCTTCTCGCACGAGAAGCCGCTGATGTAGCGGACGATGTCGCCATCAGGCGTCTGGGTGTCGATGAAGGTGCGCGTGCACTCGTTCGGACAGAAGTGGCAGCGCGTCGACTCGTTGGTGGTCGCCGTGTACTCGAGCGAGATGGCGGCGTCGAGGCCGACGAACACGCTACGACCGGCGCGCTCGACGACGCGAAACGCCTCCATGGCGGCGCCGATGGCGCCTGCTTCCGCTGGATAGGGGTGCAGATGGATGACGGCGTCCGGCACTCTGGCTCGGATGTAGTCTACTTGTGCCTTGACGGCCGCGAGGTTGCGCTGCGTGCCGCCCTGCAGCACGAACGAGCGCCCGAGCTCGGCCATCCGAGGCACGCCAACGACGTACTGCCAGACGTTCTTGGGCAGGACGCGGGCGAGGCCGGCCAGCATCTCGTCGGCCTTGTAGCCCTCTTTCTGGAAGTTGACCCGGTCGGCGTCGAGGAACACCGCGCAGCCGTAGCTGAACTCTGGGCTCATCTCGGCAGCGAAGGCACGGTCGGCGTAATCTTCAATCGCGACGCCGAATTGCTCGGCCATGGCCCCGAGTAGGTTGCCGTTGCCGGCCGAGCACTGGTTGCTCAGCTTGAAGCTGTCGACGTCGCCGTTCTTCAAGAAGAGGACCTTGATGTCCTGGCCGCCGATGTCGCAGATGACGTCGACATCGCCAAAACAGTGCACCGCCGAGCGCATGTGGGCGATGGTCTCGACCACGTGGGCGTCGGCGCGCAGAGCGCCCTCGAGCACCGGCCCGGCGTAGCCAGTGACGCCGAAGCCGGCGATGTCGAGTATCCAGCCGCGGGCGTCGGCGTCGGCGCGCAGCTTCGCCAACATGTCGCGCATGTCCTCGATCGGGTTGCCCTTGCTGAGCCGATAGGTCATGAGCACGATGTCGCCGGCGCGGTCCACCATCACGGCCTTGGAGCTGGTGGAGCCGCCATCGACGCCCAGCGCGACCCGAACGACGCTGCCCGGCGGCAGGTCTGGCGGCGAGAAGCGCGGCACCCGGTAGGCGTCCGCGAAGTGAGCGGTCTCTTCAGCCGACCGCGACAGGGCCGGGCCGGCGCTCGCCGCCAGCTTGGCCGCCCGCCCCCCTTCGGCGAATCGCGCCAGAGCCTCGATACCTAGGTAGCGGCCCTGATCGCCGGGCTCGTCGAGGCCGCAGAAGACCGCGCCGAGCGCCGCGTAGAGCTCACTGCGCTCCGGCACGAAAATCAGCTCCTCGATCGGCAGGTCAGGCACAACGACCTCGCGCTCCTTCCACACCTCGGCGATGCGAAGCCGCCAGCAGTCGACCATCATCGGCAAGAAGGTGTTGGGGCCGCCGAGCAGCAGCACCCGCGGCAGCAGCGTGTGCCCACGCGTCAGCACGCTGAGGTTCTGCATCACGATGGCGTCAGCGAGGCTCGACATGATCTCGGGGCCCGGGACGCCGGTCTTGACCAGGTTGACGATGTCCGTCTCGGCAAAGACGCCACACTTGGCGGCGACGTGGTGCAACGCGCTGGGGTTGAAGCGGATCTTGCTCGCCTCTGCCGCCGGGACGCCGGTCTTGTGCAAGCACTTGTCGATGGTTGCGCCGGTGCCGGAGGCGCACTTGTCGTTCATCGAGGTGAAGACCTGACGTTGCCCGGTCTTCTCGTCGCGCTTGGCGACCACGATCTTGGCGTCCTGGCCGCCGAGCTCGACCACGGCCTGCACGTCGGGGTGCAGCTGCAGCGCCGCCGTGGTGACAGCGTTCACTTCCTGCACGAAGCGGCCGCCCGTCGGCTCTACCAGTGGACCGGCTCCTGAACCCGTGATGAACAGCCGCGCCTCGCCAGGCCGCGCGCCGACGAACGCCGCCTCTATGCGGCGCAGGAACTCCATGGCCTTCTCGGGCTGCCGCGTGTGGTGACGCTCGTAGCCGTGCCACAACACCTTGCGGTCGCGCGGGTCCACCACCACCGCTTTGACGGTGGTGCTGCCGACGTCGAGGCCGATGGCGACGGGGCCGCTATACGTCGCGACAGCCTGAAGGTCGTCGTCAGCAGGGGCGGGCGGGTTGCCGTGGGGCATGGTTCTTCCTCGCGGGCCCTCAGCCCGTGCTGCAGCGACGACCGAGAGGCGGGCGCGTGCGGGCGCGCAGACTACGGTCGTACGTCGCCGTGGCCAAGCCCTACACCGTAAACACCCCGGAGCGCAAGGGTAGTCGGGCCGCTGCCAGTCGCCTTGGGCCGTCCCAGGCCGAGCCTCGACCATCCCAACGCGACGACGACGCGTACGGCGGTCGGCATTGACTCTTGGCGTCGGCGCGGCTAGACCCTATGACATGGCCGGTGCCCATCACCACTTGTCTTGGATGAAGCGCGCCACGCTCGGGCTCGCCGTCGTTCTTGGCGCCAGCGGCGTCCGCGCCGACGACGCTGAGCTGGGCGTGCACCCCGTTGAGGCAGCGGTGACGCCGATGGTCGGACCGATCCGCGGCCGCCAGGTCTTGCGCAACGATGACGGCGGCTACGACGTCGTGCTGCGCGGGGCGACGTCCTTCGACAAGGTGAGCGAGCGCGTGCGCGGTGTGGTCGAGGTCGGGTTGGAGCTGCCCGGCGGTTGGAAGATCGCCAAGGCGACCTGGATCGAAGGTGAGCGGGCGTGGTGGCTCGATCTCGAAGGCTATGACCAAGTGCGGGCCAGACTGAGCCGCGACCTGGAGGGCGTGCAGGTCGAGCTGCGCGACTGCGGTCGGGCCAAGGACGCGCCGGCTTGGGCACCGCCCTACGCGCCGCTGCCGGTGAGCCTGCCGCACGGACCGCTGCGCTGATCGACCGAGGGCGCCGCGCTGTTGGCGCTCTCTCGCCGCGGCTGATGCCTCGCTGCAGACGCCGCCGTGGTGCGCCTACCGGCCTCTAAACAGCGCCGGCGCGCAGCTCGCATCGCCCATGCGCTCCGTGGTCGATCGTCTCGGCGCAGACGCCGTCGGCATTTGCTCGCTGCGAGCACCGCTACTCTGTCGCAATCACTTAACACTTCCATGATCTCGAAGCTCTGCTTGCCTTCGGCGCTGATGGCGATGTGGCCGGGCGCTGGGACGCTCGCGCGCCCTCGGCGACGACGCCCCTGCGGCGCCTGCGGCCAGGGGTCAAGGGAGCAGATCGGCAGGGGTCTTGCGTCCGAGCGCAGGCGGCCAGTGCGCGACGCAGCGGCGTTTCCGCCCGAGCGTCGTGGCGGCTAAGGCGCGCAGAGCAGGGGCCAGGCCAACGTCTGTCCCCGCCGAAGCCCCGCTTGGTGCAGACCGCCGAGCAAGGCCTCTGAGCCCGCTGTCGCAAAGGCCACGCCGCCGATGCGCGGCAAGCTCATGCTCGCCACGGGGCCCGGCTGGAGCTTCGGGCCGCCGCTGACGAAGCGGAGACGGCGTAGGGAGGACGGTTGGGCGCCGGCGGGCTGAATCACCAGGAGCAGGTCATCGCCGCCTGGTGGACCGAGCGCCACGACGCGACCATCGGGGGCGGAGGCGTCGGTCGCCTGCACCGTCCACGCCTTGGAGCCCGCGTCCAGGCAGCGGAGGGTCACCCCGCCGATCGCCTGCACCAGGCAAGGCGCCGACTCCAGCGACGGCGGCCGCACTAGCGCGGCGCCACCCTGCCAGCCGACGCTGGCCGGCGCGACGCTGGCCCACAGGGTAGAGGTGATACCGCTGGCGCTGACCTGGAGGTCGGCCGCGAGATCGACCCGGTGGAGCTGCAGCGCGGTGCCCGGTATGTCTCGGCCGAGCAGCCAGTGCCGCGCGCTCTTCGGGCCATCGGCGACGGCGAGGGCGCCTGTGCGGAGCTTGGGCAGGGCCGCGACGGCGGCAGCTGGCAGCGCCTGGGTCTTGCCATCGCTGAGCACGGTGAAGGCGCCGGCGGTCGGCGGCAGGTCGCCGGCCTCGACGGCGGTCGCGCTGGCGCCGAAGGGCAGGCCGACGCCGCCGAGGACGAGAGTCCGCCCGCTTACGGGGTCGGTGAGCAGCAGCGGCCGCAGGCGCGCCCCGAGGCCGTCTGGATCGGCCAACGGCGTCCACACCTGGCCGTTGCGACGCCACAGCTGGGCCGGCGCCACCTGCGCGCCGAGCGCCAGCGCCCCGCCGACGCGCAGCCAGGTGCCATCAGCGGTCACCGCCAGCGAGGCGTGCAGGGCCGCCGCCGGACCCGCCGCCAGCGGCTGCCAGGCGCTGAGGGCGAGGTGGCTGCCGGCCTGCCAGGTGCCATCTGCCGACTGGCCAAAGGCCAGCAGCAGGTCGCCGCCGAGTCGTCCGACCACGGGCGCCACCCGCTGCGGGCTGGGATCGAACTTGGGGGCGCTCCAGGTATCCGTCGCCGGCAGGTAACGCCGCAGCCCCAGCGGCGTGGCCGCGCCGTCCGGGTTCGCGCTGGCGACGCTGGCGCCGAGCAGCCAGTGCTCGCCGCTGACGACATCGCAGGCCAGCGTCGCGGCCGCCACGCTGACCGCCCCGGCAGCGCCGCCGCTGTCCAGACCCTTTGCGAAGGCGCTCCAGCCGTCGGCGACCGGCGGCAGAGACAGCAACGCGCGGCCCTGGTCGCCCTCATAGAGCCACCAAAGGCCACCCGCGCCGTCGCGACAAGCGCTGCCCGGCCCGGCATGTCCAGGCGGCTGAGGCAGCGCGCTCGTCGGCAGCCAGGCTCCGCCGGCGGCGTCGAACCGCTGCACCCTGGCGCCGCTGGCTGACGGAAGGAGGCCGCCAAGAAGCCAGAGACGCCCGGCGGCGGCGTCGACCACTGCGGCGGCGCCCACCCGCGGCAGCGGCGTCTGCTGAGGGTCGAGGGCGCTCACGGCGCCGGTGATGGGGTCAATCGCCACCGCAGCGGCCGCGGCGCCTGAGGACGTGGTGCCGCCGAGGAGCCAGAGCTGGGCCGCGTTGCCGAAGAAGCCCGCTGGCAGGTAGGCCAGGCTCGCGTTTCGACGCGCCAGGGTCCCGTCACGGGCGATGAGGCGCCAGCGCTTGCTGCTAGCGTCGATGCGCCACAGCGTATCGTCTAGCGCCAGGACAGCGCTCGCCATTCCCAGGCCGCCGCCCTCGACGAGAGCGCCGACCTCGCCGCCAGCCATATAGACCGCACCGCCGCCGCTGGCGACCGCGGCGAGCCGGTGCGGCGAAGGCCAGCCGTCGTCCGCCGTCGCCGGCGCGTCGGGCCAGACCTTGGCCAGGCCCTCATCGACATCGCCGTCGCAGTCGTTGTCTTTGCCGTCGCAGCTTTGCTCATCTGGGCCTTGCCAGCCCGCCACCTGCGGAAAGGCGCAGGACCAGCTGCCCGCCGTACACACGGCCTCGCCCTTGGCATCGGCGCAGATGCCGAGTGGAAGGCAGGGCTTGGCGCCCGCTGGATTGGCGTCTTCGTCGCTGAGGCCGTCGCAGTCGTCGTCGAGGCCGTTGCAGACCTCAAGGTTGGCCTGCGAGCCGCTGCCGTCGCCGAGCGTCGAGCAGGTGACGCCGCCGTTGGCGTTGCACTCGACTTGACCCTGGCCGCAGTCGCCGACCCCGGCGCAGACAGCGCCCAGCGGCGAGCCCTGCCAGGCGAACGCCTCGTCGGTCTGGCCGTCGCAGTCGTCGTCGAGCCCGTTGCAGAGCTCGGCTGGTGGCGTCGCCCCGTTGGCCTCCGGCAGGCTGCTACACGTGGCTTTGACTTGGACGCCGCAGACGACCTTGCCGCTGCCGCAGGCGCCGACACCAGCGCAGGCAGCGCCGAGTGCGAGGCCCTGCCAGCCGATCCCCTCGTCGGTGTCGCCGTCGCA
>SXGT01484858.1_pt1 | contig 21611 bp, 24 predicted proteins | sample 3176221 | NCBI WGS metagenome assembly SXGT01 (sample SAMN11356862, study PRJNA531348) | freshwater metagenome | isolation source: freshwater sample F1-120 | place: China: Fuxian Lake, Yuxi | collected 2017-12-25
CGGTGATTCCCGAAGTGGTCACCCAGGTCGCGTTCTCGATCATCGGCGCCGATGCGACGGTCACGGCCGCGGTCGAGGGCGGCCAGCTGCAGCTCAATGCCTTCGAGCCCGTTATCGCGACGAGCATCATGCAGTCGCTGGCGTGGATGTCGAACGCCTGCCGCACGCTGCGCATCAACTGCATCGACGGCATCACCGCCAACGAAGAGCGGCTGGCCGAGATGGTCGAAGCCAGCGTCGGCGTCGTCACCGCGCTGACGCCCTACCTCGGGTATCAAGAGTCGGCGGCTCTCGCCTACGAGGCCCTGTCGACGAAGGTGCCCGTGCGGCAGCTCGTGATCGAGCGGGGCCTGATGACGGAGGCGGAGATCGCGAAGCTGCTGTCGCCCGAGCGCCTCAGCGGCGTGGTGCCGGCGACGGGGGCGATTCCGCTGCCGATGGTCGCGCCCGAGAACTGAGCGCCGGGGGCGCCGCACGCCACAGATGCAGCGTCGCGTACGACCGCCAGGGCGCCCACTGCTCGCCCAGCTGCGCCGCTTCGCGCGCGCTCTGCGCCGCTCGGCGCGCTCGAAGCGTGCGCAAGAGCACGAGGTCGGTGCTCAGCAGCAGGTCGGGTGATCCGAGCACGCGCATCGTGACGTAGTCGGCCGTCCACGGCCCCACTCCATCGAGCTCGACGAGCCGCGATCGCAGTTCGGCTGTGGTCAGCCCGACATCAAGGTGCAGCTCGCCGGTGGCGAGCGCGCTCGCCACCCGGTGAATCGCCTGCACCCGCGTGCGCGGCCCTCGCAGCACCGACAGCCCGTGCTCGGCCACGACGGCGGGGGAGGGGAATCTCGTCAGGCCCTCCGGGGTGCGCGCCGCCCGCGACTCGACGTCGAGCTCGCCAGCCAGCCGGCCGAGCACGGTGCGCGCGGCGGCGAGCGAGATCTGCTGGCCGACCATGGTGCGCAACAGGGTCTCTGAGGCATCGACCGACCCGGGAATTCGGATGCCCGGCGCGGCATGCACGAGCGGTGCCAGCACGGCATGCCGGCTCAACTGCTCATCGATCGCGGGCGAATCCGCGTCGAGGTCGAACCATCGGCGCACACGGGCGGTGAGCGGCTGCAGGTCACTGAGCGTCGCGAGACGTGCACTCACCCGCACACCCGGTCGCGAACGATCGAGCACGACGCGCACGAACGACTCGCCGCCCGGCAGCGGCAGCAGCCGCTCAACGCTGCCTCGGTCGAGGTCGACGCGCTCGACGCCGGTGATCGCGTGGTCGGCGAGGTACCTCAGCACTCCCTCGCCGTCGAACGGAGGCCGTGCCGCCAAGCGCACCGACACCGTCGTGCCCTCGATGCTCGGCCCGGTCGGGCGGCCCTGTCGGCCTCGCCGAGCCAGGGTGCGCAGCTCGCTAGGCGTCAGGTCGTAGACCTCGCGCATGGTCTCGTTGAACTGCCTGATGCTCGCGAACCCGGCCGCGAACGCGACCTGCGACACCGGCAGGTCGGTAGCGGCGAGCAGTGCTCGCGCCGACTCGGCGCGATGCGCTCGAGCAAGCGCAAGCGGTCCCGCCCCGAGCTCGTCGGCGAGAACGCGAGCCAGGTGACGGCTGCTGTAGCCGAGCTGGGCGGCGAGGCCTGCCACGCCCTCGCGCTCGACGACGCCGTCGAGAATGAGACGCATGGCGCGCCCCGCCAGGTCGTCGCGCAGGTTCCAGTCGGGGTTGCCGGGCAGGGCGTCGGGCTGGCACCGCTTGCAGGCGCGCAGGCCGGCTTCGTGCGCCGCCGCTGCGGTCGGGTAGAACCGCACGTTGTGGGGACGCGGTGTCGCGGCGGGGCAGCTCGGTCGGCAGTAGATGCCGGTCGAGTGCACGCCCGCGATGAACTGGCCGTCGAAGCGCGCATCGCGCGCCGACAGGGCGCGATAGCAACGGTCGTGATCCAGCAGCATGCGGCCAGCGTGTCAGGCGCCGGGCTCGAGCGCCAGCGGAAATCAGACATCGCTGACCTGACTCCAAGACCGGCCCGAGCACTACAGTTTCACCCATGACCGACCCTTCAGACACCACGCCGTCGAGCGCTGCTCCTGACTACAGCGCCACGGGCGCCGGAGTATCGAGCGCACCCGCTCTGCACTCCGCCCCGAGCGACGTGCGGCTCGAGACCCAGACCGCGCAGGCGGGCATGCCGACGACGCGACGCACGAGCGCCGGGCTCGTGGTCGCATCCGTCATCGGCTTCATCCTGGTCGCGCTGTCGCTGCTGTTCGTGCTCGCCTATCTGTTCGTGGGTCTGGGCGCCGCGGGCGTCATCATCGGTGGCGTGCTCGCCCTCGTGCCTCTCGGAATCGTGTTCTGGGGCATCCGCTGGATCGACCGGTGGGAGCCCGAACCGCGCGGCGCGCTCGTCTTCGCGTTCTTGTGGGGCGCCGGTGTGAGCGTGCTCATCGCGCTCATCGTCGATGCCGAGATTCAGAACGTCATCGCCGCAGCGGGCCTCGGCGAATTCGGTGCCGAGTTCTTCGGCGCCGCTATTCAGGCCCCCATCGTCGAAGAGTTCGGCAAGGGTCTTGGTGTGCTGCTGCTCTTCTTCGCCGTGCGACGGCACTTCGATGGGCCGGTCGACGGCATCGTCTACAGCGCGTGGGTCGCGGGCGGGTTCGCGTTCACCGAGAACATCCTCTACTTCGGCAGCCAGCTCGCAGCCGGGGGAGCCAGCACGGTCGAGGTCTTCTTCATCCGCGGGCTCATGTCACCCTTCGCGCACGTCATGTTCACGGCCTTCATCGGTGCCGCCATCGGGTTCGCGGCGCAGAGGCCCGGCTGGTGGCGCGGCGTCGTCGCGTTCGGAATCGGCCTGATTCCGGCGATTCTGCTGCACGCCTTCTGGAACGGCGCGCTCTTCTTCATCAGTGACTTCTACGGGTACTACGTGCTCGTGCAGGTTCCGCTCTTCGTGATCGCGGTCTGGCTCGTCTCCCTGTTGCGGCGCCAAGAGCAGCGCATCATCCGCGAGCGACTCGGCGAGTACGCGGCGGTGGGCTGGTTCCACGAGCAAGAAGTCGCGATGCTCTCCAGCCCGACAGGCCGGCGCGACGCGAAGCGCTGGGCGAAGACTCACGGTGTCGCGCCGGTCATGCGCGACTTCATCCGCGATGCGACGAGTCTCGCCTATGCGCGTCAGCGCATTCTCGGTGACCGCGACTCGATCGGGTCGCAGGCGGACGAGGCCGTGCTGCTGCGGCGGGTCGCGGCATCGCGGCACACGCTGCGGGGCCTGGCGCCGACGGCGTGAGCACCGCGGCGTGAGCACCGCGGCGTGAATACCGACGGGCTCCGTCGTCAGAAGGCTGATCGCAGCACGAACTGACCCACCCAGAACACCACGACCACGGCACCGACGGCGGCGACGCCCCACGGAAACCCGCGCTCGAGGCGTCGACCGCGCGGAGCGACGAGGTTCGCCGAGAACTCGCCGATGCGCTCGTCGACGTAGCGGTCGGTCTGCGACAGCGCCTTCGCGCCGACTGTCGACACGATGCGCAGCAGTCGCTGGTAGGTCGCGGCATCGGCGAGCGGGAAGGGCGCCGTCGAGTAGACGAAGAGCCATTCGTCCACGATCTCGAGATCGAACGGCGCCGCCTCGTCGATGGCGAGCGCCATGAGATCAGGCGTGAAGACGTAGAGAGCATCGCGCTCGTACTCGCGCGGGCAGTAGAGGGTGAAGAAGCGGTCGAAGTCGCCCTCGAGCGAGAGCACCTGATCGCGGCGGAAGGTCGTGGGCAGGGTGGTGGTGCCGAAGAGGCCGTTGTTCGCGCGCGAATCGAGCACCATGTGCGGCAGGGCTCGATCGAGCTGCATCGCCAAGAAGCCCCAGCGGTGCGTGGTGCGGTTCTTGCCGCTGCCCGTGACGTAGCTGTAGGTGCCGAAGTCGATGAACCGCCCCTCGGCGGTGCGGAAGTGGTCGGTGACAGCACGCGACGATCCGAGCCCGAAGATCGCCCCGGGGTAGGAAGGGCCGGGGCTTCGCGGTTCGTAGACGAGCCCGTTCGCTAGGGCGAATCGGCTCATGCGCAGGCGCTGCTCCCACACACTCCGAGAGCGGCCCAGGGCTCGAACGCCCAGGACTGCGCCGACTGCGAGGATGGCGATGCCCGGAACCAGCACCACGACGTCGACGAGGTCGCCGGTACCTGTCGCGAGCGTACCGAGCGTGACCAGCAGGGGCACGAGCACCGTGATGACCATGGTGAAGGCGATCATCAGACCGAGCACCCAGGTGATGATCGTCTTCACTTGCTCGGCTGAGCCCACCGCCGCCACACGCGTCGTGTCAGCGCGGAACTGCGCGACCTCGTCGCGCGTGACGGCCACGAAGAGCGGGGTGTAGTCGATCGTGCGGTCCACGCGCTCAGCCTGTCACGGCACAGCGCACCGCCCCAGAACAGACTCGCCGCCCAGTGGCGGGGCGATGCCTCCGGCGCACCTGGGCGGCGAGTTGATCTGACACCAGTGTGCGCCTCGAGGTTTCGGTTTGGCAAGACCCGGCGGCAACTCGTCGATTGCACTGCCCCCGATGGGGGGAGGCCGCGCCATGGGCGCCCTTGCTACCCTGGCCAGCGACCGGCCTGCGAACCGACGGGCCGTCCACCACTGATCGCCGCGGCGTGACGCGAACCGCGAAGGGTGACGCACACGATGCCGACTTGCGCCGCCTGCTCTGCGCCCTTGCGTGAGGGGGCGAGGTTCTGCACTCGTTGCGGCACCGCCGTCGCGGCCGAGCCTGACCGAACGGATGCTCGAGCGACGATGCCGGTCGAGCCCGTTCCGCTGCTGCCGGTTGAGCCCGTTCCCCTGCTCCCGGTCGAGCCTACGCAGTCCGCGGTGCCCGCCCGCATCGCTCCTCAGCGCCGCAGCGCGCGCGTGCTCACCCGCAGCACGGCGGCGACCTGGGCACTCGTCGCCGGGGTGGCGCCTCTCGCGGTGTCGGTCATCGGCAACCTCCTGTCGTCACAACTCGGGGTCGCCGCTCTCGCGCGCATCGAGGCTGGTGATGTGCAGGGAGCGTGGGCGCCGGTGCTCACGGTGCTCGCGCTCGTCTTCGTCGGCAACGCCGCGCTGCTGACCGTGTGCGCGATCATGGGCGTCCGCGGCATTCGCGAGACCGCCAACGACGTCACGCGCGGGCGTGGTCTTGCGATTGCCGGGCTGGCGGCCGGCGGGGTCAATCTCGTGCTCTGGGTCGCGGGTCTCGTCGTCACTGTCGGCGGCCTCAATCTCGTGCTCGTCTGACGCCATCAGCCCGGGCACGGCAAGCTTCCAGGCTTCTGCCAGGTTGCAGCGCATCCGAATCGGTCTCCCGGCCGGAAGTAGTGAGTGAAGGCACTTCCGCCTGACGCCCCGAGAGGGGATCGCTCCCTCGGGAGACCTACCAAGGAGGAACCATGCGCAACCGTATTCTCGCGGGGCTGGGCGTCGCCGCCCTCGCCACCGCCGGCATCGCCGTACCGGCGAACGCCCTCAGCAGCACCACGGCCGACCTCTGGGTCGTCCACGCTTTCCCCGGCACCACCGTCGACATCGTGCTCTCGGGCGCGGCCGACCTCACCCTCAACGACGTGGCTCCCGAGACGGTCGCACCGCAGGTCGATGTTCCGGCCGGCGACTACCAGGTCGAGATCTTCACCTCCGACGGCGTGACCTCGCTGCTCGGTCCGATCGACGTGACGCTTGCCGCGAACACCTCGTACTCGGCAGTCGCTCACCCGAACGCCGACGGCGACCTCACCCTCACGCCCTTCGTGAACGACCTCTCGTCGATCGCCGCGGGCGAGAGCCGCGTGGTCGTGCGTCACACGGCCGAGGCGCCGGCCGTTGATGTTCTCGCCGGTGGCGCCCCGCTGTTCGAGGGCGTGACCTCGGGCCAGGAGGGTGTCGTTGACGTTCCCGCCGGTACCTACGAGATTCTCGTCGAGACCTCGGGTGACGGCACCGACGCCATCGGGCCGGTCGACCTGACGTTCGCCGCGGGTACGGCGTACTTCATCCACGCGTACGGTGCCGACCTCGACCTGCCTTACGGCGTCGTGATGTTCGACATCGCCGGTCTGGGTGCAGGCCCCGATGGCGTTCCTGCTGGCTCCGCCGGTCTGGCCGCCGAGGGCTCGGGCCTCAACGGTGCTGCACTGGCGGGCCTCGGCGCGCTGCTGCTCGCCCTGATCGCGGGCGCTGCCGTCATCGTCCGCAACCGTGCCGCGACTGTCTCCGGACGCTAAGCGCACGATGTCATTCACGAGAAGCGGGGGGCTGGCGGCACTCGTCGCCGGCCTCCTGCTCCTCGCCGGTTGCTCGGCTGTTCCCGCAGAGAAGCTCGCGGGGCAGCCGGGCATCGGTGTGCTCGCGCAGAAGGGTGCGATCGAGGTCGAGAACGTCGCGATCACGCCCGACGACCTGGTGCCGGTCGCAGAGCCCACCCGCATCAGCGTGGCCGGTCTCGTGAGCAACATGCCGGTCGAACCGCAGGGTCTCGACGCGCGGGGCCAGATGGCGCTGCCGGTGAGCCCCTCCGTGGCGGGGTGGTATCGCTTCGCATCGGCGCCCGCTTCCAGGTCTGGTTCCACGGTCATCGCGTCGCATGTTGACGCGATCGGCGAGGGCCTCGGCCCCTTCGCGCAGCTGCGCAACGTGCCGGTCGGCACCGAGGTGACGATCGTCGACAGCGCGGGCGTCACGCATGTGTACCGCGTCACGACGATCGAGCGAATCGAGAAAGAGGTGGTTCCGTGGAACGACTACTTCTCGACGGCAGGCGCACCCCGGCTCGTGCTCGTGACCTGCGGCGGAGAGTACGACCCCGCTGTGGGCAGCTACGACGACAACTACATCGTGACGGCCGAGAAGGTGTCATGACAGCCGCACCGGCTACCATGACGGCGACGGACGCGTTTCGCGCCCGCACGTCATCTCAGCAAGGGCGGTCTGCAGTCATGTCCACGGCCATCGACGACGCGACGGCGCTCGCTCGTCGATTTGTCGAGGGCGACGAGAAGGCGCTCGCCGAGGTCTACGGTCAGTGGTCGTCGCTCGTCTACTCGCTCGCGCTGCGCTCGCTCGGGCACGCGACCGATGCCGAAGACGCGACGCAGAAGGTGTTCGTGTCGGCATGGCGCGGCCGAGAGCGCTTCGACCCCGAGCGCGCGTCGATCTCGGCCTGGCTGGTCGGCATCACCCGCAATACGGTGGCGGATGCCCACCAGGCGCGCACGCGTGAACGGCACCTGGCGGCGCAGGCCGCGGCGGTCGCGCCCGATGAGGCCGTGCCCAGCGCCGAGCTCGACTTGGCCGACCGGCTCCTCATCGCCGACGAGATCGCTCAGCTCGACCCGATCCCGCGCACGGTCGTGCATCTCGCGTTCTACGACGACCTGACCCACACGCAGATCGCCGAACGGCTCGACATGCCGGTCGGCACCGTGAAATCCCACATCAGACGAAGTCTGAGCAGACTGCGACAGCGATTGGAGGTGAGCCATGGACCAGCATCTTGATGCTGACGCGGCGGCGCTCGCCGCGCTCGGCGAGCCGATGGCCGACCCTCGCCTCGCGGGCCACGTCGCCTTGTGCGAGTCGTGTCGCCGCGAGATCGACGCCCTGCGCTCGACCGTCTCCATCGCCCGATCGACTCTGGGTGAGCACGAGCTGCACGACGCACCCTCGCACGTGTGGCAGTCGATTCGTTCCGAGCTCGCCCTGTCTCCCGAGTTGGCGCCACCCAAGCGCGACGTGGCGAGCACGCTTCGGCCTGTCGTCGAACCCGCCCCTGTCGAGCCCGTGCGGCTCGATGCGGTGCGCGAGCGGCGTGCGGGCATCCGGCGCCTCCTGGCTCCCGTTCTCGCCTCGGCTGCGGCGGCCGCTCTCGTCGCTGCACTCGTGGTGACGTGGAGCGCAGGCGCCCCGCGCGACATGGGCGTCACGCTCGCGGCCGCGCAGCTCGAGGCGCTGCCGGCGTGGGAGGGCTCGAGCGGCCAGGCGACGGTGTCTGAGCTGGTCGACGGCCAGCGCGTCATCAGAGTCGCGCTGGATGCCGAGGTTGACGACACGCTCGTGCGCGAGGTCTGGCTGCTGACCGAGAACGTCGACGGTCTCATCAGCCTCGGCCTGCTGACGGGCCCGACCGGCGAGTTCGTGATTCCCGCGTCGGTCGATCTGGCTCGCTACTCGGTGGTCGACATCAGCGCGGAGCCGGTCGACGGCGACCCCACGCACTCAGGAGACTCCATCGTGCGCGGGGCCCTCGACGTCTAGGACGTCGAGCGGGCATCAGCCCTGCGCCGCCTCGACGGGGGTCGTCGCGGTGGGAGCCTTCTTCGACGGCAGCGAGAAGAACGTCGCGATGCCGATGGCGATGAGGATCCAGCCGCCGACGAGCACGAGCGTGGCGATGCCCAGGGCGGGCAGGAACAGCATGACGCCACCGGCGATGATCGAGATGACGCCCGAGACGATGGCGAGCCAGCGCGGCGTCGACGACTCGCCCCGCACGCCGGCGGCGATCGCGGCGATGCCGTCGAAGATCCACCCGAAGGCGATGACGTAGGCGAGAATCTCGAGCGAGAGCAGCGGGTTCGCGAGGGCGAACACACCGGCGACCACGACGAGGGCGCCGAGAATGCCGACGAGCCAGCGCAGCCCCGTGCCGAGGTTGTCGCTCGTGAAGGCGATGACGAGCCGGAAGATGCCGCTCACGACGAGGAACGCGCCGAACAGCAGCGCAACGGTGAGCAGTGTCGCCCCGGGCCAGATGAGCGCGACGATGCCGAGCACGATCGCGGTGATCGCCGAGGCGATGACGAAGCCGCGCTCGAGCGCGAGCGGCGAGGGGGCAGAGGTGGATGACGCCATGGTTCTTCCTGCTTTCGAGAGTGGTGTGCAGAGCCTGCCGCCCTGCCTCGTCGTCAGCCTAGACGCGCGCGGGCTCGGGCCCTAGAGCGAATCGGCGCCCCGTGACGTCGGTGGGATGAATGCGCACCCAGCGGTACTTGAGGGTCGGAATCCAGGGCGTGAGGCCGAGGCCTTCCGCCGCGTCCATCTCGCTCTGCCGCTCCAGCCGCTCAGCGACACCCTTGACCACGATGCTCCAGGCCTCGCGGTCGTCGTGGTGGTCGATCTCGAAGGCCACGCGGTCGTTGATCGCGAGCTCGAGCAGCTTCGTGCCCGGCGCCGTGCGGAACACGATCGTCTCGTCGTCGACGGCGTAGTTGATCGGAAAGATGTCGACGGTGCCTGCCGCCGTCACCGCGATACGCCCGAGGGAGCTGTCACGCAGCAGCTGCCAGCACGCGGAGGGGCTCAATTCGACGATGCCCCCGAATCCCATGACCATGATCTCGCCCTTTCCGCCCGTGCGATCGATGCCCCCATCCCACTCGCATCGAGCAGTGCGGCCTAGGGTCGAAGGTCCTGAACACCGCCGTCCGGTGCGCTCGCTACGCTGGCGGTGTGACCCCTGCGCAGCCCGCTGGCCGAGCCGTCGTCTACCACGAGCACGGCGGTACCGAGGTGCTTCAGTTCGCCGAACGCCCGGTGCAGGCACCTGGTGCCGATGAGGTCGTCGTCCGGTTCGCGGCCGGAGGCCTGAATCCTGTCGACGCCAAGCTGCGCGCCGGTCGGTCGCGCATGCGACTGCCCTTGCCGGTCTGGGTGGGTCGCGAGTTCTCGGGTGTGATCGAGCAGCGCGGAAGCGATGTCGCGGACTTCGCGGTGGGCGATGCCGTTTTCGGCTCGATTCCGCAGGGGGCGTTCGCCGACTACGTCGTCGCTCCGGCGACGGTGATCGCGCGCGTGCCCGAGGGCGTGTCGCTCGAGGTCGCCGCCGGGCTCGCTCTCGCCGGTCAGACCGCGTGGGACGCCCTCGAGTCTCAGCAGCTGCGAGCAGGCGACGTCATCGTGGTGAGCGCCGCGGCGGGCGGCGTCGGGGGCATGCTCGGGCAGCTCGCTGTCGCGCGGGGCATTCGAGTGATCGGCACGGCGAGCGAGTCCAACCACGCGTGGCTGCGATCGCGCGGCATCGAGCCCGTTCCCTATGGCACCGGTCTCACCGAGCGGCTCGCGTCGGCGGCGCCTGACGGCGTCAGGGCGGCGTTCGACCAGCACGGACCCGAGACGATCGAGGCGGCCCTCGCACTCGGCGTGCCGCCCGAGCGCATCAACACCATCGCCACCGACGCGACCGTCTACGGGGTGCGCAATGTCGGGCGAGGCGCTGTGCACCCGCCGACTCTGGATGCCCTCGCGGCCCTCGTCGCCGACGGCACTCTCGACGTTCCCATCGCGGCGAGTTTCCCTCTCAGCGAGGTGCGGGCGGCCTTCGAGTTCCTCGAAGCCGGCCACCTGCGCGGCAAGGTCGTGCTGACCGCCGACTGATCACACCGGGGGAGTGCTCGTCGAGACCGTTCCGCGCACTTCGCACACGGCCGCGAGCGTGTTGTAGACCGTTCCGAACTTCTTCAGGTTGCGGTGCAGCAGCTCGACGCGGTGCTCGGGCTCGGCCGTCACGAGGTGCAGCTCGTACTCGATGGCCGTGAACTGCGGGGGAGCATCCTGTCGATGCATCGTCACCGTCACGTCGGCGCTCTCGTAGGCGAACGGCAGCATCGCGCTCGATCGGGCGACGTTCTTGAGCAAGCAGGCGGCGAAGGCGCCCGCGAGCAGCTCGGCGGGGCCGGGGTGCGGCGAAGGAGCATCCGGCTGCCAGCGGGTGTCGAGGGCGAGGTCGTCGCCTGCCGCGAGCAGCATCGCGCCCTCGGCATCGGCGCGAGCGGTGACGGTGAAGTCGAGCGGAGACGTGGTCATGACCGCTACGGTAGCGGCCTGGCGCCGGGTAGGGTCGTGCTCGTCACCGTCGACGGGCCCAGGAGGTCGCATGACTCTGCCATTCAGCGCCGAGCGCCCTCGTGAGTACGCACCGATTCCGCCGCCCGTGCGGAGACGTCGCGATGCCCCCGTAGACCTGCCCCCCGGCCCTCGCACGCTGCCCGGCGGGCTCACGGTGCGGTTCCTGCGCGACACCCCTGCGTTTCTGCTTGACCTGCACCACACCTATGGCGACGTCGCGAGCTTCTGGCTCAACGGGCAGCTGTTCTACGCCTTCTTCTCGCCCGAGGGCGTGGTGGATGTGACGGTCAAGAAGCAGCACAGCTTCATCAAGGGTGTGGGCTTCGAGCGCATGGCCAAAGTGCTCGGCACGGGGCTCTTGACGAGCGAAGAGCCGATTCACTTGCGGCACCGGCGCATGATGCAGCCGCCGTTCCACCACCATCAGCTCGCCGACTATGCGGCCACGATGCAGCGCATCACGCGCGACCACGTCGCGGGGTGGCAGGCCGGCGATGAAGTGCGCGCGAATGACGAACTCATGCGCCTCACCTTTCAGATCGTGGCGCAATTGCTGTTCGGCACCGAGATCGACCGCTATGCCGAGGGTGTGCAGCACCACATGGGCGTGGCCATCGACCGCATCGAACGCACCATGCTGCCCGGGCTTGACCGCTTCGACCGATCGCGCGTGCCCTACTTCGCGAAGTTCAAAGAGTCGTCTGACTATCTCGCCACGGTCGCTGACGACATCATCGTGCGCCGCGTTGCCGCGGCCGAGACGGGCGAGCCGCTCGGCAACGACCTGCTCGGGCTGCTGCTCGCCGCACGCGACGCCGACGACGGCTCAGCGCTGAGCCACGACGAAGTGCGCGACGAAACCCTGACCCTCATCCTCAGCGGTCACGAGACCACGGCCAACGTGCTCACCTGGGCGCTGTGTCACCTGCGCGACCGCGACGACCTGTGGGCCGCACTCGCCGAAGAGGCGGTGGAGTACCTGCCTGAGGGCGAAACCCCTGACCTGCGCCGCGTGATCGCCGCGCCCACGGCTCACGCCGTCATGAACGAAGCCCTGCGACTCGCACCCCCCGTGTGGGTCGCCCCCCGACGCGCGCTCGAGCAGGTCGACGTCGCCGGGGTCACCGTGCCCCGCGGAGCCCATGTGCTCGTGTCGCAGTATGCGAGTCATCGCAGCGAGCGGTTCTTCGAGCATCCCGATGCCTTCATGCCCGAACGCTGGGCCGATGACTACGAGGGCAGTCTGCCGCGCGGCGCCTATTTTCCGTTCGGGGCGGGCACCCGCAAGTGCCTCGGCGATCAGTTCGCCTTGCTCGAGTCGCACATCATTCTCATGGAGTTCGCGCGCACGCTGCGACCTCGGCCGATCGTCAGCGGCGTGCCCAAGGCTGAACCGCGCGCGACCTACCGGCCGGCCGGGGGAGTACCCGCCACGATCGTGAGCGCGAGCTAGCCGAGGCTCGAGCCGAGCGCGCCCGTAACGTAGGGAACGAGCCAGATCGCCCACACGACCACCGAGAAGCGGTGAAAGCTGTGCAGCTCGTTCTCGCGCTTGCGCACGAGCACGAGCACGGCCCACGCGAAGTGCACGGCCATGAGAATCAGGGCGATGAGTCCGCTGATGGCCATGACCTGGTTCAGGATGCTCGGCTCGACACCCGCCGCCCGATTCGCGTCGGCGATGAGACTCATCAGGTAGGTGCCGCTCGCGTCGGCCGCGAGCCCGAGCCCGAAGAACACCGTGTGCCACGGCTTGAGCACCTTCTGGGTGCGCTCGGCCCAGACACCGATCGTGTAGAAGACGAGGGCCAGAGTGATGAGAATGATCGCGGGCAGCAGCATGCAGCCAGTCTGCGCGTGCGAGTGCCGTGAGCGCGAGGCCGGGGGCCCAAGTCAGGACCAACGTCCCTCGACGCCGGGCGTAGCCTGAGGGTCGTGCGCTCGACGTTCCGACCACTGCCCGCCTTCACGCCGTACATCGTCGTGACGGTCGTGCACCTCGCGGCGATCGCTGCCGGACCACCCGAGCTGGTTGCCGCGACCAAGCTGCTGCTCATGCCCGCGCTGCTCGTGGGGCTCGTGCTCGGCCTGCCGGTGCTCCGCACGAGCCTGCTGCTGTGGGGCGGCCTCGCTCTCGTGTTCTCGTGGCTCGGCGACGTGCTGCTGCAGAACCCCGGAGACATCGGGTTTCTCATCGGCATGGGCGCGTTCGGTCTCGCTCACCTCGCCTATCTCACCCTCTACCTCGGGCCGCTGCGCACGCGTCGGGTGCCATGGTGGGGCATCCTGCTCGGCGTCGCGTGGTGGGCCGGCATGCTTGCCGCGCTCGCCCTCTGGCTCGGCTCGCTGCTAGTACCCGTGGCTGTCTACGGGCTCGTGCTCGGGGCCGCGGCGGTCTGCGCTCTCGCGACCCGTCCGCTCGTCGCCGTCGGCGCAGCCGTCTTCCTCGTCAGCGACACGCTCCTCGCGCTCGACCGGTTCCTGCCCGGCTTCTCGGTGCTCGAGCTCGATCTCGCGATCATGCTCACCTATTGCCTCGGTCAAGGCCTCATCATCGCGGGCGTGGTCACGGTCGCGCGACGGCGGGCCGGGTTCGCGAACGCTGGGCAGAAGGTGGCGACGCCCGCCGGCGCGAGCGCTGGTAGTATCTGAAGGTTGCCGTCTAACGGCCGCGGAGAAAGAGAGCTCGAGCATCCTGCTGCGGGCGCCGCGCAACGAGCAGAAAGGGGATCCCATCTATGGCACTCGAATCAGACGTCAAGAAGGCGATCATCGACGAATACGCAACCCATCCCGGTGACACTGGATCCCCTGAGGTTCAGGTGGCGATGCTCACGCGTCGCATCAAAGACCTGACGGAGCACCTGAAGGAGCACAAGCACGACCACCACTCACGTCGTGGCCTGCTGCTGCTCGTCGGCCAGCGCCGCCGTCTGCTGGGCTACCTCTCCGACATCGACATCGAGCGCTACCGCTCGCTGATCGAGCGTCTGGGACTGCGCCGCTAACACCTGTGCGTTAGCGCGTCGTCGAGAGACACCGCGAACTTCTTCTGCGAAGGCCGCCCCCGATTCGATCGGGAGGCGGCCTTCGTGGTGTGCGGTGCTTCAGTTCGCACGACCACCGAGTTTCGGCAGCAGACGGATGAGGCGCTCGCGCGTCTGAGCGAGCAGGTCGGGCAGAGACGCGGGGCTCTCGGTCATGAGCGCCTCGGCGGTGTACCGCATGACTCCCGCAAGCAGATGCGCAGTCAGCCGCGACTGCTCGCGCACGTCGTCGGCCGACTCGTCGGCGGACGACACGCGGGCGAGGCGGTACTCGATGACGTCTGCGAGCTCTGCCTCGATGCTGGCGAACCGCTCGAGCTGACGCTGCATGAGCACGGCGCTCGACGTCACAGCGCGCATGCGCTGGCGCATCAGTTCGGGGTCGGCCGCGCCGTCGGTGCTGGGAAAGGCGATGAGGCCCGCAGCGTCCGCCAGCAGATCGGGGCCGGTCGAGGCGATGAAGGCGCGCACGAGCGACTCGTCGAGGCGGGGCACCGCCGTGCCGATGACGGCGGCGTCCTTCGTCGCGAAGTGGTTGAAGAAGGTGCGCTGCGAGACGCCCACATCTGCGCAGATCATGTCGACGGTCGTCGAATCGAATCCGTGCTCGAGCACCAGCGCGACCGCAGAGCGCTCGATGCGCTGCGCGGTCGCGATGCCGCGAGAGGAGGGCGCGTTCGAGTGCGCGCGCGGCCCACTCGTGTCGCTCATGCGTCCATCCTCTCGCGGCACGGCGTGATCACTCGTAGCGCAACGACTCGATGGGCCGCTGCCGTGCCGCGCGACTCGCGGGCAGGGCGCCCGAAGCGAACGCGATGGCACTGATGAGCACGACCACTCCGAGCAGGCTGAGCGGTTCGAAGAGGAACAGCGAGAGCCCCTCGAGGTCGGCGAGCGGGCCGGCTGCGAGGGCTGACCCGAGTCCCGAGCCGACGAGCACCGCTGCACCCACGCCGATCAGGCTGCCGATGACGCCGATCGTCACCGCCTCCAGACTGAAGAGCGCGAAGATGCGGCCGCTGCTCATGCCCATGGCTTTCATGAGGCCGATCTCACGAGTGCGCTCCTGCACGCTCATGAGCAGGGTGTTGACGATGCCGAAGGCGGCTGCGATGAGTGCGACGATCGCGAAGGCGTTCAGCACGCCCGTGATGCCCGCGATGACCGTGGTGACGATGCCGAGCTGGTCTTCGATCGTCTGGGCGCTGAAGCCCGCGTCGCCGAGGTCGGCAGTCACCTGGTCGATCTCGGTGGCCGTCAGGCCGCTCTCGAGGTACGCGATGGCCACCGTCGAGTTCTCGTCAGCACCGTCGATGCCGGCGGTGCGCAGGCTCGCGAGCTCGGTGACGAGGGCGTTGTTGGCACCCGCACCACTCGCGAACAGGCTCGAGCGGCTGACACCCACGACCTCGGCGACTAGCTCGTGCGTCTCGCCCGTGATGTCGGTCATGCCGATCTCGACCTCCGCGCCCACAGCGTCAGTGGCTGTGTCGAAGCCCAGTGCGTCGAGGTAGTCGTTGGGCAGCACGATCTCGAAGCGCGAGGCGCCTTGGTCGAGCTGTTCGCCCGCTTCGAGGTCGGCCACTGTCACGGCCGATTGCGGGTTCACGCTGAACTCGAAGCGGCCGCTCGACCCGTGACTGACCCAGTCGGTCGAGACCGCGCGAACGGGGTCGATGCCGTCGATACCGTCAATGCCGCGAATCACGTCGAGATCGTCGTCGGTCAGCGGCTCTGCCTGGGCTCCGGCGAGCGGAGCGCCGCCGGCCTGCGAGTTCGACGAGGTCGAGGTCTCAGGGTCCCATTCGGCCGGGCCCTCCGACTCGGCTTCCAGCGTGAGGTCGGTCTGCGCCTGCACAAGCAGCACGTCGTCGGCCGCGAAGGCGTTCACCTGCGTCTCGATGTAGTTCGAGACGCCGGCGCCGAGAGCGGTGGTGATCGTGAGCGTGAAGGCGCCGACGAAGAGGGCGAGCACCGTGAGCGTCGTGCGCAGCTTCGACCGGAAGGTGTTGGCGACGGCCATGCGGGTGACGTCGATCGTTCTCATCGTGCGACCTCCTCGAGTGCGGGCGACGCGCTGTCGCTGACGATGCGGCCATCGCGCAGCACGATCTGCCGATCGCAGCGGGCGGCCAGGTCGTCGTCGTGCGTGACGATCACGAGAGTGATGCCCTGGTCGCGGTGCAGGGCGAACAGCATGTCTTCGACGATGGCGCCGGTCGCCGAGTCGAGGTTGCCGGTCGGCTCATCCGCGAAGATCACCGAAGGGCTGCCGGCGAGCGCCCGCGCGATGACCGTGCGCTGCTTCTGGCCGCCCGAGAGCGTCACCGCTTTCGCCGCAGCCTTGTCGGCCAGGCCGAGCGACCCCAGCACGTCGAGTGCTCGATCTCGTCGGGCACGTCGCCGTTGGCCGGCGATCGTCAGCGGCAGGGTCACGTTGTCGAGCACCGACTGCTGGGCGTTGAGGAAGAACTGCTGGAAAACGAAGCCGAACTCGCGGTTGCGCAGCCGGTTGAGCGCGCGCCCCGACAGGCTCCGCGCGTCGGTGCCGTGTATGCGCACCTCGCCCTGCGAGGGCTCGTCGAGCAGGGCGAGCAGGTGCATGAGCGTGCTCTTGCCCGACCCGCTCTTGCCGACGATGGCGACGCATTCGCCCGCCGCGATGCGAACGCTCACGTCGCTGAGCGCATCGAAGCGGCTTGGGCCGCTGCCGTAGTGCTTCGAGAGCGAGATCGCTTCGAGCACGGCGGGCGGCGCCGGGGTTCTCGACGCAGTCGACGTCGAGCGCGGATCATCGGTGGGCATGTGAGGTCTCCTATCGTGGGGTTGCTGATGAACAGTACAGTAACTGCAGAAATACATGCAGTGACTGCAGACTGGCTATGAGCATCCTGTCAGCCGTTTCGCGCCGGTCCGTGGCACGCTGTCGCCATGCGAGGGAGCACGAGCGCGCGCGGGGTGCGAGATCGCTCGCCCTGGGCCGGCGCCGCATCCCTCGCCGCGATCGTGATGATGGTGCTGGCCGGATGCTCCGCCGAGCCCCGGCAGTCGACCCAGCAGCTCGAGCGCACGCTGCTCGAGCGCGACCGCATCGCAGAAGCCGCCCACGATGAGAGCACGGCCCGCGTCGCCACGTTCCTGCGCGACAAGTGGGGCCCCGTGCCGCTGCCCGAGTCGCCGGTCGAACGCTGGGTCGCGGCGAACGAGTGGGCTCCGACGATGGCGCGGTGCCTCTCCGATGCCGGTTACCCGGGGGTGCTCTCGGCCGACGACGGTGAGCGCCTCGACTTCAGCGCGCTGCGCGTGGTCGACCCGCGAGAGCTGTTCGAGCTCGACGTCGCGACCTTCGACTGCCAGTCGCGCTACCCGGTGCGCGCGTGGTTCGAGAGCGCCGTGCGCGAGGTCGAGGCGCCGTGGGCGCACGACTACACGCTCGATGTGGTCGTGCCGTGCCTGCTGGCCGCGGGCCACCCGGTGCCCCCCGTGCCCGATCTGCAGTCGTTCGGCCAGACGTGGCGCACCGAGCAGCAGTTCGACCCCTATGCGCTCATCAGCCGAGCGCCCGAGACGCAGGTGCGAGCCGAGTCGATGTGCCCGGCTGCCGACGACGTGCTGGACTCGGTGCCGTGAGGGTCGTGGTGAGCATCACCAGCGTCTGCGTCGCGCTGAGCATGCTCGCTGCGTGCGCGTCGGCCCCGAGCGCAGCACCGACGATCGACGACGTCGCCGCTGAGCGCTCGCAGCGAGCCGAAGCGCGGGTCGAGACACTGCTCGACACCTACGCCGACTACCTCACGAGCCGGTGGCCAGGAGTCGTCCTGCCGCCGACAGGCATCGAGCGGTGGCTCGGCCTCGGCGAGTGGCCTGCGGCGTTCGAGTCGTGCGCGAGCGACGCCTCGGGCCTCACCGTGCGCGTCAACGCGGCATCGGGCGTGTTCGCGGACCCGCCGCCGCAGACCGCCGGTCAGTTGCGAGACTTCGAGGTGTCGATCTACCTCTGCCAAGGCCGTTTTCCACCGCCGAATCTGGGGCGCAATGAACCCGGCCCCGTGGAGATCGCCTGGGTGACGGCCTACGCCCGCACCGAGCTGCCGGCCTGCCTGCGTCGGCATGGCATCGTCGCGCCTCCTCTCGCCGACGAGCCGTTCGCCATTCTCTCCGGGGGTTCGACCCCGCGGTGGGACCCCTATGCGTCAGTGCGAGGCGATGCCGGCGAACTGCGGCGCATCTCGGCGCTGTGCCCGCATCCGTCGACGGTGCTCAGCACGGTCTCAGCCGTCGGAGAACCGCAGTGATGCGGGGGTTGCTCGTGGGGGCGCTCGTGGTCGCATTGACGGGGTGCGCGGCGCCGCCGGGCGCTCCGACGCTCGACGAGGTCAAGGACGAGCGATCGCGCACGGTGACGGAGCAGTGGCGGCTCGCCGCCGACGCCGCCACGGAGTACCTCGAGGCCGAGTGGCCCGAGGCGGTGTATCCGCCCCTGACCTTCGAGCGCTGGGTCGAGCCCGAGAGACAGCTCGCCGACCTGCTGCAGTGCATGAACCGGATCGTCGACCGCACGGCAGGCAGCATTGGAGAGACGGGTCTGCTGGTGCTGAACCCGCGCCCGACGGGAGAGCCCGCGTGGGAGCTGCCGGTCGCCCAGGTGCGCTGCTCCCTGCAGGTCATCGCCTGGACGGGCCTCTACCCCTTCGGCGGCCCGGTCGAGCAGGCCTGGGTGCGGCACCAGGTGACCGTCGCGCTGCCCGCCTGCGTGCGCCGGTGGGGCGCCGATCTCGAGATCGCCGACCTCGACGCCGCGATCGACGCGTCGATCTATCCCACGTCGAGCGATCGCTCGGTCGAGCCGTTGCAGAGCGTCTGGCTCGCCGCTCAGCTGCGCAACGTCGACGAGACGACGGCGCGGCAGATCCGCGCGACCTGCCCCGATCCGGGGCGCACGTTGACGCAGCTCGGACCCGCGGAGATCCGGTCGTGAGCGGCCGTCTGACGCCTGGGCGTCTCGTCGCGGTTGCGGGATGCTCGCTCGCGGTCGCTCTCACCGCGGGCTGCGCGACCGCGACTCCAGGCGTTTCCGCGCATGACGTGCTTCTCGAGCGCGAGCTCGCGGCTGAGGCGCAGAGCCGCGCGGTGTTCGACGAGTTCCTCGCCGAGAACGCCGATCGGCTCGATGAGCTGCAGCTGCCCCGGCCCGAGTTTCAGGGGGTTGTCGAGCCCGAGCGCTGGGGCGAGGCCGTCATCGCGTGCGTCGAGTCGCGCGACACCGACGTGCGAGTCTCGCGCCAGGAGGGCGGGTTCGGGGTCAACTACTTCGGCCTGCCTGACGGCGCCTACGAGCGCATCCGCTGGACGATCGAGAGCTGCATGGTGCAGTACGGGCTGCTCGCCGAGCTGCCGCCGCCCGGCCCGATCGAGGTCGCCTGGCTCGAGCGCGACGCCGCTCAGCGCCTGCTGCCGTGCCTGCGGGGCCTCGGCTACTCGGCGCCGCCGCCGCCCTCAGCCGATGCTGTGCGAACCGCAGCGCTCTGCCCCTCCACGGCCGATGAGTTGAACCGGCAGCTCGAGCTCCTGGCGGGGGAGCGGTGACGGCCGAGCACGAGCAGCAGCCGTGGCCGCAGCTCGTCGTGCGCGCCTCGGCGCGACGCTGGGTGCGGCTGCTCGTCGTGCTGGGCGCCGTCGTGGGCCTCGGCACGGCGGCGTTGATCACCGATGTCGTCGCTTCGGGCATCCCGACGGCGATCGCGGGGGCGGTCGTGCTCGTCGCCTTCGCGGGGGTCGTCGTGTGCCTCGCCGCGGTCACGGTGCGCTGGCGCACCTCGGTGCGCAGTGACGGAGAGAGCCTGGTGCTGCGCGACCCGCTCGGCGCACGGGTGGTGCCGTTGCGCGTCGAGCTCGGCTTCGTGCGCTGGCTCGACGCTCGCACTCACCAGCCCGTGCTCTGGCTCGCCGAGCGCGGCGCGCTCGTCGCACCCCTGAGCCCCTTGCTGAGCCCTCTGCAGCTCGAGGGCTTCGCCCAGGCGCTGGGCATCACCGTCTCCGACGTCGACGGCCCGCCGTCGCGCAGGGGCACCGCCGACCCGCCGACGCCCAGCGTTCACTAGGCCGCGACACGCCGGGCTGATAGTCTGGCGGGCGGCGCGATTCCTCGCGCCATTCAAGTGAATACCGCACGGAGCAGGCCGGCTCGAAGCTGGTCACCGGTGGTGGTCTCCCGAAGCGCGACTCACACGCGTCGGTGCATCTCTACTGTTGGCCAGAGCAGACGCCCGGCGTCGAACGACGACATCGTTGTTCATGCACGCAGTCCCTTCCTGCCCGCTCCTGCTCCGCGTGCACGCGCGTGCTCCCATACGGGGGGCTCGCGCACAGACGCAAAGGAGAGAGACCTCGTGGAAGGTCCTGAAATCAAGTTCGCCGAAACCGTGCTCGACAACGGCACGTACGGCAAGCGCACTGTTCGATTCGAAACGGGCCGCCTCGCGCAGCAGGCCCAAGGCGCCGTCGCCGCCTACCTCGACGACGAGACCATGATTCTGAGCGCGACGAGCGCCGGCAAGCACCCCCGCGAAGGGTTCGACTTCTTCCCGCTGACGGTCGACGTCGAAGAGCGCTCGTACGCCGCCGGCAAGATCCCCGGTTCGTTCTTCCGCCGTGAGGGCCGCCCCTCGACCGAGGCGATCCTCGTCTGCCGACTCATCGACCGCCCGCTGCGCCCGACCTTCATCGAGGGCCTGCGCAACGAGGTGCAGATCGTCATCACGGTGCTGAGCATCGCGCCCGACGAGTTCTACGACGCCCTCGCGATCAACGCGGCGAGCGCCTCGACCCAGATCTCGGGCCTGCCGTTCAGCGGCCCGATCGCCTCGGTGCGTCTGGCCCTCATGCCCGACAACAACGGCGGCGGCCAGTGGATCGCCTTCCCGAAGCACAGCCAGTTGGCTGAGGCCGTCTTCGACATCATCGTCGCGGGCCGGGTCGTCACGAACGCCGACGGCTCGGAAGACGTCGCGATCACCATGGTCGAGGCCGAGGCCACCGAGGGCAGCTGGAACCTGATTCAGGGCGGCGCCGTCAAGCCGAGCGAAGAGATCGTGGCCCAGGGCCTCGAAGCCTCGAAGCCGTTCATCATGCAGCTCGCGAAGGCCCAGGCCGAGCTCGCTGCGCAATCGGCCAAGGAGATTCAGGACTACCCGGTCTTCCTCTCGTACAGCCCCGAGCTCTACAGCGCCGTCGAAGAGGCCGCCCAGGCAGAGCTCGCATCGGTCTACCAGATCGCCGACAAGGTCGAGCGGCAGACGGCGGACGACGCCCTCAAGGCTCGCACCAAGCAGGCCATCGAGGCGAAGGTCGCCGACGGCTCGCTGCCCGAAGAGGCGCTGAAAGACTTCGGCGCCGCCTACAAGTCGGTCTCGAAGAAGATCATGCGCACCCGCGTGCTCACCGAGGGCGTGCGCATCGACGGCCGCGGTCTGGCCGACATCCGCGCGCTCGACGCCGAGGTGCAGGTCATCCCGCGCGTGCACGGCTCCGCGATCTTCCAGCGCGGAGAGACCCAGATTCTGGGTGTCACCACGCTCAACATGCTCAAGCTCGAGCAGCAGATCGACTCGCTCAACCCGGTCACGAGCAAGCGCTACATGCACCACTACAACTTCCCGCCCTACTCGACCGGTGAGACCGGC
>SXGT01240577.1_pt1 | contig 21609 bp, 18 predicted proteins | sample 3176221 | NCBI WGS metagenome assembly SXGT01 (sample SAMN11356862, study PRJNA531348) | freshwater metagenome | isolation source: freshwater sample F1-120 | place: China: Fuxian Lake, Yuxi | collected 2017-12-25
ATCCGCCGCAAGAAAATCGTGCGACTGCTGCGCAAGCTGCGCGCGATGAGACGGAGTTGTCCGAAGCGCGATCAATTATTGATGCGCGTCGGAGCGGCCAAGACGGATGTGGGCCGGGCCTTCGGCTTCGTGATCATCAACTTGCCCAAAGCCGGCGAAGTGGTGACCAACCAGACGTTCACCTTGCCATCCGAGGTGTGGATCAACAAACCGGTCAAGACCGACCTAAAGACAGAGGAGAATAGTCACTAAATTCCCATGCCAGGTGTCTCAAACTGCTTGACACGCGCCGCATTGCCTGACTTCCTCGGTGTCCACCCGCCGGTCGCCTCATGCCAAGTTCCTCCCCGATTGGTCCCGCCACCGGGCGCCCTGCTCTTAAGAGTCCAGGGACGCCGGCGCCGTGCCGGTCAGAACTCTGATCAATAGGAGGTCCAGGTATCCATCAACTCGCTCGGCAGCCGAGGCACCGGCTTGTCGGGGCCGAAATTGGCGGCCAGATACTCGTAGAGCGTCTTGAAGTCGGCCTCGCTGAGAGCGGTGACGCGCCCTCGATGGTCGCGGCTGTTGCGCGTCCAAGCCTCCTTGCTCATTCTGAGAATGACGATCGGCACGAAGGTGTGGCATGTAGTGCAATTGTTCAACACCAGTTCGCGGCCCTGCCCGGCTGGGAAAATCTCATCCAGGTTGACCTTCGATACTGCGGCGGTCGCCGCAGGGGCTTGCTTCTGATCCGCGGGCGGCGCCGCCGGCGGACGCCCGGCGGGGGCTGTGCAGCCGGCGAGCGTCACCAGGAAGACAACAGCGAACCTGCTCATCAGAAGGGTGTACAACCTTGCTCAGCCAACTCGGCAGGCACTTTGGGCTCGGGCTTGGTCTCATTGAAGTTGGCCTTCAGGTAGGAGAACATCGTCTCGACGCTGGCGACCGGTTGTCCGGTCAACTTATCCTGATGGCTCTTTCGAATCCCGTCCCACTGCTCCGCCGTGCGCTGCCCGCGTGCACTGCACGTGACGGAGTGGCAGGAGGAGCAAGTGGAAAGAACAAGGTCACGGCCTTCGCCCGGCGGAAAGATAGATCCCACGTTAAACGCCGCGCCGGCGGGTGTGGCTGGTGCCTCTTTGGCGGCAGGACTACTTCCGGAGACGGGCGTGGAGGCGCCGCCGCCACAACCGCAGAGCACGAAGGCGAGGGCCGCGATCGCCCAATCAGTAGTCCGCATAAACCTCATCATCATCGATAAGCGAGACCGGCGGCGGAACGGCTTGCCCGCCGAGCGAATACACCGGGACCCGCATCTCGCGCAATGGGGCAACGGACGCGAAGTTCTCTTCGGTCAGGCGCCGCAGCCTTTCCGTGGTGGTTTCGTCGTAGAACTGATCCCGGCAAATCCCGCAGACCTGCGCGGGAATATCTTCCACAAGAAAAAGGCTGTCTCCCCGCCAGATTGCAGTCTTAACTGTGGCCGGCTCCATCGGGTGTTGGCATCGGGGACAGGGCGCTCCCACCTGTCCCATCATCAAGCCCGCAAGATCCGCTGTGCGGCGTCGATAATCTTGGGTGCATCAGGGCGAAGCCAGCTCATCATGCCTCCAGCGCCCGGTCCGGGTACGTCCGGAAACGCAATCTTCCGTGCCTTGATCCCCGGCACGACCTGAACCAACTCGGCAATCACATGAGAACCAAAACTGTTCGTGTAGTGGCCGTGCTCCACCACCAGCAGCCGCCGGGTTTTTTTCACAGACGTCACCAGCAGATCCAAATCGAGCGGCTTGAGCGTTCGTGGATCAATGAACTCCACGCTAATCCCCATCTTCGCCAGTTCCGGCAGCGCGCGTTTGACGTCCACGGTTGCCGGCGCCCACGCCACCAGCGTCAGATCCTTACCGGTCTGCCGCACCACACCCTTGCCCAGCGGCACCTCGTAGGCTTCGTCGGGCACATCGGGCTGCTCGCCGGACTTGACCTCGGAATAGTCGAAATAAACCACAGGATCCGGGTCGCGCAGCGCGGCTATCAGGAGTCCCTTGGCGTCGTAGGCATTGCTCGGTACGACTACCTTGACGCCGGGAAGATTCGCGTACAACGCCTCCTGCCCGACCTCGGTGTGCTGCCCGGCCGATCCCTTCGTCCGCCCGCCACCGCCCTGCCAAAGCACGAACGGCATACTCGCCTGTCCGCCGGTCATAGACCGCAGCTTACCTGCCTGGTTGTAGATGTACTCGATAGCGAATATCGTCGTCATCGCCGGAAGCCGCACCAGCGCGGGCGACCCTGCCGCGGCCACGCCCACCGCGGCGCCCACCAGCCAGGTCTCATCGATGGCCCATCCGCGGCCCGATGTGCGCACTGGGCCGAACTCTTTCACCAGGTCGAGCACCTCGCCGGTGGGCGATGTTGCCACGGGCTTCTCGTATTCGTAAAAGAAGACCATGTCGTTTGCGCGGCGCATCTCCTGCGCGACGCCTTCCAACTGAGCGTAAGCGTAAGGTTTTCGGGCCATGGCGATCTCCTCCAGCGCGCTAACTCGCGCCTATTCCCGAGCGATTGTAGAATTGCGTTGCCGCCACAGGGCCGCCGGCGTGCGTATTATGAACTCCCTGGGCCGGATCGGGATCCTTGCTCTGCCGGGCGAAGTTGATTGAAGCATCCACCGCACTCTGCGAAGCTGCCTCGATCCTGCCGAGTTCAGCCGCCGTGACCAGCCCCTTCTCGAGCAACCATGCCTTGTAGCGCGAGATAGGATCGCGCGACATCCACTGCCGTACTTCTTCGTCGGACCGGTATGGCAGCCCCATCGCACCGTCGGCGCCGACCCTGCCGCCCGCGAAGCCCGAGTGGTCGTACCAGCGATAGGTGATCCCTTCGATCATCGAGGGACCTTTGCCTGCTCGCGCCCATTCGACCGCTTCTTTCGTAGCGGCGTAGACTGCGGCCACATCGTTGCCATCCACAAGGTGATGCGGAATGTCCAGGCCCCTGGTGTACTCGGAGATGTACTTGGTTGGCACTACCGATGCCATCGGAACGCCCATGTACTGGAAGTTGTTCTCGTTGACGAAAATCACCGGGATCTTGTGATTTGTGCAACTGCGGATAGCGCTGAAGTAATAGGGTGAGGCAGCCGCGCCGTCGCCGAAGAAAGCGACGCCCACCTGCTTGGTGCCGCGCACCTGCGCCCGTATCGCCGCGCCGGCCGCCAGGTAGAAGCTGGCTCCCACAATGCCGTTCATGCCCATGATGCCCTTGGCCATGTCGGTAATGTGCATCGATCCGCCGTAGCCCTTGTTGTAGCCGGTCTCCTTGAAAAAAATCTCGGCGGCCATTTTGTTCAAGTCGCCGCCCTTGGCGATCAGGTGTCCGTGTCCGCGGTGGGTGCTGGCAATGTAGTCATCGTCGTTCAAGGCCGCCATCACGCCGCAGGCTATCGCCTCCTCCCCGATGTAGGTGTGAAACGACCCGTAGAGCCCGTCCTTGCCGGCCACAAACAGGTCCTTCATCGCGTTCTCCCATTTGCGGCTGGCATTCATCCTTTCATAGATGAGGGACAGTTTCTCTTTGGTGAGGGCTGCCAGTATGTCGGAGGCCTTGCCGGACGTGGGGATCTTCTCAGGCGGAAGAAACTTCAGCGCGTCCCCGGGTTGCCAGTCGCGGTTACCGCCCGGGCCCGACGTTGCGAGAGAGATGCTCTTCTCCCAACGGGCGCCCGTTAGCCCCGCGTTCGCATTTCCGCAACTGGAAAAGACAACGCTGCTAGCGCCGGCCGATCCCATTATCCCGATCAGCGTGCGACGATCGATCCTCTGTGTGGACATAGCCTGAGGCCCTCCTGGCGAATTGCCTTCACGACGTTAACGTTTTTATCAGCTCTGGAGGTGAAAGTCAACCCCGTGTTCAGACGTGTCGGCGCCATTTAGATAGTTTCCTATTCGCTCCCAAATAGAAATGTCTCCTTTTCGGACGAGATCGGAACAGTGCAGTGAACCCTCTGACGTCGACGCGCTGTCCAGAGTGTTTGGCTTTCCCCATCGACCTTGATGCCGTTTCTTCGGTGAAGTCTCAGAGCGGAGGCCGTGGGCTTTCAAACGCGTATTTCACGCCAACTGGGCCCGAAGGGCGCTAGTTGATCCGCAACTGTTCCTCACTCCTCTTTCTCAAATTCGAACACCATCACCTTGCCCCTTACGACATAACACAAGTAATGCTCCCAGAACCTCCGGTACCGCGGAAAACGGTTCACAAGGAACTCAAAGCCGAACCATCTCCACAGCGATAGCAACTTCACACGTACAGAGATCTCACGGAATTTTACGTCCGAATAGTAGCCGTAACCCGCGTCGTCCTTGCCGAAATAGCGGAACGAGAAGCTGTTCAGATGCTGTTTATGCGTCGGGTCGCAGAAAGAGCTGAAATCCGTGTAATGCGGTGTCTCTATCCGGATCGTGCCGCCGGGACGCACGACCCGGTGAAACTCCTGCATCGCGCCCATCACGTCCGAAAGGTGCTCGATTACGTGGATCGCCGTCACCCTGTCGAAGGAGTTATCGGCGAACGGATACGGAAAATGATCCAGTTCGCAAAGCACGTCGGCCCGTGTTCTTGGGTTCCGATCGATGCCGATCGCGCCCGTTTGCTTGTTGTTTCCGCAGCCGACGTCGAGAATTCGCAAGGGAGTCCATTCAGTTTAGCGCACGCCGCGGCGGCGGCATGCTAGGATTGTAGTTTGTCAGGTTCCGGGCTCCGTGCAACGGGCGGCTGCAAACCCCGCCAGGTCCGGAAGGAAGCAACGGTAGCGGTTTACCCCGTGTGCCGCGGATCACCCGGGGCCTGGCATTCGCCCTCCCCATGTACCAGGTCATCGCCCGCAAATATCGCCCGCAGTCGTTTGACGACGTGGTTAATCAGGAACACGTTAGGACCACCCTCGAAAACGCGATCGCCGAAAAGCGCATCGCTCACGGGTACATCTTTTCCGGACAGCGGGGCACGGGCAAGACCACAATCGCCCGCATCCTCGCGCGCTGCCTGAACTGCATCGACGGACCGACGAAATCGCCCTGCGGTAAGTGCGCCAGTTGTCTCGAAATCCAGGCCGGCGGCGCGGTCGACATCATCGAGATCGACGCTGCATCGAATCGGGGCATCAATGAAATGCGCGAGTTGCGCGAGAACGTTCGCTACCAACCGGCGCGCGACCGCTACAAAGTTTTCATCATCGATGAAGCCCACCAGATCACGAACGAAGCCTTTAACGCCCTGCTCAAGACGATCGAAGAACCGCCCGAGTGGGCCGTGTTCGTCCTCTGCACCACCGAGGCGCACAAGATCCCAGCCACAATCGCTTCACGCTGCCAGCATTTCAGCTTTCGTTCCGTGGATTTCGAAGCGCTCATCGAGCGCATGAAATGGATCTGTCAGCAGGAGGGTATTGAGGCCGATCAGGAAGTGCTGTCGGTGCTCGCCATCGCGGGCGAAGGCAGCGTCCGGGACTCGCTGTCAGCCCTCGATCAGGCCATTGCCTGCTGCGGCACGGAGCTGAAGGCCGCCGACATCCGCGCGCTGCTTGGTACGTTTTCTCTTGACCTGTTACACCACGTCACGGAGGCGCTATCCGAAGGCGCGCCCGACCGCATGCTGCGAATCGTGGATGAACTCGAGCGCAACGGTCATAACCTTCAGCACTTCAGCCGGGAGCTCTCGCGCTACTTCCGGAATCTCCTTGTGGCAAAGCTCGGCGAGCCAGGCCTGATTGCGGCCTCGGGCGAGGAGCGTGGGATATTAAAGACCATCGCATCAACGTTTTCGGAGGAGGATCTGACGCGATACTTGCAGCTGTCGCTGGATCTTTTCAGGGATCTCCAGTACTCGCTTCAGCCGCGATTTCACCTCGAGCTTGGGTTGGTTCGTCTGGTACAGGCAGGAAGGTTGATCGAGGTTGAAGAGGCGCTCGCGCGGCTGGGAGAGATGGCGCAGCCGGCCGCTTCGCCGCCGAAGCCGCGCTCCCCCACGCAACCGGCCCACGCCCTCCGTCCCGGTCCGTCGCCCTTTGAACTGGATCGCACAAGAAAGACCCCCGCGGCTGAATCCCGCGGCGCCAACGCGCTCGCGCCCGAGCCCTTTGCGGCGCCTGGAAGCGCCCCGCCCGAGAGCTCTCAAGAGTGGAAGGAGCGCCTTCACGCGGCGCTGCTCGAGATGGGCATGGCATTCACGGCCGACGCCGTAGAGCATTCGGCCGTTGTTGTCGCCGCGCCGAATGAACTGCACTTCACAACCCCACCCGAATTCAAGTTATCGATGAAGGAACTCGACCTCAACAAGGGTGTTGCGCGTATAATTGGACGCCCGATCCGCATCAGGATTTCCTTCGGCTCCGGCTTCGATGCGGGACCGGCGCTCGCCGCCCCGGCAAACCAGGAACAGGACTCCGCCGTCGGGCGGGCGCTCGATCATCCCGAAGTGAAACAGTTTCAGGAAGTATTCGGCGGCGAGGTCCGCACGGTGAGAAATCTAAAGGAGCGAGATACGTGAAACTACCCGGCAACATGCAGAACATGATGAAGCAGGCCCAGCAGATGCAGGAGCGCATGCAGCAGGAAATTGCGCTGATCAAAGTAGAGGCTTCCGCGGGCGGCGGCATGGTTTCGGTGAAAATGGACGGCCAGAAGAGCGTTTTGAGCGTCAAAATTGACCCTGAGGTGGCGGGCGACGTGGAAATGTTACAGGACCTTGTCGTCGCGGCCTGCAACGAAGCCGCGAAGAAAGTAGACGACGAAACCAAGCAGAAGATGGGTGGACTTCTGGGTGGAATGGGTTTGCCGCCCGGGCTGTTCTAACCTATGCCGGATTTCGCGGAACCGTTGCAGCGGCTGATTAACGAGTTCAAGCACCTGCCGGGGATCGGCCAGAAATCCGCGCAGCGTTTGGCGTTCCACGTCCTGCGCACTGCACGTGCGGATGCCGAGCGCCTCGCGCAGGCACTCTTCGATGTGAAAGACAAGCTTGGTCTCTGCAAGGTCTGCAATAACATCAGCGAAAGCGATCTATGCCTCTTCTGCCGCGACCCTCAGCGGGATCAGAAGACGATCTGCGTGGTCGAGGAGCCGAACAACATCCTGGGAATCGAGACGACGCGCCAGTTCTCGGGACTGTATCACGTGCTGCACGGCTCGCTCTCCCCATTGCGTGCCGTGGGGCCTGAGCAGTTGAAGATCAAGGGGTTGGTGGAGCGCATCGGCACGGGCGTGGTTGAAGAGTTGATTCTCGCGACGAATCCGACCGTCGAGGGTGAAGCCACGGCGGTGTACCTTTCAAGGCTTCTCAAGCCTCTGGGTGTAAAGGTCACACGAATTGCCATGGGCATTCCGGTCGGCAGCGACATCGAGTTCGCCGACGAGGTTACGATCTGGAAGTCGCTTGAGGGCCGGCGGGAGATGTAATACGTTGCCCAGCCTTCAGGAACAATTCGGCGCGATCGACATCTATCTGTTTGACCAGATTCTCCGGGGGCGCCTCTCTCGCGGGATGCGGGTCCTTGATGCGGGCTGTGGTTCAGGGCGCAATCTCGTGTATTTCCTAAAGGAAGGCTACGAGGTGTTTGGCGCCGACTCCGATTCGAGGGCCATTGAAGAAGTGCGAGGTCTCGCCGCCTCCATCGCGCCGTCGCTCACCGGCCGGAACTTCCGCGTGGAGGCCGTCGAAGCCATGACGTTTCCGCCGGCCTTCGCGGACGTGGTGCTCAGCAGCGCCGTCCTGCACTTCGCTCGCGGGGACGATCACTTCCGCGCCATGCTTCAGGGAACTTGGCGCTCCCTCAAACCGGGCGGTCTGTTCTTCTGCCGCCTCGCCTCCTCGATCGGGATCGAACACCAGATCAGCCACATCGAGGGACGGCGCTTCCTGTTGCCGGACGGTTCGCGACGCTATCTGGTGGACGAAGGGCTTCTTGAACAGTCTGCGATGGAATTAGGCGGACGGTTGGTCGATCCGCTCAAGACCACGCTGGTTCAGAACCAGCGCTCCATGACAACCTGGGTACTGCGGAAAGGCGCGTGATCTTCGGGCGAGGCAAAGGACTGCCAGAGGCTAAGTACTCCGGTTTGTGACACTGAGGGTTGGAGGGGTGATCCGGCTTCCGGCTTCTGCTTGGCTTGAGCAACTTGAGTCCTTCTCCGTTGCGCGGTATAAATGATGAACCATGAAAAAATACATCGCTGAGTTTTTGGGCACTTTTCTACTCGCCCTCGTCGTTGGATTGTCTCTTTCCGGCAAGTTTCCCTCCGTCCCCACGCCCGTGCTGGCGGCTATTACGGTCGCTGTGTGCGTCTTCACAATGGGAGCCATCTGCGGCACACACATCAATCCCACTATTACGATCGGCTTGCTGTCGGTCGGCAAGATCGGTGTAAAGGACGCCCTCGGATACCTGGTCGCCCAATTCGCGGCCGGCGGCGCGGCGAATCTTGTAAGCAACGCCCTCCTGAACGGGGCCCGGCCTGCCGTCGTCGCCGTCGATAGTGGCGCCGTCTTCATTGCCGAAGTGCTCGGGGCGTTCTGCCTGGCCTACGGCGTAGCATCAGTGGCGTTCGGGAAGGCGCCTGGAGCGGCGAACGGGCTTACGATTGGCGGGTCGCTGCTCTTTGGTCTCTCGATCGCCGCGGCCACTGGGTCGAATGCAGTGCTCAACCCCGCCGTTGCCGTAGGCCTGAGTTGCGTTTCAGTTGCGTACCTGACGGCCCCGATCGTAGGCGGCGTCATCGCCATGCAATTCTACAAGTTTGTGCAGAGCGAGTAGTCTTCGACGTGAACTCGGCCGCCTGGCTCGCGGCGGCGTCCCTTGTCACGCGTTGTTCCAGTGTGCCGTACTTCTCGTGCCAGGCTTCAACCGGCATTCGCCCGGCGGGAAGATCTTCAGTTCGAAGGTCCCCTGCTCGCCGGTCACGGCGAAATAGGGATGACCCAACACGCCGATTTAATTTTCATCCGGGAATGGACATTGTATTTCCCGGAATAAATGCCGCCGTTCACGCGGATGCCGCCCTTTCGCGCGGCCGTGATCGTGGTAAAAGAGTTGTTCTCGCAGCAGAATCGCCGTTCGCGCCCATCGGCGTGGACCTGCCGTGGGACCTGCCCGTGGACCTGCCAATGCTCCATTGGGTGTCGGCGCGGACCGATGCCATGAACGAAGCCATCAGGCAGGCGGGCGCCAACCTACCAGGCCAACGCGGTCGCGTCCACTCTCGGGTCGGCGCCCGCGCTGAGGATGTTCGTTTCGGGGTCGATGAGAATGCCCGCCGTCGAGTTCATCGACCACGGTCCCTTCACGAGCACCTTGTGCCCCTTCTTCATCAAAGCGATTTTGGTTGCGGTAGGGATGCGGGATTCGATGGCCAGATCGCCCTTGTACATGGTGTGCGGGAAGGGGGACGAGGGAAATGCCCGCGTCGACCAGCGTGGCGCTTCGATCGCGTCCTGAACGTTCATCCCGAACTCCACCACGTTGAGGAACGTCTGCATTGTTCGCATACACTGGTCGTCCCCGCCGGGGCTGCCCAACAGGAAAAGCGGTTTTCCATCCTTCGTCACCAGCGTTCCCTGGAGCGTGCTGCGCGGGCGCTTGCCTGGCTCAAGTGCGTTGGCGTGCCCGGCCACTAGAGAATAGTAATCGCCGCGGCAGTTGAACGAGAAGCCGAGATCACCCATCACGACCTTGGTGCCGAAACCGCTGTGCAAGCTCGGCGTGAAGGAAATCGCGTTGCGGTCCTTGTCCACAACGACAATGTAGCTTGTGTCGCCTTCGTGGTCGGCCGCTCCGGTGTAATCGACATCGATTGGACGAGGCGTCTCGTCCCTGTCCACAGTGCCGGGACGCAATTCCATCGAGGCTTGGGCGGGGTCGATCAGTTTTCGGCGCTCCGTTGAATATTCGCGCGAGAGGAGACGGTCGTACGGAATGCGGATGAAATCCATGTCGCCGAGGTATTTGTCGCGGTCCGCGAAGGCCAACTTCACGGCCTCGACGCCCGTGTGAATGTATTCGGGCGAATTGTGCTTCATTGCCTTGAGGTCGTAGCCTTCGAGCAGGCTGAGGACGAAGAGTTCCGCGGGTCCCTGATTCGCGGACGGATTCTTGTGAACCTGATAGCCGCGGTAGGTGTAGGCCACGGTGGGTTCGACCTTCGCGCTGTAGGAAGCGAAATCCTCATACCGGAACAGGCCGCCGTTCGCTTCGGAGAAGGAGGCCATCGCCCGAGCGATGTCGCCTTTGTAGAAGCGGTCGCGGGCGGCCTGTAGCGCCGCGTGGCGCCCGTTCGGCGCGGCTTCACGTTCCGCGTCCACCAGCTTCTGCAAGGTCGCGGCGAGGCCAGGATTCTGCCAGATTTCGCCCGCTTTCGGAGCCTTGCCGCCGCGGAAATACGTCCTCTCGCTGGTGGGGTATTTGTGCAGCGCTTTCGAACCCGTGATGGCCTTCGAGAGCGACTCGGAAACGGGGAAGCCTTCGCGGGCCATCTCGATCGCGGGCGCGAGCGTCTCTCCGAAAGTCATGGTGCCGAAGCGATCAAGCATGATGTACCAGGCGTCGATCACGCCGGGCACGGTGCCGGAGAGCAGGGTATCGTTGACGGGAATCTTGCCTTTCGCATTCTTCTTGTACCAGTCGATGGTGGCAAGTCGCGGGGACGTGCCCTCGGCGTTTATCGAGAGGACTTGCTTTGACTTGGCGTCGTAGACGAGGAGCACCGCGTCGCCGCCGATTCCGTTTGCCGCCGGCGCCACCAGGCCTAGAACGGCCTGCCCGGCCACGATGGCGTCGAAGGCGTTGCCGCCCGCGCGAAGCACCCGTTCCGCCACCATGGTGGCTTCCGGTTGCATGGAGGAAACGGCGTGGTTGCGGCCGCGCGCGACGGGCCGCATGGCGCCAGGTGAGACTGCGGCGGAGAGGCCCACGGCGCACAGGGTGAGGCCGAAGTGATGGCGAGTCATTACGAGTTACGATATCAGAGTTTCAACCCTGCGGCTGGTTCCATTAGCGGCGTACGAGGAACACCGCCACCTCCGCCGTCAGATTGGGAAACATCGCGACTCGGCGATGGCCGGCCAGAAAGTAGCGCTTCTCAATCGTCAGGCCCTCTTTCAATGCAAGGCTTTCGAAATCGTGCACTGTCAGGAAATGAATGTTCGGCGAATCGTACCAGTCGTGCGGGAACAACTTGTTCCTGGGTGCACCGCCGGAGAGGAGCATCGAAGCCCGGACGGACCAATGGCCGAAGTTCGGAAACGCCACAATCGCACGGCGGCCGACGCGCAGCATTTCCCTCAGCACTTTCAGAGGCCGCCGGGTTTCCTGAAGCGTCTGGCTAAGGATGATGTAGTCGAAGGCCTGATCGGGATAGTCCTCGAGCCCATCTTCAATGTCCCCCTGGTAAGCGGAGACGCCGCGGGAGATTGCGCCCCGGACCTTCGCGGCTACAATTTCAATTCCGCGCGCGTCCACATTCTTGTTCTCGGCGAGCCACTGAAGAAGTTCACCTTCCCCGCATCCCAGGTCGAGCACGCGGGTTCCGGGCTCGACGATGTCGCCGATGATGGCATAGTCGCTGCGCCCGAGGAGCTCACGCACGAAGGGACCACGGCGCGGTTCGTGGGTAGCACTCACCGGGTCTCCCTCGAGAATGTGCTGGCGAGAAACCCGCGCACAAGATCGCTCTGCTCGGCGACATCGACGAGAAAAGCGTCGTGGCCATGATTCGAAGGCAACTCGCAGTAGGCGACGTCGCAGTTCCGGCCGCGAAGGGCGCGCACGATCTCCTGAGACTGGTAGCTCGGGTAAAGCCAGTCCGAAGTGAAACTGATGACGAGAAACCGCGCGGTCACCTTTTCGAAAATGGAGGCGAGACTGAGGCTGCCGTTGCTGAGATCGAATAGGTCCATGGCCTTGGTGATGTAGAGGTACGAGTTGGCGTCGAAACGGTTTACGAACTCGCTGCCCCTGTAGCGCAGGTAGTTCTCCACCTCGAAATCGCCGGAAAAGTCGTAACCTTTTTTTTCGCGGCTGCGGAGCTTGCGCCCAAACTTCTCGCGCATGGATTCATCGCTCATGTACGTGATGTGCCCCACCATGCGAGCCACGGCTAACCCGCGCGCGGGAGGCGTGCCGCCGTAGTAGTCTCCGTTATTCCAATCCGGATCGGCGAGGACAGCTTGGCGGCCGACCTCGTTAAAGGCGATCTGCTGCGCCGTGTGACGTGCCGTGGTGGCGATAGGGATCGCGGCCGCCACACCCTGTGGGAACGAGACGGCCCATTCGAGAGCTTGCATTCCACCCATTGAGCCGCCGGCGGCCGCCAGAAGCCGCTCAATCCCGAGTGAATCGGTGACGCGCTTCTGCAGCCGGACCATGTCCCGGATGGTGATGACCGGAAAAGACATGGCGTAAGGTTTGCCTGTTGCCGGATCAGGAGACGAAGGGCCTGTGGTGCCCCGGCATCCGCCGAGGACATTCGTGCAAATTACATAATACAGATCGGTATCGAAGGCCTTACCCGGGCCAATCATGTTGTCCCACCAACCAGGCTTACCGGTTTCCTGGCTGATGCCCGCGGCGTGCGCGTCGCCGGAGAAGGCGTGAAGGATCAGGATCGCGTTCGACCGCGCACCGTTGAGCACGCCGTAGGTCTGATAGGCTACCTCAACTGGGGTTAGGGTCGCGCCGCTTTCGAGCGTAAAGGAATCGCAGCGCACGGTGCTTGGATGAATCACCATCGAATACTCTTATGATAACAAAGGGCCTGAGATAGACCGTTGGTAGACCGTTGGAGAAGATTCCTTCCGGATCAGGCAACAGAAGGTCGATATGATGATGAATCGCAGTTTCGCTGCCGTTTCCCTTTGGGCAGCTTTGGTTCCAGCGCTGTCTGGACAGGCGAGGCTGAGACCCATTCCTAAGCTCGACGAAAACATGAAGACCGGCCCGGCAACGGGCGCGAAGATCCCGGCGTTCGACCTTCCGGATCAGGACGGAAAGCGCCGGACGTTCGAAAACGTGCGAGGGCCGAAGGGTGCCATACTCCTTTTCCACAGATCCGCCGACTGGTGACCTTTCTGCAAAGGCCAACTCGTGGAGTTGGAACAAAAGAGGGCGGATTTCGAACGAAGCGGTTACGGCGTGGCGGCAATAAGCTTCGACCGCGCGCCGCTGTTGAAGAATTTCGCGGAACGCAAGGGAATCCACTATCCGCTTCTTTCTGACGCGGATTCGAAAACCATCGAGTCCTTTGGAATTCTCAATACCAACGTGCCGAAGGACCACACTACCTACGGCATTCCGTTTCCCGGCACGTTTGTGGTAGACGAAAAGGGAGTGGTGCAGGCGAAGTACTTCGAGGACGACCATGTTGATCGCTATACAGTGTCGAGCATTCTCGTGCGAACGTTGGGCCATCATGCTAGCGGGCAAAGCGAGATCGAGGCGAAGCATATCAAGCTAAGGCTCTCGTTAAGCGATGCGGTTGTGCGCGCTGGAAACCGCCTCATTCTCTCCATCGATGCTGAGCTTCCGGGCGGCATGCACGTGTACGCGCCGGGCGTGGAGGGCGGTTACATCCCAGTCGAGTGGCGGATGGATGAGACGAAGGAGTGGTTCGCACATCCGATGACCCCGCCCGGCTCGAGAAAGCTGCATCTTCCAGCGATCGGCGAAACGGTGCCCGTTTACGAGGGAAAGTTCCGGCTGATTCGAGACTTAACTATCGGTCAGCTTCGCGGTCCTGCGCGTGACCTCGACATCCTCGGCACGTTCCGGTATCAGGCCTGCGACGATAGGATTTGCTATCCGCCGGAGAACGTGCCGCTGAAGTGGACAATGCGGCTGGAGCCGCATGACAGCCAGCGAGCGCCGGTGGAACTGCAGCGGAAGTAGCTCATCGATCGTCATCATCCACGTCGAGGGAGTAGGGCGAGAACACCGCATTCCGCGCGGCCGGGTAGGGAGTGCTCCAGCCTTTGACGCTATGCCACAGGATCTTGTTTAGCGCGCCGGAAGGGGCCGCGTCTGGAACGTCCCATCGCATTTTCGCCGACGCGAGAGCGGCTTGCCTTGCAGGGCCGCGCAGCGCGGTGGCCGGCGGATTCAACTCGAACAGGTCCTGTTCAGGCGTAACGTGAGAATAGGGAGTCAGGTCGGGTGTCGCCGAAAAACTGGCGCGCATGTCGTGCGCGATCAGATCGAACAGGGACAACGTCGGCAGGCCCAGTTGAAGTTCCATTGTCTTCAACATGCTCTGATGCGAGTAGAATGTTGAATCCACGTGCCCGCGCTTGATGTAGGGGCTGACCGCGAGCGCGACGGTACGGTGCCCATCCACGTGATCGACGCCATTCTGGGCGTCATCCTCCACAATGTAGATTGCCATCTTTGGCCAGAACTTCGATTTCGTCAGCGCTTCGACCACAAGGCCGACGGCGAGGTCGTTGTCGGCGACCATCGCCTTCGCCGATGACACGCCTGGCGATGCCCCGAGAGTGTGATCGGAGGGCAACTGCAGAAGGGTCATGTTTGGCATTTTGCCCTCCGCCTCCCAGCCTCTAAGATCCTTGAGGAAGATCTGCGCGCGGACCACGTCCGGAACCGATGTCGCGTAGGCTGGGAAGTTGCGAGCCAGATGCTTGTTCATCGAGGCGATGGGCGCCGTGGTGTTGAAGACATTGGAGAAGTCCTCTCCGTCGCGCCAGCGGCGCAGAAAACCGATCCGCTGCGCACTCGGAATGGAGAGGCGGCCCGCGTACTCGCCATAGATCCGTACCGTCTTTCCGAGCTTCACCGCGGCATCCCAGATGGTCCCGCCGCGAGCGATCCCAATCGGATCGGACCCGTCGAAGGGATAGCTGCGGCCCTGATATCCAGGCCAGAGCGTGTAGGCGACTTCGTTCGCCTGGGTGACCCATTGATGTCCGTCGGCTGAGTTTCCGCCCGTCGAGTAGAAGTTGTCAAGCAGCACGAAGTCACGCGCGAGCTTGCGCTGGTTTGGCGTGACGCTTTCGCCGAAGAGGACGAAGTCCGGTTCGCCGTTTCCCTTGGCGAGGTCTCCGAAAAGCTGATCGTACGTGCGGTTTTCCTTCACGACGTACACCACGTGTTCGACCAATGAAGGGTCGCCTGCTCGAACCGGCACGGCGAGCGCCCCTGCTGCCGCCACCACCGGCTTCACCGGCGTTCCCGCAAGCGGCAAGTGGTTGTTCTCGGAAACGGCTGTCGTGTAGCTCGCAAGCTGCGATGGGCTGGGAATTTCGACCACGTTCACCGAACCCCGGTAGGCGTGCACGAAACGCTTCTTCGGCTCATCCCTCCATCCCGAACCCACGCCCAGCATGGAACCAATGGCCAACTGTTTGCCGTCGGGACTCACGGCGATCGCATTGGGATACCAGCCGGTAGGGATCAGTCCCTCCAACCTGCCGAGCGCCGGGTCCAGCACCGCGACGGCGTTGATGCCTCCGCAAGTTACGAATAGCCGCGCACCGTCCTTGGAGACTGCCACGGCCGTGGGAGCGACGCCCGTCACCTCACGCTGAAATGGTTGAATCTTGATGGCTCGGAGCGCGGTGTTCGATTGCGTGTCGATCACAGTGACCGAGTCCAGGTTGTTGTTTGCCGTATACAGCCGGCTTCGAGCTTCGTCCCACGCAAGCCCGTTCGGGTGCAGTCCGGCGGCGATAGTGTGGGTTGCGCGCAAGGCCTTCAAGTCGATGCGCGTCACCGAACCCGTGGAGGCGATCCCGCGCGCGTCCACCACTACCTGATCGGCATCTTTTCCAAGGCCCGCGGGCGCGGTCAGGTCTTTTGGCCGCGGACGCCTCCCGCCCCAGTTCGAAACATATCCAACGGTTCCGGCGGCGTTCACGGCGGCCGCAAACGGCGCGATGCCTGTCTCGACCATGCCTAACAACTTGTCCTTCTCCACGTCGATGACGGCCGCCTTGTTCTCGAATATGAGCGGCACGAGGGCAATCCCGCCGCCAGTCGCGACGCCGCCCGCATTGTTCGCTCCCAGGCCCGTAACAACCGGCTTCAGCGAACCATCTGTGAACCGGAACAGACCGGCCTTGCCCCCACGGGGAACCGTGGCCACCAGCGCCGTTTGCGCGAAGGCGATCCCGAGGAGTCCCGGCGTCCCTCCATGGGTGACGCTGTGAAGCGCCCGGTTCTCGCGCCAGTCGATGTGGTAGACATGGGTGGCTCCGAGTACCCAGAGTTCGGACGCGCTCGAACCGAACTTCACGCCGTAGACTTTACCCTGGAAGATCGCGGGCACCCCGGCGGGCGCAATGGTTTGTCGCGTAGTAACCGCGCCGGCATCTGTAACGGAGCGAACGGGGCGTTCGGATGACTGGGCGCTAAGAAGCGCGTTGGCAAGAAGTGGAAGTAGTAAACGCTGCATGGCAACGGCAGTATACCGCGCGCGGTGGTACTACGTCATGACAAGTGGGCAACCGGCGTTTAAGATCGACGCTACGCCACCGCGTCCCGAATCACTTCCCCACCCGTATCGGTCAGGCGCATATTGCGGCCGGCATGATAATGCATCAGGCGCATGTCGTTCAGACCCATCAAATGCAAGATCGTGGCATGCACGTCCCGCATCCGGAAAACTTTATCGACGGCTTTCCAGCCCAGTTCATCGGTTGCGCCGACTGTCACTCCGGGCTTCGCCCCGCCTCCGGCAAAGAACATCGTCATGGCCTTCGTATTGTGATCCCGCCCCGCTTTGTCGCGCAGGTCCGCCGGATGATCCGGCGTCCGGCCGAACTCGCCCATCCAGACGATCAGCGTCGAGTCGAGCAGATTGCGCCGCCGCAAGTCCTTGATCAAGCCTGCGATCGGCAGGTCCACCTCTTTAGCGTTCTTGGCGTGTCCCTTCAGAATGTCCGTGTGGCTGTCCCACGACTGGCTCGGCGTATACAACTGGACAAAGCGTGTACCCTTCTCCACGAGTTGCCGGGCCATAAGGCAGCGCGTTCCAAACGATCTCGTCACCTCGTCGTCGATCCCGTACATTTTGCGGGTAGTCTCATCTTCTCCCGCGACATTCAGCACGCCGGGCACCTCAGACTGCATGCGAAAGGCGAGTTCATAGGCGTCAATCCGGCCCTGTAAATCCGGATTTGTAAAGTTGCCGTCCAGATAGGCGTGGTTATACTCACGAAGCAGCGACATCTGATCTTGCATGTCTTTTCGGCTCAGTCCGCCCGAGGGGAGCAAATCGTTGATCGGATCGCCCTTCCATTGCATCATCGTTCCCTGGTAGCTGGCCGGTAGAAATCCGGCCCCCCACTGTTGTGAACCACTGAAAGGAAGCGCACGGTAATCGGGCAGTACGACAAACCCTGGCAGATTCTGATTCAGGGTGCCCAACCCATAGGTAACCCACGCTCCAACCGAAGGACGGCCCGGCAACACCAGACCGGTGTTCATTAGAAATGTCGCCGCCGGGTGGTTCCCATTCTCGCCTGTGATCGTCTTTACGAATGTCATTTCGTCGACGCACGTAGCCAGGTTCGGAAAGAGTTCCGAGACGTCCATGCCGCACTTGCCGTACCTGCTGAACTTCCAGGGGCTCCTGAATATCAACCGCGGTTTGGCGTAGAGATCCGGCTGATCAGTACGTTTCTCGTTGCTCCAGTCGAGGACGGTGTTGTCGAATTTTTCCAGTGCCGGCTTCGGATCGAACGTGTCCATTTGCGCCACGCCGCCAAGCATTGTCAGAAAAATACAGGACTTGGCCTTGGCCGCATGATGCGGCGCTTTGCGCGCGAGCGGGTTGGTTGAGGCCGCCGCCCGCAAATCCGAATTCAGTAAGTCCATTAGCGCCAGGCCCCCCGCGCCCACAAGGCTGCGATAAAGGAAGTGCCGGCGATTCCATTCAGGGTTCATGAGGCTACTCCAGGTAGAGAAACTCGTTCAGGTTGAAGAGTACGGTCGAGAGCCGTGTGAGCGCCCCCTCGGGACTGCGGCCTTCGTAGAGTGCGCGTGCGGCCTGTAGTTCTCCGCTCGAGGGTTCCCGCAACAGCGCCAGCGAAAAGGCCTTGACGATCTGCCGCCCCGGGTCGGCGCCGGCCAACTCCACCACTCGCGCGGCGAATCGCTTGGATTCCAGGGCTGTCAATTCTCCGTTGAGCAAAGTGAGCGCCTGCGGCGCCACCGTGGTCACGCTCCGGCGGGAACAACTCTCGCTCATGTTCGCCGCATCGAATACTTCCATTAGGGGCATTGATAGCGAACGCCGTTGAAAGGCATAAATCGAGCGCCGGAGTTGCGCCTTTTCATCCGACGGATACCACTTGAACATCTGGAAACCCTGAGCCACCTCGTCCTTCACGCGGAAGAACATGCCCGGCCCGCCGGCCTCGTGATTGAGCCCTCCACTCAGCGCAAGGATGGAGTCCCGGAGCACTTCCGATTCGATGCGCAGCCAGTTCATCCGCGAGAGAAGGCGGTTATCCGGATCGCTCTCGCCAATCGTTTTCGCATCCGGGTGCCTGGTCGACTGGCGATAGGTGTTCGACGTAAGCATCAGCCGGTGCATGGCCTTGACGCTCCACTTCTTCTCGACGAACTGCGTGGCGAGCCAATCGAGCAGTTCCGGGTGGGACGGACGCTCGCCGTTCATGCCGAAGTCGGAAGGCGTTCTCACCAGGCCTTCACCAAAGTGGTGCTGCCAGATCCGATTGACCATCACGCGCGCCGTCAGCGGATTCGCCGGACTCACGAGCCACTCCGCGAGCGCCTGCCGGCGTCCGGAGCGGTAGCGTCCCGCGAAAGGGATCTTCGCGGCTTCACTGTTGCCGGTAATGCGTTGCGGGAAACCCGGCTCCACCGCCGCCATTTTCGCCGAGCGTTCGCCGCCCGCAAGCACGTGCGTCGGTTCGATTTCCAACACTGCGGGCGGCGCCACTTCGTTCACGCTGTAAGCAATCGGCTGGAAGCGGGCCATTTCAAGAGTGATCTTTTGCACGCGTTCCGCCGCGCCCTGATGCAGCGTCCGTTCTTCAGCCGTCAAGGTCCGGTTATCTTTGTCGGCGAGGACGCGTTGCAGATTGTTGGCTTCGGCCTTCTTGTCATCGGTTTGCTTCGACGCTGCCAGTTTCGCGCGCAAGTCCTTTTCGATCCCTTTCAACCGCTCGCCGGCCGTTTCCAGTTCGTCCTCCAATCTGCGTAGTGTCTGCCGCATCGCGAGGCGTCCTTCGGCCTCCAGGAACGGCATGGGACGCTCATCGATCCGAGTCGCGGCGAAGAACGCCTGCATCCGGTAGAAGTCCTTTTGCGGAATAGGATCGTATTTGTGATCGTGACACCGGGCGCAACCCACCGTGAGCCCCAGAAAGACCTGTGTTGTCGTGCCGGTCATCTCATTCAGCCAGTCGAGCCGGAGTTGCGCATCGAAATTGGCATCGCGCTCAAAAGGACCCATGCGCAGGAAACCCAGGGCCAGGAGCCCCTCGTTCTCGATCTGGCCGCCGCGCACCGCCGGACGGCGCTGCATCTCGTCTCCCGCCAGTTGTTCCTGGACGAATATGTCATAGGACTTGTCGTCATTAAAAGCACGGATCACGTAGTCCCGATATCGCCATGCCGTCGGACGTTCGCCGTCGATGGCGAAGCCGTCGCTTTCGGCGAACCGGACCAGGTCGAGCCAGTGACGTGCCCAGCGCTCGCCGTAGTGCCGGTCCGCGAGCAGCTTGTCCACAAGCTTCTCGTAAGCATCGGGCGTCTCATCGTCTAAAAAGGAGCGCGACTCTTCTTCTGTCGGCGGGAGCCCAATCAGATCGAAGTAGATGCGGCGAAGAAGAGCGCGCTTGCTCGCGAACGGGGCCGGAGTGAACCCCTTCGCTTCGAGCTTGGTCAACACAAACGCGTCGATCGGGTTTCGGACCCACGCCGCCTGGTTTGGATCCGGAACCTTGGGTGCCACGGGCGCGGAGAAGACCCAATTGGCGTGGTCATTGGCCGCCACCGCCTGCTTGATCGGCTTCATCGAATCGATGGCAGATGCCAGTGCGGCCACCAAGCCATCCTGCAGCGGCTTGCCGCCGACCGGCATGCGCGGGTTCTTTTCCCCTTTCACAAACTGCACGAGAAGGCTCTGGCTTGATCGGCCGGGGCTAATCGCGGGACCCCGCTTGCCCCCCTTCAACAGATCGGCGAGGTTCGCGACCGACAAGCCGGCCTGGGCCTGCGGTCCGGAATGACACGCGGTGCAGTTCGCCTTCAGAATCGGCTCGATCCTGTCGCGGAAGACGGTGTCCTCCGGTGCCGCCCACACCGGCGTCACCGCAAGTATTGCGCCCAGTATTCCGGTTCGAATCATTCGCCCGCCGCCGATTTCTTAAGAATAAGCTTCCACCCAATTGTACATTCCGTTCGGCGTTCCGCGCTGTGCCGAAACGAAAACTTCCGGTCCGCGGACTGCGGGTACGCCGGTCTGTCCGGCAGTCACGCGACCGTCCAGTTTGAGCGTTATCGCCCCACGGTTTGAAGGTCGACCGTCCTCGGTCCGCTGCCGTTCACGGCTATTGGCAGGCGGCGCGCATCGCAGCCTGCCGCTCGCATCCGCCACCGTTTCTTAGAGCAGCCGCCGATGCCCACCGGACCTGCGCAATCACATGATTCAGGCTCATTCGCCGCTTTCGAGAGGCGGTCTGAAACTTTGCCAACTATCATCTTTGTTTGACACGCTGCCGGATCGGAGCGTTCCTGACGGTTCTCTTCTGCAATATCAAAATCACCCATTGACGCTCCAACCGGGCTCTCCCGCATAGGTTCCGTTCGGCTTTCGATTCCGCGAGCGGATGCGCGACTGCTTCGCGTTTAGCGCTGCCGCTATGTCCCGTCGCCCGTGCCGACTCTTAACACCGCCAGGAAAGCTTCCTGTGGAATATCCACGCGGCCGACGCGCTTCATGCGCGTCTTTCCTTCCTTCTGATTCTCAAGCAGTTTTCGCTTTCGCGAGATGTCGCCACCGTAGCACTTCGCGATCACGTTCTTGCGGATCGCCGAGATGGTCTCGCGCGATATGACTTTGTTTCCAATCGCCGCCTGGAGTGGCACTTCGAACATTTGCCGTGGAATCAGCTTTCGCAGCCGCTCAACCAGCATCTTTCCACGCTCGTAGGCCACATCCTTGTGCACGATCAGCGTCAGCGCGTCCACTGGTTCACCCGCCACGAGTACGTCCAGCTTGACCATTGGCGAATCGCGAAAACCCGAAAGATGATAGTCGAGCGAGGCATAACCGCGCGACGCCGATTTGAGCCGGTCGTAGAAATCGAGCACGATCTCGTTTAACGGCATCTCGTAAAGCAGCATCACGCGCCCGCCGCCGATGTGTTCGAACTTCTTCTGCACGCCGCGTTTCTCTTCGAGCAGCGCCAGGATTCCACCCAGGTACTCCTCCCGCGTGATGACTGTTGCATCAATGATGGGCTCGTCAATCTGTTCGATCAGACTCGGGTTCGGGAACTTCGTCGGGTTGTCGATCTCGAGTACCTCGCCGCCCGTGGTCTTGACGCGGTAGCGGACGCTTGGCGCGGTCGTGATCAGGTCGATATCGAACTCCC
>SXGT01333770.1_pt1 | contig 21601 bp, 22 predicted proteins | sample 3176221 | NCBI WGS metagenome assembly SXGT01 (sample SAMN11356862, study PRJNA531348) | freshwater metagenome | isolation source: freshwater sample F1-120 | place: China: Fuxian Lake, Yuxi | collected 2017-12-25
GGACTGAAAGGGACCGAACTGGCTGAAGCGCAGGTTTCCACCATCCGTACCAAGCTGCTGAAAATCGGCGCGCAGATCCGGGTGACCGTTCGCAAGGTCTGGGTTTCGATGGCGTCCAGTTATCCGTGGCAGGAACTCTACAGGCAGGTCTGGGCGAACCTGCGCTGCTAAAACCGACCTTCTCAATCTCAAGAAACACTTGAAGTCCAAGTCCACACCAGAGGCTCTGCGGAGCCGTGCTTAAAATCGGCCTTGAGATGAATGGAAAATTCATTCCCGCCGTTTTATGCGCCCTCCAAGGCCAATTTGGCGCGATAATCCCAATGCAGAAACGAAAGCAGGGGAAGGCCTGGTGGAAAATTGACTCCCGATCGGCGTTTGGACTCACCAGTCAGGTCTGTGAGACATGCGGGTTAGTGTGCTTTTGGGCAGGCTTCAACTTTCGGCGTCTGGGTCTGCTTGGTTCCGGCTGCGCCGGGTTAGGTTGGAAGTGCGGGCTGCGACCGTCCGCGTTTCGGTCCCGGCGGTTAGACTGCGTGGAGACATTTTCTCCCACCCTGGCGTGTAAGGTAAGGTCTTGACGCGGCCGGTCCCGGAAGCTGTCCGCCGTTGCATGCACCTGAGAATGTCGATGGCGATCTGTCGGGGTGTAGCGCGGATGTCAGCCTTCGACTACTCAAGAATTCCGATGGGATTCAAGAAGCAGGGTCCTTATTTTTTCCCGGCGGTGATTGCGAATCTGCGGTCATGGCGAACCCGCGGTCAGCTACAACATGCGCGGTGGGGATCCCTTCGTTTGACCTGGGCCACTTCATGGAACGGGAAACTGCATCTCTTTCTTTGCTGATTTCCGCTTTGCTGATTTCCGCATCTTCCAAAGACTCGGAAACTGGAGCTCGATCCGAATGATCGAGCGTCGGCAACTCCCGCAGGCGGACAGAGGCGGGTATTTGAATTGGCGTGAAGCCGGTCACGAGTAAGGGCGCGCCGCTCGCCGGCGGTCATCGCATGGCCTTCTGGCGCTCGAGTGTCATGAGAATGTGATGCCTGCCGCGCACGGGGCATGGGCGTTTAAAGCCTAACGGATAGACGAGACTATCCATTTGGATAGTAATATTGCCTGGAAACGATCATTCTAAAGCACTTAAATCTTGGATAGGCGCGTGCAACTCAAAGCCTGCCATGACCGACTACCCATCCTACCCCTATTCGTTCAACAGCGACTACATCGGGAAGCTCGCGGCCGGCGACCGCGAAGTTGAGGAGCATTTCTCTCAGTACTTCGGCAGCCTTATCGATCTGCGGCTGAGAGCGAATCCACTCATCGGCGTCGCAGCCCAGGACATCCGCCAGGAAACGCTCCTGCGGGTATTGCGCGCCATTCGAAAGGGCGATCTGCGGAAAGCGGAAAGCCTGGGAGCCTACGTCGTAGCGGTCTGCCGATTTACGCTTTGGGAGCACAGCCGGGCGAACCGGCGATACCAGGCTGAAGAAGAAACCTTCGAGCGTGCCGACCCATCTTCCGGCCCCCACGAAAGAACTGTCGCGAAGGAAAGAGCTTCGCTCATCGCACGGGTTTTGCAACGGCTTGCTCCCAGGGATCGCGAACTGCTCCAGATGTGCTTCTACGAAGACGCCGACTCCAGCCAGATGTGCGCGAGGATGCGGGTGACGCCAGGATGCCTGGGCGTACTGCTGTTTCGAGCACGAAAGCGATTCCGCATGCACGCGGCGAAGAGTTGCCCGGAGCTGGCAACGGCGTAGCCTTTACCGCACGAATTCGAGTTGCACGCGGTGTGGAATGATTCCCGCCTCGTACCCCATGTCGAGGAGGTTCTGAGCGGCGGCGGGAACGGCATCGCCGCAATCCACAGTGTAGTGGTTGACGTACATGCCGACGAACTTGTCCGCAAGGCGTTGTTCCATGTCGCGTGCGAACTGCATGGCGTAGGTCAGGGCCTCGTCGTGATTATCGAGCGCATATTGAATGCTCTCGCGCATCATCCGGCAAGCTTCCGACTGCAGTTCTTTCGGCAGGTGGCGGGCCAGAGCATTACCGCCAAGCGGAAGCGGTAAGTCGTATTTCGTCTTCCACCAGCGGCCAAGGTCGAGGATCTTGTGAAATCCCTCCCGATCGTACGTCAACTGGCCCTCGTGAATGATCAGGCCCGCTTCCACGGATTTCTCTTTCACCGCGTCCAGGATCTTGTCGAACGGAAGCACAACGGCTTCGAAATCCGGTTGACAGAGCTTCAAGGCCAGATAGGCGCTTGTCATCAGACCGGGGACCGCGATCTTCTTTCCCTTCAATTCTTCGAGCTCCGCAGGGCGGAGCGCCACCAGCAGAGGTCCGTACCCGTCGCCGATGCTGGACCCGCTGGCCATCAGGACGTACTTGCCGGCCACATAGGGGTACGCATGATAGGAGATCGCCGTGAGATCGTAGGTGCCCTGAAGTGCCTTACGGTTGAGCGATTCAATATCCTCAAGCACGTGGCGGAAGACGATCTTGTTAGACCGGACCCGCCGGGTGGCTAGGCCGTAAAACATATATGCGTCGTCGGAATCCGGACTGTGGGCGCTGACGAGTTCCTTGGGATCGGTCGATTTCATAGGACGAAGGTGAAGCTAACTCAAGTATTGCACGGGCGAGAGTCTGAAGGGGACGCTATGTCGACGGCGCGTGAGCTGCGAGCGGCCAACTGAAAAAAGGGCGGCGATTCCCGGCGCTGATGCTCGAAAGACAGGTTGACGGCTATCACGGTGCGCATCAAGCGCAATCGCAGGCTAAGAAGCAGCCATGCATTCGTTCCGGCCGTTCACTTCCTTCGGACTGCCCTGCTTCAGCGTCGAGGGATCGCCGCCCCGTTCGTTATCCGGTTCTACGAGGCACCTCCCGCCAGCAACTTCCTGGCTCACCTGAACCGCTCTCGAAGCCTCAACTTCCGGCTCCAATATGATTGTGCTCCTGTCTTCGCTCCGCGGCAATAGTATTTTCGTAATAGGGGTTCATTTTCAGACCTGCGCAACCACTTTCAGCAGCGCGGTGAGCGAGGTCCGGCTCGCGTGGGCCTTGCCCTGGGGACTCTTGTAGTGGGTCTCAAGGGTGAAGGTCTCCTTGTAACCGGTCTTCAACAAGGCTCTAATCTGGCCCAGGTTATCGAACTCGCCGTCTCCGACCGCGCACCACTCTCCCTTGCCGTCCTGGTCGCGACGGTAGTCGCGCAGATGGACGTGGATGATTCGCGCCGGATCAAGCTTGCTGTATCCGTGGGGAAAGGAATGTTCGCCGGACAGTCCTGCATTGTTCGGATCCCAGGTCAGGCCGAGCGAACTCTCCTCAACGGCCTTGAGCAGCACGGCCGCTTCTTCACCCGTCGAAACGTAACTGCCACCTACATTTTCGAGGGCGAGCCTGAAGCTACGCTCCTTGGCTCTTCGCGCCGCTTCCCTCACCAGTTCAAAAATCCGCGGAAAATCCTTGGTGTCGCCTTTCGCTCCGTTCTTTGTGGTGAACGCAAAGACTCGGATCTTATCGGTGCCCAGGATTTTCGCACGCTCCATGGCGCCATTGAGCAGGGCCCACTGATTGTCAAGAACGCCCCGCCCTTCCGGCGTGTCGGGCGGAAGAGGAATCTTAAAAAACGCAGTGCCCAGAACGGACGTCCTGATCTGGTGTTGATCGAAAATGGCGCGAGCCTCCCGGACCTTGTCGAGCGGTTGCGCTGTGTTGTACTTGCCCCAGATGTTACGGACTTCGGCGTAGTTCAGGCCGAACTCGCGTAGAAATTTGCTGGCTACGGTGATGTCGTCGTCGATCTCGTCGGTTGTGACACCCAGACGCACCTGGGATAGCGTAGCGGCGGGCAGCGCGCGCAGAAACGCGGCGAAAGCCGGCGAGGCAAGGACTTGGCGGCGGGTGAAAGAGTACATGCGTCGATTCTATCGCGAAACGGCGGGTTTCAGAACCGCCAATGAATAGAGGACAAACGATATAAGGAAACCGGGTCGATCCCCACGATGGATCTTCCGATTTTCGGCGGCCCTTGCTGCCGCGACTGTAAGGGTGGCCCCAGTACCGGCTGCAATGACCCAGCCGGCTGTCAAACCTGAACCCTTGCGGCTCCCACTGAGCGCCGCCGCTCGTACGGTCGCGCGTAACGCGCGCGGAAAAGTAGAACTCAAGCTCGTTAGTCCTTATCGAGTTCGATCAGAACGTGTTGGTTTATCGCGCCGCCCGGCTGCTGACTTCACGTGATTGTGCCGACGGCTACCGGCTGGCGACGGCTTCCGAACCACAATTCAAGACTTTCGTCGAGTCAACGCCTACGCCGTGGATCCCTTCGAGTTCGATCCGGTCCCACCGGTCTTGCCTGCCGGTCACACAAACATTGCATCGAACCGCCGCTGCATTTCTTCCGGCGAAACCTTCTCGATCTCCTGCCCGAGCATCCACTCATGACCAAACGGGTCGCGCAGGGTCCCGGAACGCTCGCCGTAGAACTGGTCCTCCACTTCGCGGAGGACGGTCGCGCCGGCCTCAACTGCAAGCGCTACGAGCGCATCCACGTTGTCCACCCGCAAATGAAGGGCGATGCTTGTCCCGCCCAGCGTTTCCGGGCCCTTGACTCCGTACTCAGGGTACTCGTCGGCAATCATCAAGACTTTACCGCCGATTCTGATTTCGGCGTGTCCAATCCGGCCGGCCGGGTCGGTAAGCCGGAACAACTCCTCGGCCTCGAACACACGCTTATAGAAATCGATCGCCTGCGCCGCCCCGCGTACATGCAGGTACGGATCCACGTCAGTGATGCCGCTCATGTCCAGATCCTCTCCAACAGAGTATATAGGAGCGCTCCCCGTCCGGTCTTCCATGTTTTTTGGGAGGTGATCGGTGGGATTGCCTCGCTGGCGTTCCGCCGCGAGCGAAGTCATACGGAGGAGGGGCACAATGGATAGAGGGAATTTCATGACAGACCTGCCTTCCTATTTCTCTAGCCAACAAAAAACGCTGTAGAATGAAAACCCAATGAATCGAAGGAAATTCCTGCAATCCGCGCTGGCCGCGGCCGCGGTTCCGCCCGGACCTACGCTCAATGTCGTGCTGATCTATGCCGACGACCTGGGATTCGGCGATCTTGGCTGCTACGGCGGTAAGATCCACACGCCAAATCTCGACGGACTCGCGCGTGAGGGCGCGCGCTTCACACACTTCTACTCGGCGAATCCGGTATGTTCTCCGTCGCGCGCTGCGCTGCTCACCGGACGCTATCCCACGCGAGTGAACGTGCCGCGCGTGTTCTTCCCCGCCGACAAGGAAGGTCTGCCGGATTCGGAGACCACGCTCGCCCAGGTTCTGAAGCGCAAGGGCTATAAGACGATGTGTGTTGGCAAGTGGCACCTGGGGCATCTGCCGCAATACCTTCCCACAAACCGGGGGTTCGACGAGTACTTCGGCATTCCCTACAGCAACGACATGAACCCGCGTTGGCTCATGCACAATACGAACGTCGTCGAGGAGCAGGCCACTCTGGAAACGCTGACGCCGCGATACACGGAGCAGGCCGTCAAGTTCATCGAGCGATCGAAGGGCGGCCCTTTCTTTCTCTACATGCCGCACACGTACCCGCATATTCCGCTGGCTGCATCGCCCCGGTTCAAAGGCAAGTCACCACACGGACTCTACGGAGATGTGATCGAGGAACTTGATTGGAGCGTGGGCGAGATTTTGACGGCGCTTAAGAAGAACGGCCTGGAACGCGACACGCTGGTCCTGTTTTCGAGTGACAACGGGCCCTGGTTCCAGGGGAGCCCGGGACGGTTGCGCGGACGCAAGGGATCAACCTATGAGGGCGGCGTGCGCGAGCCGTTTCTCGCCCGCCTGCCCGGCCGAATTCCGAAAGGCCGCGTCTGTTCCGGCATCGCTTCCACGATGGATCTGGTCCCGACAGTGGCGCGGTTGTGCGGGGCCGAGCTTCCGGCGAAACCTGTGGACGGCATCGACATCTGGCCGATGCTCTCCGGTCAGCGTAATGAAATCGAGCGCGAGGCGTTGTTGTATTTCGACAACGTTCATCTGCAATGCGCACGCCTCGGAAAGTGGAAGCTGCACGTTTCACGATACAACGTGATGGTTTACAACCCTGCGCCGGCAGCGGGCCGCGTAAACCTGCCTCTTACGCCCGAGCTTTACAATCTGATTGACGACCCTGACGAAAGTTACGACGTGGCCAAGGAAAACCCGAAGGTGGTAGAGGAGATACTGGAGCGCGTCGAACGACTGATGGTGGGTTTCCCAGAGCCGATTCGCACGGCGTATGCTGACACGAAGGCAAGGAAGCGGGGTGTTTCGGCGACGGGAGCGCTGCCGCGTCCGGAGTGAATTTCCGCCGGATCTGCTATGGTGACTCCAATGAACAGACGGCAACTTTTCGAGACGGCTCTTGCCGTAGGGCTGCCCGGGGCCTTGAATCGCGCGGCCGCGCAGGCGCCTCCCGATTGGGGTGGCCCCGTTTTGGATATCCACCTGCACCCGCACAAGGAGCCGGAATCGACCTTCGCTCATATTGAAGGCTCGGGGGTCGCGAAGGCGGTTCTGCTTACGAACATTTCAGCCGAAGCATCGGCGAAAGCAGCGGTGGAGAAATACCCGGGGCGCTTCGTTCGATTCACCGCCGTTGACGCGGCGAAACCCGATGCAGCGGACATTCTGCGGAAGTCGCTAAACGGTGGGGCAATCGGCATGGGAGAACTGAAATCGCACGTCCGTATCGACGGCCCTGAAATGCGGCGCATTTTCGATCTGGCGGCCGAACTGCAGGTTCCGGTGCTGTTCCATATTTCCGAGGTTCCGCAATTTCCGGGCGAGGGCGTCTACAATACACCGATTCAAGGTCTGCCGGCGGTCCTCAAGGCTCATCCGAAAACGACTTTCATCGGCCACGCCGACGCGTTTTGGGCTAACGTGAGCGCGGAGGTGCCTGGCGATGTCCCCTATCCATCGGGCCGCATCAAGCCCGGCGGACTGACGGACCGGATGCTCGCCGATCACCCTAATCTCCATGGAGACCTGTCGGCCAACTCGGGGCGGAACGCGCTCGGGCGGGACACCGATTTCATGGCCGGGTTTCTGGCGAGACACCAGAGCAAACTGATGTTCGGCTGCGACTGCAGTTGCCGCGATGGCCGCGGCACGGGTCAGTCAAGTCAGCAGCCTCTGATCAAGGGTAAGTGCGTCGCCAGAGAGACTTTGACGGCGCTAAAGCAACTGACGCCGCCCGAAATCTTCCGCAAGATCACGTGGGAGAATGGTGCGAGACTCTTGAAAATCAAAGCATGAAGCGCAGGATCACGCTGCTCCACGCGTCGCCGGCCGCGGTCGCTCCGCTGATGAACTACTACTCAGCCGCCGCGCCCGAACTGGAGATCACAAACATCCTCGAGGACGGAATTCTGCGCCTGCTGGCGGCCGGCAATCTTTCCGCGGTCGAGCGCCGGCTGCACAACATGATCGCGGCCGCGGTCGAAGATTACGACGCCGAACTCGTGTTGATGACTTGCTCGGCTGTTCCAAAGGGCATGCTAAAGGCTCTCCGCGACGAGGCAGAGGTTCCGCTTCTCAAGATCGACGAACCGATGGCGCGCTGCGCCGTGTCCGCGGGTGCCCACATCGGTGTGGCGGTCACCTTTCCGCCCACGCGGGAAACCACGCACCGCCTGCTTCAGGACGCGGCGGAGGAAGCCGGAGTGCAGGTGGAGATTTCGGACGAAGTGCTGCCTCTCGCCTATCGCGCGCTTCTTGCCGGGGATCTTGAGACTCACGATGCGCTGCTGTTGGCCGGTATCGATCGACTCGCTGAATCGGGGGTCGAGGCCATCGTGCTCGCGCAGGTTTCCATGGCGCGCGTGCTGCTCAAGGCCCGCGAGCGGGTGTCCGTGCCTGTGCTCACTTCGCTCGATTCGAGCCTCGATGCGATCCGTGAAATCCTTTCTCTCGAGGCGCTCGAGGTTCAGTAGTGCCCGAAACGTTACGGTGTGGGATCGTCGGCTGCGGGTTCTTTGCCCAGAACCATATTGAAGCGTGGCGCCGCATGGCTGGAGTTGAACTTGCGGCTGCGGCCGATCCCGATCTGGAACGGGCACGGCAGGCCGCGCCACGAGCATACGCGTCGGCTGAAGAAATGCTCAGGGCGGAACGACTCGATTTCGTCGATCTTGCCACCCGCCCGGAGACGCATCTGGAGCTTGTCCGGTTGGCCGCGGCGCACGGTCTACCCGCAATTTGCCAGAAGCCGATGGCGCCATCCTGGATGGAAGCGGTCGCGATGGTCGAAACCGCCGAGTCCGCCGGAATCCGCCTTATGATTCATGAGAACTGGCGCTGGCAGGCTTGGTATCGCGAAATCATGAGGCGCCTCGATGCCGGGGATATCGGTGTGCCGGTCAGCTATTCATTCCGCACGCGGCGCCGGGACGGATTCGGCGGCGAACCATACGCGAGCCAGCCCTACTTTCGGCACATGCCGCGGCTCCTGATTTATGAGACGCTCGTGCACCATATCGACACGGCGCGCTTCCTGTTCGGCGGTTTGACGAAGATTTACGGGCAAGCGCGCCGCGTCAACTCCGTGATCGCGGGCGAAGATTGCGTGTTGCTGGCGCTGACGCATGAGAGCGGACTCGCCGGAGTCATCGACGGGCACCGCTTTACCGAACTCGAGCCTGACGGCCCCGCCATGGAAGAGTTCGTGGTCGAAGGCGAACGTGGCACGCTCACGCTGCTGACAGATGGAAACCTCTATGCGGGTAGCGGCACGGGCAGGCGCAGAGTGTGGACGAACGAGGCGGTCGAAGGCTATCGAGGGGACAGCGTGTTCGGCACCCAGCGCCACTTCATCGACTGCCTGAACACCGGCGCGCCTTTTGAAAGCGGAGGGCGCGAATACCTTCAAACGACGTTCGCCGCCGTGGAAGCCGCATACGAGAGCGTGGCTCAGGGCCGCGCGGTGGATTTGCGGCGGCGATAGCAACTGCTCGCCAGGAACTCGGAAAGTTTTGGCGGCGAGACCGCACCCTTCTCGATCGCACGGACTGCCATCTTCTGGTAGCGTTTCAAGGTCCCGGACTTCGATCGGTCGCGCATCTGGCAACTCTGCATGTCCACCATGAGCTCAACCTCCCATGGGGAGAACTCGGTCCGCTTCATGCTGTCGCGGGTAATGTCTTGCATCAGCCGGTTGAACCGGCCGGCCAGTACTTCGCTCTGGATCAAGGGGCTTTCCATAAGCCGCTTATCGGCAAATGAGTGCCCGGCTTTACCTCAGGCTTGGTCAGAATCTGAGCCGCGGCATCCACTGAATCTGCCTCGGACCGCCTGATCCTGCCCGCGTCGCATCTACCTCCGAATTGAAAGCCCGATTTGCGAAAGGTAAGCCTGTAGGACCTGACTGGAGGCGACGCCGACGGCCACCGTGCAACTCGTGCCGGTGGCGGTTCCCCCAATTTGAGAGGCGAGCCGCGAGTGCTCACCAGCGGGGCGCCCGCTAAAGCAAATGCCCCTCCCGGATCTTTTTCGACTTAACACGCAAGCTCCTGGCTCCGCGAGCGCCCGTCCCCAAACTCTCTCCACCCTATGCCTGATCCAAGGATCAGCGACGCCGATATCTACCGGCAGTTCAACGCCCCCGCTTTTGCGGGATCCTCGGCCGGCACCGTCGGGCTGGTGCCGGGTGCCGGCTATCTGCGCGGATTGTACTTCCAGCCTCTCGATTTCGCCATCGCGCGCGAAGTGACATCAGGCGAGTCGTGCGCGCGGCGGTTCCGGCGCGATATCTGCAACTCTCCCTCGGCGTGGCGGACATTTACAAGGGTGCGGCGTGCTCTCCAAGCGCAGATCCGGTCCGTTTTCTGAGTTCGAACGCCGCTTGGCGTGGACTCTGCCACCTCTTGCAACCAGTTCGACCCCGAGGGAGGCCGAGACCATTCGAAAACGGGCGCAGTTAACCATTCCCTGCCGCCTGGAAACCAGTAACCTTAACCCACGCAAGAACCCGTCCATACACATGCGGCGTGCGACCGGCCTCCGGTTGGTTGTGGCCGCGTCCCGCTCAAGGCAGGAATCCGTCGTCCTCTAAGAAAGTGCGCTGCTACTGGCGGGCGGGATCTTTCTTGAGGCGGTTCACAATCAGCGTCGCAACTTTATCCATCTGTTTTGGAGAATTGTCGCGCGGACTCGCAAATGTAGACCACAGGACGCGCCGGGATCCTACCTCCACCAGGAATACCGTTCCCTTACCACCGCCGAAAGTGGAAACACGCGCGGGCATAGCTCCTTCCACTTTTGTTTCCTCGCCCTTGGTGTCGGCAGCGCTCGCCTCATCTGTCTTCTTGGCGTCCGCTTTCTTCGCCTCTTTCTTTGGCGGCGGCGGCGTCATCAGGTCAGTCAACCTTTGCTCAAAGCTCTCGCCAAGCTTATCAGTGAACACCGCGTTTGCCATTTTCGCGTCCGTAACTACCTGGAAGCCATCGGAGCCCGTCAGCCGGTTTGCAAGGAACTGATCGAGGCCATTCGACATCGGCATGATGTACACTGACTTCATCCCGTCCGCGGGTGCGGCCGTAACGCACGCCATAGCGATCATTAGACCAAACCATATATTGCACGGAGCCAGTTTCATTTCTCGATCATACCAGCATGTATAAAGGACAGAAGATCACCGTCATCATCCCTTGCCTGAACGAAGAGCAGGGAATCGAGCGCGTCCTGCGGAACATGCCGGATTTCGTGGACGAAAGAATCGTGGTCGACAATAATTCCACGGATCGCACGAGCGACGTCGCCGCGAGCCTCGGTGCGACCGTCATTCGCGAGGAGAAGCGCGGGTACGGCAGCAGTTATAAGCGCGGATTCGCACATGCCTCTGGCGACATCATCGTGACGCTCGACGGCGATCACAGCTATCCCGTCGACGCCATCTCGTATCTCCTCGAGGCCTTCCTCCACCTTGAGGTCGATTTTCTGAATGCATCGCGCTTCCCGGTGCGAAACCGCAACGCCATGACTTTCAAGCATAAGTTCGGGAATCTCGTGCTCTCTCTTGCGATGTCCGTGCTCTACTTCCGCTGGGTCCGGGATTCGCAGTCGGGAATGTGGGTCTTCCGCCGCTCCATCCTCAAAGACATGCGCCTCGTCTCCGACGGAATGGCGCTGTCGGAGGAAATCAAGATAGAAGCGCTCAAGAATCCCCGCGTGCGGTTCGGCGAGATCTCCATCCAGTATTCTTCGCGGCTTGGCGAGATCAAGCTGAGCCCCTGGAAAGACGGGATCAAGAACCTGCTGTTCCTTGTGAAGAAAAGGTTCTCGTGATGCGCGTTACGGCGATCGTGCCGGTTTGGAATCGCGTCGAACTGCTCGAAAAGCTCCTGCTGAAATTGCGTGCGCAGAGCCGGCCCCCTGAAGAAGTCCTGGTCGTTGACAACGGATCGATCGACGGATCCGCCGGGGCCGCCGAGCGCCTCGGCGCGCGCGTCATACGCATGGGCCGCAACGCCGGTTTCGCGCCGGCTATAAACCAAGGCATTCGCGAGGCCCGCACCGAAGCCGTGGCCGTGATCAACAACGACGTCGAGCCATCCCCGGACTGGCTTGGCCGCCTCGTCGAAGCGCTTGAAGATCCAAACGCGTGGTTTGCCTGCGGAAAGCTGCTTGACGCTCGAGACCGCCGCCGCATCGATGGAACTTACGATCTCTATTGCCGCGGCGGCGCTGCATGGCGCGCCGGGCACGGCCGTCCCGATGGCCCCGCTTTTGACTCGCCACGCCCCGCTGCCATGGCATCATTCACGGCATCGCTCTTTCGCGCCGAGTTGTTTCGCCGGATAGGTCCTCTTGACGAAGGCTTCATTTCTTACCTCGAAGATGTCGATTTCGGGCTTCGCTGCGCTCAGGGCGGCTGCGCGGGTGTGTATGTACCGCGCGCCGTGGCGTGGCATGTGGGAAGCGCGACACTCGGACGGTGGAACAGGGAGGTCGTCCGCGCCCTCGCCCGCAACCAGATTGTGCTGATCGCGAAACACTATCCTCCACCTCTCGCAAGGCGGCTGGCTTGGCCGATTCTTGTGGCGCAGGCGTTGTGGGGTCTGGTCGCAGTTCGGCATGGAAGCGGAATCGCATGGCTGCGCGGAGTCCTCGAGGGTCTGCGGAGGATGAAACGCATTCGCCGCGCGCAACCTGACAATGCGGCGGCCTTTTCCCGGATTTTGATCCAGGGTGAAGCTGAAATTCTCCGCATCCAGCGTGAAACCGGTTTCGATCGGTACTGGCGGCTGTATTTTTTCCTAACCGGGGGCGCGTCCGATTGACACAGGCAACCGGTATCGGCATCGTCGTCATTACCTACAATTCCGCCGGGGACCTGGGCCGCTGCCTGGATGCCGCCGTCGCTACCGGCGCCGAAATCGTCGTCGTGGATAACGCCTCCACTGACGCCACTCGCGAGGTCGCCGCGCGCTATCCGGTGCTGCTGATTTCAAACCAAAGTAACCTCGGATTCGCGGCGGCCGCGAACCAGGGATTTCGTGCAATCGACTGTGAATACGTGCTTTTGCTGAATCCCGACGCGATCCTCCAGACCTCAATTGAACCCTTGCGAAGCCTTTGCGGACAAGTGAACGCAGCCGCGGCTGCGGGCAGGTTGACCGGGGAAGATGGCGTAGCGCAAACCGGTTTTTCCATTCGCCGCTTGCCCACTCCGGCCGCGTTAGCCTTCGAAGCGCTTCTCCTGAATCGCCTTTGGCCGGGGAACCCCGTGAATTGGCGCTACAGATGCATGGACTTTGACTACGGGCGGCTCGCACGTGTCGAGCAACCGGCGGGTGCCCTGCTTATGATCCGAAAGAGCGTCTGGGAACGGTTGGGCGGTTTTGATGAAATTTTTTGTCCGGTTTGGTTTGAAGACGTGGATTTCTGCCGGCGCCTCAAGGACTCGGGCGCGGATGTGTGGTATTCTCCCGACGTTGTGGCGCGGCACGCAGGTGGGAGCTCCGTCCAGCGGCTGCGACCTGATCTGCGGCAGGTTTACTGGTATGCTAGTCTTCTTAGATATACGGTCAAGCATTTTCGGCCTTGGGCCCAGCGATGGGTTTTCGTAGCGGTGATGTTCGGGTGCCTTCTGCGGATGACAGGGGTGTTGTTCGTCAGAGGTGGTTTTCAAGAATCGTGCGCGTTAGGGAAAATAGTGCGGCTCGCGGGCCGGTGCCTGTTTTTTCGTTTGCGCACTGGTTTCGAAGTCTCGTTGTTCATTTAAGAATCGTTGGTGTGAAGTTGAAATGGAGTTCGCTCCCCGGAATACGGGTAAAATCAAGCTGGTGTTAGACCAGGTTCAATTTAATGGCTGAACGCGATTTCGTATCTGTAACCATAGTCACCTACAACAGCGGGCGCTTCATCAAGCGTTGTATTGAATCGGTCCTGGCCCAAAAGTATCCGCTCAAGGAGATCATCGTCATCGACAATAACTCCACCGATGGCACGGTGGATATTCTCGAGCGGTTCGAAGACCGGTGCCAGGTGGTTTACAACGGGGAGAACCTGGGGTTCGCCGCGGCTCAGAATCAGGCCATAGCGCTTTCGAACGGCGAATGGGTCATGACGCTCAATCCCGACGTACTCCTGCTTCCGAATTTCATCCAATCCCTTGTGGACGCCGGTCAGATCGATCCGCGCGTAGGCACGGTTTGCGGTAAGCTGCTCGCGATGACCGCGACCTTCGAAATCCCCAACAAGCCGCTTGTCGACTCCACAGGCATCTATTTCACTCCCATGCTGCGCCACCTCGATCGCGGCAGCCAGGAAGTCGATAACGGGCACTACCTGCGCCAGGAATATGTCTTTGGCGCGACGGCGGCCGCCGCCCTTTATCGCCGCGAGATGATCGACGATGTCGCGGTCGAAGGTGAATTTTTTGACTCTGATTTCTTCGTCTACCGGGAGGACGCGGATGTCGCCTGGCGAGCGCAGTTGCTCGGCTGGCGTTGCATCTATCAGCCCTACGCACGCGGCTATCACGTGCGCAACGTTCTGCCGGGAAACCGTAGAGCCTTGCCCGCGGAGATCAACATGCACTCGGTGAAAAACCGGTTCCTCATGCGCATGAAGAACATCTCCGGTTCGCTCTACCGCCGTAATTTCTTTTCCATCACCGCCCGTGACGCCGTGGTCGTTAGTTGCGTCCTGTTTCGTGAGCACAGCTCGCTAAAGGCGTTTTGGTTCCTGATGAAAAACTGGAGAAAGGTGATGGCGAAGCGTCGCGCCATCCAGGCCCGTCAGCGCGTGGATGACGCCTACATGGCGAGCTGGTTCAACTACCAGCCGGTCAGCAAACCCGCCCCGAAGAGCGAGGCGGCGGTTGGCAGCCTGAAATCGGGCGTACGCGCTTAGCCGGCGGGCGAATGCGCATTGCGATCCTCGGCACACGGGGGATCCCGGCAAACTACGGCGGCTTTGAAACCTTCGCCGAAGAACTTTCCACCCGTCTTGCGCGCCTCGGCCATTCCGTGACCGTCTACGGCCGGGAGAGGCACGGCATCACAGATCATCAGGGCGTCCGCCTCCAGTATCTGCCTACGATACGCCACAAGTATTTCGATACGATCGCGCACACATTTCTTGCGACCCTGCACTTGCTGTTTCATCGTCAGGATGCCGCGCTCTATTGCAACGGTGCGAACGCCATATTCACTATCCTCCCGCGCCTCGCCGGCATTCCGGTTGCGCTAAACGTGGATGGTCTTGAGCGTAAGCGGAAGAAGTGGAATCGCCTCGCGCGCGGATGGTACCTGCTGTCGGAGTGGCTCTCGACTAAGTTGCCAAATTCAGTTGTGACTGATGCCGCCGCGATTGCGGTCTACTACCGCGAGCGCTACGGGAAGGCGACCGTCTTCATTCCGTACGGCGCGGAGACCGGCAGGCTTCGATCGAGCGCGGTCCTTGACCAGTTGGGGCTGGAGGCCGGCCGCTACTTCCTCTACGTAAGCCGCCTTGAACCGGAGAACCGCGCGCTTGAAGTGCGGCAAGCCTTTGAAGCGGCAAAGACGGACATGCGCCTTGCGGTTATTGGCGACGCGCCTTACGCGCAGGAGTACGTCCGGCGCGTTCGCGACACGGCCGACCCGCGCATCGTCATGCCGGGCGCAATCTACGGCGTCGGCTACCGCGAGCTCGGATCACACTGTTTCGCCTATATCCACGCGACGGAAGTAGGCGGTACGCATCCGGCGCTGATCGAGGCCATGGGACGGGGCGCGCTCGTGCTTTATTTCCGCACAAGGGAGAACGAAGAGGTGGTTGCGGACGCGGGAATTCCATTTGGGGACGATCTGACCTCCGCCATCGAGCGCGCGATCGCGATGACCGAGGCCGCTCGGGAGGCGCTTCGTGAGAGAGCCATGGAGCGGGTGAAGACGCACTATTCGTGGGATGCTGTCACGGCGCGGTATGAGGCGCTGTTGCGCGGCTTGCTGCCGGGGAAGTAGCAGCGGGCCAGTCCGCAAGAGCTCGCGTTGATGATCGGGGAGGGCGGAGATCCAGACGGCACTTCCGATTCACGACGAGGATAAAGATGCTTTTCTCGCCGCGGACATTGCTCCAGGTGCCGGCGCCGGAGCTGGCAACCCCAGGAAACGATCCGCGGACGGGTCGAGTACGGAGTCGTTCGACGCGGTCTGGAAGTTCAACGACAACAATGAACTGTGCGCTTCGTCATGAGAGGGAGCCGCCGGCGCACAACCGCTGGTTATTTTCACGAAGGACACGATCTGCTCAACGGCGTTCTGCTCGTGAAGCCCGCGTTCACGTCCGTCCACGACTGTCCGCGCACGTTTTCTAGGAATACGGCCGGGTTGCCGGTGGCGAAAACTGTTCCATCGCGCGTTGCAACAGTGCCTTCGACCTCCGTGATGCGAACCGCCAGGTGGCACAATCGGGCGAGGATTCATAGGTTCGCTCCGGACGGAAGTCCGAACGGACGGTTCGGACTCCCCTACGGGGGAAGGAAACGGAAAGGCTTTGATAACCGGCACCCGGACGATCTTGCCAGTAGCGAGCTGTGGTAGTATCCCTGCATGCGATTTGTCGCTTTGCTGCTTGTCGTGACGAGTGCCGCCGATGCGCGGCAGCCGGTTCGCGCTCAAAAGGGGATGGTGGTCGCGCAAGAACCCAACGCGGCCGATGCCGGGTTGAAGGTGCTGCAATCGGGCGGGAATGCGGTTGACGCCGCGATCGCCACCGCAATGGCGTTGGCAGTCACGCTGCCCGCGGCGGGAAATATTGGGGGTGGTGGATTCCTGGTGCTACGGAAAGCGGACGGCAGGACGGCGTTCGTCGATTTCCGCGAGCGAGCGCCGATGGCCGCGAATCGCGACATGTATTTGGCGAAGAACGGGACACTGACGCGCGACAATCTTGTCGGGTGGCGGGCTCCCGGCGTTCCGGGGACAGTTCGCGGGATGGAACTGGTGCACAAGAAATTCGCGACGAAGCCATGGGCGGAGCTACTAAGGCCGGCGGTGGAATTGGCGGAGCGCGGGTTTCCGGTGACGTACGAGCTCGCGAATTCGTTGCGGAGGGCGGGACTCGGCGCGATGGCGCCGCAGGGTACTTCGGCGCTGACGGAACCCGGGCTGCTGGCACAGTTCGAAGAATCGAGGCGGATTTTTCTTCGCGACAGCAAATACTATGAAGCCGGCGAGACTTTCAAGCAGCCGGATCTGGCGCTGACGCTGGCCAGGATCCAGAGGCTGGGCGCGAAGGATTTTTATGAGGGCGCGACGGCGAAGCGTTTTGCCGCGGAGATGGCTAAGCATGGCGGGCTGATCACCGAGGAGGACCTGAAGACGTACCGGGCCGTAGAGCGGGCTCCGTTGACGGGCCGGTATAAGGGGACGGATATCGTGACCGCGGCGCCGCCTTCGAGCGGCGGGATCGGGCTGCTGCACATGCTCGGGATTCTCGAAGGCAGCGGGTATGAAAGAGGAGGGCAGAACTCGTCGGCTGAGTTGCATTGGCTGGCGGAGACCATGCGGCGGTTTTATTCGGATCGAGGGCAGTATCTGGGCGATTCGGATTTTGTAAAGATGCCGATGCGGGGGCTGCTGAGCAAGGAGTACATCGCGAAACGGCGGGCGGCGATCGATCCGAACAGGGCGACACCGTCGACGTCGATCGGGTTCGGGGACCCGAATTCCTATGAAAGCGGAGAGACGACGCACTTCTCAATCGTCGACGCGGAAGGCAATGCGGTCGCGGTGACGTACACTCTGAACGGAGGATACGGTTCCGGGGTGACGGTACCGGGGCTGGGGATGCTGCTGAACAACAACATGGACAACTTCGCGGGTCAGCCGGGGGCGGCGAATGCTTACGGGTTGATCCAGGGCGAGGCGAACGCGATCCAGCCGGGGAAGAGACCGGTGTCGTCGATGACGCCGAGCATCGTCAGCAAAGACGGTAAGCTTCTGTTGGTGATCGGCGCGCCCGGCGGCACAAGGATCACCTCCGCCGTGTTGCAGGCGTTCCTGAATGTCGTCGATTTCGGCATGAACATTCAGGACGCTATCGACGCGCCGCGGATCCATCATCAATGGATGCCCGACCAGATTTTCGCGGAGCGGACGATTTCACCGGACACGGCGGCAAATCTTCGCAAGCTCGGGCACAAAGTGGAGTACTCGAGCGTGGGCGCTCTGATTGTGGGGATCCACGCCGAGACAGACCCGCAGGGCCGCAAGTGGCTGGCAGGTGGATGGGACGCGCGGAACGGCCAGGGGAAAGCGGCCGGGTGGTGAGCCTTACTCGAGGCCGTTCTTCTTTGGGTTTCCGTCTGGGAAGCGGTTCACGGAGGGATGGACCGGATGGACGGCGCCGTTCAGTCGCCGGCCGAGGCTTGCAGTCGAGTTCGCAGGGCTGGCCACCTTCGCCTTTTCCGTGGTATGGGTTGGCGCAACGGCGTGCGGATCCGCGTCGGTATATCCCTGTGAGTATTTCCAGTGCCATCATATTATTCAATCGCCGACGGTTCCCAAAATGATCTGGACCGGCTTGCCGACAAGATCGTGGAAGCTGAACGGCGGGTTGGTCACAAGAAGCTTGCGGACCAGCTTGAAGGTATCCTCAAACAACGTCGCCCGCGAACGAACGGTCATCATCCGACAACCGTCGCCGAGAAGAATCTCCATGAACTCCCACTCAGCCGAAAAACGCGGCGAGTTCATTTAAGGACCTTGCGGCCGTCGCCAACGCCTGCTCATCGTCCTATGGCTTCATTCTGTACGGTGTCGCACCCGGAATCCCAATCCCATCGTGGGTATTACACAGACGTACGACGATTCGCGCCTGCAGCAGCTCGCCAACGGCAAGATCGAGCCTCGCCCGGAGTTTCTGTATTACGAAGTATCCACCGGGCCGCAGGTTGTCGGCGTTCTTCAGATCAAGCCTACACGCCAAAGACCGCACATAACCGCACATCATTCGCGTGGATCTCGGCAAGGTACGGAAGGGTCAGATTCCAATTCGGCGCGGGTCCTCGACTGACGGCGTCACTATGGAGGATCTTCAAGAGTTCTTCTACGGTCGAACGAGCGGGTATTTGCCGGGATTCCTTCAACGACTCGAGGCGCCGGCGCGCGACATGGAGGCCCAGGCCGCCTATATGCGCGAATTGAGAGAAAACGCCAATCAGGCTCTACGCGACATGGAAGCCATTACCGGCGTTAAACTGTCGTAGTCCTTCAAAACTGCAATTTCTTCGGTCGCGACGGCGTACGGGTCGCCACAGAATTCGGCACCTGAAGCACGTTAAGCCCGGCGGCCGCTACCCGCACCCCACTGTTCCCAGCGTTTGACTTAACGTCCACTATACGGTACTATAAAGCGTATAAGGTATCCTGTAGAGGACGTTAAGCATGAAGGAAGCCCAGCCAGCACCAGTCGTCCCAATCCCGGTGGCCCGTGCGCTCCGGAAGCTGGGCCACGACATACGCGACGCCCGGCGGCGGCGACGCATACCCGTCGCCATCTTGGCGGAACGCGCCTCGATCAGCCGAATGACCTTGAACAGGATCGAGAAGGGCGATGCGCGCGCTTCGGTTGGCGCTTACGCCACGGTCCTCTTTGCCCTGGGGATGGCGGACCGGCTGGCCGATGTAGCCGACCCTAGGCATGATTCCGTCGGGCGTGAGCTTGAAGAGGAGCACTTGCCGGAGCGCATCCGGCTTTCACGTAGGAAGCCCACCAAGCCAGGAAACACGGGTGCCGGGTAATGGACAAGGAAACTCTCGTATACGTGGACCTGCAATGCACACCGCACCTGGTCGGGCGGCTGTGGGCGCGCATGCGCAAGGACAGGGAAAGCGCCACCTTCGAATACGACAAGGGTTGGCTCGCTCATTCTGAGCGGTTTTCCCTCGAACCGGCCCTGAAGCTGGGGCCTGGTCCGTTCCACACGCCGTCTGACAAGCCGCTTTTCGGCGCTATCGGCGATTCCGCCCCTGATAGATGGGGCCGGGTATTGATGCGACGCGCAGAGAGACGGCGCGCCGAGCGAGAAGGGGGTGCACCGCGGACCCTCAGAGAAATCGACTATCTGCTGATGGTGAACGACGAAACGCGGCAGGGCGCGCTGCGCTTCGCCGAGCGGGAAGGGGGGCCGTTTCTCGCCGGGCACGGCCCAACCAGGATCCCGCCATTAATTGAGCTGCCACGACTGCTTTCAGCGACCGAACACGTCATGAGCGATACGGACAGTGACGAGGACTTGCGCCTGCTTCTGGCGCCCGGCTCATCCCTCGGCGGCGCACGCCCGAAAGCCTCGGTCCGGGACCGCGACGGCCATCTGGCGATAGCCAAGTTTCCGAACAGGGGCGATGAATGGAACACAGTTGTATGGGAGGCCGTGGCCCTGACCCTTGCGGAGAAGGCTGGTATCCCGGTGCCCGCGTGGCGCCTCGAAGCCGTCGCGGACAAGCCTGTTCTCCTGCTGCGCCGCTTTGACCGGGAGGAGGGGGCGCGCGTGCCGTTCGTCTCGGCCATGAGCATGCTCGACGCGAAAGATAACGAGGCCCGAAGCTACCTGGAATTCGTGGACATCCTTCGCCAGCACGGTGCGGCGGCAGAGGACGATATGCACGCTCTCTGGCGGCGGATTGTCTTCAGCATTCTGATCTCAAATACCGACGACCATCTGCGCAATCACGGCTTCCTGTGGTCTGGACCCGACGGTTGGCGGCTGTCGCCGGCCTACGATCTCAATCCCGTGCCCACGGATATCAAGCCGCGCGTCCTGACAACGGCCATCGATCTTGACGACGGTACGGCCTCGCTGAAACTGGCACTCCAGGTTGCGGGCTATTTCGAATTGAGTGAGGATCAGACTCATAAAATCACAGGGCAGGTGGGGCGTGCGGTTGCTTCGTGGCGTCAGGAAGCAAAGAAGCTCGGCCTTTCAGCGGCCGAAATCGACCGCATGGCTTCGGCTTTCGAGCATGAGGATCTGAAGGCCGCGCTTGCCTCCGTCGCACAACGGCATGCTGGCAAGAAATGATGACCCTTTACGACAAGGGAAAGAAAGCGTTCCATCCCTATACGGACTTTCTGGCGGACAATGAAGAGAACGTTACAACAATGACCAGCCAACTCAAAGGCCTTAAGATCACGCCAAAAAAGCCGTGGGGCGGATTCCTGCCGTTTACGCTCAACCGGCTTGAGCGCGATCTTCACGCAGACGACGCAACACAATTTTGACAGCAGCGGCCTTCCTGGGCGCGATCTTTCAGCGAGCAGCGCCCAGCCGCTGGTCCATAACGTGATTGATGGCGTATCGACGGACTTGACCGACACGGCCCAGATTCAAAACACGGAAGGCAGCGATACGCTGGCCGTGCACAACATCAACGAATCGCAGTAGTGGCGCGATATCGGGACGTTTGGCGGACAGGCAGGCGTGCCCGAACCGGTCGCCGTGGGGATTGGTGGCAAAGCGGCCTTGGCTGGCAGGCTGTACCGGGTTCGCCGCAAGCAGTGAGATAAGTTAGCGGACAGGTTCAACGTTTCAACGGTGCAGGCGCTCTTTTTGAGGCGTGACCTCGTCCGCGAATCGGCGAAGTGCGGTGGCCCAGCCGGCCATGTGGCCAAACGCACAAAAGCCCTACCTCATCGGTAGGGCCTTGTGATAAACCGGGCAACTTCCTACGCTCCCACACACTCGCGCGTGCAGTACCATCGGGGCTGAGGGGCTTAACTTCCGTGTTCGGGATGGGAACGGGTGGGTCCCCCTCGCTATGGTCACCCAGAAACTGTCGGACCACCGCAAATGCCAGCGGCCCGAAACTCGATTGAATATTGACGGGAAAGCGTGCACACGTTGTGTGTACAGTAGATTTTATGGTCAAGCCGAACGAGCAATTAGTAACGGTAAGCTCAACCCATTACTGGGCTTACACATCCGTCCTATCAAACAGGTAGTCTTCCTGTGCTCTTATTAGGTACTTAAACCTTGGGAAGTCTCATCTTGGGGAAGGTTTCACGCTTATATGCATTCAGCGTTTATCC
>SXGT01748704.1_pt1 | contig 21601 bp, 20 predicted proteins | sample 3176221 | NCBI WGS metagenome assembly SXGT01 (sample SAMN11356862, study PRJNA531348) | freshwater metagenome | isolation source: freshwater sample F1-120 | place: China: Fuxian Lake, Yuxi | collected 2017-12-25
AACGACATCTCCTGGTTCGACTGGACCCTCGTCGAAAAGAACGCCGACCTGGTCCGCTTCGCCCAGGCCCTCATCAAATTCCGCCGCACCCAGCCGACCGTCCGCCGCGAGCTGCATCTGACCGGCCAGCCGAAGTTCGAGGGAGCACTCCCCGATGTAAGCTGGTTCAGCGCGTTGGGGACCGCCGTGGACTGGTCGGGCGAAGATGCCACGCTGATTGCCCTGCTCAAGCGAGTGGAGCCCGAGCAGGACCCGCAGGGAATTGCCCGCGACGTGCTGCTGCTCATCAACGCCTCCCATGAGCCGCGGGAGTTCATCCTTCCGCCGGTCGCCAAAGGAACGCAGTGGCGGCTGTTCATCGACACGGCCGCGGCATCGCCGTATGACGTGTACCCGGACCTCGACGGCCCACCGCCACCACGAGCCAGGCGCTTGACGCTCTCGTACCGTTCCCTCTGCTGCTTCGTGGCGGCAAAGTAAGTGGGGTAGGCTTCCCGCTTGCCCAAGGATTGGGCTGTGACTGGGCATGCCATCTATTGCCCCTCGCCATAAGTTTTTTCTGACCTCATCACAATTCTCACCGGCGAGCGGTCTGCGTTGGCACAGCAAAGAGCGCGTTAGACAGACGAAACGTGTGCCGCGCGCAACAGCCGCTTGGGCTGGATAACTCGCTGGGTAGTGCACAGAGGAGTCCTTCCTCAGGTCAGTCCCCACACGAGGCTTTTGGTTTGACCAGCAAACGGGTGACCGGTACTATGCGGGCGGATTCTGTATAAACAATGGTTATCCGCCACACGACACTGCAACTGTTTGGGCAAGAGCATGAGCCTCGACCTATACGTCCACTGCAAGTCATCCGAACGGCTCATGACCCAACAGGTCTTCGATGCACTCGCCGCGCGTCAAATCGGCGCAACCCTATTCGAGGATTACATCAATTACAACCCCGCTCCTGCTGGACCGCTCAAATTTTGCACCATTCTCGGTTGGATGCCGACGTCGTTCGACCATGCCCGCCTCAATGAAATCTTGAGACACGGCGACAAGAAGCAACAACTCAAACGACTATTTGCCAACGAGGTGATCGCGTACGCAAATGTCGAGGGGCACCGTGCGACCGACTACTACGAGACTTTCGGTGATGATTATCCCGATTCACTTGCTGGCGAAATCGATAGGCACTTCCTTGACTTCATAAAATCAGCCAAGACCGTTTACGAGATCCAAACATCGACTGGGCGTTCCGATCTCTCTTGGCGATTCCAAATGGCGTTGTGCTGTGCAATCGCGGAATCAGTCGATGGACTGATTGAGGAACCCCAGATGGGGGAGTATTTCTTTCCGAAAGATGCTGAAAAGCACTTCCGCGGTTTTGCAGAATAGGCGGATAACCAGCCGTTGCACCTGACCGCGGCGGCATTACGATTTTTCAGGGTTCACCGTCTCACCGGCTGCCGCGGCAGGTGAACGGTGTCGTTATCTACTCTCATGCAACTCGACTGGGATGCCATTTTCAGCCGGCTCGAGGAGCAACCGCACGACGCGGACTTCCAGCTCATGAGCTGCGACCGTTGCGGGCATCAGTACCTGGTTGACGACGAGATCCTGAGGCTGTACCTCGACCCGACATTGCGCGAGCACGCGCTCATGGCTCAAGGCTATGCGTGGCCGCGCTGCCGTGGATGTGGCGCAGCCGACTGGGATCTCGTGCCCGCAGAAACTGCAGCCGCGGATTGGTCGTGGGCGATCAAGAAGGGAGGATAACGCGCCGCTGGAGCGGACCGCGGCGGCGGACCTTCGCACATTCGGTTCGCACCGTATTGTGGGACGACCGTGCGGGTGGTAGCGTGCGAGGCTTCGCACACTCAACCTATGTTCGGCGACCGGAAGCGAGACGGATGCCTGAGGTCGATTACGTCAGGCCCCCGGGAACGTCGGACCCGCCACGCTGGTAACGGGGGCATTCGTCATGAGCACACCGCGCGACGAGGATCGTGGTCCGCTGCCACCCAGACGGAGCCCCGCTCCCCCAAGGAAAGCAACGAGTTTCTGGAAATGGGCGTGCGGAGGGTGCGCCGTCACCCTATTGCTCGGGTGCTGCCTGATCACGGTTGGAATCGTCGCCGGGATCAACTGGCTCGATGACTTCTTGAAGGATCGGGGCGATCAGCCGGTATTCGCCAAACATCCCTTGGGGAGTGTACTGAGCGTGACGTACAGCCCGGACGGCAGTCGAATCGCCACCGCGTCCGGCGACGGCACGAATTGGATCTGGAACGCGGATACGGGGAGAAGCGTCCTGTCCTTCATCGGGGGCCAGAACGGTTATCGCTCGCTGGCGTTCAGCCCAGACGGGACACGCCTCGCGACTGGAAACGGGACTGTCTGGGACGCGGCGACCGGAAAGAAGTTGCTCACGCTCGGCGAAGGAAACTCGATGACCGTGAATGACCTGGCCTACAGCCCCGACGGCACGCGCCTGGCGGCCGCTTGCGGCGACTCCACCGTGCGGGTGTGGGACGCGAACACGGGGAAAGAGTTGCTCGTCATCGAAGGCCATTCGTCGTGCATCGGGTTCAGTCCCGACGGCTCCCGTCTTGTAACCGGATCACGTAACGGAACAGTACTTATATGGAACGCTGTCACCGGGAAGGAACAGCGGAAGCTCGAAACAGAAATGGGAGACTGGGTTGAGGAGCGTGACGACATCCGTTGTGTAGAGTTTACTCACGACGGGAAGCAAGTCTGTGGTGCCGGTTGGTCCCACTTTTTTACTTGGGACGCGGCCACCGGCGACAAGCTCAGTTCGACGACCCACCAGGCTGGTGCGGACCGTTCATTCCCCGGCACCCGTGCCATCAACCCAGGCACGAATCAGCTCGTCATGGCCAACGAAAAGTGGGCACACGTCTGGGATCTGAAGACGGGACAGAAGACCCGCACCCTGCAGACCAGGCTCCACATCCTCACGCTGGGGATTGCCCCCACAAAGTTGCAGTGCGTGGCGATCAGCCCGGACGGAACGCGGGTCGTCGGCGGTTCACGCAACGGCACCATCCGGGTATGGAAATTGGATGAATGAACCTGGGCAGGAAAACAGGGTCAGGCATCCTAAATCCAGACAATGAAGCCTGAACCCTTTAACTCACATCTTCCACCGCGCCCTGAAACAGTGAATCGACTTCCCTGACGTGGTGAGGTAGGCTTCCAGCCTGCCCAGAAAAATGTCGCTCCTGGGCAGGCCGGAAGCCTACCCCACTTGTTTTTCCCCCAGGCAGTACCGCATCTCCGGCCGCTGGTGGCTTACCGCGCCGAGTCCAGCACCGACTGCAGCTGCGTCTTGGGGGGCATGCCGCTCCATCGCTGCACAGGCTGGCCTTTCTTGAAAATGATCAGGGTGGGGATGCTCTGCACGTCGTACTTGCTCGACGTATCGGGATTCTCATCGGTGTTCACCTTGCCGATCTTCGCCGCCCCGACGTTCTCCGCCGCCAGCTCGTCAATCATGGGGGCGATGCGGCGGCAGGGGCCGCACCAGGGAGCCCAAAAGTCCACCAGCACCGGCCCATCGGCATCCAGCACTTCTTTTTGGAAGTTGGCGTCCGTAAATTCCACGACGTTTGCACCGGCCATGATCATTTCTCCGCGGTCAGATTCTTGATTGCGAAATATTTAGCTCCGCCACACATCATTTTACAGCAGCGACGGAACGGCCTGAGGTTGGAGGGGATTCTAGCCGCCTGTCCGCGAGGATGTCAACCAACCGCGGCCGGTCCACGTTTGACGTAAATCCAAGGCAGGCTTGATGATTGGCGAGTTTGCCGCGGTGAGATGACTTCGATGCAGGACGCACGGCGCTTCCTATGGGACACTTTCGCAAGTCGCGCCGGAGTCCCGCCTTCAGGCGGTGATTTAGAACGGCGAGCGGCCGGCGCAAGTTGGCCGGTCACGGGGAACCGGTGAAACGGTCCTCCGTCGGGTGCAGACTCACCGGCCAGCTCACCCCCGCGGCATGATACTCAGCCGCAACTCCGTCGAACTGGCGGGCAGAATCGCCGCGGCTGCCTCGTACCACTGGTCGGCTTGCTCACGGCGTTTGGCAAAATCACCGCTGGCCGTCACGTGAAAGACCATCCACCGGTTTTGGGGATCGTCCGGGTCATGCATGCTTTCAATCGTGACGGACGGGCCAAACATCTTTTGCGAAAGAGCGGCCAGCTCATGCAAGGCCATGACCACTTTCCGCGTGTCGTGCGTCGGCGGCGCGGAACTCTCCCGTTGTGGCTCTGCGGCAGTAAGCATGGCGGTTCTCCCAGGGGCGTGCGCATTTCAATCATCCCGCACCTAACAGTCTACACACCGGAGTTTGAAAACGCCAAGTTTGGCGTTCTCGCGTCCACGCGTGGATTCGCCGCGTGGACGCGGCGGCTAAGCTCGACAAGCGTTCGTGCTGCTGGAAACACTGCTCGGCCCTGCCGGATGGCGAGGCAACCTTTACTTGCCATGCCATCCGTGTTATCTGGTAAGGAATGCCCGCCGCCGACCTACCGACGCCTTATCTCCCTGATCTGGTCGCCCTGTTCTATCCCCAGCCCCAACAGCTCGGCACCTTTGAGCAGCTATCGCCCGCAGAAGTTCCGCAGCCCTATCGCCGGCTGCTGGCACATAACAAGCACATGACCGAGACCGTGGAGCAGTTTCACGCTGGCCAGGTGGATGTGCGGGTGCTGGCGAGACGGCGCGACAACGACTTCTACAGCCGCCAGATTCTGCTGACGCGGCAGAGTGACGGACAGGTGGTGCAGTTCGGAATACCGCGGCTGAACATGGCCTATCTGGACGAGGAAGTCCGCCGCGAGATCGAAAGTGAAACCAAGCCGCTGGGACGGGTGCTCATCGAACACAATGTGCTGCGCGAGGTGCAGCTTGTCGCTCTTTGGAAGGTGCGCCCCGGCCCGGAACTGTGCCGGATGTTCGGACTGACCGAGCCAACAACTGTCTACGGACGCACAGCACTCATCTACTGTAACGGCGAACCGGCGATCGAGCTGCTGGAAATTGTCGCCCCCCAATAGCCAGACCCCATTTCCCAACTTCTGCGAAACTCGCAATTTTCCGCGGTGTTTAAGCATCTACTGGCTGTTCGCCAGGCCCTGTTCATCCTTTCTGGCTATTCTGGCTGCCGAAAAATAGCCTAAACTATTGGCGGCTAACTAGTTGAAGCTGCTTTCCTGCCGCGAGGTAGATATGTTTCATCGACTTCTGCATCTGCCAATTGTGCTGACGGGACTGCTTGGATTCACAGCGTCTGCGGCTGCCGCGGAACTTTCCAATCCCCTGGAGGTCGCCGCAAAGGTCGATGCATCGCTCCTCGCCGAGCTGTCGACGAGTGCCGCCAATCCGATGCAGAGAATTGGCGACGAGGAATTTCTTCGCCGGGCCTACCTCGACATCATCGGCCACATTCCTAGTCCGGAAGAGGTGACCGCGTTTGTGCTCGATCCCGCCAAGGACAAGCGGGCCAAGACGGTCGAGAAGCTGCTGGCGGATGAGCGGTTCGGGGAGAACTGGGGCCGCTATTACCGCGATGTGATCATGTATCGCAAGACGGAAGACCGGGCCGAGATTGTCTCCGGCCAGCTCGAAGATTATCTCAAGACCCAGTTCAATACGAGTGCCTCCTGGGCCAAGATTGCCACCGACATCGTGACCGCTACGGGCGATGGGACCGAGAACGGGGCCTGTGCCCTCATCATCGCTCAGCAAGGGCAGCCGGAAGAAGTGGTCTCCGAAGTGAGCCGCATTTTCCTCGGCGTGCAGATTCAATGTGCCCAGTGCCACGACCATCCGACCGATCGCTGGAAGCGAGAGCAGTTTCATGAGCTGGCCGCTTTCTTTCCGCGAACGGCATCGCAGCTCATTCTGACCCCCGATCGCCGCGAGATCAAAGTTGTGTCCCAGGACTTTTTTCTGAATCGGCAGCCTCCAATGGGAAACATGCGTCGCCGTGGCACCGCGGAGCATTACATGTCGGACCTGAAGAATCCGACCGACAAGGGAAAGCTGATGGAGCCGGTCTTCTTCGCCACGGGAGATAAGCTGCCGCTGGGGACGAAGGACGCCGACCGCCGGGGAACGCTGGCGAAGTGGATCACCGAGCAGGACAACCCGTATTTCGCCAAGGCCTTCGTCAACCGCCTCTGGAGCGAGCTCAACGGTGAAGGTTTTTATGAGCCGGTTGATGACATCGGCCCCGACCGCGATTGCACCGCTCCCAAGACGGTGGAATATCTGGCCCAGGAATTCGGCAAAACCAATTACGACATCAAGTGGCTGTTCCGCGCGATTACCGCGACCAGTCTCTACAACGCTCCCTCCGCTCCCCGCCGCAACCCCGACCAGACGCCGATGCAAACCAACGTCGCGCAGCGGCTGCGGGGGGATCAGCTTTTTGACAACCTGCTGAACGCCCTGGGGGTCAGCGAGCCGCAGCCGCCAGGGGGAGCCGGAGCGATGGGCGCTCTTTACGGCCGGCGGTTCAGCCCGCGCGGAAACTTCAACACCGTCTTCGGCTATGACCCCAGCGAGCGGCGAGACGAAGTGGCCGGCTCCATTCCGCAGGCTCTCGTCTTCATGAACGGGGCCAACGTCAACGCCGGCATCCGCGCCAATGGCCGGACGGCTCTCGCCAAAACGATGAGCGAAATCAAGGACGACCAGTCCCTTGTCGGCGAAATCTACCTCCGTGTCCTGGCCCGAGAGCCCAGCAGCAACGAAATGAAAACCAGCCTCGCCTACATCAAAAAAGTCGGCAACCGCAACGAAGCGTTTGAAGATTTGCAATGGAGTTTGATTAACTCGACGGAATTCTTGCACCGGAAATAGTCAGAGGAGAGTGAGTGGTGAGTAGGTGAGTGGTCACGACTCGCCAATTCACCACTCACCCACTCACCTACTCACCACTCACTCTACGCCCCCATGTCCCTCCACCTCCAATCCGACATCTCCATTTCCCGCCGCGGCCAGTTCCGCCGCCGCGATTTTCTCAGGCTTGTCACCGCCGGGGCGGCAGCGGGGGGACTCGTTTCCTGGCAGGACGTGATGGCCGAAAGCGCGCCATTGCTGCGGAAACAGGGAATGGCCTGCATCCTTTTGTGGATGCAGGGTGGGCCGAGCCAGTTCGATACGTTCTCCCCCAAGCCGGGCCATGCGAACGGGGGCGAGACGAAGGCGATTGCCACGGCTGCGAAGGGGGTCGAGATTTCCGAAAACCTGCCGCGGACGGCCAAGGTGATGGACAAGGTCGCCCTGATCCGCTCGATGAACAGCAAGGAAGGGGCCCATCCGCGGGCCAGCTTCCTGATGCACACCGGCTATCTGCCGACTGCTACGGTGAAGTATCCCACGCTCGGCTCGATTGTGGCCCATGAAATTGGGGACCACGAGTTCGATCTGCCGAGCTTCGTCCGGATTGGCCAGCGCGGGCCGGGGCAGTCGGATACTGCCGGCCTGCTCGGTGTCAATTTCGATCCGTTCGCCATGCAGGCGCAGGATGTGGGGCGGATGCCGCAGAACACCACGCTGACCACCACCGACCCGCGGTATCTCCGCCGGCTTGGGCTGCTCAAGGATCTCGAAGGCGATTACGCGGCCAGCGGAGGCAAGGCGGAAGTCGCTGACCACGCCAAGGTCTACGCCAAAGCTGCCAGCATGGTCCGCAGCCCCAAAATGAGCGGCTTCGATCTCTCCAAAGAGCCGCAGAAGATGCAGGACCTCTACGGCAACACCCCCTTCGGCAAAAGCTGCCTGCTCGCCCGGCGATTGGTGGAAACCGGCGTGACGTTTGTCGAAGTGGCCCTCGGCAACTGGGACACGCACCAGGACAACGGCGAACGGACGAAAGACCTCTGCGGCCAGCTCGACCAGCCCTATGCGGCTCTGCTGACCGACCTTGCCGAGCGCGGCATGCTCGACAAGACGCTCGTCATCTGGACGGGCGAATTCGGCCGCACGCCGCGGATCAACCCCCGCGCCGGCCGCGACCATTACCCGCGGGCCTTCAACATGACCCTCGCCGGCGGCGGCGTGAAAGGGGGCCAGGTTATCGGCAAAACGGACTCCGGCGGCGACAGCGTCACCGACCGCCCCGTCGGCATCAGCGACCTCTTTCAGACCATCTGCCACTCGCTGAAGATCGACGCCCAAAAAGAAAACATGAGCAGCATCGGTCGCCCCATCAAAATCGTGGACGGCGGGGAAGTGGTGAAGGAAGTGTTCGCTTAGCCTCTGCGGGGGTGTGGGCGGTGAGTTATTGGAGCGCCTCGTCAATCACGGCTCGCATGTCCAACTCGTCCCCCCGCTGATAGCCAAGCCAGAGGCCGCGGATCGTGCCGTCGCGGCCGATGACGATGGTTGTTGGATAAGCGATCGAGGGATCGCCAGAAATCTCGAAAATGCGGCGCAATTCGGTGGCCCGTGGGTCAATATAGGTCGAAATGTCGGCCCGTCGCTCAGTGAGGAAGGCCTCTGTCCGGTCTCGTAGGTCGCTATCGCCTTCGACGCGGGTCGGATCACGACTACAGGCGACGGAAACGAAGCGGAAGTTGGGAATTTCCCGCAAGCTTTTCTCCAAATCCATCAGATGCGGGAACTCGACCTGGCACGGCCCGCACCACCAACCCCAGAAGTTGACCAGGACGACTTTGCCACTCAGTTCCGACTCGACTACCGGCTGCTTTGCGGTCAGCGGCTGAAACTCGTGCGGCAGATACGCTTTCCCCACGGCTGGATGCTGCTTTCCCGCGCGGACCGGCGCCTGCTGCCTTCGCCAGACAAAAACGGCCAGGAAGAGCGCGCCGCCGATGAGAGCGACCACGGCCAGGCGGGACGTGGCATTCAGGGGAGGGCTGGACATGGCTGACATTCTACAAGAAATCTTGGAAAATCTGGCTGGCGAGGGCTTGAATGGGCCAACCTGCATTTGTAAACTTACGTACACTTAACAGGAGAAGTGCGCGCCGAGGTAAGGAATGAGATTTGAGTCGGGCAGCGAGGGTTGGTGTGAAAGTCTAAACACTATTTGGAGAGCGACGACTCGGAGGGGTGTTGGATCGGAGGGGCGAATTCAACGGGCAAGTGAACGGTGGAATTCAAGGAGAAACTGGAGTGAGCGGAGTGATTTTTACTTGCTAAATAGAGAAAAACTATTGTTGTGATGCGTGACACTAAATGCATAAACGTGCATAATTTTGCATCACGAAAGCGCGAATATGCATCCATCCCAGGAAGGGTCGCGTCACCGCAAGGTGTTGTCGGGATGGACGTTGCGGCGATTTGCGTGAGCCGGACAATGACCGCGAAGCGAAAACTGGAAACCTGAATACTGCATCAAATCACACCCTTCGAGGGGTACGGGTTCGTGTTGATCCTGTTCCATCCAGCAAACACCTGAGACGACGATGACCGCGACCAGCCCACTTGAATCCATACCTCCCAAGGCTTCGCACCTGGGGATTTACCTCCTGCTGGGGGCCATTGTCCTGGGCGTGCTAGTCGGCGCGTTTTTTGGGAAACGGATGTGGCTGGCTTCCGGCGGACCCACTGCCGCCTTGGAAAAGCTGGCTGAAATCCGCAAACAGAAGGAGGCTCAGATCCAGAAAGACGGACAGGAAGACAAGCAGACGGAGGCTGAGCGATTGCAAGCGCAACTGCCCAAGATCGACGCGGAAATGGACCGGCTCATGGGTCTGGCGAAGGAGGCTGACGCGTTAGAGAAAGCTAAGGCCAACGGCTTTCCCCGGGCCGCCTTCAAATTGATCACTTTCGCCGGGGATCTGTTTCTCCGTTCGCTCAAGCTGCTCGTCATTCCGCTAGTGGTCACGAGCATGATCTGCGGAGTGACGTCGCTGGGGGATATTCGTAAGGCGGGGCGGCTGGGGACTTGGACGATGATTTACTTCCTGGCGACGACGCTGCTGGCCGTGGCCATCGGGCTGGTTCTGTGCGTCACCATTCGCCCCGGCACCTATGCCGACGACACGTTTGCCCACGTCACCAAGACCACCGCGGCCAAGGCGGATGACTCCATTCTGGAAACGATGCTGGAAGTGGTTCGCGGGCCGGAAAAGCCGAACAATCCCGCGGAGGGGATGATTCCCGAAAATATCTTCCGCGCTGCTGCCGAAATGAACGTGATGGGGCTGATTATTTTCGCCTTGGTCTTTGGCGCGGCCCTGACTACGCTCGGCGAGAAAGGAAAGCCGGCGATCAGATTCTTCGAGGCCGCCAACGAAGCCATCATGAAGATGGTCCACCTGATCATGCTCTTCGCTCCGGTCGGCATCTTCGGCCTCTTGGCGGCGAACATCGCCAAGCGGGGGGGCGGCAGCGAGTTTCAGGTGGAGCTGGCCCGGCTGGCTTGGTATGCGGCGGCAGTCCTCATCGGCCTTGTGATCCAGACGGCTCTGCTCATGCTGCTCTACTGGCTGTTCACGCGGAAGAGCCCATTCACATTCACCGCCAACATGATGAAAGCCATCGTCACGGCCGCGAGCACCAGCAGCTCATCCGCCACGTTGCCGGTGACGATGGAATGCGTCGAGGTGAACAACAAGATTTCCAATCGCGTCGCCGGCTTTGTCGTGCCGCTCGGGGCAACCGTCAACATGAACGGCACCGCGCTTTATGAAGCGGTCGCGGCCGTCTTCATCGCCCAGACTTTGGGAATCGAACTGTCGCTGCCACAACTGATTGTGGTGATGCTCACGGCGACTTTAGCCGCCATCGGGGCCGCGGGCATTCCCGAAGCGGGCCTGGTCACGATGACGATGGTGCTGACAGCGGTCGGGTTGCCAGTGGAGGGAATTGGCACCATCCTGGCTATCGACTGGTTTCTCGACCGGGCCCGGACGACCGTCAACATTTATGGAGATGCCATCGGCGCGGGTATTTTGGATTTGCATCTGAAGGAAGAAGTTACTGACTCGGCACCCACACCCGCCTGACAATTCCATGCGAAGTTTCATCATCCTCGCAATGTCCAGTCTGCTGGCTTTGACGCTCCGCGCCGAGGAACCGGTTTACGACGTCGTCATTTACGGCGGCACCAGCGGCGGCGTGGCGGCCGCAGTGCAAACCCGGCGGATGGGAAAAACGGTCATCCTGATTGAGTCGGGCGCGCACCTGGGAGGGCTCACTTCCGGTGGACTCGGCGCGACGGACATCGGCAATAAGGCGGCTATTGGCGGCGTTGCCCGCGAATTTTATCGCCGCGTCAAAAAGCACTACGATGATCCCACGAACTGGCGGCAAGAAAAGCGGGAAGCTTATCGCAGCGGCCGCGCCACCGAAGCGGCTGCCGAGGACGCGATGTGGACCTTCGAGCCCCACGTCGCCAAGCGGCTGATGAATGAATGGGTGCAAGAAGCCAAGGTGCCGGTGGTGCTCGGTGAACGGCTGGATTTGCAGCGCGGGGTGGAGAAGACGGACGGGGCGATCATTTCCATCCGAATGGAGAGCGGCAAGGCATTTCGCGGCCGGCGGTTCATCGACGCGACGTATGAAGGGGATTTGCTGGCCCTCGCCGGCGTGAGTTTTCACGTTGGCCGCGAGGCGAACAGCGTCCATGGCGAGACACTCAACGGCGTGCAAGTGGCCCACGCGGTCAAGCATCAACTGATGGACAAGGTTGATCCGTATTTCAAGAAGGGGGACAAGACCAGCGGCCTCTTGCCGGGGGTCGTCGCCGGTCCGCCGGGCGAAGACGGCAGCGGAGACAATCGCGTGCAGACCTACAACTTTCGGCTCTGCCTCACCGACGTGAAGGCCAATCAGATTCCCTTCACCAAACCGGCTGGCTACGACCCGCTTCGCTACGAGCTGCTGCTGCGGAACTTCGACGCCGGCGAAACCCGCGCACCGTGGAACCCGATCTTCATGCCGAATCGAAAGACGGACGTCAATAACAACTACGGCTTCTCGACCGACAACATCGGCATGAACTATGCCTGGCCGGAAGGGGACTTCGCCGCGCGGGACAAGATCTTTCAGGAGCATCTGCTCTACACCCAGGGGCTGCTTTGGACGCTGGCCACGAATGACCGCGTGCCGCCAAAAGTCCGCGCGGAGGTCAATCGCTTTGGACTTTGCCGGGATGAATTTCAATCGACCGGCGGCTGGCCGCATCAGCTCTATGTCCGCGAAGGCCGGCGGATGATCGGGGCCTACGTCATGACGCAAGACGATTGCCAGCGCAAGCGGACGGCGGACGACGCTGTCGGCCTGGGGGCGTACAACATGGATTCTCACAACGTGCAGCGATATGTGGATGAGCGCGGATACGCCCGCAACGAAGGGGACATTCAGGTGGGAGTTTCGCCGTATCCGATTTCCTACCGGGCCATCATTCCCCAGGAGCGCGAGTGCACCAATCTTCTGGCTCCCGTGGCCCTTTCCGCCAGCCATATCGCCTACGGCAGCATCCGGATGGAGCCGGTGTTCATGGTGTTGGGTCAATCGGCCGCAACCGCGGCCGTGCAATCGATCGAGAGCGGCGTGAGCGTACAGAAGGTGGATTACACGAAACTCCGCGAACGCTTGCTCGCGGACGGCCAGGTGCTGGAGTGGAAAGGACCGATCGCCAAATCATCTGCCGGCATCGACCCCAAGAAGCTCCCCGGCATCGTGATTGACGACTTAGCTGCCGCGAAGACGGGCGACTGGCAGATGAGCAGCTCCATCGGCGGTTTTGTCGGTAGCGGCTATCTGCATGACGGCAACGCCATGCAGGGAAAACTGCGGGTCACGTTCCAGACGGACCTTCCCGCGGCCGGCGAATACGAAGTCCGCCTTTGGTACACCGCCAATCCCAACCGGGCGACGAATGTACCCGTCGTCGTGCAGCATGCCGATGGCGACGCAAAGCTCACGGTGAATCAAAAGAAACAGCCGACGGTGGAAGGGCTTTCCATCTCGCTCGGCAAATTCAAGTTCGAGAAGTCCGCCCGCGTGACCATCTCCAATGCCGGCACGGACGGCCACGTCATTGCCGATGCCGCGCAATTCATCCCCGTCAAAGCCCGGTGAACCATGCGTCACAAGATTCCCCTCGCCAAGAAGCAAGCCGCGGCCAAGAAGCAGCAGGACATGAGTCCGCTCATCGATGACTACGTCGAGGAACTCACCGGCTGGAAGAAGGACGTGGCGGAGAAACTGAGAGCGGTCATCCGCGCCGCCAGCCGCAAGCTGACCGAAGAGGTGAAGTGGGGCTGGCCCTGCTACACCGCCGGCGGCAAGTGCATCTGCGGATTCATGTCGATGCAGTACACCGTGAACTTCGTCCTCTATTTGGGAGCCGAGGTCAACGACCCACGCGGCCTCATCGAGGGAACCGGCAAATCCATGCGTCACGTCAAGCTCCGCGGCCTAAAGGACATCCGCAAGCCGGCGTTCACCAGATTCATCAAGGAGAGCATCCGCCTCAGCTTAGCCCCCGCGACCACGCAGGGAACGCCGCGTGGTCGCGGCGGCTAAGCTTCCTCATCCGGCACATTCTTCAAGCCCTTGAGCACCATTTCCATATTGGCGGGCCGCCCATTGGGATCGGGCGACAAGCACTGCATGATGGTCTTGGCCAAGGCGGGGTTGAGGTCCGGCCGCTTGTGCAAAATGGGAATCGGGGCCAGGTTGTCGTGCTGCAGCGCTCCGCGGCCGGTAGTATCGCTCGACGGCCAGGGAAACTCGAACGTGCAAAGCTGATAGCAGGCCACGCCGTACGCAAAAATGTCCACGCGCTGGTCCGTGGGCTTGCGGCGGACAATCTCGGGAGCGAGGTAAAGCGGAGTGCCCGTCCGATTGCCCGGCTGCATGTAGGGTGGCTCGGCGGGGAGAGTGAGGCCGAAGTCTATGAGCTTGAGACTGGTCGCATCGGGGGAAGCAATGAAGTTGCGCGGGCAAACGTCGCGGTGGATAAAGTTCGCCTTGTGGACCCCGTCAATCGCTTCCGCCATTTGCCTCGCCAGCCGGTGCCGATTCCCGAGTACGATCTTGTCCCGGTTGTTGAGCAGCACGTTCAGGCCGGTCCCCTCAATAAACTCCATCACGATAAACTGCCGCCCATCCTTGGCTTTGTCCGCTTCATAGGTTTCCACAATCCGCGGGTGCTTGAGCTTGAGGGCAATCATTCCTTCCCACGGCTTCTTGAGGCTCTTGAAGCGAGCCTCGAAGGCGGCCGTTTTTTCGCGGTCCAGGATTTTGAGACCGATGGTCCGCTTGTCCCGGCGGTCGATGGCCATGTGAAAGTTGGACATCGTCCCATGCACCGCCTCCCGGACGATCTCAAACCGCTCGGCGAGATCGGTTCGCTTGTCGGCGAACATGTTCTGGAGTTTGTCGAGCAGGCCCATGAATCTAATTCTACTCGAACCAGCGCGCCGGGGAACAACGCGGCGAATTGCCTGCTAAAATGCGGCTGACCTGCCCAAAGTTCGGCGAGGGTCTCTGACCCCGCCGAAACGGCGGACCGAAGGTCTCCCGCGTTTGTACTCCTATAACCACAGTACCCTATGTCACACTCCATCTCCCGCAGGCTGTTTTGCGGTGTTGCTGGTGCAGCGGCAATCGCGTCAGGAGCCTTGGCCAGACTCCCAGCCGCCGAGCCAACAGAAGTCAACCTGCTGGTCCGGGGTGACGATCTCGGTGCGGCTCGCTCGATCAATGCGGCATGCGTGGAGGCTTGCCTCAAGGGGATCTGCCGTTCGGTGGAGGTCATTGCTCCCGGCCCCTGGTTCTTGGATGCGGTCAAGTTGCTGAAGGAAGCACCGCAGATCGATGTTGGCGTCCACCTCTGCCTCACCAGCGAATGGGACCGCATCAAATGGCGGCCCCTCACCCATGCTCCCAGCCTGGTCGATGCCAACGGCTACTTCCATCCCCGCACCCGCGCCAGCAACAACGCTCCACCTGCCAGCACCGGCTTTCTCGATTCGTCTCCCAAGCTGGACGAAGTCGAGCGCGAGCTGCGGGCCCAGATTGAGTTGCTGCGAAAGCACCTCCCCAAGGTGACCCATCTCTCCGCCCACATGGGGGCCGCCACCGCCATGCCCGAGCTCAAAGCGCTCACTCAAAATCTGGCCAAGGAATTCAAGCTCCGGTTGGAAAGTGAAGGGCTGCCCGCGGATCGCCCACTGAAACATGTCCCCGGCGTCGGCACATCCAAACAGACCGCGAAAGAGAAGGAAGATTCGCTGCTGGAATTCATCGCCAAAAAACAGCCCGGCAACTGGCTCCTCGTCACGCACCCCGCTTACGACGATGCCGAAACCCGCGCCATCGGTCACCCCGGCTACGAAAACGTCGCCGCCGACCGGGACGGCATCACCCAAATGCTCATCAGCCCGCGCGTCATCGAAGCCATCAAATTCGCCGGAATCCGGCTGATTAGCTATACGGATTTAGCGTGAAAGGGAACTACTAGGTTTTCTTCGAAAGCCGTTTTATCGAGACCCTGCCGCCATCTTTCACTTGCATTGACAAATCGAAGCCTTTCAGCAACTCCATGCCAACGAGTGGGTCGCTATCCGCCTCGTTAACAAGAATCTGCAATGTTCGGCGGTCCCAACGAAGCGATGCTTCATACACATCGAACAAGCACTGACTGCCAGCGGCCAAAGTGCCTCGTCCCACGCTCTGCCAGCGTAGTCCAAGGGCGCTAATCAGAGACGGGGGCAGAGTCAGCGACGCCGTATATCCAGTATCGATGACCGCTACGACTTGCCGCGAGCGGCCGCGAGTCCCGGTGATGCTGATTTGAATTCGAGCCTCATTTTGCTGCACGACACCGGTGATCATGCATCGCTCCGCAGGCTTCCACTCCCAAACCGATGAACGAACGGCGATCCCGCCCGCACGATCCAAATCTGGGCGTCGGGACGTCGTTTCCGCAGCCGTTGACAAGCGGCAAGTTCATCCGCGTCAATTTCGTAATCACTCGATTCAATATCGATGGCCACGAAACAGCCTATCTCCTCCGGCCGGAGACGTTCCCGAACGACATTTTCGTAGATCGCGTCACCGCGCTCGGCAAATTCAGTTTTGGAAAACCTGCGAGGGGCTGAAATCTTCACTTTTCTCCTCCCACCTGCGGCTTTTGAGAATTCCATGTCTTGATTCTATCTTGCCTAAGGGCTGGTCCCAACAACAGTTTCAGGACCGCCCAGCCTCCCGATTCGTAAATTGTGCTGGCACTGCGGCTTCCTTATCGCGCATAATAGCGGGGTAGGCTTCCAACTCGCCCAAATCCAATTCAGTTCCAGCTAGGGCAGGCTGGCAGGTTACCCCACTTCCTCCAGGTCTCGCCATGACGCTCTCTCGCCGCAACTTTCTCGCCTCGTCGGCTGCCGTCGGTTCATCGCTGGCGCTCGCGCCTCAATTAGCGAAGGGGCAGGACGACAAATTCGATGCGGCCCGCTCGGCGGAATACATGACGCCGGAGACGCAGAAAGCGGTGGACAAGGCTCTCACCTGGCTCGCCAAGCGGCAGAACAACTCTGGTGCGGACGAAGGGGCCTTCGGTCATGGCGGCTATCAGGGGGGCGTCGCCGTCGGCAGTCTTGCCGGCCTGGCTTTCATGTGCAGCGGCTCGCCGCCGGGGCAGGGACCGTTCGGAAAAGTCATTGACAAGTGCGTCAAGCACATTTCCAAATGCGTCCAGGAAAGCGGCTACATCTCCGCCCCCGGCTTTGGCCAGGACAATATGTATGGCCACGGCTTTGCCACGCTGTTCCTCTCCGAGGTCTACGGCATGTCCGACCGGGCCGACATCGACAGCACCGTCGGCGACAAGCTCCGCGCCGCGGTCAAACTCACCTGCCAGTGCCAAAGCGAAGCCGGCGGCTGGCGCTATCAGCCGGTGAAGTCCGACGCGGACCTTTCGATCACCATCTGCAACATCATGGGTCTGCGGGCGGCGCGGGACGCCGGCATCCATGTCCCCGACGAAGTCCGGGCCAAGTGCATCGACTACGTGAAAAAGAGCCAGAACGCCGACGGCAGCTTTCGCTATCAAATCGCTTCCGGCGGCAGCGGCACTTTCCCGCTCACCGCGGCCGGCGTGGTCTCGCTCTACAGCGCGGGCATCTATGACACCCCCGAGGTCGAAAAGGGGCTCAAGTGGCTGATGCGGTACGTCCCCGGCAGTGCCCAGGGAAACGCCGGCTACCACGGATACTTCTTCTACGGCCAGTACTACGCGGTGCAAGCCATGTGGCACGCCGGCGGTGAATACTGGACCAAGTGGTATCCCGCCATCCGCGACACGCTCCTCAAAAAGCAAAGCGGCGACGGCAGCTTTGGCGACAGCGAAGTCTGCGCCGAATTCGGCACCGCCATGGCCTGCATCATCCTGCAGATGCCCAACAACTACCTGCCGATCTTCGCGCCGTAGATTCGCTAGCGCGACAAAGGGATGAAGAGACGCTCCTCTCCGCGCTGGAGCGGGCCGCTGGAAAGGGAATCCCCTCTTTCTTTCGACACGCGGCTATCAGGCTGATAGGGGTACCCCTCAGCTCGACAGGACTTTTTTCGCTCGTTTCCAGGCAGACCCAGAGGGTCAGGAACTTCGCCTGCGAAAGGTCTGGGCTTCACCAGTGACTCACAAGCTCGTCGGGTTGATGCCAGACTTCAAGCCGCGCCCTACTTGGCCGCGGCGAACATTTCCGCGTATTCCAGTACCCAGGCGTCGATCAGGTCGTGAAACTTGGCGGCATCGACTTCTTCCAGCTTTTCGTAGTAGCTGCGGTTGAAGGCTTCTTTGTTCCGGATGGTCCCTTTCGCCGCCAGTTCCAGCACGTGCAGGGACGGCGAATAAGGCCGGACCGTCATTTCCAACCGGCTGTAGTTGCTGGTCCGCTGGCCGCCGGCGATTCGCAGGTCGTCCCGAAAACAGGCCCCGCCCCACCCCTTGTCTCCGTAAATCGTCTCGTACTGAAAGCCCGGAAACACGTTCGGCAGCCGTTTGATGCAGGCTTCGATCTGATCGGAAAGCGTCAGCCGCAATTGCGAGTGGAGCCGTTTGCACTCCTCCTCGGTCATGGCCCGTTTCTGGGCTTCGTGCGCGCGGACCTCCCCGCGCTTGTGCCCGCGCTCAATCGCCTGCCGGAGTCGGTCATCAAAGGACATGGCTGATAGTGTAACTCGCGCGGGGCTTGGATTCACTAGCCCGACGCGCAAGCGCGGGAGCATTGTAGGGTGCATTAGCGCCAGCGCCATACACGCGCGTAACTCTCCCCGCGTGCATTTCGTGTAACTCATGCACCCTACCGATCTTCGGGCTGGTGTCGTTACGGCAACACGATCCGAGGACCGCCTGTTGCCGCGGCACTGCTCCCCACTCGCCGGGCCTTGAGGCGGATGTAGGGCGCGACGAAGCGGCTGCGGTGGCCGAAGTCGCCGGGGGGTTCGCCCGCTTTAGCGTGCAGGGGCTCGGAGACGTCTTCGATGACGAAGCCGCTGCGGCAGAGGTGGCCGAGGATTTCTTCCCAGCGGTGCAGATATTCCAGCGTCCCTTCCTCACGGTGCGGGCTGCCGAGAACGGGGGGGAGCGGGCCGGAGCGATAGTACGGCTCGGTCAATTCATAGCCCCGCGCGGACGACTGTATTTCCGCTTGCAGGCTCGTCGGGCTTTTATGCTGGCTGATGTAAAGCCCGCCGCCGCGGGTGATGCGAGCGACTTCGCGGTAGACGGGGCCAATCTCCGGCACATAGCAGGTGCTGACGGGATGGATGACGATGTCGAATTCCCCCGCCGTCAGCATGGGCAGCTCGTCCATCGAGGCTTCCACGGTTCGCAAAGGCAGCTTCCGCTCGGCCGCCACTTGCCGGTCCAGTTCCAGCATGGCGGGGCTGATGTCCACCACGGTCACGTGCGCTCCGGCCGCGGCATACAGCGGACCATGCTTCCCTCCCCCCGCCGCCAGGCAGAGCAGCCGCTTGCCGCGGATATCTCCGCCGAGCCACCCCAGGCCGTCGACGGTCGCCAGTGGGTTGGCGAAATCCTCGTCCCGCGCCGGGCGCGTGAAGCACTCCCCGTCGCGAACCCGCTCGTCCCAGGCGCGGCGATTGTGGGCATGAATGGACATAAGACTTGAATGTAGGATGGCCGGCGCAGAACAGCTACCCGGTAAACAGCGCCACTCCGTGTTTTCAGCGGCACCAAGATTTGCCAGGCTTAGCCGCCGCGTCCACGCGGCGAATCCCCGCGTGGACGCGGGGGCTAAGCTCTCTTCTAGACTGTGTAAGAAGGCACTAGCGGCTACAATACCCAGCGGCTTTTGTCGAATAACTTCTGGGGGCCGGCGCGGCCTCGTTTTTGGCGGGTGGAACCGACTTCCACTCGCCCGGAGTGGATTATGTCGCGGTTGGTGTCGTTTGCTGTTCTGATTGGCATCCTGATTGTCATCGTGGTGCTGTTCTACCAGGTGATGGCGGTGTTTCTGCTGCCGCTATTCATGGCGGCGCTCTTAGGAGTTGTGTTTCAGCCGTTATACCGCTGGGCGCTCGAGAAGTTCTGGAAGAATCGGTACCTGGCGGCGGGAGTGACCACGTTTCTGGTGCTGCTGGTGGTGCTTGCGCCGGCCGCGCTGGTGGTGACGATGGCGGCAGTGCAGAGTGTGTCCGTCGTCGAACAGGTACAGGCCACGGATGTTGCCGGCAAGGCCAAGAAGCTGCGGCAGGAATTTGACCTCGACATTCCCAACAAGGTCGAACTGCATCAGTTTAGCGCGAAGCTCCAGCACTGGCGCGACCAGCAAAAGCTCGGAGCGATCCCGCAAGTTTCCGCTGACGAGGTCAATATCCTGCGGCAGCGGCTTGATCGTCTGGCAACGGCGGCGGCCGAGTTGCAGAAGTCCCAAGCGGTTTCGGCGGACGCCTTGCAGGCCGCACTTCAAGAACTTCAAGCGGCCGCTCCCCAAACGCTGGAGCAGGATGACGCCGTCCGCAGAGTGGACTGGGAGTTTCGCCAGTATCGGCGGGATTATCTGGGGGGCTCGCTGAAGGGCTGGCTCAAGGAGCTGGCCAACCCCACCGACGAGCAAATGGAGGCAGTGCTCAAGCGAGTGACTTCTTCGGCAGGTTCACCGCTGCTGTCACTCGGCGGCGATACGCTGGCGATCCTCGGCAAGATGGTGCTGGGCATCATCATTACCGTGGCATCAGTGTTTTTCTTCCTGGCGGAAGGGGAGAGAATGGTCAATGCCGCCGTGCGGCTTTCCCCCTTGGAGGAAAAATATGTCCGCGAGCTGGTGGAAGAATTTGTCCGCGTTTGCCGGGCGGTGGTGACGGCAACGCTGCTGTCGGCAGTGGTGCAAGGCTTGCTCGCGGGAGTTGGGTTTTACTTCGCGGGGCTCGAAAACGCCGTGGCCTTGTTGATGCTGCTGACGATGGTCTTGGCGATGGTTCCCTTCTCGGGGGCCGCCGCGGTTTGGATTCCCGTTTGCCTCTATCTCTACTTTGTGGAAGAACGGCCCGCGGCAGCTATCCTGCTGGCCGTCTACGGCGCGGGAATCGTTTCGACCTCGGACAATTTCATCAAGCCCATGGTTCTGCATGGACAGTCCAATCTGCATCCGCTTTTGGCGCTTCTCAGTGTGCTCGGCGGTATTCAAGCACTCGGCCCCATCGGCATCATTGTCGGCCCGATGGTGGTCGTGTTCTTGCAAACCACGCTAAAAATCCTCCAGCGGGAACTCCTCACCATGGACCGGCTGACAATTGCCGCCGGCGTGACGCCGAAAGGGGAGGCGACTGCAGGTGCACCTCCGCCGGCACCCGCCGAGCCCGTTGCCACTCTGCCGCCAAAAGAGAAGGGGAAGGGGAAAAAGTGACCCCAGGAGCGATTTGCTTCTCGCGGCACCGGTCGTAGAGTTTCCCGTTCGCTGCATTCAGTTTTCAGCCGGGGGACTCCGTGAGCATCGCCCTTTCGACCGCACAAACCGCACATTCGGCGGGACCGCTTTCCGCGGAACATCACCAGCAGATTGCTTCCGCCCATTCCCGAGCGGCCAAGATTCGCTCGGCCGCCCGCGTGGCTGCTTTCAACGGCTGGGTGACGGGAGCATTTGCACTGCTTTCGCTTCCCTTTGCTCCTTTCAGCGTGGCCGGGTTTCTGGTAGCCGTGGGATTATGCGTCGTGACGTACAACGAGTTCCGCGGCAAGAAAATGCTTTTGGCCTTCGATCCCCAAGCCGCCCGGCTGCTCGGCTGGAACCAGGTGGGGTTCCTGAGCCTGATCATCGTTTACAGCCTCTGGATGATCCTGGACGCCTTCACGGGCGCGGGACCGTTTGCCAAGGAGATGCAACAGTATCCTGAGCTTCAATCGGCGCTCGGCTCCGCGGAAAAATTTCGGCAGCTTTATCAGTTGGTCATTCTGGCGATCTACGGCACCGTCATCGCCCTGAGCGCGGTGTTTCAGGGCTGCAATGCCTGGTACTACTTCACCCGCTGGCCCCTCATCGAGACCTACGCGCGAGAAACTCCCGGCTGGATACTGGAAATGCAGCGGGCCACGCGTTAGACATACCCCCTCTCCCTTTGGGAGAGGGCC
>SXGT01699258.1_pt1 | contig 21600 bp, 14 predicted proteins | sample 3176221 | NCBI WGS metagenome assembly SXGT01 (sample SAMN11356862, study PRJNA531348) | freshwater metagenome | isolation source: freshwater sample F1-120 | place: China: Fuxian Lake, Yuxi | collected 2017-12-25
CGCTGGTGTTCCAGGAATGAAGGACTCTGCGTGAAGAACACCGAGAACGCGCTCAGCCCCGCGTCGATCAGGGTGTAGGACTTGTTCTTGCCCCTCCTCGGGTCGGTGAAGCTCCCGAACGCGCTGCGCAACCGCGCCGTGGTGTCGTCCAGGGTCAGGGCGAATGGGCCAAAGGGGGCGCTCATGCAGGACTCCGGTCAAATCAATCCGCTTACCATAGCCGCTCAACGCCAAAATGAGAATTGCTGGCGTGGAACCGGGGGACCGGAATTCCCCCCAGCATGGAGCGAACGATGAAGTATATTTCGCATCGCGCGGCGGCGATGCTCGGAATCGACGGGCTGCCTTACCGGGCCGTGGATACCGGCAACGCCAAGGTTCAGGGCGCCTGGTTCGGAGGAACCTTCATGATCCGGCGAACCGACGATGGCGCTTCCGAGTGGCGGCTGCCGCTAGACCGCGCCAAATCACGGGTGCTGGTGGACTTAGTGGGAACACCCATGCCCCGCCTATAGGCTCGGATGGCGCCGCTTCTCTCGATATCACGTACAGCCCGGCCTATATGCTTCCCAGATGAGGCTACGAACGGCTAACTTGCGATTAGGAAACAGGAGATACGAACCGTTTCCACGCACTCCCCTCAAGAATATTACAAATCCACGCATTCCAGCGGAAAATCGAGATAGCGAATCATCGTCGGCGTTAACTAGAAAACACATGGATTCCTCCATCGGCGGGCATCGAGTATTTTCCGAATACAATTCCTTTCTCGCGGCCGGCGAGGAATTAATCAACCCCCGCTTTGACATCCCCCAAGAGCCGACTAGAATTTTTTATTTAATTTTAATCGCGGGTAATTATTAACATGGATAACTCACGCGCGACGGTTTTAGCCTGGTCGGTTCCGGAAACCTGCCTTTCCTTGGCGGAAGCCCGAACAATCCTCGCCCCCCTGGGCCTGGTTCCGCAAACCCTGGCCATGACGGAGCCCTACACCACCACCGCCGAGATGCTGGTATTGCACACCGCCAATTTCGATGACTTGGGCCAGCTGGGCCGAGCCTTCGCCCAACTCTCGAAACCGGGATTGATCGTCGTCGCCTCGGAGGAAGAGGAAACCCAGGTATTGAAATGGGGTTTGCCGATTACCGTGGACATTTGCCAATCACGGGTATTGCGGGACCAGCTTCGCGAACGCGTTCAAAGGGTATTGGAGGGAACCCGGAGCGGGTGCGCCGGCAGCGCCTCTATAACCGGGTATCAAACGATTTATGGCCGGGAATATCTGGATAATCGCTTGGCCAGGGAATTCGACAATGCCCGCAAGCATTGCCGTTCGCTGAGCATTGCCTGGATAGCCTTAAGGCATCTCAATCGAATCGTCAAAATCCATGGCGAGGCCGCGGAAAATCTGTTCGTAAGCACGTTTAGCCAGATCGCCTTCGCCAATATCCGCGCGACCGACTGGCTGGCGAGGTATAGCCCCGACGAGTTCTGCCTAGTGATGCCCGATACCTGGTTGGATGAAGGGCGCGGTGTCGCCACGCGCGTCAGGGAAGCGGTCGCCTCGACCCGGATTCAGGTCAACGGCCAATCCGGCTTCATCCCCGACCTGACCCTAGGCGTAGTCGAACTGACCGACGACGAGCCCGGCTACGAGGATCTGATCCAGAAGGCCACCGAGGCCGCGCTAATGGAGAAGATATTGGCGCGCAACCCGGATGCCGCGTAGGCACGCGGCTCCCGGACGAATTCCCGATGGCGGGACGCGCTTGGAAAGCGCTCCCACGAACCGGGGCCGAGTTCTGGTTCGCTATTAGGATAGGCCGCGAACTACTTCCCCATTCAATGGACACAATCACCCTTTGCAAAAAGGGGAAATCAGCTTCGGAAGGCGGCCTTTATCAACCGGATTTATCCAATCCGCCCCATAATAGCGCCTTCCCCAATTTCCCCCGCTTGGCCGAGGCTTCCTGCCCATGATCTTCCAGCCAGCGGCGTCCCGCCTCCACCAGATCGGGATTGCCGCAGTTCAGGAAAATCCTGGCCATGTCGGCTGAACCGAGAATGCTTAGTGCTTCGATCAACCGAAGCTCGCTGCCGGATTCCGCTTTCGCGATCCATTCCGGCAACGCCGCGGCCAGCGGGGCCGATTCTCGCGCCAAGGCACGCAAGGCTTCCCCGGCGCGCGGGTCTTCGATCCTGCCCAGGGTCGAGGCCGCTTCCGAGCGTACTCGCCAATCCGGATCGCGCAGCGCCGCCACCAGCGATCCCACCGCCGGCCGGCCGATCTCGGCCAGGGCTTCCGCGACTCTTCCCCGCAGCACCGGATCGCTGTCGCCGGATCGGGCTATCAGGCGCTCCACCGCCGCCGGACCCAGCCGCCCCAGCGTCTCCAGCGCCCCGGAACGCACATCCGAATCTCGCGCGCGCAAGGCTTCGATCAGGGGGTCCACGGCCGGTTCGCCTATATCCAACAGCGCCTGCGTGAGCTTGGCGCGGAAGCCCACTTCGCTGTCTTCGAAGGCGTCGATCAAGGGCCGCGCCGCCGCCGGCTCCTTGAGGCCATCCAAGGCCACCGCCGCCTCCCAGCGCACCGACGGGTCGGTGTCGTTCAGGGCTTGCGCCAGCGCCGGCATGGCTGCCCGGTTCCGGATCGCGCCCAGGGATGCGGCGGCGGCCTCGCGGACCTCGGGGGAAGCGTCGTTCAGTGCGTCCAGCAAAATCCCCGTCGCCGCCGGGTCGGCAACGTAGCCCAGGGCCCTGGCGACACCCCGGCGCACCAAGGGTTCGCGGCCGCGCAACGCGGTTTCCAGGACATCCACCCTCCCCGCGGAACCCAGCGCCGCGGCGGCCGACCATCGCACCGTGGGATCGCCGTCGTTCAGCGTGTCGATCAGGGCCGCCGCCGCGCTAGCGTCCTTGCCGCCCCTCAGCGCCTCCGCCGCTTTCCGCCGCACCTCCGGATTCTCGTCCTTCAGCGCCTCGATCAAGGCCGCCACGGATCGCGGCTCCGGCCGATGGGCTAGCCGCTCCACCGCGTCGCCCCGGATGGCTGGATTCGCGTCCTCGAGCGCATGAATGGCGGCATCCACCGACGCGGCCTGGCCATCTTCGCATTCGGCCGAAAGCGCCGCCGAATAAAAACATACCGGCAGCAGGATTCCCCTGAACCAGATTCGCCGCGATTCACAAAACATTCTAGCCATGGCCCACATCGCCACCTTCCTCGGAAATATTCGACAGGATTCGCGCAAGGTTCCGCGCGCCCCGGCCCTTCGGCAAGCTCGGGACGAGTGTAGCGAAGCGGAAAAGGAAACTGCCCCCTTCCCCATCACGCGCGGCTCCAATAGGCGCGATGCATGCTGAAACGCCGCTTGAGAAACAAGGGCAAGCCCCAGCGCGAGCCGCTACCCAAGCGGAAACCCAGCCATTTCAGGCCGGTGCGGAGTAGCGCCGAGGGAATCAGCCAGGGCGCGCGCCCCGCGAGATAACGCAGTTCGGACAGCACGAAGCGCCGCCCCTCTCCTTCCGCCGCGCCGAAAATCCGCCGCAGCCAGGGCGACTGGGCATGGAACACGCCGATATCGAAATACCGCCTGAACTCCTCCCGATAGCCGTAGTCGTGGGAGTGGTAAACCTCGGCGTCGGCCCGATAGGCGAGCTTCCAGCCCGCCAACAACATCCTCCCGGCGACGTAGGTATCCTCGTTCATGATGGTATTGGGTGGAAAGCCGCCGGCTTCGAGCAGGGCGCCGCGCCGGTAGGCGGCGAAGGAATTCGAGATGAAGATGGTCTTGAGGCCATGGCGCTTCCTGTCCGCCAGGCCACGCACTTGCCCCCACGCCGGATAGTTGAACAGCCGCGCGTGGGCGCCGATAGGTCCGGCGCCCCGGTGGGGAAGCTGCCGGCCATAGGCCGCGCCCACCCGTTCGTCGTCGAAGGCGGAAAGCAGCCGCGCCATGGCATCGGGTCCGGCGAGCAGCGCGTCCTGGGTCATGAACACGATGATGTCGGCTTCCGGCAGCAGGCGCACCCCCAATTGCCGGGTGCCCCCGTGGTTGAATTCGGACCTCGGGATGACCAAGGTGTCGAAGCCGTTTCGCCGCGCCCGCCGCACCGTGCCGTCGGCCGAGGACGAATCGATCACCAGCGGATAATCGGCTTTCACCGTTTGGCTGGCATAGGTCGCCAGCCAATCGTCCCAGGCTTCGCCGGGGTTGAGCGTGGGCACGATCAATCCTAGCTTATTCATGGCGGCAAGCCTCCCCGACCGGCGCCGCCGCGCCGCGGCCGGCCAGAACCCGCCAGACCCGTTCGCCCAGCGCCACCGGATCGAGATTCCGTTTCACATAGGCACGCGCGGTTCGGGACATCCGTTCCCAGTCCGGCCGGCTCAAGGCCGCCGCTCGCGCCAGGGCCTCGCGCACCGAGGCCGGGTTGCGGTCGAACACGAAGCCCGCGCCCTGGAATTCCAGTTGGTCCCAGGCCAGGCCGCGCGCCACCAGAACCGGCCGGCCCATCGCCATGGCTTCCGCCACCACGTTGCCGAAGTTCTCCCTCATGCCGCCGCTTTCCTCCAAGCCCGAGGGCAACACCAGGAAATGGCTACTCGCCAGCACGCCCATGACTTCCGCGCGATCCAGGTAGCCCCGGTAATCGATGGCCCCTTCCGCTTGCTCGACCAAGCCCTTGAATTCCTCGAAATACGCGCCGTCCACGCCGCGCCCCGCGACGATCAGCCGGTCGTCCGGGCCGCGGACGCCCAGCCACGCCTTGATGAAAGCATTGATGCCTTTTTCACGCTGGATATGGCCGAGGAAACACAGCGTGGCGCCGGGTGTTTCAGGATAGCCGGCAGCCTCGTACACCCGGCTGTCGATGCCGTTGGGAACCAGGAGTATCCGGGCGTCCCCGCCCAGCACGGCGCGCACGCCCTCGGCCTCGGTATCGCTGGTGCAATGGATGGCGATGGCGCGGCGCAGGGTCGGCAAGGTCAGCAGCTGGTAATACAGCCATTTATGCGGCTTCTCCCTACGGATCAGGGCCACATGCTCGGGCATCAAGCCTCCATGCACCGCCACCATGAAGGGCCGCCGCAGCAGCCCGCAAAACACCGCGGCGAGGGTACACGGCCAAGTGGCGATGCCGTGGATATATACAACCGGCGCTTCCCGGCACAAGCGGAACAATTCGGGGATGGCGCCCAGCCCGAATCCCCAGCGCCGAAAGCCGTAACAGCGATACAGCCGCACATCCACGCGATGGCCGAATCGGTTGGCATCCTCGAGCCGCAGCCGCCCCGCGATGGATTCATCCGAGGCGACCACCGCCAGTTCGTGGCCCAGCTTCGCCCAGGCGCGGGTCAGCACGCCCATGGTCACCGAAACGCCGCCGTAGCCCAGCGCGGGCGGAATGTGTGTCGCGACAATACCTGCGTCCATAAAACCTCCGTTAATTTCTCGTGAGTAATCCGCTTCGAGTTCACACGCACCGCGCGGGAACCAACGCGCGGCCTTGACCTGGGAAACCAGCAAATCCTGGTATTCCCCCCTCACCCTGCCCTCTCCCTGGGGGAGAGGGTTCTTACACTTAGCGGCCGAGCTTTGGATGCTCTTCGTGCCTCGGCGCATTCCGCGGGCCTCGCGTGCTCGCCATAGCGGCCGAGCAAATATCGCGTGGCCTCATACCAGGCGAACATCAGGGAAAACTCCAATCCGGCGCGCCCGTCCAGGAATCCCCCGCGGATCAGATAGTGGTAAATAAACCGCGCTAGGGGCCGGATGGCCGAGTTTCCCAGCAACATGCTGAGGCGCTTGCGGGGATTGATGGCGATACCCGAGCCATTGATCCGGGTTTCCCGGTTGGCGTGGTCCACGTGCTTGTGCATCCAGGCCAGCAGCTCGCCATCGTAGAAATAGTGCTCGTAAGGTATTTTCCCGTGGATAACCCGGTAGCCCGCACGGATGTTCTCGCCGAAGCCGCCGTCGTGGTGGGAGAGGAATTCGACCTTTTCCCGGCGCAGCAAGCGGGCATGGTAAATTGGGTATCCCGGCGCGTGTTTCAGGCACTTGCCGCGCAGGTAGAAAAACGAGGGCAGCATAACCGCGTCGGCATCGGCCAATTCCCCATGCAAGGCGGAACCGATCCAGTCGAATAATGGTTTAGGAAACACCTCGTCGGCATCGATGAACAATACCCATTCGGACGCTATGCCGCAGTTCCGCAGGGCATGGTTCCTTTGCTGGGCATAACCTTCCCAGCCATGTTGGCGTATCGCGCAGCCATGGCGTTCGGCGACCTCCAGGGTTCGGTCGGTGCTGCCGGAATCCAGCACCAGCACGGGATATTCCGGGGGAATCGCGTCCAGGCAGCGCGGCAGCGCGTGTTCCTCGTTCTTGGTGAGTATCACCACGGTAACCGGTTCGGCCATCGTAAATCTCCATGCAATAAAATCGGATATTCTCGGGCACCCGAGCGCCCGCTTCACGGGCGGTAAGACCGCGAGAAAACTATGCGGCGGACCTAAACACGGACGATTTTCCGGTGGATTCCAGCAAGGCCCGATACTGTGCCTCATAACCCGCCAGCATCGCCTCGGGGCTATACCAGCGGGCGTTCGCGACCCCCCTCAGCCTGAGGGTCTCCCGCTCGGCCTCGGACAAGCCGGCGATGGCGAGCGCCGCCGCGCGCGGATTCTCCGGGTCGATATGGATCGCGCCGCCACCTCCGACCTCGCGCATGGGCTCGCGGTCGGAGGTCGCGACCAGTGCCCCGCAAGCCTGGGCCTCGACGATCGGCCAGCCGAAACCCTCGTACAGCGAGGGAAACAGGAACAACGCCGCCCTGGAATAAAGCGCGCGCAAGGTCTCGCTGGATAAATGGCCATGGGCGCTCACCGCATGGGCCACGCCTTCGCGGTCCAGATATCCCTGTAGTTCGGCATTGGGCGGCGCGCCCACGAAAACCAGATGCCCGGCGGCGGGATAATTCAGCTTTTTCAACTCGACGAAAATTTCCGCGACGCCGCGCCGATTCTTTTTCCACTCGTCGCTGCCCACGTGCAAAACGAAAGGCCGATCCAGCGGCAAGCCCAATTCGGCCAGTTGCCGATCCGCGTCCTCCCGCGCCATGGGACAAAAGGGGTAATTGAGGCCGTTGTGGACGACCCGCAGGCGATCCGCGTCGATATCCGCCAGTTCGCCGATTTCGGAGGCGACGTTAGCGGATACACAGGCGATGCGGTCGGCGCGCCGCAGATTCGCCATGGTCCAGGATTGCAATATCTTGCCGCTCCAGCGCGCCCGTTCCTCGCGGTAACAACCCAGGGCGCGCTTGATGCCTATGACGTCGTGGCAAGTCACCAAGGCGGGCTTACCCGAGAGGAAGGAAAGCAAGGGCGCGTTGGAATGGTCCGTGACATGGACCACGTCCGCCCAATCTTCCAGTTTCCGCAAGGGCGCTGGGAATCCGACGAACTGGTCTAGGTATTTGGCGCATTTGCCCCAACCCGGTTTATCGGCCACCCGGGCCCAGGCATGGGGTTTCGGCCTGGCCCATATGGCTTCATGCCCGACCTCCAATAATCCCGTGTACAGAACACGGGCGAACAACTCCATGCTCAGGCTATGGACGCTATCTTGGTTATGGTTACCGACGAGTAGGATTTTCATGTGGCTGATTCCTCGGTTATCGATCGAATAAAAACGCTATGGCCGCTCTCCTTCCGGGAGCAGGCTGGGAAGGGAAACATCCAATGCGCCATCCGCCCGGCTCTGTTTTCCGAACCCTAGGGACCAGGGTTTCGCCAACAGCGCCAGCATCAGCGCCTCGGCGCCGAAATAGGCCGGAGCGGCCAGGGCCGCGCCCATCAGGCCCCGCCACTGGACCATGGCGGGCAAGATGGCGAGGGCGGTGCCTGCCCCGCACAAGCGGCCTAGCAGCAGGACGCGGGTTTTTTTCCTGGCGTACAAGGGCTGGGCCAGCAGGGTTCCCAGCGCCTGCAAGGCACAGCCCGCGCCTATCGCGGGCATCAAGGACGCAGCCGGGCGGTAGATTTCGGCGAGCAGCACGGCGCACACCTCGTCCTTCAGGAAATACAGCGCCAGGACGCCGGCCGCGCCCATCAGCACCAGGCAAGCCAGCCAGGCCGCGTACACCCGGCCAGCGGCGGAACGGTCCCTAGCGGAGCAATGCTTGAAATAGACCGGCTGGAACGTCCGGAGCAAGACGGTCGCGCTACGGTGGAAAGCTTCGTTGACCAAGGTATAAGCCGCCGCGTAGATGCCCACGTCCTGCGCCGTCATCAGATAGCCGATGACATAGCGGTCGCCGAGGCTTCCGAACCAGGCCAGCATTTCCATGGGAATCAAGGGCAAGGCATAGGCCAGGATTTCACCGCGCCAGCGCTTGCCGCCGCCCGCGGCGGGTTCGGTCCCATCTTGCCCGCCGGCATCCGGAACCAAGGCGGCGATGAGATTCACGCAGGCGCTCGCCAGCGCATAGCCCAGCAGCACCAGGGGCGCCTTGGGACCGGCCAGCCCAACCAGGCCGATGGCGAAACAAGGCCGCAGCAGGCTATCGCCGGTCTGCCAAAGGGTGGCCGCGCGATGCCGCCGCTGGCCCACCAGCCATTGGACGCCGGCCTCGCGGCGCACGGTCATCGCGAACAAACCGCCCGCCGCCGCGAACAGCCAGGGATCCGCCCCGAATCGCCGGACGTAAACTCCCCCGCCCAGCGCCAGCAGCAATAGCGCCACCGCCGCCGATCGCCGGATCAGGCGGCCGGAGGCGCGGCTCAGCGCAGCCCGCTCCCGACCGTCCAGCGCTTCCGGCAACAGGCGCATGGCCGCCGAAACGTAGGGATAGGCGAACAGGCATACACCCAGGGCGACGATTCCGTTCAGCAGCGCGACCTGGCCGTAGACCTCGGGCGAAACCAATTCGGTGACGATCCGGGTGCCCAGCAGCAACATCAGCCCGGAACCTAGCTGGCCCAGCAGCGCCCAGGAGGCATCCCCGGCCAGCCGCGTTTTCAACACCGCGCTCATCGCTCCCATGCTCCGCGCTCCCTTATCGCCCCCCTGGCCTCCGTGGGAATGCAGCCTCGGACGTTCCGCGACCAGGGGCGCGGAGCCGCGGAAGCGGCCGTGGCTGCCCCGCCTGACGGCTTCCCACCCGAGACTTGGGAACGATCCGGATGGAAAACATTAGGACGCAGGCTCGAAACTGCTATCGGGGTGCCCATGACCAGTCCCCACAGAAACATCAACATGGCGTTCTGGGGGAAATACTCCCAAAGGTTGAAAGGCAAACCGGCCACGAAGATGAAAGCCATGGCCAAGCCCTTGTGGGGAAAGCCGGAAACCCGCCAGGTAAACCCCATGAAAACCAGGTAGGCGATCAGTCCCAGCAGTCCGAAGCCGTTCAGCAGAAACAGATACAGGCTGTCGGAATCGAACTGCCCCGGAAAATGGTCGCTGCCGAAAACAACGTTGATGGTGTTGGAACCCAGCCCCAAGCCCCAGCCGAACAACAGGGAGACGGGACCGTCGATGTTGTCGCCCAGCATTTTTTCCCAAAGCGCGACGCGGCCTTCCTTGCTCAGGTCGGCATCCTCGCGGCCGCTGACCAGGGGGCTGGAAGCCGCGATCAACAGGACCATGGACAGCAAGGGCGCCGGCATGGCCAGAGCCCAGCGGTCGCGGGGGCGCGCCGCGGCATACAGCCGGAAAAAGAGCACCAGCAGCGCGCTCAACACGGCGGTTCGCGATCCGCTCAAAAGAGCCAGGAAAGTGCTGGCATAAGCCCAGCGGCGGATAGCGCGACGGCTGTCCAGGGCGAAGAACAGGGTGCAGGTAGCCATGGCGGCCCCGAACAGGTTCGGGCTCACGAAGGTGCCGAAGGGCCGGCCCCCGCCCAGCAACGACACGCCGAACAAGGGCGGCGCCCAGAGCGCCTGGGCGATCGCCAGCGCGCCTTCCAAGGCGATGTAGATTCTCAGCAGGGAAGTGAACCGGGCCAGCACGGATTCGCCCGCCCCGCTCAAGCCGACCGCCAGGCCGATCAAGCCTAGGGGCAGATATTCGAACACCCGCAACCCCGCCATCGGCACCACTAGGGGCAAATCCAGGGACAGCCCGTAGCCGATCTCGAACACCGAGTAGCCAGCTAGCAAAGCCAGGAACAGCCCCACCTTGGGAGACAGCGCCGTCCGCCGGAATGCCGGGTCCAGTACGGCGTACAGCACGATGAAAGCCAGCATGGCCTCGCGCAGCAGCCGGAACCCGAAGTCCTGTTCGCCGTAGACTTCCTTGACCCCGTTCCAGGCCGATTCGACCTGCGGCAAGGCCACCACGGCGGATAAGGCCACCAGGGTGAACAACAGGACGGGCAGTTGGCGCAAAAGGCTGATTTTCATGCTTTCCTCGATTTCAGTGCTTGGCGCGCGGATAGGCGTACCCGTAATACGGGTAAGCGGAGGAACCTTCCTTCATGTCGTTGATGATGAAACCACGCGGTTTCACCCCGACCAGTTGGAAGCGCCGGAAGCTGACCTCCAATTCTTGGACGGTGTAGCGTCCTTCCTTGACCACCAGGAAAGTGGCGTCGGCCAGCTTGCCGATGATCGCCGGATCGGTGGCCCCGAGAATCGGCGGGGAATCGAAGACAATGTGGTTGTAGAAGGATTTGAGTTCTTCCAGGGTTTCTTCCATCTGGCCCAGCACCAGCAATTCCGCCGGGTTGGCGACATCGGAGCCGCGCGGGATGAAATCGATCCCCACGTCCGGCAGGCTGACGACCACGTCGCCGAGGGTGGCCGTGCCGGCCAGGAGATCGGACAGGCCCGGCTCGCGGCGGGTGGAAAACGCCTCGTCCAGCTTGCCGTTGCGCATGTCGGCATCGACGATCAGCACCCGCTTGCGGATGCTGGCCAGGAGGGCCGCCAGGTTGGTGCTCACGAAGGATTTGCCCATGCCCGGCGCCGGGCTGCTGACCATGATGACCCGGCTCTCGGAACTGGCCAGGGTCGCTTCCACGGTGGTCCTAAGGGAACGCAGGGATTCCACCGAAATATCCTGGGGATGCCGGCTGGCCAGCACCCGCGGGGTTTCGCCCCTGCCCTGCCCCGCCAGGCGCGCCTGCTTGCGGCTATGGGGAATCGCCGCGAACAGCGGGATGCCGACCCGGTATTCCAGCAGCGCCGGGTAGTTGTCGTGGCGGCGCAACGAGTTCCGCAAGAACAGCGCGCCCGACCCGGTGGTCAGGCCCAGCAGCGCGGCGAAGGCCAGCACCAAGCCGGGCTTGGGCCAATAGGGTTTTTCCGGCGCCACCGAGGTATCGACGATGCGCGAATTGCCGATGGAGCCCGCCGCCGCCACCCGCTGTTCCTGCGCGCTGTTCAGCAAGGAGGTGTAGAGTTCGGTGTTGACTTGCACGTCGCGGGCCAGGCCAACCATGTTCTGCTGGGTACGCGGCAGTTCCTTGATCCGCTTTTCGAGGTCCGCCAGCTTGTGGTCGATGCGCTTGATCTGGGCCTTGGTGGCGGCCGCGTCGGGGTGCTGGTCCGTCAGGCGTTGGGTTTGCTCTTCGTATTTCTGCTTGAGTTGTATCCCCAGGGTTTCCATCTCGGAAGCCTGCTTCAGCAGCACTTCCGCCTCGGTGGAAATATCCACGGCGCCGTGCTGTTGCCGGAAAGCGCTGAGAGCCTGCTCGGCGTGCTCCAGCCGCTCCTTGACGATGGGCAACTGGCTTTCCAGGAAGCTGAGCTTTTGCCCGGCCTCGGCCGATTCCCAGGTCACGGTGGCATGGACGTAGGTCGTCGAAATATCGTTGACCGACTTGGCGAGCTGTTCCGGATCGCGCCCCTTGAGCTCGATCTTGAGAATATCCGTGTCCTTGGAGGCTTCCTTGATGCCGATGGCCTTGTTCAGGGTTTCGATGGCGCTGAGTTGGGACTGCCGGACTAGGTTGAAATGGGTGCCGGGATGGGCCACGAGCGTATCCACCCGGAGAGTGACCGGCGCGGCCTCGCCGATTTCGGCCTGCAACGGGGTTCCGGTTTGGCCCTCGGCCAGCACGGTGCTGTCCGGAGCCAGCAATCGGAACCGGCCCTGTTCCAGGGCGACCAGGGTGAATTCCTTACCCTGGTAGCGGTTCGGCACGGTGAAATCCGCGACCTTGATTTTTTCTCCACCGAAAGCCCAGCGGCGGAAACCCCACCACGGGTCGGACGGCCCATCACGGTCCTCGCGCCGGCGGGCCAGGGTTTCGCCGATCAAGGGGAAGTACACCGGCTCGACCTCGACCCCTAGGTTCAGGTCGGCGACCACCTTCCCCAGCACCAGGCGGGAACGCATGATCTCGACTTCCCGCTGCGCCCTGGGGTTCTCCGCCTCGGCGGGCGCTTTGTTGGCCTCGCTACGCAGGGGCGCGTTGAGCAGGGCCTTGTTCTTGTCGATCCGCAACAGCGCGTCCGCCTTGTAGGTCGGCGGCGCCAAAAGCAGGTAGAGCGCGGCCAACGCCAAGCATGAACCCAGCGCCTTCAGGATGGTCCCTCTTCCTTCGATCAGAAGATCGGCATAGTCCCGCAGGCTGACGCCCTGCTCCTCGATGGAGGATGGATGGGGCGGCGGGAGCACGTGGATTTCGTTTTCGATAATCATATTCGTCGCTGCTGTTCCGTGTATTGGAGATATCCGTAGGGTGGGCATGTACCCATGCCCACCGGGGCTTATCGAACCAAACGCTGGTGGGCATGAACTACATGCCCACCCTACAAAAAATCAGAAGCCGGTATAAAACGCGCCGCGGGTCATGATCTGGCCGAAAGTCGAGGGGATGAGCTGGTTGACGGCGCGGGACCAGCGGGTGATTCCGGCCGTGCCCACATACACGACATCGTGCGCCCGCAAGGGAAAGCGGTCGGCCAATATCAAGGCATCCGGCGATTCGCCGTCGAGATGGAAGATTTCCGGCTTGGCCTGCGCGCCCCGGATCACATAGATATCCTCCGGCTTAGAGGTATCGAAATTAACGCCGTTGGATTCGGACAGGGCTTCCGCCAGGCTCATTTTTCCCTTATTGATATGCAAGGCCGATTGCTTGTGCACCTCGCCGGCCACGAACACCTTGGCCTGCCTGCGGTCGGGGATGTTCAGCACGTCGCCGTCCTTGAGATACTGGTTCTGGGCGTTGTTGCCCTGCTCGTAGAGCGACAGCAGGTTCACGGGATAAAGCCGGTCGCCGCGCGCCAAGCTGGCGTTGGCCAAATCCGCCTCCGGGGTTACGCCGCCGGCGCGGCTGATGGCCTCCGCCACCGTCAAGGGGTTCTCCACCATGGACTGTATCCCCGGATATTTCACCTCGCCGACCACATAGACCTTGTGGCTCTGGAAGGCCAGCACCCGCGCGTCGAGCTTGACCTTCTTGAAGCTCTTGGAAAGCTCGCGGGTCAGCATGTCCCGGACCTCGGGCACCGACCTGCCCGCCACTCGCACCGTGCCCACATAGGGGTAGTAAATCGTGCCGTCGTCCTGCACGACCTTGCCGGCCAATTCCGGGGCGATTTTCTCGCCACCCGGATCGTTCAGCTCGGGATGCTCCCATACGGTGATCTGCAAACGGTCGTGGGGACCGATAAGGTAAGGCCCCCCCTCCGGTTCCGGCGGCAGGGTCGGGAGAACCTGGCGCATCGACTGTTCCCTAGCAATGATGAGATCGGCGGTAATCGGGGTGATCCGGACCTTTTCCGCGCTCACCTTGCCGTCCGCCTGCTGGACCGGCAGGGTCAAATCCGACAACTCCTCGTCCTGCCGGACCATGCCCGGCGCCAGCGCGCAGCCCAATTGCAGGGAAAGCAACAGGATTACGAAAGGCCGGGCCAGCGCCGCGAGCCAATGGAAATCCGGGATCAGTCCCTTGTTCAGAGCGTAATAAAACAACATGGATGATCTCCCGCGAGTGCCATCAGTAAGCGTTCTTGTTCACGAAGCCGTGAAATACGGTTTTCAGGGCGATTTCCAGATCGAACCACACCGACCAGTGCTGTATGTAATAAAGGTCGTGCTCGATGCGCTTGTTGAGGTCGGTGTCGCCGCGCCAGCCGTTCACCTGGGCCCAGCCGGTAATGCCCGCCTTCACCATGTGCTTCTTCATGTAATTGGGAATCCGGTCCTTGAACACGGCGACGAAATCCGGCCGTTCGGGCCTGGGGCCGACCAGGGACATATCACCCATCAGCACGTTGAACAACTGCGGCAGTTCGTCCAGGCTGGTCTTGCGGAGCAAGGCGCCGAAGGGGGTGGCGCGTTGTTCGCCGGGTTTCGCCCAGATTGGGCCGCTCTTGGTTTCAGCGTCCACCGGCATGGAACGGAATTTCAGCATCACGAAGGAGCGGTTGTTCCAGCCCACCCGTTCCTGGCGATAAAACACCGGCCCCTTGGAACCAAGCTTGACGCCCAGCGCGATCAGCGCCATCAGCGGCGAGGCCAACAGCAAGAGCACTAGGGCCAACAGGCGATCCTCCGCTTCCTTGACGTAGCGGTTGATGCCGTGCAGGGGCGATACCGAAATGTCCAGCGTCGGAACGCCGGCGATCTCGTTGAGGTTCAGGAACTTGCTGCCCTTGAAAGCGAAGCAGTCGATGACCAGCCGGATGCTCACCGGCAGATGGCGCAACTCGTGTAACACCTGTTCCGCGCGGGCCTCGCCGCGGGCCGGGAACGCCACCCATACCTCGTCGATGCGTTCGCGCGCCACCAGCCCCGCCAGATCGGCCAGGCCGCCCAGCCGCGGCAGTTTGCAATCGTGGGCCGCGATCCGGGGCACCTCGCGGTCGTCCACATAGCCGATGACTTGCAGGCCGGCCCAGGCCGAATCGTTCAACTGCCGGCTGGAGGCGATGGCCATGGAATTCAGGCCGACCATGACGATGCGGCCCTGCGACCAGCCCCTGGCCCGCAGCCAGGCCAAAACCCCGGACAACAGCATCCTGGCCGTCGCCACCATGCAAAATCCCAGCCCTCCCCAGGTGGCGATCCAGCGGTAACTGGAACCCAGCCACATCTGGAACCTGACCGCGGCGACCACCGCCACCACTAGGGCCAGGGCGGAAAACCAGGCCCGGACGATCCGGAAGATTTCCCCGCGCATCGAGTCGCCGCGCCAGGGGCGATAGATATGGGCGATCTCGAAGAAGATAATGGCCGCGAAAATTCCCAGCACCATGACGAACCTGTGGTCCTGGTCCATATCCCAGCGGCGATGCCAGGCGAAATAGGCGAGCCAACCTCCGCCCACCAACATGGCGACATCCAGGCAGCGGAGCAGCACGATGACCGTGTGCCCGTATTGCTTGAACAACCCTTTGAAAACGTTACCGACACCGAGTGGCATATACTCAACCTCTCTTCGATCCATGAGCTTTCGTTTGAAAATCGCGGGAGCCGTCCCTGGCCGGGCGAAGCCGCCCTAATCCATGGTGGGTAGACTAAACCCGGAAGATGAGCGGACCCTTTGGGAAAACATTAAGAACCGATGAAGATAGGATTAAGGCGCGGCGGGGCAACCCACGGGAAGCCCGGCGGGCAACTCGACCCCCGGTACTCGCCGCGCGGAACCCAAGCGCACGGCCAGCCTAGCCGAGGCGCGGCCGGGGAATTCGGGGGAGGCCGCGGGCCGTGCTGAAATTGTCCTTGCTGCGGGTGCGCCTAGCCCTGGTCATCGGCACTTCGCTGGGTTTCGTGCTATTGCTCGGGTTCGTGCTGTATTGGGGTTCCGAACAAGCCACGGCCTATTACCAACGTGGCCAGGCGGCCTACAAATCCTTCGACCGCTACGAGCGCTTGTCCCAGGAGGCCTATCGGCACTTCAAGCAGCGGATGGATGCCTTCCTGGCGAACGGCTCCGAGAACGCTACGGCCGACGTGGAAGACTCCAAGCGGCGCCTGTTCCTGGCCATCGAGCAGCTTAGGGATTCGGTCACGGAGGAAACCGGCGCGGCCGAGAACCTCGGGGATACCCGCTCGCAAACCGCCGAGCTGGAGAGCATCGCCCGCGTCACCGCCTTCCTGGACGCCAACATGTACGGATTCGACGAAGCCGAGCGGCTGCGGAGGGAAGGCAAAAGCGGGGAAGCGGCGCGGCTGTTGTCGAAGCTGCTGGATGAGGACATCGACGCCCGGTTCGCGCCGCTCATGGACACCGCGATCGAGGGAGAACGCGCGCGGGCAATCCACGCCGGGGAGAAAATGGAGATACTGGTGGGCCGCTTGCACTGGGTTGCCCTGGCGGCCGTATCCACCGCCACGCTGTTCGGCATCGCCGCCGGCTTCTTCCTGCTCCGGGAAATCCAGCGCCCGATGCAAGCCCTGATGCACGGCACCGACGAAATCGCCAACGGCAATCTCGCCTACCGCATCCCCGCCGGCATCGCCAACGAATTCGGCCATCTCGCCGAGCATTTCAACCGAATGGCCCACGGCTTGGAACTCCAGCGTAACCGGCTGCGGGCTACGCAGGCCGTTTTGGAACGCAAGGTGGCGGAACGCACGCTGGAACTCAACAAGCTGAACCGGGAACTGCAACACCTGGACCAGAGGCGGCGGGATTTCTTCGCCGACATCAGCCACGAACTCCGCACGCCGATCACCGTGATCCGGGGCGAGGCGGAAGTCACCCTGCGGGGCCGCGACCGCGACGCGGAGGAATACAAGGAAGCGCTACAGCGCATCCTCGAACTCGCCATGCAGCAGGGCAAAATGGTCAACGATCTGTTGTTCCTCGCCCGCGCCGAAGCGGCCCAATTGCAATTCGAGATGGAAATCCTGGACCTGTCCGAACTATTGGCCGGCGCCGCCGAGGACATCGAAGTGCTGGCCAGGGAAAAATCGATCTCGGTCGGCCTGGATATCCCGCCGGAACCGGTGTGGATACGCGGCGACCGGCAGCGGCTGCGGCAGGTCATGTTCATCCTGGGCGACAACGCCTGCCGGTATTCGGAGGCCGGCGGCCGGATCGACCTAGCGATGGCCCTCGATCCAGCCTGGGCCCGCCTGAGCATCGGCGACCAGGGCATAGGCATTCCGGCCGAGGATTTGAAATCGGTGTTCGAGCGCTACTTCCGGGGCGGCAACGCGCGGCGTCCGGACATGCAAGGCACCGGCCTGGGCCTGCCCATGGCCAAGGCCATCGTCGAGGCCCACGAGGGCCGGATCGGCGTGGCCAGCGTCGAGGGCGAGGGCACGACCTTTACCCTGTGCTTGCCGATCTCGCCCGAATCGAATCAACCTTTGCAAAGCTAGACGAATCCGAACATGGACATACTGTTGGTGGAAGATGACGAGCGCATCGTGCAATTCCTGCGTAGAGGCTTGAAGGCCGAGGGCTACCGGGTGGAAGTCGCCGGTACGGGCCGGGAAGCCGTGGACCTGGGCGTGGGGGGCGATTTCCGGATCGTCATCCTGGATCTGGGGTTGCCCGACATGAACGGCCGCGAAGTTTGCGAAAAACTGCGTTCCCTGAAGGTCGATACCCCCATCCTCATGCTCACGGCCATGGACACGGTGCGGGACAAAGTGGCTGGGCTGCGATCCGGCGCGGATGACTACCTGACCAAGCCCTTCGCCTTCGAGGAATTGCTGGCCCGGATCGAAACCCTGCTGCGTCGGCGCGGCGGCGAGGCCAAGCCGGAATCGAAGGAATCGAGGATCGCCGATCTGGTGCTCAACCGCGAAACCCACGAGGTGCGGCGCGGCGATCGGGCTATCGAATTGACACCCAAGGAATTCGCCTTGCTGGAATATTTCATGGAATCGCCGGGCCGGGTGCTGAGCCGAACCCGAATCCTAGAACAAGTCTGGGGCTACAGCGCCGATCCGCTCACCAATGTGGTCGATGTCTATATTCGGCAGTTGCGCCGCAAGATCGACGACGGCCACGAGGAAAAGCTGTTCAAGACGGTGCGGGGGTATGGCTATAAGCTGGAAGCGCCGTGAGATGGGACTATTGGGCTGTAGGATCGAATGCCGCCAGGGCCGATGGGCACGCTGCGCTTTGCCCATCCTACTCCTACTCCTGCTTTTCCCGGCGGAACTCGGGAACTAGCGCGAATCGTGGCCGCCGCCCCATAAAGCCCTAATCCCCGCGACTAACTATAATTGTCGGGATTAGGAAATAAGCCGCCTGCCAACGAATAAGGAGTTCCATTTTGGCTTTGTCGTTCCAACGGTACACAAGCCCATCGGTTCCCGAGCATTCCGGCCGCCAGGCCGGAGGGTTCGGCGAGCCCCCGGATCGCACCCCCCCATTGCCAGCGGCGGCCTCGCTAACCGGGCCATCGGCAACCCGCATTCTAGCCATCTCCTTAGCCGCATCCCGTCCTCCCGTCTCGATCCAGACCGACAGCCGGAAACCCGCTACCCGATTTTTTTCATACCGTGAAACCGCTACGCGCCCCGCGCCCTAACCGCTGGATACCTATCCTGCTGCTGGTCGGCTTGGCCGCGCCATGGATAACGCTGTGGGGGGTTAGCAAGAATGCCTGGTTCGGAACCATCGCCCTGGGCGTGGCGGTGGCGGCACTCTGGCTGTGGCGCCATACCATCGCCGCCCCGCTGAATCATCTGGCGGAAACGGCGGGCCGCATTGAAGCCGGGGAGTACGGAGCACGCTGCCGATTGCAGGGGAACGGCGACCTGGCGAACCTTGGCCGGGCTTTGGATCGCATGGGCGAATCCTTGCGCCGCGACCGGGAAACAGCTCGGGAACGCGAGCGAGACCTGGAAATCACCTTGAGTTCCATGGGCGACGGGCTGATCGCCACCGATCGGGAAGGCCGCGTCCGGCGCATCAACCAGGTGGGCGAAGCCCTGACCGCGTGGGCGCGAGGCACGGCCTTGGGACGCCCCATCGGAGAGGTTTTTCGCGTTGTCGATGGCCGCTCCCGCGAACCGCTGGACAACCCCGTGGCGAGCGTTCTGGAAACGGCCTCGGCCACGCGAACCGATCGCGACAGCGTGCTGCTGGCCCGCGACGGCCGGGAATTCCGGATCGACGCTAGCGCCGCCCGAATCGTGGGCGATCGCGGTGAAATATTCGGCGCGGTCCTAGTGTTTCGGGACGTAAGCCCGGAATACCGCTACCGAGAATCCCTAATACTCAAGCAATACAGCATCGACCATGCCTTGGACCCGATCCTGTGGATCGACGCCAAGAGCCGCCTGCTGGATATCAACGAAGGCGCTCGCCGGATGTTCGGCTACAGCCGGGAGGAGTTCCTGGACATGGCGCTCAAGGATCTCGACCCAAACTGCACGGATGAACGTTGGGACCGCCACTGGGCCGAACTGCGCCAGCATTCCCACTCAAAATTCGAGACGGAGCATCTGACCAAGGAGGGACGCGCCATTCCGGTCGAGGTGGCCCACAACTATCTGGTTTACGACGGCAGGGAGTTGGATTGCGTCATCGTCCGCGACCTCCGCTACCGGAAGCGCATGGAGAGAGCCTTCCGTTCGGAAAGCCTGCGCAACTCCCTGCTGCTGAAAACCGCCAGCGACGGCATCCACATCCTCAATGAGAATGGCGAGGCCGTGCTAGTTAGCGACGCCTTCTGCCGCATGTTGGGCTATACGCGGAAAGAGATCGTCGGGATGCATGTGGCGGACTGGGATGCCCAATGGTCCCGCCGGGAGATCATGGCCAAGCTCCAGACTTTGCTGGAAAAGCCCGCGGTGTTCGACACCCGCCACCGCCGCAAGGACGGCACGGTGTTCGACGTGGAAATCAGCGCCACCGGAACCTTCGTCGGCGAACGCTGGCTGGTGTACTGCGCCTCGCGGGATATTTCCGACCGCAAGGCGGCGGAGCGGGCGCTGAGGGAAAGCGAATCGCGGTTCCGGGAATTGAGCGACGCGGCGCCGGTCATGATCTGGATGTCGGACGCCGATGGCGGGCGCGGATATTTCAATCGCGGCTGGCTGGAATTCAGGGGGCGCCCGCTGGAACGGGAATCGGGCGACGGCTGGACCACGGCGGTGCATCCCGACGATTTGGCCCAATGCCGGCGGGTTTACACGGAAAACCACGAATTCCGCCAAGCTTTCCGCATGGAATACCGCCTGCGCCGCCATGACGGCGAGTACCGTTGGTTGACCGAATCGGCCCGGCCGCGCCTTGATGGCCAGGGCCGGTTCCTGGGTTTCATCGGCTCCTGCATCGATATCACCGAAATGAAGCAGGCCGAACTGGAACTGCGCTTGGCGGCCTCCACCTTCGAGACCAACGAAGCCATCATCATCACCGACGCCAAGGGCGTCATCCAGAGAGCCAACCGGACCTATTGCCGAGCGACCGGCTATGCGCGCGAGGAAGTCGTGGGACGCGGGGCCAACCTGGTCAAATCCGGACGGCACGACGCAGCCTTCTACAAGAACATGTGGCAAACCCTGACCCAGGAAGGGTTCTGGCAGGGCGAGATTTGGAACCGGCGCAAGTCCGGCGACATCTGTCCGGAATGGCTGTCCATCAGCGCGGTCAAGAACGATGCCGGTGAAACCACCCATTACATCGGCGCCTATATCGATATGTCGCGGCAGAAGGAGGCCGAGGAACAGGTCCGCCAATTGGCGTATTACGACACCCTCACCGGGCTGCCGAACCGGCGGCTGCTCTACGACCGGCTACATCAGATTTTCGCCTCCGCGGCGCGCCTCAAGCAGTACGGCGCGCTGTTGTTCATAGACCTGGACAACTTCAAGATTCTCAACGACACCGCCGGCCACGACGTGGGCGACCAATTGCTCGTGCAAATCGCCGAGATGCTGGCGCGGACGGTGCGTTCCGAGGACACCGTGGCGCGCCTCGGGGGGGACGAATTCGTCATCGTGCTGGAACGGCTAGGCCAGGATAGCCTGGAAGCCGCCGCCAAGGCCGAACAGGTCGCGGCCAAGGTCATCGCCTCCGTGGCCGAACCCTGTGTCCTGGCGGGGCGGGAACATCACGTGACCTTGAGTATCGGCGTGGCCCTGTTCAAGGGCGACGAAGAGCGGCCGGAATCCTTCCTCAAGCGAGCCGACGCAGCCATGTACCAAGCCAAGGCCGCCGGCCGCAACACCGCCTGTTTTTTCGATCCCGCGATGGCGGCGGCCATGGAAGCCAGGGTCGCCCTGCTGGCGGAACTGCGCAAGGCGCGGACCTCGAACCAGTTCCGCCTACACTGCCAGCCGGTGGTGGACGACGCGGGGCGGGTCGCGGGCGGAGAAATCCTGCTGCGCTGGGAACATCCGGAGCGGGGCTGGATCGGACCCGCCGATTTCATTCCCCTGGCCGAGGAGAGCGGGCTGATCACCGACATCGGCGCCTGGGTGCTCGAAGGCGCCTGCGCCCTGATCCGCGAATGGGAAGACCGGGAATTGCTGTTTCCGGGCTTTTTCCTCTCCATCAACATCAGCCCGCGGCAATTCCGCCAACCGGATTTCGCCGAAGTCATCCACGCGGCCGTGAAAAAGGCCGGCATCGCCCCGCATCGCCTCAAGCTGGAAATCACCGAGGGCATGCTCATCTCCAAACTGGACGACATCGTAATCATACTCAGCGGCC
>SXGT01519636.1_pt1 | contig 21599 bp, 14 predicted proteins | sample 3176221 | NCBI WGS metagenome assembly SXGT01 (sample SAMN11356862, study PRJNA531348) | freshwater metagenome | isolation source: freshwater sample F1-120 | place: China: Fuxian Lake, Yuxi | collected 2017-12-25
GCCTACGGTAGAACAAGCCCCAACCTTGGGGCGCATCATAAAACCATAAACCAAGAAAAGCGCCGACTGCGTCGGCTCTTAATAGGCAGGGACATTTCTAACGAGGTAACGATGGGGACATTTCTAACGAGGCTTGACATCCGAAGAAATCGAAGGTTGCCAATGGAAGGAGAGTAGCGTAAAGTGGGTTGCACGGGAGTCGCAAGTTTCAACGGAATTCCGGACATTCCCCGGCCGGATTGCGACCCAGGAATTCGCACGTTCTTTCCCTCCTCTTTCATGATCTGGAACGCTCCTCGCCGTCAAGGGTTCGCTCCCGCCGTGCCTGCCGGCACACCATTGACCGCTCCGGGCCGTTCCCACGGATGAGCTTAGATGAGGGAAAGAACTTGACTGATCGCCCCCCGGCATCGTGACACCGTAGGCGGCAAAGATCGCGGTCCGTTACACCAAGCCGTAGCGATGGACTGGGCCGGGTCAGGGCTTGCGCGCGCGCGAAGGTGGGCCGCTTGTCAGAAGTTCAGCTTCAACCCAAACTGGAGAGATCGCATGCTGGTTGCGGTAGACGTCACTCTCGCGAAACTGACGCTGGTAAACGTCGGATTGGGGCGTCCCCAGTTGGGATGGTTTGACAGGTTGAACCCCTCAAAGCGAAATTCAAGACGCCGACCCTCGCCTAAACCAAAGTTCTTGATCGTAGAGAAATCCCAATTAATGGTGCCTGGCCCTATCAAGGTATTTCTCCCGGCGTTGCCATAGGATCCAAACGGCTGGAGCGCGTAGGCACCGGTATTAAAGAACGCCTGCGGATCCCGCTTGCTCCCGCTCAGCGCGGTGGGCTGTCCAGTAGCGTTGACGCGGTCGCTCTGATGTCCTGTATTGCTCTGGTCGCGGCCGGCAACGATGTTTAGGGGGAATCCGGTCTGGAATGTGACGATGGAACCGAGCTGCCAACCGCCGGCAACCGCGTTCAGCAAGCCTCCGCGGTTAAGAAACTTTTTACCCTTGCCGAACGGGGCCTCATACAACATGGAAGTGACGAAGCGGTGCGCGGTTGTGAATGCCGATAACGCGCGGTCGCAGGTCTGGCACCACTCATCCTGAAGGAACAACGTGTCGCCTGGGGGTTGGCGGATGCCGCTTCCGGTGTCGATCGATTTGGCCCAGGTGTAGCTGGCCAGATAGGTGAGCCCCTGGCTGAAGCGCCGGGTCAGCTTCGCAGAAAAGGAGTTATAGTTGGCTTTTCCAATGCCCGAAATCTGGAAGACGCGGCCGAATTCGGGCCACGGCGCGCGCGCGGCCACGCTACCGGTCGGGCTGGGATCGGGTGAGTTGAAATTGCGGTACTGCTGCAGTTTGCGGCTGACCGATCCGAGATAACCCACTTCAATCACGGTGTCACGCGTGAACTCCCGCTGCACGTTCAGCAGGTATTGCAGGGTATATGGCGTGCGCCTTTCGGGATTGTTGGCCAGCACCGAAGGCGTGTTGACCTGGATCGACTGGCTCAGCCCGCTAAACGGTGCGTTCCACGTGAGAGCCGGAAAATCGGGACTTGCCTGTTCGGAGCGAAAACCGGCTAAATTCCGGGCCGGATCGAGCACTGGCGCCGAGCTGTCCTGCGAGTAGAAGACGCCGCCGCCGGTGCGCACCGTCCAGCGCGGCGTGGGGCTCCATGCGATTCCAAGCCGGGGCGCGAAGTCATTGCGGTCAGGGTACACGCCCACCGGACCCAGTCTTCCATCCCGCGCCACCTGGATCGCCGGGTTAAAACGGAACCCGACGCCTTCATAGAAATCGCCACTGCCGATTCGCACGAAGGTGGGATGGCGACTCTTGTCGGCGACATTAGGCGTCCGGTCGAAAAAGGGGATATGGGCGTTCACCCATTTCTGCGCCCGGTCATTCCAGGGCGGCAGGTATTCCAGGCGCAAGCCCATGGTTATGGTGAGATTGGGCCGCACTTTCCAACTGTCATCGAAGTAATAGGCCTGATCGGTTTTTCGGAACTGGGCAAACGCCTGCGTGACGCCGGCGCGCGAATTTCCGATGTAGCCGAGCATGTACTCGGCAAACGCGTAGCCGGTGCCGGCAGGGGAAGCGGGGTTCTGTGTCGCCGTCCCGAAAAAGTCGAACTGGCCCTGGCCGAAGGTGTACGAGCTAGCGCTCCAGCGGTCGCGCCGGATGTCGGCGCCAAAGCGCAACGCATGTTTGCCGCGTACCCAGTAAACGTTGTCGACCAACTGGAATGTCGCCGAATAGCGTATCGTGCCTCCCGGCGTGCCGCCGAAGCTACTCAACCCGGTGAGTGTGATGGCCGGCAGACCCCATCCGTCCGGAGCCAGTTTGGCTACGCCGGGAATGTTCAGTTCGCTGACGGCATCGCGCACGAAGGCAAGTTCGCCGACGCCGTTATTGGAAAAACGGCTCACGCCGAAGCGGAGGTCGTTGACCAGGCGCGGTGACAATGTTCGCGTGTTCGAGATGAGCGCCTGCCACGGATCGTTCACCGCCTTTCCCCCATTTAAAAACACGCCCGGGTTCAGCGCAAGTTCCGAACTCCAGCTATAGCGTCCGAACCACGACGACCCGGCGCTCTCCGTGAAATCGATGCGTTGGTTGAACTGATCGCGGTCGATCACCGAGTTGCGCCCTGCCTGAAAGTTTGACACAAGAGCAGGGCCTGGCAGGTTCGGGGCAGGAAGGAAATCAAGGAGCTTTACCGACGTTGCGGCCAGGCGGCTTTGCGGAATTACTTTTCCGGCGAACGGCTGCGCGATGATGGCGGTACCCTGCTGAGTGCGCGTGGCTGGATCGAAAATGGACGCGGCGATCTGCGAGAAGTCGCCCCCGCGCATCGCATTGGCCGGAACGTCGCTGATGAGACGCGTCTGCCGCCTCTGGCGAAACCCTTCGAAGTTTGACATGAAGAAAAGGCGGTTGCGCCCGCTGAAAAGCCTGGGAATCGACACCGGCCCCCCGAGCGTGAATCCATACTGATTCCACCGGAAAGGATCCTTCCGCGGGCGCGCGGGCGTGAAGTCATAGTTTCTTGCATCGAGTGCCGAGTTGCGCAAAAACTCGAACAACGTTCCGTGATACTGATTTCCGCCGGCCTTGGTCGAAACGTTGATCTGGCCGATTTCCCGCCCGAACTCGGCGGGATAAACGCCGGTCTGAATCTTGAACTCCTGCAGCGCGTCGATGGACGGCAGGAAGGCGTAGCTATTTCCCTCTACATACGTGTTCTCGAGACCATCGAGCGAATAGTGGTTGAACGTGGGCCGTGCACCGGCAATAGACACGCTCGAGAAAACGCCGCGGTCGCCGCTTGCGCCGACGTTGCTGTTGCCGAAGCCAAAGGCAACGTTCGGGCTGAGAAAGACAAGCGAAAGTGCGTTCCGTCCATTCAGCGGCAGATCGAGGATGCGACGGTTTTCAATTACGGTGCCGACGGTGGCGTCTTCGGTGGTGAGCAGCGGCGCGCCTCCGGTCACCTCCACCGTCTGCGTCACCTGTCCCACCTGCAGCTTGAAATCGATACGCGCAATCTGCTGCACTTGCAGTGTAATCTGCCGGCGCGCCACCCCTTGAAAGCCTTCGGCGGCAATCGTCACTGAGTAGACGCCGGGCGGCAGCGCGGGAAAGCCGTACAGGCCGTCGTCGTTGGTTTTGACCGAACGCTCCGCTCCGGTGGCCTCATTGGTGACTGTTACGGCCGCGCCTGTTACCAGACCGCCGCTGGCGTCGCGGATTTCTCCAGTGATCTCGCCAAATGTTTGCGCCTGCGAACAGGCGGCGAGGACGATGAAGAGCAGGATCAGTTTTGGCATTGGGTTCCTCCTAGTGCATGAAAGCGCCAGGGCGATTGCCCGCACGTCCCACCTCGATTCCCGCAGGCTTCCAGCAAATTAAAATACTATCAGATTAATACTCCCCACGTCCGGTGGCTTCGCGAGACGACAGTCCGGGCTCGCCGCAATTCCGGCGATCCCCACGCGTGCACCGCCGGCGCGTCAGCCAGCGGGACCACCGGCACAATCTATTTATCCGTTCCAGGTATCGCTCCACGAAACCCACCTTCCGTTGTGAATCGATTCCCTCGACATGATCGCTGTCAGCGTGCTTTCGCCCGCTCGCGTCCGCGAGGTATCCGTGCCGGCTCGAAACGAGAGAGAGCGGCCAGGAGTGCAATTCGATCCGCGGTGGAGGCGGCGCAGCCCCAGCGTATAGTGACTCTTCGCGCGAAGGCTGCGGGCGCCATCAACGAACTCGTTGACCGCGTCCACCGGGATGTCGCCCACTGTCAGCGAAACGGTTTACGAGACCTCGTTCGAGGCGGCGCCGAAACCATGGTCTTTTGTGCCGGCCGGGATTGCATTGGGGCTTGCGATACTTCGGCGCCGGGCGAGAAATCCCAGCAGGCGCTTCGAATGGCCCGTCGAGATGCGAGGCTCGCAGAGGGAGGTGACTACTACGCGAGCAACCGCCGGCTCTCTTCAGTTTGAAGCGGACACCGTATGCCTTGCGCGCGCCGGGATCGGCGGCGGAGACAAACGCAGGAGCCTCGCGTTGAACGAAACCACCAGCGAAGCCAGCCACCGCTTCAGGCGATCCGGCGTGCGACGCCGGGCAGCATGCCAGCAAGACTCAGCGCTGTTCAGGCTCATCCTTTCAGGATATCGCCCCAAGAGACCACTTTCCCGCTGTAAATTGCTTCCCGCGCCATGATCGCCGTCAGCGTGCTCTCGGCCGCAGTGAATCCCGCGTTCTCGATGTGTCCGTTGCGTGCGCCATCAATGAACTCGTTGACCGCGTCCACCGTGATGTCGCCCACTGTCACCACTTCCACGGGAGCCGCGTTGCGATCCTTGCTGTTATACAACTTGTAGCCGCGCCGCGACGTGGTGATCACGCCTCGCTCGCAGATAAAGGTTTCCGAAACATCCTGGAATCCGCCCGTGGAGAATTGATTGGCGCTATAGCTGAATACCGAGCCGCTCCCGAACTGAAAGGTCACGGCCAGATTGTCCATGATGTTGCCAATATCGGTGCGGACCTGCCGCCCGCCGTAACCGGAGGCTTTCACCGGGTGCGTTCCCATGAACCAGTTCACCACGTCGAGATTATGGCAGTTCTGCTCGACGATAATGTCGCCGCCCAGTTCCTTGTAGAAAAGCCAGTTGCGTACCTTCTCTTCGCTTGCTGCGTGGCCGGACCGCCGCGGTAGATCGCCTCCAAGCCACGACGCCCGTATCATCTTGATCGCGCCCAACTCGCCCGATTTCACGATTGCATGCGCTTTCTTGTAATCCTTGCCGTAGCGCTGCTGGTAGTCGACGGAAATTCGCTTATTTTTGTCCGCATTCTTCGCGGCTTCAATGACCCGTTTGCATCCCGCCGCGTCGACCCCCGCGGGCTTTTCCATGAAGATGTGTTTCTTCGCCTTCACCGCCAGTTCGAAGTGCTCCGGATGCAGGTATGGAGGCGTCGCAATGTAAATGGCATCCACGTCGCTCGCGAGCGCCCCCTGAATGCTTTTGAACGTTCGCGCGCCGGCGAATTTCTTCGTGGCGGCTTCCAACTGATCGTCGTAGATGTCGGTGACAGAGACGATTTTCGCGAATTCGTTGCGCGCGAAAATGCCAGCGATGGCCGTTCCCCGGCGGCCCGCGCCCACCAGGCCCACGGAAAGGGCGGAGTTCGCCTGCGTGCCGCGAACCAGTTCCGGTTTGATGATGGTAAAACCCGCAGCGGCCCCAAGTCCGCTATTCTTGAAGAAGTCCCGCCTGCTGGTATCATTGCTCGTGTGTTCGCTCATGTGACACTCCGCATTAATTATACCCGCCGGGCCTTTGTCAGATGAAGCTTTCCATCCTGATGCCGGTGTACAACGAGCGAACGGTCGTCGAGCGTTGTATTTCGCAGGTTCTTGCCGCGCCCGTTCCGGAAGACATGGCGCGCGAGATCGTCATGGTCGACGACTGCTCGACCGACGGCACTTTCGCGATTCTTCAACGCCTCGCCGCGGCCCATCCTGAGATCCGGCTCTACCGGCACGAGGTGAATCAAGGGAAGGGCGCCGCGGTGCGAACCGCCATTGGCTACGCCGAGGGCGATTTCTGCCTCATTCAGGACGCCGACCTGGAATACGATCCGGCCGAGTATCCGCGCCTGCTCCGGCCCCTGGTCAGCGGCCACGCCGACGCCGTCTTCGGCTCCCGTTACCTTGTGGGTGAGCAAACGCGAGTGCTTTTGTTCTGGCACTCCGTGATCAACAAGACGTTGACCCTGGTCTCGAACATGTTCTGCAATCTCAACCTGACTGACATGGAGACCTGCTACAAGGCTTTTCGCACGGACCTGCTCAAGAGTATTCCCATACGGTCGGACAGGTTCGGATTCGAGCCCGAGATCGTGATGAAGTGCGCCAAGCGGAAGCTCCGCGTGTACGAAGTACCCATCAGCTACCATGGCCGGACTTACGAGGAAGGCAAGAAGATCGGCTGGAAGGACGGCGTCAAAGCCATGGGGGTGATCCTGCATTTCTGGCTGATTGACGATCTGTATTCCGAGCCTTACGGACGGGGGTCTCTGAACACCCTTACCGGAACGCCCCAGTATATTAGCTGGCTGATTCGCGTGTTGCGCCCGCACATTGGAGACACCGTGCTTGAAGTAGGGGCGGGCATCGGCAACATTGCGGCCCGAATGATGAGCCGCCGAGTGCTGTATGTCGCGGCTGAGAAGGACCCGCTTCATCTCCATGCTCTGACGAACCGGTTTCTGCGGACGCCCAACGTCACGGTAAGGCGCATAGACCCTTCCGTGGACGCGGATTTCGACGGACTCGACGAAAGCTTCGATACCGCGCTTGCACTCAACGTACTGGCGGACACGCCGGATCCGGACGCGACGCTGGCCTCTCTGGTTCGATCGCTGAAGCCTGGAGGAGCGCTGGTTGCGCTGGTCCCGCAGGGCGAGCGCCGATTTGGAACGCTCGACCGGTTTGCCGGCCACCTGCGCCGGTTCGACGCTGCGACTTTTCAGGCGCTCGCGGAGCGGGCCGGGCTTCAGGTCGAACGCACGATCGAGATCAACAGAATCGGCGTACCGGCCTGGCGCCTTTATGGCAAGGCTCTGGGACGGACTTCCATCAACAAGCTGGTGTTAAAGCTGTTTGACAAGTCCGTGTGGCTGTGGCGTCACGTCGACAAACTGCTGCCGTGGAGCGGGCTCTCCCTGATCGTTGTGGCGCGGAAGAAGTAGCCGCGCGAAAGAAATGAAAGCCGTCTGGCTCGATCTCGTCTCGCGGCGCATCGTGGAAGGCGATGTTCCGGAGCCGGTCCTGGAATCGGACAGTCAGGTCCTGATACGCGTCGCCGAAACTGGCGTTTGCGGCACGGACCGGGAACTCGCCGCCTTCCGGTTTGGCGAAGCGCCTCCCGGAGAGACGACGCTCATTCCAGGGCATGAGGCGCTTGGCCAGGTGCTGGCCGTTGGCGCGGGCGTGGCGAATCTGAAACCCGGAGACTGGGTGGTTCCCACGGTGCGCCGGGCTTGCGTGCCGCCGTGCCGTGCCTGCGCGCGCTACCGCCGTGACCTGTGCGTCAGCGGCGGCTACGCGGAACGCGGTATCTTCCGCTTGCACGGATACATGGCCGAGCGCGCGGTCGATTACGCCGACGATTTGATTCCGGTTCCGGAAGCGATTGCAGACCTTGCCGTGTTGGCCGAGCCGCTGAGCGTCGTGGAAAAAGCCATCGAAAAGGCGGTCCGGCTGCACGAGGAGGGGGTTGGACGGGCGCTCGTGCTGGGAGCGGGGCCTATCGGGTTTCTCGCCGCGCTCGCGCTCCAGATTCGCGGAATTGAAGTAGCGATTCATTCGGCCGAACCCACGGCACACCCCAAGGCCGCTAAGGTCGTTTCGGCTGGAATCCGTTATTGCGCGGCCCTCAATAGCGCAGAGGCGTTCGACGTTGTGGTGGAAGCGACCGGCTCAGCGGAAGCCGCTTTCGCCGGTTTCCGGCACCTCGGTCCAGGCGGAATTTACGCAGTCCTGGGCGGTGGAGTGGGGGCCGGCCATATTTCTTTTCTGGACTTGATCCGGAATAACCAGATCGTGTTCGGCAGTGTGAACGCCAGCCCGGAATCCATGGCGCTTGCGGTCACGGACCTTGCGCGACTTGACCGCCGAGTACTCGAAGGGATCATCCGGCGCGCGCCGCTTGCAGACTTTCGACGGACCATTTTCGATCCGCCGCGGGACACGTTCAAACTCGTGCACGTCATGCCGGGTTAGGTCCTGCGAGGAGCGGGCGCGGCCCCGGCAGCTCTTCAACCGGCGATGAAACCAGGCGGGGGCTTCAGTTCGCGAGCTTGAGCCGCCAGCCGGCCAACCGCGATTTCAATTCGAGATTCGGCCGGTAGGACTTGCCGCGATCGCACTTCGAGAAATCAAACTCCATTTTCATAGCGCCCTTGCCGAAATCCCGGGTGCGGCACGAATTCCGTACCCCGCCAGTGGGTCCATTACCCCTTCAACCATCGGTCAAACCACGCGAAGGCTTCCTTCTGCATATCCCGGTCGAACTTGTGAGGCCCGTCGTAGAAGCTCGCCTTGTAGCGCTCCGGAGCGCCGGCCTTCTTGTACACGCCGGTGAGGATCCGGTCCGCCCTCTCCATCTCGGGCATCGTGAACAGCGCGTCCTGCCTGTTGTTCAGGACGAGCACCGGATTCGGCGCGCCCAGGCCGAGTACTTCCGGATAGTCCAGATCGCGCGGAAGTCCGGGTACGTAACACATCCACGTGTGCGTGTAGCACTTGTTCAGCAGATAGTCACGCCAGGTGGTCATCATCCCCACGCAGCAGGAGCAGCGAATTCGTTCGTCGGCTCCGGTCAGCATGACGGTTCGCAGTCCGCCGCCCGAGAGCCCGCCGCATCCGATCCTGGTGGCGTCCACGTCGGGCCTCGAGGCCAGGTAGTCGACGGCGCGCTGATCGTCGAAAACGAAGACACCCGGCCACGTCATCCCGGCGCTGAAAAGGCTCTTCGCGATCAGGTGCTCGTGCCCTCCCGCGAACTGGTTGTAGCGCTGGATCTCGTCCTCGGCTTCGGGATTGGACTCCACCAGATTGTTGCGGATGTTCCCCGGCAACTCGGCAAGCCGCATGCGACGGCTTCCAAACGTGAACGTGTCGTGCACGAGCACCACGTAACCGCGCCTGGCCAACTCGTTCGCCCAGGCCGCCCCCCCGTAATAACGATCCTGATGGCGCAGCATCATAGGGTGGGGATCCTTCGACATTCGCGTGATCTTCCGGAGCCCGAAATACTTATTGCCGCCGTGATCGTGCAATCCCACGATGCCCGGAAGCTTACCGCGCGCGCCGGCCGGCTTCAGCAGCAGTGCTTCGGTGGGGGGGCCAAACGGCAACTGCCATTGCAGGTGTTCGATCGACAATCCGTCGAACTCGAGTTTGTGTTGGACCACGGGAACCGGCGTAGCCGCGCCGCCGGGGCCGAGGAGCGCCTCCCTGTATCGCGCCCGTGCGACGGCGCGCCACGCATCCACGCCGGCGAACATCGGCTGCCGGAAAGATAACCGGGGCGGGTCTTCTATCGTTCGCGCGGCCCAGTCGCCGTACGCGCCAATCATGTTCGGGGTCAAGGTCTTTTCTCCTGAGCCTTTATCGCGGCTTCCACGGGCCGGGAAGCCCGGTCCACCAGCCGCTTCACGAACTCGATATCGCCGTCGAGAAAATCGTACGACGGCATTTGTTCGGGCCGCGTCCATTCGATCGATTCGAAGACCTCGTTTTCGGGTTCGCCCTCGAACTCGCGGACACGGAAGAAGATGAGTTGGATGGGCGAGCGGCCCGGATAGCTGAATTCGTAGCGTTCAATCTCTTCGCCGATGACGGCATCGATCGAGAGTTCCTCGCGGAGTTCGCGCCTGAGCGCTTCAACCGGAGTCTCGCCAGTTTCAACCTTACCGCCCGCGAACTCCCACTTGTAAGCGTGTTTCGATCCGCGCTTCCGCTGGCAGATCAGGATCTTTCCCTGTCGCTCGATGACGGCCGCGACCACGACAATCGCCGGTTTCATGACGGCCATCGAGGCCACCTTTCAAGTACGCTCGCCAGGGCACGGTCGCGCGGTATGGGAGAATACGGGGTCGCGGCCGGCATCAGCACCATTGAAACACAGAACAGGAAGCACGAAGCGTGAAACCCGCATGTACAGCGAAAAATTGATCGAGCACTTCCAGAATCCGCGAAACGCCGGCGAGCTTCCGCCGCCCGCTGTAACGGTTGAAGTGTCAAATCCCGCTTGCGGAGACATCCTGCGGCTTTCGGCGCGATTTGAGAAGGGAATAGTCGCGGAAGCCCGGTATAAGACGCGCGGCTGCACGGCGTCGATTGCCGCCGGCTCGGCGTTGACGGAGTTGATGACGGGCAGGACGCGCCAGGAAATCGAGGGCGTCGGACCGGCGTGTATCGAAGCGGCAGTCGGCGGCCTGAGCCCCGAATCGAAGCACGCGGCGGCGCTTTGCGTGGACGCGCTGCGCGCCTTACTTGCGGCGTCGCGATGACAGCCGCGCCGGGTGCGCGATAACGACTTTGCCGGTTGGAATTCCATTTGATTCGCCCGGCGCCGAGAATGCGAAAGCGATGAAGCACGTCACACGGGCGGCCGCTAGCGCTTGTAGCGAATTGGTGACGATCGGCGACGCGATCGGTGACGCGGTTGACGTGACGCTTCCGAGGACGCTAGGATAAAGGAGTAGATCCTTCCGGCAAAGCAAGTCCCCATCGTCTAGCCCGGCCAAGGACACAGCCCTTTCACGGCTATAACACGGGTTCGAATCCCGTTGGGGACGCCATACTCGAAGCCCGGTCCACATAAAGGTTTTTCTAAGGCCTGCCGATCAACCTGCTTGGAGGCTTCATGGCAGCCTTAACTGTACCGGGACTTGGCCGCGCTTACGCAATCAATACGCTCCCCCCATTTCCAGCCGTGGCTCAAAAGCTGATGGCAATCATGGGACGGGAAGATGCGCCCTTCGGTGAGATAGTCAAGACCATTCGGACGGATGCGGCTTTCTCAGCGCAAGCACTACGCCTGGCAAACTCCGCGCTGATCGGCAGCCGCGCGCAGATCGGCAGCATCCTGCACGCGCTGGCCATCATGGGGACTGAACGTCTGAAGGTGTTGGTCATCACAGTAGCGGTGCGGACCTGCCTGGGGTCCAAGGCAAACGCAGCGACGCTTGAGAAGTGCTGGCGGCACAACCTTGCGACGGCGTTGTTCTCGGACGAAATGGCGCAGGCGTGCGGCCTGAATCCTAACGACGCCTATACCGCGGGTCTCATGCACGATATCGGACGGATGGCGCTCCTTGCGGCCTATCCGAACGAGTATGCCGCGCTTCTCGCGGAAGCTGACTCGAAAGGCCTGGCCGACATTCGCGAACTCGAGCGATCGCGCTTTGACGTGGACCACTGCCAGACGGGCGCCTTCCTCGCGGCCAAATGGAACTTTCCACTCAAGAACCAGCAAGTCGTCGCGCACCATCACGATCCGTTGTCTGGGCCGTACGATCTTTGTTCCCTTGTTCAGGCGTCCTGCAAAGGCGCGCGCATGATGGGGTTTCAATCACACGGCTCAGCGGAAACCTGGAACACACGCGATCTGATGAATCTGCTGCCTTCGTCGCTGGAGGCCCGCTGGGAATTTTTCGATTCCATCCCTGAGAAGATCGCGGAGCGTCTTAACGCGGCCGAATGTATGCTTGGCTAGCCCGTCCCAACAACACCTACTGCACCAGCTTTCCGCCCGACTGCGGCTCAAGTTTGATCTCGCCAAACGCAGCCTCGTACTGCGTCACATTCTGCTGAAGCACGTTCAGCAGCGCTTTGGCCTGCTGCGGACTCAAGTATATTCCCTGGAAATTCTGAATCGACACCTGGTCCGGAGATGACTGGTTCACGAGCCCGAAAAGCAGGAAAAAATCCCAAAGGTTCACTCGTATCTGCACGCTGTTGGCATAGCCTTCGCGGTAGTCGGTGTTTCGCTCCAGTTGTATTCGGGGCTGCTGCTGGTTCATAGACTTCATTATAGGCGAGACTGATAAGTCCATTCCGGGTTCTACCTTCTTGCCCCAGCCAACCGGCGAGTAACGCCCGCGCTCGCGCTGCGATCTCTATAGATGTCCATGAAAACTCTCGCTTGCCTATTCGCGTTTGCGTGCGCAACGGCCTTCGGCGAACACAGCGGAACCGTAGCGTCGGGCGGGCAGCCCATTCCCGGGGCCACGGTAACAGCCGTGTTCGCAGATAAACGAGTCGGAGCGGTTACGGACGAATCGGGGCATTATACGCTCGGGGACTTGCCACCCGGCGAGTGGAAGTTGCAGGTGGAGATGTTCGGATTCATACCGGCTCAACGGCCGCTCAGCGTTACCAACGAATCGGCGGTCGTGAATTTGAGCCTGGACTGGGTTCTCGAACTGCGTCCCCGGCAGGCCCGGCGTGGGCCCGTAGCCGGGGCACGCCAAGGTTTTCAGAGCGTGACGCCGGATTCGGAAACCGAGACCCAGCTCCAGTCGGCGCTCGCTGCCGAGCCGCAACAATTGCGAGAAGCCGGGGATGCTGATTCCACGGAATCGTTTCTGGTCAACGGTAGCTTAAGCGCGGGACTGCAAGCAACACCAGCCGCAGAAGGAGCCGGCGGTCCCGGTGGTCCCGGTTTTCCCGGTGGATCGTTTGGTCCGGGTGGTCCCGGGCTTCAGGGTAGCCCCGGTGGCCCCGGAGGTCCCGGTGCGCCGGGCGCTCCCGGTACCGGACCCGGCGGCCCTCCGGGCGGCGGCCGAGGCGGCGGGTTCGGTAGTGGGAGTGGCTTCGGCGGCGGTGGTGGTTTGGGTGGCGGAGGCGGTTTTGGAGGTGGTGGAGGGAGGGGCGGACCGGGCGGACCTGGCGGGTTCGGTGATCGCGGACGCCGCCCGGATGTAAGCGGGAAAGAAGCCAAATTCGGTAATCGTAGCCGGCGGGGAGGCAGCCAGATCCGTGGCGGGGCTTCCCTTGGCCTCCGGAATTCCGCGCTCGATGCACGGCCCCTGTCCCTAAACGGGCAATCAGTTCCGAAACCATCCTACGCCCAAAGCCGTTTTAGTTTCGCCGCAGGCGGCCCGCTGCAAATTCCGAAGCTCCTGAAGGCAGGGAATACGATGTTCTTCGTCAACTACTCGGGTGCCCGTAGCCGAAACCCCTTCGAGTCCACCGCAACTCTTCCCAGCGCCGAGGAGCGAACCGGGCTGATCGGAGCGAGCACCATTTTCGATCCGTCCAGCCGCTTGCCGTTCGCCGGGAATCGGGTGCCTGCTGCCCGCATCAGCCGCGCTTCCGCCGGACTGCTTTCCTACATCCCACTGCCGAATGCGCCGGGACCCGTACAGAACTATCAGCTCCTAACCTCCGTCGCGCAGAACACAGATAGTCTGAGTCTCCGCCTCAGCCGCCCCGTATCGAAAAAGGACCGGCTCACGTTCAATTTCGGAATGCAACGCCGCAACGGGAGTCAAGCACAACTTTACGGTTTTCGGGACGAGACCTCCGGATTCGGGTACAACTCGGATCTCGGGTGGAGTCACACGTTCGGACCGAAGCGGATCAACAACTTGCGTTGGAATTTCAGCCGGAATCGCAGCGAGACAATACCGTTTTTTGCGCACAAGACCAACGTCGCGGCCGAACTGGGGATCTCCGGGACCGCGCGCGATCCCATCAACTACGGCCCTCCGAACCTCTCGTTCACCAATTTCGGCGGCCTTACCGATGCGAGTCCGTCGCTGCGAAGGGATCAAACATCCTCTATCTCTGACAGCATGCTTTTCGTCCAGGGCAAGCACAGTCTAAGCGTCGGTGCTGAATACCGCCGGATGCAACTGAACAACCGCATCGAGCAGAACGCGCGTGGAACCTTCTCATTCAGCGGCGTCTCGACAAGCGGACTCGATGAAGGTGGGCTGCCGCTTGCAGGAACCGGCTATGATTTCGCGGACTTCCTCCTAGGCCTGCCCCAATCGACATCGGTGCGCTTCGGGAGCGCCAACACCTATTTTCGCGGGAGCGTCAAGAGTTTCTTCGCTCAGGACGACTGGAAAGCCAAGGCGAATCTATCGTTTAACCTGGGAATTCGCTACGAATACTTTACACCTTTCCGGGAGAAATTCGGACGAATCGCGAACCTCGATATCGCGCCGGGCTTCAGAGGAGTCGCCGTTGTGACGCCAGGCAGTACTGGTCCCTACAGTGGTCCGTTCCCGGACGGTCTTGTGGATTCGGACAAGAACAACGTCTCGCCGCGAGCTGCTCTCGCGTGGCGTCCGGGCATTCTCACCAGGCGGCGTCTTCAGATCCGCGCCGGATATGGGATGTTTTTCAACGGCTCGGTCTACAACCAGTTTCCGAATCGCCTGGCATCGCAGCCGCCGTTCGCGAGCACCGCCTCGCTCGTGACCAGCAGCGCGCGCGTGCTCACGATCGAAAACGGATTTGCCGCCGCACCCTCGGCGACGATCACCAATTCATATGCGGTCAACCGGCACTACCGTCTGCCGTACGCGCAGACGTGGAATCTGGCGGTGCAGGGTGAGATCGGGCCCTCTGTTGTGTTGGAATTGGGCTACCTGGGAACCAAGGGGACGCGGCTAGACATCCAGCGCCTTCCAAACCGCGCCGCGCCGGGATCGCCCCTCACCGCCGAGCAGCGCAGGCTGATCGGAAACGCCCTCGGATTCACCTACGACACATCAGAGGGAAACTCCATCTATCACGCCGCGCAAGTTCGCGTAACGCGTCGCTTCAAAAAGGGGTTCTCTACCAACGCGCTGTATACCTGGTCGAAGTCGATCGACAACGCATCCACGTTCGGGGGTGGCGGCGTCGTCGTGTCGCAAGACGACACCAATCTTCGCGCCGAGCGAGGCCTTTCGACCTTCAACCAACCACACCGATTGACTCTCTCCTACGTCATCTTCTCGCCGTGGGGTTCGCGAGCGTCGAAGTTGACCGCGGAAGGATTCCCAGGGCGTATACTTGCCGATTGGAGCCTGAGCGGCGGCCTGACGGCAAGCGCAGGGCGGCCGTTCACAGCGCGCGTATTGGGAAACCGTGCAGATTCCGGCGGAACGGGTGCGGTGGGCAGTGGCCGCGCGGATTCCACGGGCTTGCCTGTCGAATCAGGTGGGGGTTTCTTCAACCTGGACGCCTTCGGCATTCCGCCTGCGGGGCGATTCGGAAACGCGGGACGAAATACCATTCCCGGTCCGGTTACGCTCGCTGCGAACCTGTCGGTTTCACGGTCGTTCCGGTTAACGGACAAACGGCGCCTGGAGTTTCGCGTCGAGGGCACGAACTTCACCAACCGTGTTGCTTACACGGGGCTTGCGACCGTCGTGAACGCCACAAACTATGGATTGCCGACGGCGGCGCAGCCCATGCGGTCCATCCAGTCGTCCTTGAGGCTTCGGTTCTGATGCGCACCGCCACCTTTCTGCTCCTCGCGCTGGCGGTATCAGCCCAGCCACCTCAGACCGGCGTCAAATTCTCAGCAGCCAGCAACCTCGTTGTGTTGAACGTCTCCGTGCGCGATTCGGGCGTGCCTGTCACCGGTCTAAAGAAAGAGGCCTTTACGATATTCGAAGACGACAAGCCGCAAGCGATATCAGTTTTCGAATTTCAAAAGCTCGAGCTTGACCCCTTGCCTCCCGCGCCGCCGCCCCGGACAATCGAACGACCCGCCGCTCCCGCGAAGGTGATCGCGGCATCCGCGCCGGGTTCGGTTCGCTACCAGGACCGACGGCTTCTGGTCCTGTTCTTCGACTTCTCATCCATGCCGCCGGCCGATCAGATCCGCGCTCAGGAAGCGGGCCTGAAGTTCGTCGAAAAGCAACTCACGGCATCCGACCTCGTATCAGTCATGACGTTTTCGACCCGTCTTCAGGTGCAGCAGGACTTCACATCCGACCGCGATAAGCTCAGGGATGTCATCAGGGGTTTCCGCCCTGGCGAAGGCTCTGAGATGGCCGAGAACGTGGACGCCGCGGGCGACGACGAAGGCGAGGATACCGGCGCGGCGTTCACAGCCGACGAAACGGAGTTCAATATCTTCAACACGGATCGCAAACTGAGCGCGCTTGAATCCGCGGCAAAGATGCTCGCGCCGCTGTCCGAAAAAAAGGCTTTGATCTACTTCTCGAGCGGCGTGGGAAAGACCGGCGTCGAAAACGATTCCCAGATTCGCTCGACGGTGAACGCCGCGGTTCGCGCGAATGTCTCCTTTTACCCCGTGGACGCGCGAGGGTTGACCGCGCTTCCGCCGGGTGGCGACGCATCGAAGAGCGCCCCCCGCGGCTCGGGCATTTTCAGCGGCCAGTCGCAGAGGAATCAGAGCAACAAGTTTAACGCGCAGCAGGAGACGCTTTCCACGCTCGCATCCGATACGGGCGGCAAAGCCTTGCTCGACAGCAACGATCTGGGGGAGGGCATCGTACAGGCGCAGAAGGACCTGCGCAGCTACTACATCGTCGGCTACTACAGCACGAACACCGCGGAGGATGGGCGTATGCGCAAGATCCGCGTGCGGCTCGAAGGCCAGCCTCGCGCGAAGCTCGAATACCGCCAGGGATACTATGCGGCGAAGCAATATGCGAAGTTCGATTCAGCCGACAAGGAGCGACAACTTGAGGAAGCGCTCGCGCTTGCCGACCCCGTCACAGACCTGCCGATCGCGATTGAAGTGAATTACTTTCGGATGACGAAGGAGAAAGTTTTTGTTCCGGTGGCGGTCAAGATTCCGGGTTCGATGATCGGGCTGCGGCGGAAGGGGAAATCCGAAGTAGGAGAACTCGATTTCATCGGCGAGGTCCGCGACGAGAAGGGCAAGGCCGTCGGCGCGGTGCGCGACACGATTCCGCTGAAGCTTTCCGAAGAGGCGGCTACCCGGTTTGGCCGTCGGCAGCTTCAGTACGATACGGGCTTCACGCTTCCATCGGGGAAATATCGCCTCAAGTTTTTGGCTCGCGAGAACCGGAGCGGCAAGATCGGAACCTTTGAGACGAACTTCGCGGTGCCGGTAATCGACGCGCAGCAGCCCGGATTGCAGATGAGTTCCGTCATCTGGAGCGGCCAGAGGGAACCCATGGCGGCGGCTGTCGGGGCGGCGGACAGCGACAAGAAGCTGAAGAAAAAATCGGCTTTGCACCCGCTGATACAGGACGGGCAAAAGCTGATTCCCAGCATTACACGGGTTTTCCGGCGGGACCAGAATCTGTACGTCTATTTCGAGGTCTACTATCCGGCGCTCGACCCGCAGGACAAGACGCCGAGCCTTGCGGCCGGCGTGAGCTTTTTCAAGGGGAATGGAAAAGTGTTCGAATCGGCGGCAATCCGCCAGGTGGCGCCGTCGCGTCCGCATACGGTGTCGTTCCAGATTCAGGCGCCGCTTGCGGGATTCGCTCCGGGCGAGTATTTGTGCCAGGTGAACGTGGTGGACGAGCTAGGCAGGAAATTCGCTTTCCGGCGCTCGCCAGTCGTGGTGGCGCCGTAGGACACGGGCGCGCAAAAGCACCGATCTACGCGCTCCGATCACGAATCCGTTCACTTCTTTTCAGGCTTCTTGTAGTTGGGGTTCAGCACGGGAAACGGAGGGCTCGATGCAAGCATGGCCCATCCACCTTTGCTGAAGAACCGAAGTTCGTAGGTCCCCGGCGCAACGTCCAGGGGCAATGGAATTGAGAGTTTGCCGGACTTCCCGCCCTTCGTAAAATGAAAAGCAACACGAGTGCTGTCCGCGCCTCCCACCATAAAAACGCCAATCCAATCGTCCTTTGCCGCGGAGTCGATCCCTCTCCACGTCGCTTCGACGGACTGGCCGGCCTGAACCGGCGTTCCAGCCGACGCAACCTTCGCGCTGGAACTTGCGGATTCACCCTTTATTACGGTCTTCAGCGGCGCCCCTTCACAGTACTGGTCGCCGCCGCCCGAGCAAATATTGAGCGACCAGAATATTGGCGAAGGCTTGGCCGGAAGGCTCCCATCCGGAGCGAAGAGAATAACGTTGGGCCCCTGCTTCAGGTTCAAGGGAATCGTGTGTGCCTGGCTTGGATCGCGAACTCCCTTCCAGGGTTGGAGATCGAAGGTCAAAGCCTCCTTGAGCGCCAGGCCGGAAACAATTAACCTCGCCATGTCCTGGTTGGCATGAACGAGAGTGGACAACCGGGCCGCTTCGTCTTTCTGGCTCCAGATGACCAGCGCGCCGGGCCTTCCTTGCAGATACCTGTACGGCTGGTCCCCTTGATACTGCGTGGCATTCCACGCCTCGCCGATAATCTCCGCCGCATTTTGAACCTGTGTATCGTAAACAGCAAGGTTGTCGATACGCCATTTGGGAGGAGTGGTGCTGTCGCGCTTGTCGGTAATCACGTCGTTTCCGCGCGGCGCCTGGACCGCGAGAAGGCAATTCGTCAGAAATGGCTCACTCCAGAGCCGTGCTCCAAAGCCACTTCTATTTTCATCCCACAGATGAGTGTAATCGTAGCCGTGCGCCATCAGGTAGGAACTCCAGCGAAGGAGCAAGGTCGCGCCGGCAAGGTCAACTCCGTATCCCGGCCCAAAATAATAGACAATTCGGTGAGCCTGCTCCGTGAAGAAAGTTATATTCGTGAGACCGCCGGGAAGCGCGGCAAGTTCCGCTGGAATTAAGTCGCGGTTGGTCGCGAAATCCTTATCGCTCACGCGCAGAACCTGATGTGCGGTTTTCAACCAGTACAGCGTTCGCCCGCCGGCAGCGTTGCTCTGTTCCGCCAGGACCTTCGCTATCCTGAGATGGCCGGCCCTTCGAAATTCCACTTGGTAGCTATCGATGATTCCAGTGACCTCCTTGAGAGTGAACAACCTTCCCCGGCCGAAAGCATGGGCCGCCAACCCGAGCGCGACGACGCCGGCGAGCGCGAAGTAGGCACGTCCATGTGTGCAGGCCCAGGCAATTCCGACCCCCGCGAGGGAGAGATAGAGCAGGTGACCGGTCTGCGAAAAACGCGTAGCCTGATAGAACAAGCCTTTGTGCACAAAGTACACCGTGGCAATGGCCACCACCGAAATCAGAGCCAGTAACGCGAGACCGGCTCTCCATCGCGCGTGCCAGATCGCGATTAACGCGAATATCACCAACACGACGAGTCTACTGATGCCGAGATTGGACCATGCGTCCTTACCCGCCAATCCCGGGACCAGATACATTCCGAAATCAACAATCCCGCTTTGGACCGAGAGGAATTCCTTTGCGGTATAGGAGCTTGCCATGTTGGAGACTCCCGTCGCACCCGACTGCACGAGTGGGACCGTAATGTAGAGGCTCACATTAGTCAACAAGAGCGCCGTCAAAATCGTGACCACTCCCAAACGAATGGCCAGAAGGCTCTCCTTCACGCTCTTGAAATACATGACCATGACGACCCCAAGAAGGGCGCCACCGAACAAGAACAGATGGGGGTAGATCAACAGCAACGCGCCGGCCAGCGCGAAGGCGGCGAGATTCGATTCTTCAAGCAGGCTCCATTTCCCAGCCGCAATCTTCCGTATGAAAAAGGCCAACAGCGTGTTCATGAGTCCGGTTGCGAATAGAAATGGAATCGCATGCTGACTGGCAGTGAAGATCAGGAGATTGGACAACGCAACCAGGCCGGCCGCGATGGCCAGATGGCGATGCCTGGCCCCCGTCATCACGCCTACCAAGCCAACCGCCCCCCAAACGGCCAGCGTGAAATAGAACGCGACGACCGCTGTGTAGGTCTCTTCGCGCGATCCGGGAAACAGAGCCACGAACGGCGTCGCAATGTATTGATTTGTGAGCGGCTGGGCGTGCTTACTCTTCAGCACCTGCCGGGTACGAATGAAGTTGTTAATTTCCCAGTACGGGCGAGGCGGGACGGTTTCCGATTTGTCGATCTTCTTGTACAGTTTCTGAGAAACAAAGTAATCGGACAACGCCAGATAGGTGCTGTGGTCGCCACCGGAGCGCGAATAGTAGCCGGACGTATTTTCGACGATAAAAGGAAGAAGATAGTTGCAACTCGCGAGGAGGCAGATTCCGGCGTACGCCGCCACCCGCTTCCCGTTCGGCAACCGTGCCGCGTCGCCGGACTTGTGTTGCCCGCGGGCCACAATGATTCTGGCTATCAGGGCGGCCAGGGCGGCAAGCATTCCGACCTGTCCCGTGGATCCCCAAATGGACGCGTTGACGACGCAAATGTTCAGAAACGCGACACCGGTGATCAACCTCAACGTCCAATTCAGAAAATCATTCTCAAAGACACGCTTGGCGCAAACGGTCCAACCCGCCACCCACGAGATTCCAAAAATTAGCGCCGTTTTGATCAGCAACAGGGGCAGGGACGGGGCGAAAAGTTCGTTCATGTCTGGGTATCCGGCGCGGAGAGTTTATTATAACGTTCGTCGAAGGAGCCACAACTGCCGGTTCCCCCGGATTTCCTTTCCCACATCTTGAAATTCCAGCGCCTGATAGAACTTCCTGGCTCGCGCCGAGGAGGTTTTGACGACGCAGCATCCATGGCCCTTTTCCCCCAGCAGCCGCAGTCCCTCTCGGACCAACGCACCCCCAAGACCACAGCCCTGGCGCTCCGGGTGCGTGGCGATCAGATAAAGCTCCGGCAAGGCTTCGAAGCCCTCGATAGCAGCCTTAAGCTCCGTCCGGCCACCTCGAATCAGCCCAAGAACCTGAAACGCGATTGTTGGATCCCTGAAGAAGGCGAGCAAGAGGGCGAGTGCGACAGGCCATCGCGCCGCTTTCAACTCGCGAGTAAGAGCCGGGCTGTCCAACGCGAATACAACGAAAGCCTCAACCTCCCCTTGATTCTCGGATACGAGTGTGAAAGCGTCCTTCGATTGGAGAGCGCAGGGGAAGAATACGTTCTTCAGAAACGCCAAGCCGAGCCGCGGAAGAAAGTCCCCTGGCAGGGCAGCCTTGTGGATTTCGGCCAGGCGAACAATGTCGGCTTCAGCGGCAAAACGTATCACAAGTTTTGGTTTCAAGAGCGCATGGCGGCAAGTACACGCGCCGTGACTGATCTGGCCATCGAGAGATCGCCCCAGACCGGCAGGTTTACAGTGTGCCGCGAGAGATCCGCCGATACGGGAAATTCGCCTGGCGCCCGGGAGCCATACGCTTTCATCTCCGGGATATTGTACTCAATCAACTGCCCCAGTTGCAGTCCCAGGCTCAGACACGATTGCATGAGCTTACGCCGGTCCGATACTCGTGCCACGAAATGGGAGTAGGTTGCGCCCTCAACGCGCGGCGGTAGCAGCAGGGACGGCAGCAGGAGGTTCTGAAAATAGTAATCGGCGACTTCCTCCCGGCCACGGAGGATGCTGTCACCTGACCAATGCATCATATCGCCATACCCGTGAGGGTTGAGGCGCGCCCAACCATTTGGATGACCCCATAAACATGGGGTAAAACTGGAATTTGGCGGAGTTCGCGCTTCGCCAACCCACCCCAATCGAGGTCACCCAA
>SXGT01865303.1_pt1 | contig 21596 bp, 19 predicted proteins | sample 3176221 | NCBI WGS metagenome assembly SXGT01 (sample SAMN11356862, study PRJNA531348) | freshwater metagenome | isolation source: freshwater sample F1-120 | place: China: Fuxian Lake, Yuxi | collected 2017-12-25
ATCCAGCAAGTCAACCACGTAGACCAGCGCCAGGCCGACCGCCAGGCCGGCCGCCACGCAGACGGCCAGAATCACGGGCAGTTGAGGCCAGGTGCGGAACTTTGGCAGGGCGGGTTCGCTGACCACGGCGGTGCGCACGTCGCCGCGATCTTGCTTCACGTCGATATTGGCAATTTGATTCAGTAGTACGTCGCGCAGGTCGCGCAGCCACTTCAAATCGTGCTCCAGGATTTCGAGTTTGGCCAAATCCCCGTTGAGTTGGACGGCGTCTTGCCGCGATTGCTCGAAGCTGGTGCGAATCGCGGCCTCATGCTCGCGAGCCTCGCCCAACCGTTGCTGGGCGATCTGCACGAGCATCGGCCCGAGTTGCGTGTCTCGCAACCTGGCCAGCCGCTCGTCGACGCGCTGCTGATAGCTTTCCAGGTAGAACTCCGTGTTTTTTACACGATTGGCGACGTCCAGCACGCGTGGGTGTTGGGGGCCATAAAACTCCTGCATCGACTTAAGTTGGGCGCGATCGTCCAGCAGGCTTTTTTCAATGGCGGCCTGAACCGAGGCATCCCGCTGATTGAAACCCAGACCGCTGAGCAGGAACTCGCGGCCAACGGAGCTTTCCAGAGTAAGCATATGCTGCTGCAAATCCTCACCGTTGCGAACCGCCAACTGGATGGCGCTAAGGGTGGCTTGCAGTTGCAGGCGACCCTGCTGGGCTTTCATCAGCGCATCGTTGAGACTGATGGCGCGCTGCACGAGCGGATGCACCACGTGGCTGGAAGCGCGAATGCCGAGATCGCCGCATCGCCGTCTTTGCTCCAGCACATCTTGCTCTTTGGCGGCAAGTTTCTGCTCCAGTTCAACCTTCTCCTTGGTGAGCACCTTGATCACGTCGCCGGCGGTTCCTTTGTGCGTGCGATCGAGAAACTCGAGATACGATCGCAACACCGCGTTCACCATCGAAACACAGCCTTGCGGAGAGCCGCTGCGGTAGGCCACCTCAATGATGTTCGTCTGCCGCAGCGTGGAAGCGGAAAGGTTGGCGCGGATCAGGGTGAGCCATTGTTCTCGCGGGGTCTTGTGCAGAAGGGCTCGTTCGTCCGGGGGCAACAATTCAATCGCGCCTTCCAGCACCACGGCGCTTGCGAACAGCCGCTCGTAGGTAGGCATCAGGTTCTGACGCACGCCGTCGAAGGAGAGCGAGAGATTGGTGACGTCACCGCCGTTCTGCATCACCAAGAGCGACGCTTTCGATTGATACCGGGGGGGCGTCGTGGCATAGTAGAGCATGCCCAGCCCGCAAACGGCCACGACCACGGCAAGCACGGTGCGGTAGCGGAACCGCGCCACGCGCGTGAAGTGGACCAGGGCATGCAGCGAACTCGCGCTGCCCAGGCCATCAGACGTCGAGACGTGTGTTGAGTCGTGCTCTTCGGACATGTTGGCTACAATCCCGGCAACGCTGATGAAAAACCGACGCGGAAGAACGTGCGGATCGAATCAACCACAACCGTGACGGGCGTTTCCTCGACGCTGACAACGTCACCCGGCGATAGACGCAGATTGCTCGCGCCACCAGCCTTGGCATCCTTGAAGCTGATCTGAATGACAGCCGGCTCAGTGTGCCCCGGCAGGGTGCGAATCACGTGAATCTTGTCCGCCACGTTGAGCGTAAGACCGCCGGCCAATGCCAGCACGTCCAGCAGATGCATGTCCTGGTTGACCGGCAGCTCGAACTGGCCGGGCCTGGCGACCAGTCCGATCACGTGCACGGGTTGCGGGTCTCGCCGCTCGACCATGACCACGTCGCCGTCTTCGAGTGAGGGACCACCGTCGCCTTGTTGTGCCGCAGTGACAAGATTAATCTTGAAGGCGACGGGCTGTCCCACCGTTGGCGACGGAAGCGAGGGCCGCTGGGGCGAATAGCTGGTGAGCTGCGCCCCCCCCGCCGCGCGAACCTGCTGGGAATCGGAAGCGGGGGTTGTCGCACGGGCGGGCCGGCGAATCTCCACGCCGGTGCCGGCTTTCTTGCTCAAGTTGCCTGCCGCGACAATCGCCGCCAGCAGCGTGCTGGCCCCGCGGGGCAATTCGTAGACGTCGGGCTTCTCCACGGCGCCAATCACCGTGATCCGATTCGTTCGCCGCTTGTTCATCGTCACCGTGACCGACGGATTGCGGTAGAAACCACGCTCGATCGAGGCCGCGGCGATCACCTGCTCAGCGGATTGCAACTCGATGCCCGCCAGTTCGACCCGGCCAATGACGGGAATATTCGCCACACCATCGTCGCCAACTCGCACGGGCATGTTGTCAATTTTCTCGGCGCCATAGCCGGCGGCGATCGCCACGTTGATCACGTCGCCACGGTCGATCAGCTCGTTGCTCATGGAGTAACTGGCGAGCCTGGAGAGGTCGATGGTTTGCGCATTTTCCGCCCGGGACGCTTGCAATTCAGGCGGAAGGCTCCGGGGAGAATACAGATGGCCCCCCCGGCTGCAGCCCGCCAGCGTCAACAGCGCCGCCAGCGCGCTGATCGATCCTCGACTGCGCATCGCCAGGCGAGAGAGTCGAAGTCGGTCACGAGATCGCATCAATCGAACCATCTCATCCTTGAGAAGTGGTCGCTCGGAAGGCTGAAAAGCCGGCCGTTTGTCCTCATCCCGTGCCTGCGCCGATTGTGCCTCAGCTTCCGGAACCCTTATCGTTGCGGGCATCATGCACCGCGATTGGAATGAACACCGCGGCGCCCATGATTGCAGTAACGATCACCCCTCTGCTCATCAACAGTTGCCTGAAGGGTTGTTGTCCACGGATCGTGACGCTGTCCACCAAAGTCGCTTTCGAGCGGGCGCTGGGGGGCGCTGTGCCGGTCGCCCAAAAACGATACAGACCCGCGCCCCGGCCGGCCTTCGCCAGATGCAATCCGCTGCGAAGACCCTGAAAACTGAATCCGCCAAGTTCGTCGGTGGTGGTCCGCGCCACTTCGCGGCCGAGCTGAAAGATAACCACATCGGTGTCCACCTGCGGTTGTCCGTTCTCGTCCAGCACCACGCCCGCAAACGATTGTTTGTCGCCGAGCGCGAGATCCTCAATCGCAAGCACTGAGTCAAATTGCCCCCCCGAGACGACGGGGCCGCCAGCCTTGACCACCGTGGGCGGCTGCAGCAGCAAGCACGCGCATGCCAACGCGCGAGACCATCGCGGCGATTCCATGACTTGTTCCTTGAACTCGAATGACGCCATGCGACGCTCGACCGCCGTTCGACTGCCCACCATGGGTGCGCGCCGAGATCAGACGATGGCAACGTCTGCAGGGAACGATGAGAGCCCCAAGTCGGCCGAACGGCGAACCCAAGGCGGCGGGATAGTAGAGAAAACAGCCCCTGTCGCAAAGGGCACTTCCGCCTCGGAACGACAATGCCCGGAAAGTTTCTCTAACCGCGCACTGCCAATCGAATCGATGATGGCGGCGAGACTTACGATCCCGAATCAGCGTCGTTGTTCAAGGCGATGGGCACTGCAATGGCAGTGGCAACCACGATTGCCAGCACCCAGGGATTTGTCACAAACGACATAAATTTTCCGCCGGGACCGTCGGGAGCACCGCGAACAACGTTCGAGTCGGCGACGAGCAAGACTTGTTTGCCGGCAACCGGCGGGGCGGTGTTCGGCGCCCAGAAACGATACACGGCCACGCCATGGCCGGCGGCAACCTGGTGAATCCCACCGCGCAGGCCCGTGACAGCAAAGTTGCCCTTCGCATCAGTCTTGGTGACGGCCACCTGATTTTCGTTCTGCCAGACAGTGACGTCGGTACCGACTTGCGCCAAGCCCTGGCTATCAACGACCTGGCCCGACAGCATGCCGTCCGTCGCCAGCTCCACGTCGCGCACCAGCGGCTGAGGAGCCGCTGACGTAGCGGCCATCCCTCGATGCGGCAGAATCATTCCAAAGCAGGCCATCGCCACGGCCGCTTGAGAAAACCAACGCATGTGCTTCATCGTTGAATCCTCGAGCCAGGTTTGTTCGTTCAACTGCCTCGGCGATCGGCGGCGCGAGTGAATGCTAGCAGCGCAGCCCAATCGTGCAGCCAATAGTATCGTCGCGGCGCATTCCCGTCTTCACTAATTGTGGGTGACCCCGTGGAATTTGCGGAAAATCGCCATGACCGACACAGGTTTGGTACGCAATGGCGAGGCCAGTGGCAGACGAGCGAGGCCAACGGCCTGCTACCTCTTCCAAGCTTTGAAGTGCTGCGCCAATCGGGCTTCGATGCCCGGCAGGCGACGCTTGAGATGGTCGCTGAGTTTCCCCGGGGGCGTGTTCATGCGAATCGCGCCGAGAAACTGCACCAGCTCTTCGCGAGCTTCAACGGGCCCGTGCATCATGAAGTGAACCCAGGCCCAGGCGTGGCGGTAGTCGGTGGTGCTCATGTCGGCCAGGTCGCGTTTGGCTTCCAGATGAACGATCTTGGGAGCATTTCCCAATCGCAGGTCCCAACGGAGCGCGGCCAGGTGGGGATGGCCGTAAGCGCGCTCCTCGGGCGGCACCTCGAAGTATTCCGCCAGACCTTCGTCGAGCCACAGTGGCACCATTGGCAGTGACGCATGCAGCAGCGCATGGGTGCCTTCGTGACGCACGTCGACCGGCAATTCGTCGTGCCGATAAACAAACACGCGTCCCGGCCCGGCGCCCTTGACGAACAGCGCCCGGCGCATCGGCACGTTGGGATAGCGCTTTTGCATATAAGCGGTGAACGATCGCTTGTCGTGAAACAAGTAAAGCTCAACCGGTTCTTCGGCGGGGGGAATCGCCAGCGCGCGGACGAGATCATTTTGCACCGAAGCCAGATCCCCAAATAGTCCCTCGTAGCCGTCCAGAGAAAAATCGGCCCGGCATACGACGGGACCCGATGCTCGTTGGTCGCGCCAGCTTTGGGCGGTCGCGGGCAGAGAGCCGAGGACCGCGGGCAGCAGGCAGAGAATAAGTACGACTCGCGGCACTGCTGGCTCCCTGCTTCTGTTACGCGGTCTGCTTGCGGCCGAACCAGTCGGCGATCGCGGTCCGGGCCTTCGATCGCGAAGATACGCGCACGCGGCCGGCTTGCACCTCGCGGCCTGCGGCAACGGCGGCGGGATTCGCAGAGAACATGCATCTTGCGGCGTCTTGCCCGACAAGACGCAGGCAGCGCTCGAACGCCTGGCGCATCAGCGGCCGGCGAGACTTTGGACCATGCGCGTCCGTGCCAATAAAGTGAACAAGTCCTTGTTGCACGAAGCTTTCCGCGGCCTGCTGCGCGCGAGGGCCAAATGCGCCAAGCAGACTCCCCGCCGTGACTTGCAGCAAGCAGCCCGCGGCGACCAGCGAAGGCAGAAGGGTCGGCCGGGCCAGGATGGCTTCATTACGTTCGGGATGCGAAAGGATACCCACCAGCCTGGCTGCACGCAGTTCATCGAGCAGTTTTTCCAGCGGCAGGTACACTTCGTGCGGGAGCTCAAGCAATACATGCCGGCCGCGATCCGCCAGGCTGAGCACATCGCCTCGCCGCAACATGCCGACCAGATGCGGTTCGATCCGCACGTCGGCGCCCGGCAAGACGCAAAGCGGAATTGTGGCCGCATCGAGCCGCGATTGCACTCTTGCGACGAGTGCTCGAATGTTGTCGGCTGTGTTGTGGCCGAAGTTGCCGCACTGGTGGGGCGTGCAAATGATCGTGCCTATGCCTTCGTCGACGGCAATCCGCGCCATCGCCAACGTTTCTTCCCAGGACTTCGCCCCATCGTCAATCGACGGCGCTAGGTGGCAATGGATGTCGGTGAAGGGGGGGAAATCGGGCATGAAGTGGGGCCGTCGCGTTCCGCGTGATGTGTGCTGGCTTGGATGTTGGCAACGAGTACATGACCGAGGATACTACACCGCGCATCGCCGCTGCTGTTGGGGCTTCGCCTGCGACGGCTCGATGAGTTTTGGCGGCTCAAGTGCCTGCCCCCAGGTCATGAACCACGGCATCCAAAACTTGTGATAACAGTGGTGGCACTTGAGCGGAACAAGGCCCAGGCACGAGTAGATCATCGCCTTCAACCCCTTCTGGGTATGGCGGTAAGCCTTGTCCGACCAGCACAAACGGCATTTCATCGACGGCTCCTCGGATGCACGAAACTGCGCGGCATAGTCTGCTCGCCGCGCAACGACCACACGACGCGAACGAAAAGGCGGGGGAAATTAACGCCGTTGCCGTTGCGCGTCAAGACGGGCCCTGGGGCGGGTAGGGCCAATCAGCTGTTCAAGCTGCGAAAGTGTGGATACGCCAAGGGGGTCGAGAGTTGGTTTCGCGGAAGCGATTTTCTCCAAGGCATCGTCAACTCCGTGAAATCGACTCCCGACCCCTTCTACGTGACAGCGCAAAAACTGATTCGCGGCGATCGGGATGGCCATGACCCGCGTCTGCGGCGGGTCGCCAGACCAGTTCCGCATTGACCAGCGGTTGATGGTCCAGATAAACTGCGTGTTCTGCGAAAAAGACAACCTCCGGCTTTGAGGCTCGCTCCTAGTGATGCACGCTGCCATCGGTCCGATTGCGATCTACTTGCCCGAGCGCGTGGAAACGAATGCGCAGCTTGCGGCCGAGTTTCCGCAGTGGGATCTGGATTTGATCTACTCGAAGACCGGCATTTGGTCTCGGCATCTCGCCGCCGCTGACGAATGCGCTTCGGATCTGGCGGTTGCGGCCTGCGAGAAACTTTTCGCCGAGCAGCAGATCGACCGCTCGACGATTGACTTTCTGCTGCTTTGCACGCAAACGCCCGACTATCCCTTGCCAACGACCGCCTGTTTGCTGCAAGACCGCTTGAGTTTGCCGACGCACGTTGGCGCGCTCGACTTCAACCTGGGTTGTTCCGGATTTGTGTACGGCCTGTCGATCGCCGATGGCTTGATTCGATCGGGAGTTGCTCGGCGCGTGCTGCTGGTGACGGCGGAGACTTACTCGAAATTCATCCATCGCGCCGATCGTTCGCTGCGGCCCATTTTTGGCGACGGCGCCGCCGCGACGATCGTGGAAGCATCCGAGATTCCCTCACTCGACGCTTTCGTGTTTGGAACCGACGGCAGCGCGGCCGATACGCTGCTCGTCAACACCGGCGGAGCGCGGCCCACGGCAAGCGCGATCAAGTCTCGCACCAAGTGGCGCTGGCCGAGCAAGATTTACATGGATGGCCCAGGCATCATTAAGTTGACGCTTGAAATCATTCCGCGGCTGGTGGACGACGTGCTCAGGAAAGCGTGTCTCACGGACGGCGAGATCGAACTGTACTTAATGCACCAGGCGACGGTCAAGCTGCTGGCCGACCTGCGGCAGCACATGAGCATCGACGAATGTCGTTTTCCCCTGGCTCTGAAGGACTGCGGTAACACCGTCTCGTCGACCATTCCGATCCTGATCGATGAACTGCGCGCCAGCGGCCGCGTGCGCCCAGGCACGCGCACGTTGATCGCCGGATTCGGCGTCGGCTTCTCGTGGGCCGGCTGCATTTGGACCGATACCTGGCAGAGCAAGGGGGTGCAAACTGTGGACGCCGGGGCGAAGAGCGCCGAGTATGAAGCGGCTTGAATTCGTCGGGAAGCTCAGCCTCAGGTTTCGGACGCGCCGTGATTTGAATGCCGAGCTTGTTGGTTTTCGTTGGGACGCTACATGTCGCGACCTTTATTCACCGCGATCGGGCCCACCGGCTTCAGCAGCCCCGTGATCGCTCCATCTTCATTGCCTCCAAGTTGCTCGCAGCGTTGGAACACCGGCATGGCACGATCCGCCTGGCCGTCGCATAGGAGTTGAAGGCCAAGCAACAACAATAAGTCGGCGGATTGCGGATTGTCCTCCACCGCGCGAGCCAACGCTTCGAGATGCGCAGTCTTGGCAATCTTGTTTTCGCCGTAGAGATCGGCGAGCCGCACGTTCCACTTGTTGGCATCGGGCTGCAGCAATAGCGCACGCCGCATGGCCTTGGCCGCCGAATCAAAGCGACCCATCGCCACCAGCGCAAAACCCTGACGCACAAACGTCTCTGGCAGGTCGGACGCGGATTGCGCTGCCGTACGATAGCGATCCAGAGCCGAGTTGTAATTTTGCTTGAGAAACCTGGCGTCGCCGAATGCCATGAACTTGCCGGCCTGCGCCTTCATGGCTGCGTTGGAGACGCGCAGCTTGGGCCTGGCTGGCCGGCCGTCAACCTCGGCGACTTTTTGATTGGCGATGATCACCGGCAAAGCCGGACGCCGCAGTCCGTCCATCCCCATAAAACGCAGCACCGCCAGCGGGCCATAAAACTCCTCGGCCGGCAAATACAACGGCGGCAGAATGACTGGACCCAGATAGTAAGGTGGGTAGTAACCATACGAATAGCCGTAGTTCGGCCCCCATCCGTATCCGTATGCGGGCCAACCGCTGCCAAAATAATAGGAGGTTTGCCCGTTTCCCAGGCCGAACGAGGTCGACGAGCCATACTGAATCGGATGATTCGGCAGCAGCGGCAGATACTTGGGCGACCACGGCACATGCACATCGCCCTGTTGAGCGCCCGGCACGCCACTGTTTGAGAAGTCAGCGCTGGCGGCAGCGGACAGGCAGACGGCGAACGCAACGACAGCGGATACGGTTAGAAAGCGACGCATGGCTCCTCTCGTGGCTGCAAGGCCAAGATGGTCCCCAGCTTGAATTATCGGGAGTTGGCGAGAAAATACAAATCAACGCTGGAAAAGTCTGCCCACAGGCTCCTCGAAATCCAGCACCTGGGTGTATGCCACAGGAAAGGGAACCCGCAATGATCGAGATTACCGAACATCAGTTGCGATTTTGAGGGGGTCGTTCAGGGGTTGGTGCGACCGTCGTCTCGCGCACTTCCCGTTCCTTGCCGTCCAGCAGGCAGCTGACGTTCATGTCTCGCCTCAACTAAGTCATGCTCGCCTGGCCGAGCAGTTTGCGCAGCGCGGTCATGCCGATCTCGCCGAATTGACGCGGCGGGATTTGCCAGATTTGGGGGTTCATCAACTCAAGCGAAATCGCGGCCGAGTAGCCGATGCTTCGCAGATGAGCAAGAATCGGCTCCAGTTGAAAATCGCCGTCGCCCGGCAGAATTCGGTCCGCGTCGGCGGCAAACTCGCGCGGCACGTCTGCGAGATCACAAAGCTGCACGTGAAACAGGTTGGCGGGCGTCAGATAGCCCAAGTCTTCGAGCTTGCTGGGACCGGTGTAAAAATGAAACACGTCGAAGCAAATTCCCAAATTCGGGCTGCCGACTTCGCTGACCATCGCCGCCGCCGTTTGCAGGTTGTTTCCGAAGGCCGACCTGCCCTGAAACTCCAGAGCCACTCGCAATCCCAGCTTGTCGGCCTCGGCTGCGATATGGACCAGCGATGTCTGCGCGCGGTCAACGTCGGCTTGCGCGAGCGGCGCGGGAATGTCGCAGGCGACGACCATCGTGCCGATATGCAGCTCCCGACAGAGCCTTAATCGCCTCCCGAACAAATCCCACGCTTCCTTGCGTCGTTCCCCTTGACTGGTAAGCAGGCCGCCTTGGAAGCTGGCGGCAGGCAGCGAAACACCATGCTCTTGGCAAAGTGCCAGGACATCGGCAATCGAGTGCGAAGCGAGATAGGTTTCGAGTTTCGTGAACCACACCTCGATGGCGCGGCAAGCGCCGGCGGCGTAATCCTCAACGTTTTTTTCAAACGGCGAGCTGAGCGAGCAGACCTGAGCGAGGCATGGCTGCATGGAGAATCCCGCGTAACGCACCAGCGCGACAATCGCCGGCTTTACAAAAGTTTCACCGCGATCTCATCGAGTACGTCGTCGGCCTTGACGCGCCACTGTTCCAGCGAATCACGATCGCGGATTGTCACCGTGTTGTCTTGCAGCGTCTGGCCGTCGACGGTCACGCAAAACGGCGTGCCGGCTTCGTCCTGGCGTCGATAGCGGCGGCCGACCGCCCCCTTTTCGTCGTAATACACGTTGAACCGCCGCTTGAGATTGCGATAAATCCGCTGAGCCACTTCGGGCATGCCATCCTTCTTCACCAGGGGAAAGACCGCGGCCTTTATCGGCGCCAACCGCGGATGCAACTTGAGCACCGTGCGCTCCTGCATCTTGCCATTCTCGTCGGGCTGCTGATCTTCGTGATAGGCTTCGCAGAGAAACGCCAATGTTGCGCGATCCGCCCCGGCCGATGGCTCAATCACATGCGGCACATAGCGCTCGCCGGTTACGTCGTCCCGGTACGACAAGTCCTTGCCGCTGCCACGGTGCCGGGCTTTGCCATCGGCCGTTTGCTCAACGACCAGACAACCCTCCTCGTTCTTGACCAGCTTGCCTTCCATGTGGCTGCGCAAGTCGAAGTCCGCGCGATGGGCGATGCCTTCCAACTCGCCGAATTCGCCTTGTTGCAAGAATGGAAACGAATACTCGATGTCGGCCGTGCCGCAGGAGTAGTGGCTCAGCTCGTCTTGGTCATGCTCGCGCAGACGAAGTTTTCCCGAAGACAGTCCGTGGTCGAGATACCACTGGAAACGACGGTCTCGCCAGTAGCGGTACCACTCGGGCGAAGAGTTTGGATGACAAAAGAACTCGATTTCCATCTGCTCGAACTCGCGCGAGCGGAACGTAAAATTTCGCGGCGTAATCTCGTTGCGAAAGCTCTTGCCGATTTGCGCGATGCCGAACGGTAGTCGAACCCGTGTGCTGTCTGTGACATTCTTGAAATTGACGAATATGCCCTGTGCGGTTTCGGGGCGCAGAAAGGCGCGCCCTTCTTCGCCGCTGAGCGCGCCGACCGTTGTGGGAAACATCAGGTTGAACTCGCGCGGTTCGGTGAGCTGACACTTTTCGAACCCGCCGGGGTGCTTGCTCGGCTTTCGCGGACATTCGCTCGAAGCAACGTGATCGACCCGCCAGCGGCCCTGACATTCCTTACAATCGACCATCATGTCGTGAAACAAGTCATAGTGCCCCGAGCACTTCCAGACCTGCGGGTGCATAATAATCGTGCAGTCGAGCCCGGTCATTTCATACGGCGCGGGGGCGCCCGGAAGCGTCGCCAGATCGTCGTGGCCGGTGACCATATCGCGCCACCAGGCCTCTTTGACGTTCCGCTTCAGCTCCACGCCCAGGGGGCCGTAGTCCCAAAAACCGTTCAGGCCCCCGTAGATTTCGCTCGACTGAAACAAGAATCCCCGCCGCTTGCAGAGCGATACGAGCTTGTCCATGTCCATTGGTTCGTGCCCCTGATCTGAATACTCGTCGGAAAAGGGTAGCTTAACCTGGGAGTCCGGCGTTGGTCTATGCCGTTGAAAATGCAGGGATCTGCTTCGAACCGCGGTTCACGAAAATGGACACAGCCTCGGAATTGCAACCACATCGCAGTCGCGATTGCCTGGCCCCGACTCCGTTTCAAATCCGGCTTTAACTCATCCTGCGGGCGAGGAAACCACGTTCTTGGGCAACTCGACCAGAGCCGGCGGAGTAAACTGGCAGCAACCAGCTCAGGGACACGGCGACGTAGTGAGCCGCCGTAACGGCGGCTGTCAGAAGGCCGCCAGTTTCCCAAGCAGATATTCTTATTAGAGGTGGTCCGTAGTGGAAAGTCTTGGTCAACTGCAGTCCTGCGCGCTCGGCCGCATTCCGTACGATCGCTTCGGAATGGCAGATGTGGTAGCTCCAATTCACCGGGGCCCACATTCGCCATAACGTTGCGCCCCATGCCTCCATGTTAGGCATCGAGAAGAGTGTTAGGCCGCCCGACGTTAAAAGATTGGCTGTTCGCTCAAGTAGGAGGGTCGGGTCCTGAAGATGCTCAATCACTCCCCAATGAACAATCAAGTCAAAGCGATGCCCCTCGCCTTCCCAATCGAGAAAATCTGCCAGGTATGTCTTGATCTGGCAGCCGTTGGCATGAAATGCTGCCTGCGTTTGGCGAATCCCCACCGGCGAATAATCGACCGCGAATGCGCGCACGCCACCCCATTTAGTGAGAGCTAGTAATCGGTGTGCCCCGCCGCCACCTCCCACTTCGAGGACCGAGAGCCCCTCAAGGTTGGGAATATGGCGACGTACCATCCGCATGATGTAGCCGTTGCGTCCGTGCGTGCCGTGGTGCGGAGACAGAACTCTCCCATGCCTACCCGCCGTCTTCCACCGCTCATCCCAGAATTCGGAGCCAGTAAGATCGTTTGCCTGTCCGGCAACCTCGACCACGTTCTGAGCCATTTTGCAGATCTCCTATACCGCTCAGTTCGTCAGCATCGTGCCTTCCTCCAAATCCCCATCCATTCTAGTCTAGCGGCTCAATTGATCGCGATGAATAGGACTTACGCGGGACGCTGGTTCACGGGTCTGAACGGCAGACTGACCTGGAACCCGCTGCTATCGACTGTTATAGTCCCAGGTCCGCGCGCGGCTGGAGAAGAAGCCCTATTTAACCATTGACACAAAGCGGAGATCGCATGAATACGATCAATTGCGCTGGCGAATTTGCGGCGGGCAACGATTTAGCTTTGAGAAAACGGCATGCCCTTTGTAGCGATCTACAATCCTCAGTCCCTATAACCAGGTCTGTGACAACCATTTCGCAACCTGCCGAACACATCAATTCGGAGAATTCCCTCCCCTGAGTAGTCCGCGGTGTCATAAGTTGGTCAACCACTCAGCCAGGGCAGCTGCTCACGCATTTTATGACGACGCAGTATCTCAGGCGGATTGACTGTTCCACGGGTTCCCAAGAGATTGCTCGCTCCTTACCCGCTGCACCGTCTCAGTCATTGCGGAAAAACTTCGCATGGGTACTCTCCGCCAACATCATCACGGCCGTCAGTCAGTGTGCTACCATCTGGCTCTTGGCTAATCTTGAAGGCGCAGCCATGCTCGGTGAGTACGTTTTCGCCTTGTCGATCACGGGGCCGACCTTCATGCTCGTGGGATTGCAACTTCGATATCTTCAAAACACCGATGTGCAAAAGCAATTTCAGTTTTCGACCTGCCTTGCGCTCAGATTGATTACGACCGCAATTGCGCTTGCTGCCGTTGCTGGTTCCGCTTTCTTGCTAGGGTGTACGATTGAGATCAAGGCCGTCGTGTTAGTCCTCGCTCTGTTGAAGGCCGTTGAATCCGTCATCGACGTCTTTCAAGGGTTGTTGCAGCAGTCCGACCGAATAGACCATGTAGCTATTTCACAGATGCTCGCCGGCCTGATCCCCACGGCAGCATTGATCGTAAGCACAGCGTTGAGCGGTCGGCTTTTGCTGGGAATTGCGGCGGCCACATTCGCGCAATTGATTGTCTTGGGGTATCTGCTGGCAGTTAGCTTGTGGATCAAGCGGGCAGTGCGACTGGACTTGCCTCGGAGTTTCACGAGCGCATCATGGCGCGCGGGCTTTAGAGAAGCGATAAGTCCCCGTCAGATTGCCTCACTTGTGTGGATCGGCATACCGCTTGGGTGCACCTCCTTGCTGATTTCACTCAATACGAACATCCCTCGGTACTTCGTGTCCCATTATCTTGGGGTCGTTGAATTAGGTATTTTCGCCGTACTCTGTTCCTTCATTGTGGCGGGAGACGTCGTAGTCAGCGCCCTGCATCAAACCTGCAGTATGAGACTCGCATGCTACTACCATGCTGGCGATAGAACGTCATTTTGGCGATTGTTCGGCAAGTTGGCGCTGATTGACACAACGTTGGGAGCCGCTGGCGTACTGATCGGCATCCTTTTCGGAAAGTCAATTCTTAAGGAGTCGTTCGGAACAGAGTTCGCCGAGCACTCCATCGTCTTTGTTTGCACGATGGTGACGGCGCTCGTCGCCTATCTGGGCAGTCTGGCAAATACGACGCTGATTGCGGTGCGGGCAATGCGAAGACTGTTTTTGTTTCAACTCATTTCTACGCTAACAACACTCGGCTCGTGTCTGTTGTTGGTTCCCCAATGGGGGCTGTTGGGTGCGGCCGTCGCGCTGGCCTTTGGCAAAGTGCCCCAGATGGTCCTCTGCATGATGCTCATTGGAAGAAAACTGGCGGGAACCTCGTTCTGCCAACCAACCCATCTCCCGCGTCTTGCTCAGCAAGAATTCGCGTCGATTCAGATCGCCGTCAGCCCGACGCCACGGGAATTCCTGTCCCGGTAATCCGATGGCAAGCTCATCAATACAGAAAAGATGTGCTGCGACAGCCTTGTTCTTGATGCCGTTTTCGTCGCTAAATTTTGGCATCAGCATTACAATCGGCGATGTCTTCCTGGTGATTGCTGCGGTTCTTAACTTCAGACGTTTGGCATCTCTCCCGGGGCCGCAAATATGGTTCTTACTTACGGCACCATTATTTATTCTATCTGCGGCCACCGACATTGACTCGACTTGGACTTCTATTGCACAAGTGTTCTACGTGTTTGCGTTTCTCTTGCCGTTTGGATGGTGCGCCTTTGCAGATTTAACGTCGCGCGCAATGGCAAAAATCCTCGTGTTGTCGGGAATTTGTACAGCACTCATGGCAGCAGGACAATTTGCCGGCGTCGTACCCGCACTGCCAACACAGCAGCTTGTCGAATACTTCGACGGGCGCCTTGTGCGGGTTTCTGGATTGGGTAATGCCGTTAACGAATTAACTCAATTTCTGGCGCCGTTAATTGCCATTCTGCCCTTGGTTCGACCCAAGGGGCTTCGGACCCCGGCACTGCTGGTCATACTAGCTGGTGTGGCCGCCGCGATGTCCAAGCAAGCGGTGTTCGGCGTTCTTGGACTTGCATGGTATCTTGCCAAGGCAGGATGGCGACAGTGGCTCGTTGGCGCTTTCGTTGTCCTTGGATGTGTGATTGGATTCGCACTATTTCTGCCTGAAACCACCGATCGCGTTGTCGGAAAGTTTGCTGAGACGGCTGAGTATCGCAAAAGCTATTCGGACGACGCGCTTAGCGAGCGATTTGATTTGGTGGGGGCAGCGGTACGCTCGCTGCCGGATTGCATGTTTCTGGGCTTTGGGCCGCGAGGTTCCTACGAGGAAATGTGGCGCAATGGTCAACCGTTTTACGTGCACGTCTATTTGATCGGTCTGGCCATGCTAGGCGGCGTGCCAGCCGCCTTGCTGATGTGCGTTGGCTGGCTGAATTTGCTGTGGCGGTTGCAGCAAAAGGCCGACGGTGAGTGGAGCATTTTCTTGGTCGTTGCGTTGCTGGGCTTGCAATGCCATCCAGCTGTGCTGATGAGCTGGCAGACTCTTCCGATTCTTATCGCCGGGGCACTCGTCGCGCAGGGCGAAGCCAAGACAGTGCATCGATCTCAATGGTCAAAACGAATGTCGGCGTCACCGACGATTCGATCCTCGACACGGCGGACTCCAGGAACGTCCCCGGCCCTGATTCGAAAATCATCCATCCTCTGATAGCGAGGCCCTGGGTTGCGATAGTTTTCTGCCGATTACCTGCATTCGAGGACCTTCCCGACGACGGTGCTCTTGAGTCATCAGGGTAAATTCGATAGGCTCCCCCCCTCATTTGGGCGTACTGTTGCGACTCCGTCGTCGAGTGCTGGTAGATAACGAGTAAACCAGCGTCGCCAAGGGCATTCAAGGTGTGTGGCATCGCCGGTTTCCTGAGTTTGCCCTCCCGCCGCGACCAGCCTCGCGAGTTAATGTTGCGCCGCGCCGGTCAAATGGCCGACGCCATGACGGCGCGCGGACCGGACGATGCGGGCAGTTGGGCCGATCCGCGTGCGGGAATCGCCCTGGGCTTTCGCCGACTGGCGGTCATCGATCTGTCTCCCGCCGGCCATCAACCGATGCTGTCGGCCAGCGGACGGTACGTGATCGTCTTCAATGGCGAGATTTACAATCACCGAGACCTGAAGCGGCAACTGGAGTCCGATCCGGCCGAACCTCCCAATCGGCCGGCAGCAGACGATGCGAGCCATCCCCGGCAGACTTTCCGCGGACACTCGGACACCGAAGTGCTGCTGGCCGGAATCGAAGCGTGGGGCCTCGAGGAAACGCTCCGCCGAGCCGTCGGCATGTTCGCGCTGGCGGTCTGGGATCGCCGCGAGCGCGCGCTCCGGCTGGCCCGAGATCGAATGGGAGAAAAGCCCCTCTACTACGGCCTGATCGGCGGAACTTTTTTGTTCGGATCCGAGCTCAAAGCCTTGCGGGCACACCCCGACTTCTCGGCCCGCGTGGATCGTGGCAGTCTCAGAATGTTTATGCGCCATGGCTGGTTTCCAGCACCGCGCAGCGTCTACGAAAAGATCCACAAACTAATTCCGGGCTGCTCACTGAGCATCGCAGGCGAAAGTCTTGAGTCGCGGGAAATCCCCGCGCCAAGGCCCTACTGGTCGGTCCAGGAAGCCGCGCATCGGGGTCAGGCGAATCCACTCGCGCTCGGCGACGTCGATGCGACCGCAGAGCTGGAACGGATGTTGATCGAATCAATCTCGGGACAAATGGCAGCCGACGTGCCGGTAGGAGCATTTCTCTCCGGAGGAATCGACTCCTCGACGGTCGTCGCTCTGATGCAATCGCTGAGTTCTCGCCGGGTCCGTACTTTCAGCATTGGCTTTCACGAGGGGGCGTTCAACGAGGCGCATCATGCCCTTGCTGTCGCCGAGCATCTGCGCACAGAGCATACGGAGTTTTATGTCACGGCCGAGCAAGCCCAAGCCGTAATCCCGAGACTTCCTGAAATCTACGACGAACCGTTCGCGGATTCGTCCCAGATCCCCACGTTTCTGGTGTCGCAACTGGCCCCGCGCGAAGTCACGGTCAGCCTTTCGGGAGACGGGGGGGACGAATTGTTCGAAGGCTATTCTCGGTACGAGCACGCCCGGCATTTGTGGCGAATCGCGCAGTGCGTGCCGCTTTCCCTGCGGAAGCAAATCCGGCTCGCCCTGCACGGTTTCCCGGTCGGCGCGTCCGGCAAGGCGGCTGGTCTTCTGGCGTCGTGGTTTGGCCGTGAAGGCAGATCGTCTCCGGCCTGGCATCAGGCCCGTCGCGCCGCCGCCATCCTGCAGTGCGAGGGCTTTCCGCAACTTTATCGCCATCTCGTCTCGCTGTGGAGCGATTCCGACGCCGTGGTGATCGAGCTCGATAGCTCCCCGGACGATCCGTGGACATCGACCGGACTCAACGACATTGGGGGGGAGATGCGGTACTTCGATCAGACCGGATATCTGCCCGACGATATACTGGTCAAAGTCGACCGGGCCGCGATGGCCGTCAGTCTGGAATCGCGGATGCCGTTGTTGGACCACCGCGTTGTCGAGTTTGCCTGGCGGTTGCCGCACCGATTATTGCGCCGGCACGGCAAGGCCAAGTGGCTGCTGCGTCAGGTGCTTTACAAGCACGTGCCAGGCAGACTTGTGGAACGGCCCAAAATGGGTTTTGGCGTTCCCATCGGCGTCTGGCTGCGCGGGCCACTGCGCGATTGGGCCGAGAGCCTGCTCGATGCGGATGCACTTCGCGACGACGCCTTCTTGAATGTCCCTTTGGTTCTCGAGCGCTGGCGGGAGCACACGTCCGGCAGCCGCGACTGGCAGCATCCGCTCTGGGCCGTATTGATGTTTCAGGCCTGGCGACAACACTCGGCGAATCAAACCAGGTCGTTGACTCAGGCTGCTTAAGGGTGCCACTCCGCATGTCCCAGCCTCGAATACTTCACGTCATCGGCAGCCTCGAGACCGGCGGTGCGGAACGCGTGCTGTGCAACCTGCTTGCGCGCATGGATCCAACGCGCGCCGAGTACCGCGTTGTCTCGCTCATCCCGGGAGGATCGCTGCGAGAACCGATCACGCAATTGGGCATCCCCTTGCGGTCCGCGGGAATGCGGCGCGGCGTGCCGAACCCGGTGGGCTTGTGGCGCCTCATCAAGTTGATCGGGCAAGACAGGCCCGACCTCGTGGTTACCTGGATGTACCATGCCAATATCCTGGGAGGGATCGCGGCGGCGGCGTGCCGAGTTCCGGTGATCTGGAACATCCGCGATTCCGGGGGCACGGCGTCGCACTTCAAGCCGGCCACGCGACTGGTCTCCTGGGCCGGTCGCGTCTGTTCGAGTCATCTGCCGCGGCAGATTGTCTTCGTTTCGAAAACGGGGCGCGAACAGCATCTGCGCGAAGGCTACAATATCGATCGCTCGGTGGTCATCCCGAACGGATTCGATACTGCGGTCTTTCGGCCCAGCGGCGAAGCTCGCCGCGCCCTGCGGCAGGCCTTGGGCGCGCCCGAAAACGCGATCCTGGTCGGGTTGCTAGCGCGCGTTCATCCCGACAAGGACCATCAGAACTTCGTCAGGGCGGCGGGCATCGTCCACCCGCTCATGCCGCACGTGCAGTTTCTGTTGTGTGGCGAGGGAGCTTCGGCCGACAATCGCGATCTAACCGGTTGGATTCGCGCGGCGGGACTCGGGCATGCCGTCAGGCTGCTTGGGCGCCGGTCGGATATGCCGCGGATTGCCGCCAGTCTCGACCTGCTTATCTCGGCTTCCTCGTCTGAAGCATTTCCGAATGTCGTCGGCGAAGCGATGAGCTGCGGCGTGCCTTGCGTCGTCACCGACGTAGGGGACTCCGCCTATCTCGTTGGCACCACGGGCCGCGTCGTGCCCCGCCGCGACGCCGACCGTCTGGCGGCGGAAATTCTCAAGTTGCTCCAGCTTCCCCAGCATCGGCTCTCAGCGCTTGGCCAGAGCGCTCGCCGGCGCATCTGCGAACTTTTTTCAATCGACACCATCGCACCCCAACACGAACAGCTTTGGCTTGCGACCGCCGGCCGGCCGTCTGGCCAAACGGTCCGCGAACGGCGTCGGCGAGCCGCTTAGAAAGCCTCACCTTTCCAGGCAGGGAGTCACCATGCCCGACCAACCGACCATCCGTATCTGCCATCTGCAAGTGCTGCCGCTGATGAGCGGCGTGCAGCGGGCAATGCTCGCAATCCTTGATCAGCTCGACCGCGACCGTTTTGAGCCGCACGTGATTTGCCGGGGGCCCGGTCCGCTGACCGAAGAGCTCGCCGCGCGGCAAATTGCCTGGCATGCGGTCCCCGAACTCGACCGGCCCATCTGGCCGCTGAAGGACTATCGTGCTTATTGCTCCCTCCGCAACCTGTTTCGGCGGCACCGTTTTCAATTGGTGCATACGCATTCCTCCAAGCCTGGGTTGCTGGGACGGTTGGCCGCGCGACACGAAAGGGTACCCATCACGGTCCATCACGTGCATGCGTTTGCGTTTCATGAATTCAGCTCCTCCTTGCAAACGCTGGTGTACTCGGCCATTGAGCGATCCGCGGCCCAGCTTTGTGATCACATGCTGTTCGTCAATCACGAGGAGCGCACGCTGGTGGTGCGGCGGCGCTGGCTGGCGGATGAGCGCTGTACCAGCGTTTATAACGGCGTCGATCTGGCCCTTGCCGAGGCCGGGCGTCGCGCCGGCCATCGAACCGGCTTTCGTGCCGCGCATGGAATTGGCGAGCACGAACTCATGATTCTCTTCAGTGGCCGACTGGCGTATCCAAAACAACCATTGCTGCTGGCCGAGATCGCCGCCCGGCTTGAACACTTGCGGCCCCAGATCGCCTGGCGCCTGGTGGTGGTAGGAAATGGAGAGGACGAAGACGCGCTGCGGAAACGCGTGGCAGATAGGGGTGTGGCGCACCGCGTGACGCTGCTGGGCTGGCACAAGGATTCCTGGCCTGCCTTGTGCGCGGCCGACATTGCCCTGCAAACGTCGCTCGCCGAAGGCCTGCCACTGGCCCTGATCGAGGCGCACGCCGCCGGACTGCCCTCGGTCGCCAGCCGGGCAAAAGGCAATCGCGAGGTGGTGACCGCCGAAACCGGCTTTCTTTGCCCGCCGCGCGACCCGCAATCCTATGCGGTGCATCTGGCCGAGCTGGTCGACAATCAACCGCTGCGAGAACGCCTGGGTGCCGCCGCCCGAAGACGTGCCGAAAGGTACTTCGACACCCGGCGCAATAGTCGACAGATCGTCGAGCTTTATGAAAAGCTGTTGGCCGGCAAGAGACTGCAGTGCCCGGCCGTCCCAGTCCGGGTTAAGGGAAATCGGTTGCCGCGAGCCGCGTGATCCGGCCGTCGCGGAAAATTGGCACGGTCGCCAGGAGGCAAAAGTCGGCGGCAATCGCCAGATCCTCTTGCATGCCCAGCGCGATCAAATTTCGCCCCCCCCGGCTATCGCGGAGCAATCCTTCCAGATCGTTTCTGAGGTCAGCGGCGCCCGAAATCATCGTCGCCGCTGTGAAGATTGACCTCCAGGCGTCGGCGGCAATTAGCGCTTCGTCGTTGCAGATGAATTCGGCCGAAATGCTTGTCATGCGTGCGGTGATCGCCCCGGCAGCCAGCACGTCTTCGCGGCTGATCTGGCCGTCGGTTCCGGCACAAACGAGATGGACACAAGCTCGCCGGGCAAGCTGCTCGGCCAGCGCTTCGGCGTTGACCAGCGAGCCAAGCAAGACTTCGCCCGCGCCCGCGCAGGCGCAAAGCAGCATGGCTCGAGTGCCGTTGGTGGTGGTGAACACGAGCGACTTATTCTCAACGCGTTGCTTCGTGTACTCCGCTGGCGAGTTGCCCAGATCGAAGCCGTCAATCTTTTGGCCGCCGCGTTCACCACCCAACAAAAAGGTTCCGGCCGGCAGCGTGGCGGCGATTCGGCGTGCCTCGTCCACGTCCAGGCAGGGAATGATTTCCTTCGCGCCGGCCTCCAGCGCGTAGGCGATCGTCGTCGTGGCCCGCAGCACGTCGATCACGGCGCACGTGCCGCCGGCAAGCTGCTGGGGATCAACGTGCCGCGGCAGAAAGTAAACGTTGAGCCCATGCATGCGTCCAAGTGTAGACTTGACCGCCGCCAGTCGTCTATCGACAATGCATCTTTCGATCCGCGCCAGAGCGGCTCGCCGCCGGCGAGCCTTTTTGTTATGCCCGCCGCCACAAGCCAGGTACCCGACGCCCGAGGACGCTTTGGCGCATTCGGCGGCCGCTATGTTCCGGAGACTCTTACGCGCGCACTCGACGAACTGGCGGCCGAGTACGCCAAGGCACAGCGAGACCCGGCCTTCCAATCCGAGCTGGACGATCTGCTCAAGTTCTTTGTCGGTCGGCCATCGCCATTGTACTTTGCCAGACGGCTGACGAAGCAGTGCGGCGGCGCTCAGATCTGGTTCAAACGAGAAGACCTGAACCACACAGGCGCGCATAAAATCAACAATACCCTGGGACAGACGCTGTTAACTCTGCGGATGGGCAAGCAGCGCGTGATCGCTGAAACGGGCGCAGGCCAGCACGGCGTTGCAACGGCAACGGCATGTGCCCACTTTGGCCTGAAGTGCGTCGTCTACATGGGCGAGGAAGACATTCGCCGCCAGCAGCCGAATCTGTTCAGCATGAAGCTGCTCGGAGCGGAAGTCCGGCCCGTCACCAGCGGCAGCCGGACGCTGCGCGACGCGATCAACGAAGCCATGCGAGATTGGATGAGCTCCGTGGAGACGACACACTACATCCTGGGATCCGTCGTCGGCCCGCACCCGTTTCCGCGGATCGTGCGCGACTTCCAGTCGGTGATCGGCCGTGAAACCATCGAGCAGTCCC
>SXGT01398338.1_pt1 | contig 21595 bp, 48 predicted proteins | sample 3176221 | NCBI WGS metagenome assembly SXGT01 (sample SAMN11356862, study PRJNA531348) | freshwater metagenome | isolation source: freshwater sample F1-120 | place: China: Fuxian Lake, Yuxi | collected 2017-12-25
TGCTTCGCAGAGCCACCGGCGGAGTCGCCCTCGACGATGAAGAGCTCGGTCTCGGACAGATCCTCCGACGAGCAGTCGGCCAGCTTCCCTGGCAGCGTGAGGGAGAGCGTCGGTGACTTCCTGCGCACGTCGAACACCGCGGTCCTCGCCGCGGTCCGTGCCCGGGCGGCCTCGATCACGCGGTCCGCGAGGAGCTTGCTCTGCTTCCCGTTGGTCGAGAGCCACGCCCCGAGGGCCTTTCGCACCTCGCTGGCGACGCGCCCCTGCACCTCGGGGTTGTTCAGGCGGTCCTTGGTCTGCCCCTGGAACTGCGGGTTCTCCACGAGGACATGAATCGCGCCGACCAGGCCCTCGCGGACATCCTCCGCCTCGATCGTGGGCTTGCGTGGCAGCATCCCGCGCTCCTCCATGAAGTCGCGCACCACGGAGCTCACCGTGGTCTTCAGCCCCGCGACGTGCGTGCCCCCGTCGCGGGTCGGGATGCCGTTGGCGAACGCCTGCAGCATCTCGTCCGCCTGGCGGTGGTCCGTCGTCCACGACAGGGCGACGTGGATGTCGGGCAGGGACAGTAGGAACGGGAACTCCGTCACCGGCTGCATGCGCTCCTCGGCGATCCTGGCCGCGAGCATGTCCGCGAGCCCACCGCGGTAGCAGAACTCCTCCCCTCTCAGCACGAAGGTCACGCTCGGCGTCAGGTACGCCTTCATCCGGATGCGATCGCGGACGAGGTCCAGGTCGAACTCCTGCTGCCCGAAGATCTGCTCGTCGGGGACGAACGACACCGTCGTGCCGCGACCTGCGTTGCGACCACCGCGCGCGACCCTCCCGCGCCCGGGCACGCCGCGGCGGAAGGACTGCGTGTAGATCTCGCCGTCGCGGCGGACCTGCACCTCGAGCTCTGAGGAGAGAGCGTTCACCACCGAGCTACCCACGCCGTGCAGGCCGCCGGCGACCTTGTACGCGCCACCCCCGAACTTCCCGCCCGAGTGCAGCGTGGTGAAGATGACCTCCACGGTCGACCTGCCGTTGGATGGGTGCGGGCCGAACGGGATGCCGCGCCCGTTGTCGTGCACCGCGGCGAAGGGGCGCCCAGGCGCGTTCTCCACGTCGACCTCGACGCGCGTCGCGTGACCGGCGATCGCCTCGTCGACCGCGTTGTCCACCAGCTCCCAGAGCAGGTGGTGGAACCCGTCCTTCCCTGTCCCCCCGACGTACATGCCCGGGCGGAGCCTCACAGGCTCCAATCCCTCGAGGACCTGGATGCTCGACGCGTCGTAGGGTTTCTTGCTCACGGCATCACCCAGCCAGCGTGCTCGCTGTGCTCGAGGATCACCACGCGCGAGTTCTGGTGGTACCGGATGCGTACCTCCGTCTCGCCAGCTGCCTCCACGGCGCAGCGAGTGACTGCTGCGCCGTCCTCGTTGATGAACGACTGCTCGCCGTTGAAGGCCTCGATGGCCTCGACCTTCGTCTCGTAGTCCTTGCCCTGCACTGGGGCGAGGGTCATAGCCATGTTGACCTCCTATCTGGCTTCACCGACTTATGCCGGGTGAAGGTCGGATCTAAACGGGGCGCCCGCTCCTGCGAGGAGGGACACCCACGCGGCCTCAGTTGTTGCTGGCCTCGGCCGCGTCCGCCTCCTCTGCGAGTCCCTGCACTTCTGGGCGGGACCCGGGGAGCGACGTCCACCTGGGAGGAGACGCGCGGACCAGGAGCAGAAACGTGTCCCCCATCTGGACGATATCCCCGGTCTCGAGCGCGCTCCTCGCCACCAGTTCCGAGAACGCCACTTGCACGCTGTGCGTGCCGGGGACGAACGCGTTGTTGTGGTACCTGTACTCTCCGCCCGACGGGCGGAAGATCCTGAACTTGATCACGTTCACCTCTCGATCAAGGTTGTACTTCGCGATGCGCCTACGCGCTGGACACCTGCCCCTCCGGGTACCAGAACCCGAAGTTCCGGCGGCCCTTTTCCCTGGCTACCTCCTCCTGGCCGGCGTGCCCATCGATCTTGACCCTGTAGAGCACCTTCGTGCCCTGGTCGTCCTCCTTGACCTCCCTGGCTGTCACCTCGCCGGTGCCGCCTGGGTCGCTGCTGCGGCTCGTGGACACGCGAACGCGGTCCCCGAGCCTGAACCTGAACTCTGGCATCATGTCCTCCTGGACTGGCTCTTATGCCCAGTCAAGAGCCTGCGTTGCGCACTTGCGCAGTCGCGGCGGCCCGTGTACTTGTCGGGTGCTGGAGACCAGATGCCGCCCACCGCTGACAACGCCGAGCCGCACGTGCGCATCTCCCGCGACTACGTCGACTGGGCCGTGAAGGGCATCATCGGTGGCCTGTGCGTCGGGCTGGGCGCGGTCGCTCTCTGGGGCTTCAATACGGAGGCCAGGGTTGCGACCACGGAGAAGTTCGAGATCCGGATCTCCGCGCTGGAGGGGAAGGAGGACGGCTACCAGAAGCTCCGCACCGATATCGAGGTCGTGAAGACGAAGCTCGAGAACCAGGACGAGCAGCTCGACAGGATCGAGCAGCTCATCGTGAGGCAGCCGTGACCGCGAACCAGGCGCGCATCCAGAACGTGTTCTACAGCGTCAACACCGTCTTGCTGCTCGTGGGCGTGGTCGCGTGCGTACTGGCCATCGTGCAACTCCGTAAGGACGTGACGCGCATCGACACGATCGTGGCGGCCAACGAGCAGACGCTGGTCGTGAATCGCGAGGCGCTCGAGAAGGTCCAGGAACTCCTTGCCGAGCAGAATGCGACGTCCCGCCGCATCGAGCAGCTCCTTGCAAAGTAAGGGGCAAGTAAGGTTTACCACTGGCACCGGTGGTACACTTCGCTCACACGGAGGCAGGATGCCTACACTCCTTTTCCTCCACGCAGCGAGCTGCGTGGCGGTGGCCCGTGACACCGAGGACGCCGCATCTCAGGACACGGCCGCCCAGGTCCAGCAGCAGGTGCAGGAGGTCGCAGAGCAGGTCGACGCGCAGAGCGACAGGCTGGCGGCGCTCGAGCGCTACCTCACCGACAAGACCCGCGCGGCGAACGGCGAGGCCCCGAAGGGCTGGGTCCAGCCGCCCCTCGAGGACTACCTGAAGCCTGGTGCTCCGGTGAGCTTCATCCCGGCCCTGCCCACGCCGGCAGTCGTCGCGGACGCCCCCCGCACCATCGGTGCGAAGGGTCCGCAGCCGTAGGCGCTCAGCGCGCTGGCTGGTCGTCGAACAGGTCGAGCGCCCCGGGCTGCGTGTCCAACACGTGCCACCAGTACCTGTTCGCCTGGTCGAACAGGTGGGCCGCCGGCGGGAACAGCATCACGCCCCACTTCCCGGGGTACCTCTCCGAGAACGCGCGCTGCAGCTCGGCCCACGACGCCACGCCTCGGTCCGCGCGCTCGTACCTGACCCGGAGGGCGTCGCCGAGCGGAGTGGTGACGATCCCGAGCTCCGTCCACTCCCCGGCGCCTTTCTGCCCGTGGACCGGGCAGCGTGGGTTCTCCATGATCCACTCGCCTCCGATCTCGTAGCAGCCGTGCTCGCACTTCACGACGATAGTCCGAGTTTATCGAGGAGCTCCTTCCGCTCGCGCATGTTGTCGACGCCGTGGCGCTCGAACATCTCCGAGATCAGACAGTCCAGGTGGGCCTTCGGGTCCCTGTGCTCGCTCGCGCACAGGTCGTCCTGGATGCTCTTCCAGTCGGCCACGATGTCGCGGAGCATCGCGAGGTCCATGCGCGAGAAGGTCTCGGCCTCGAGCTGGTAGTCCACGAAGGCCTCGGCCGTCAGGGGCACCCAGTCCTGGACGATCTGCCAGACCGCCTCGGCGACCTGCCGGGCCTCCCACTGCGCGTGCGGGTCGAGCCTGAGCCCGAGCATGTGCAGGAGGTTGCGGAGGCTCAGGGTCGTGTTCCACCTGGTGTAGGTGGACAGTGGCAGGCCCATGCGCGCCGTCTCCCGCGCCATCCCCGCCTCGAGGAACTGGTGGTAGGTCGCGAACGCGTCCGCGGCCTCGTCGGTCATCTGGTCGCGGAGCTGGTTCGCCTCGTCCAGCGGGAACGCGCCCGAGCGCCCCTGCTTGTTCTTGTCGTCCTGGAAGCAGATCTGCTCCGCGGGCGGCGTGTACCACTCGTCGGGCAGGATCGAGTACCGGGCCGAGAGCTCCGAGAGCGCCTGCGTACGGTGCCGGACCAGCTGTCGCGCCACGAAGATGGGTATCTTCATGTCCAGCTTGATCACCGCGGCCTCGAAGGGCGTCGCGTGCTGCTTCCGGAACATGTATCGGAGCAGGTTGCGCGTGTCCGAGGTCCGCCGCGTGCCCTTCTGGTAGGACAGGCGCGCGGCCGCCTCGACGGCCTCGTCGTCGCCCATCACGTCGATGAGGAAGACGTGGCCCTGCCCGTCCAGGATCTTCTGCTTGTTCTCTTCGCCCCACTTCTGGAGCAGTTCTTCACGGTTCATTGAGCTTTTCCTTTCGATTTGGGTTGTCTGGGTGCGCGAGCCACTCGGCCCAGCGCTTGTTGCACCGGATCCAGCCAGAGAGGTTGCAGCGGTCACGCGCCGGTGCGTGCATGTCGCACTCGCAGGGCGTCGTGAGGAAGAACTTCCGCCATGCCTTCCCACTCACGACCCACCGTGGATCAGCCGGTCGAACTCGGCGCGGACCTCGCGGATCTCCGACGCCATCTCGTCAGGGGACACGAGCCAGGTTCGTAGTTGATCCGCCAAGTCGCGGATCCGGCGCAGGTGCGCGATCTCCTCGTTGTTCTCCATGTTCCTCTCATGCACGGAGACGAGGCGCATCTGGAGGGTGTCACGTTCCCGCTCGGTCACGCGCTTCGCGCCGAGTGCGTCCCGTTCACGCACCTGCGTGTTCTGCAGCTCCTTCAACGCCTCGTCGTGCGACTTGATCTCGGCATCGTAGTTCTGCCGCAGTTCCAGAACTTTCTGGACCGCGTGAGGCCAGTTGTGCTCCCAGCCGTCGCCGTCAGGGTCCGCACCGGAGAAGGTGAAGCACTCCCCGAGCATCTTCCGGGCTTCGTCACGCTCGTCGAGTAGCTCCTCCGACCGCCTGTTCATCTCGAAGATGGTCTCTTTCTGAGCACTCACCTTGCCCTCGAGTTGGAGCGCGTAGATCAGCACGGCTTCGAAGTCTTGGACGATCTGGTTAGACTTGCCCGAGTTGCTGAGCGCGAACACGCCCTGCTTGATGCGGTCGAGATCAGGGCGTTCCATCAGCGCTCCCTGACGCGTACTCGACGTCGAGAAAGTACTTCGAGTCGATGTCCTTGATGTTCTTCAGCGAGTTCTCCTCGATGATGCGGGTGATCGGCATCCAGTACCGCGCGAGGCTGTCCACGGGGAACTGCCTACGCCACCTCTTCGCCGCACGTTTCTCCCGTTCGCGCGGCACCCGTCGGCGGTACTCCTCCCACGACAGTCCGGAGACTGCCAACTTGTGGAGCTTGTTCGCGAGTCGCTTCTTCATGCACGCTCCTTGAACTGAGTGCACTCGCACTCTCGGTGATCGCCTCGGCAGAAACCGAGGCGCTTGGCTGGGTCGTTCTTGCGCATGTGCGCCTCGATGGTGTGTCCGCAGGCGCACCACTGCGTCTCGGGTGGTACCTGCTGGAGCATCCGCGTGTCGAAGGTGACCTCGCGCAACTTCTCCAGCGTGCCCTCCAGGTACTTCCGGCACCAGCACTCAGGGTCTCGACACTCCAGCTTCTGCGCCGTCATGCTGGCGTGTCGAAGTCGGAGGTCCTTAGACAGTGCCCGCCGCTGGGCGTCCTCCGGGTCCACCCACCGCCGGAGGTTGCCGTGCGCCAGCACGGTGACCGTGGTCTTGTGGGGCGGGCACGGGAGCTCCTCGACGAGCAGATCGTGCCCGCCCCTGAAGGTCCAGACCTCGCCGACATTCACCGATCACCCGCAGAGGCGCACAACATGCCCTCGGAGACCTCGCGCACGATCTCGATCCACTCGCGCTCCAGCGCCTTCCGTGCCCGGTTGTAGTCCTGCTCGGTCTTCTTGATCCTGGCCAGGAGCTCCTTCCCATGCTCGAGGGTCGTGAACCGGATGGGGTTGGTGAACCAGCCCTGGTAGCTGGGCACGTACACCGCGCCGTCCTTCCGCAGCTTCGTGGCCTCGCCTCCGAGGACGTAGGGGTACAGGTCGTATTTCCAGAACACGAACACGCCGTCGAGCTTGGTGAGTTCGGCATCGGGAGACGTGTTCATCGAGCCTCCGGTGGGTTGATTAGGACGTAGAAGGGACCGCAGCCCTTGGTCAACAGAACGCCACCGATACAGCCGCCGCTGCAACCGACAAGGAACGTGACGATCAGCGCCTTCATGAACTGTGCGGCCATGTAGTTGCCGAAGTGTTCACCATCGATCACGGCTCCTTCTCCTTGTGGACATCACAGTTCCCGTCACCGTCCCAGTCACGCTCGCAGCAGCACCAGTCGAGGTCTTGGGGGCGCCACCACTTGTAGGGGAAGGTGAGCTCGATCAACGGCCCTTCCACCTTCAGGATGCGCTGGGGGCAGCTCTCCCCGTTGAACCCAGCCGCTCTGAACACCTCCGGCTTTACCCGAGCCCAGCCACCGTCCATGAACGGCCGCGCCTTCAGCTGGCGCGTCTGCGGCTCCCCCTCCATGGGGAGGAAGTGCAGCTTGTCGCCGACGACCATCGCGATGCTGACTCCAGCGTTGTCCAACCCACCGGAGTGGTCCACTCCGATGATGTACTTCTTGATGTCCCGATCGTACGCGACCTGCTCGTCCGCGCAGACCGTCCTGTACGCCGCCGCGGCCATCACGAGGTCGTGGTAGTCGTGGTCAGTCGCGCGTACAAAGCCAGTGTTCAGCGCCTTCTTCGTGACGCGTTCGATGACCGATGCCATGTGGTCGGCGGCTTCTGTGCGAGTTTTCACGATTTCCTCCAGCGACCGAACCCAGCGCCTTCTTCCGCGCCCACTACTTCCAGGTCGTGTCCCACGTTGCGGAAGATCGCGGCCCCGCACTTGTAGAGGTACCGCGTCTCCACGAGGTTCTGGCCCTCCCCGTGACGGAGGAACACGCGGAGGATCGGGTAGGGGCCGCCGGCAACGACCAGTGCCGGGCGGTAGTCGCTCCCAGTACCGAACTCGACCCACTCGCCAGTCCTGAGCACGTCTACTTCCCTGCCGTGGGAGTCGTGAGCGTGACGGGTGCGTCCGTGCACGCGCTGAGAATCAAGATCATCCTGCCTCCTTCGGTGGGTTTCTCGGGTCGTACTTGCCGAACGGCAGCGGGAGCCCGTCCCCGCAGGACACCGTCTTACCGTCCTCCACGACGGGCAGGAAGGTGCCCCACGACTGTTGGTCGTTGCCCGGGGCCGGTCGTGCCCGCCAGCAGACGTTGCGCAGCCCGCAGTCGAAGTTGCCGCAGGCCGTGAAGTCCCGCGGCAAGTACGGCTGGTCACCAGGTCCTCCGGGCCTCATCGACTCAGTCCGTCGTGCGCGCAGCCGATCTGCCCGCAGATACCGCAGTACGCCTTTCGCCGCAGCGGTGTACACACATCTTCCGGGAAGTCGTGCACGCCATCGTCACCAACCATCACGGCCTTGACTCGACCTTTCGAGCAAGAACGCACGCGCCAGGCGACGCCTGGGTACCCGCGCACGGTGACGACCATCCCGCCTCGGATCACGCCAGCTCCTTCTTGAGGCTCGCGACCTGCGTGACCATGCGCCCGACGCTCGTGCCGAGCTTCTCGCTGACGATGCGCGCCTCCTCCTCGATGCTGCCCGCCGCGCGCCGGATCGTCTCGCACTTCTCGCGGATGGCGGCCACGCGGCCCACCATCTTCTCGATCTCGGCGAGCTCGGTGTCCACCTTGGTGAAGTCGAACTCGATCGCGTCCTTCTGCGCGGCCGCGCGGGCGAGGAGCGCGAGGGCCACGGCGTGCGCCGCCTCGACGTAGACGTTCGAGCGGTCGTCCTCCTGGTCCCACACGACCAGGATGGCGTTGCCGACGCGGCGGAAGGGGTGCGTCTTGGTCCCCGCCGTGCGCGCGGAGAACACGAACACGCCGACCTCGGCGCCGCGGTTCTTCATGCCCAGCTCGATCTCCTCGACCGCCTTGCTGTCGCCGTAGGACTGGTCCTCCTTGGCCTCCCACACGACCTTCCGGCCCGCCCCGGCGCGCTCTGGCCCGATGGTGATGACCGCGTCGCCCACCTTGCAGTTGCGCACGATGCCCGTCGTCGTGCCCGTGGCGTCAAAGAGGTCGCCGGCGCCCTCCGCCAGGCCCTCGAGCAGCGTGAGGAGCGCGAACTCGAAGGCCTGCCCGTGCTGTGTCCCGGTGCGCTCGGTCTTCTTCCGCTCGTCGAAGCGCGCGAGCATCTCGAGCACGTTGCCGTGGAACGCCCGCTGACTCTCGTCGAGCGTGGCGATCTTCCCCACGAGCGTGCTGAGCATCCGGCTCAGGGCGGAGTCCTCGCTGTCGAGGCTGAACTGCCTCGCCGTCTGCTGGGCCTGCGCCTCCACGCGCTGCACGAGGCGGGACAGTGCGCTGTCGTCTCGGTCGAGCGAGAGCTCGCTCGTGAGCCGCACGTTGTGTCCCGAGATCTCGCCGAGGAGGCGGCTCAGGGCCGAGTTCTTGTCGTCGAGCGAGAACTCTCGCAACACTGTCCGCTGCTGGGCCTCGAGCGCGCCGACGATGGTGAACTCCAGGCGCGCCAGCAGGCCGTCCCGGGCCGCGGGGTCGAGCATCTTGAAGAGCGGGCTCTCGCTGCCGATGCGCTTCGCCAGCGTGGCGGCGAGCGTGCCGTTGTCCTGCCCGACGTGGGACTGGATCATGCTCTCCATGTCCTTCAGGACCAGCGCCTCGCGCTCCACTAGGCGCTCCCCGCCGCGCTGGAAGGCCCCGTCCCTGGGGTCGAGGTAGGTCTGCAGGGCGCGCCCCACGTCCGCGCTCACGGAGGCCGCGTGTGCCTCCAGGTTCGCGCGCATGCCGGCGACGAGGGCCTCGCCCTCCCGGCGCACGGTCTCGGCGTCGACCACGCCCACGGCGGAGCTCAGGGCAAGCACGCCGATGTGCAACGCGGTGTTTGCACGGCGCTCGAGCTCTGCCGGCTGTTGCGAGAGGTAGCGCTCGACCTCGATGTCGTGGATGTCGATGCTGATGTTCATTGGTTCTCCGTCGCGTTCTTGTTGTCGGTGTTCAGGTGGACGGGGCGCGCCGGCCTGTCCTTGTAGACCTCGAGGAGCCGGATCTCGCCAGGCGTCACGTCACGTAGAAACGCGGCGAGAACGCCGGTGGCGATGCGCCTTGCGTCTGGGTCGTCGGTGGATTGGAATGGAAGCAAGATCTTCAAGACATAGTCCTTCATGCTCTCCTCGGATGAGCGAGTGTTTCCACGCCGCTGGGGCTCGTTTCAGCCGCCACTCCACCCGGAGGGCGAGGATCTTGTCGCCGACGAGCTCCACGTAGGCGAGCTCCACGGGGCGACGCCTGCGGGTGAAGCCAGCACCACCTGATAGCTCGCCGTTGTGCTGGCGGAGACGCCGCTCTGGGTCGGTGCTCGCCCCGCAGTACAGGCGCCCGTCGGCGCACCTGCAGATGTAAACCCACCACTGGCTTACACCACCCTCACGCGTCACCAGGCACGATCCCCACGTCGATGCCCTCGCACGCGGCCAGCTCCGCCTTGCGCTCCATCCCGACCTTCAGGCCGCCGAGGGAGTGCCTCTTCAGCGCGCGCAGCACGACCCGGGCGTCGTCTACCGGGATCACCGCGATCGAGAACTGCTGGTAGACGGTGACGCACTCGCGACCGCCGTAGACGCGCCTGCGTCCAGTGTCCTCGAGGCGTTTCGCCAGGTTGATCGCGAGATAAGGGGCGTGCTCGTACTTGAAGCACACGCTGTACCCGCGGAGTCGCACGCGGATCGTGGGCTGGTCCAGGAGCACGCACCCGTCCGCGTCGAGCCAGACACCGTGCCGGTACGTGACGCTGGTGGGCTCCTCCCCGTACTCGCGCAGCAGCCGCGCGGCGACGTCGCCGGCGAGCGCGACAGGGCAGGCGTGCGAGGTGATGTGGGGTTTCCCGCTCTCGTGGGCGAAGCGAAGGAACGCCACGGTGTACCTGGGCATCACGACCTCCTGGATTGCTCGGCGTTCTCGATCTCTCGCTTCTGCCTCTCGCGCTGGGCGCGCATCGTGGCGGCGTAGCCTGCGCCCGGCCAGCTCGTGCGGTAGACCGCCTCCCACTCCCTGGTCGAGCGCTCGAAGACCTCGATCTCCTCCTCGGTCTTCTGCAGGCGCTCGCGTGCCTCCGAGAGCCACTGCTCCGGCGTGGGCATGTCCCATGGTGCGCGCGCCTTCACTCTCCTGGCCTCTCGCCGAACCGGCCATCCTCGAGTGCACCGGAGACGAGCTGGTCCAGTGTGCTGGTCTCCTGCGCCATCTCCATGCACTCGTCGACCGAGTCTGGCTCGTCCTCGTCGTCGATCTGGACGACCTCGCACTCCTCGCTGAGGATGAAGGTGCCGCTGCCTCGGTGGATCAGGAAGTACTTGCTCATGCGGACTCCGGTACAGTGAGACGCCCCTCGTCGTAGGCGCGCTGGATGACGCACATCGCGACGGCCAGCTCCAGATCGTATTGCGGGGCTTCTGGCATCGGTGGACCCGTGTACTTGGCGCCCCAGGGCACGTTCATCAGGTCCCGCCAGTCGAACGCGTACCTGCCTGTCTCCTCGTCCTCCGAGTCCATGCTCAGGGTGAAATGGTACTGGAGGATGGTGCAGCAGTCGTTCGGGTTCACCTCGTCATTGCGGTAGCAGTGGTACACGGGGCGCCCGTCTCGCAGTCGAAATGCGAGGTCGGGGGCGATCCAATCAGTTCGATTCGGCACGGGTCACCTCCTGACCTTGGCACATGGGTATTCCTTGAGCACCTGCTTCAGGGCCGTCTCGCGGTCCCGCACGCGGACCACGAAGTCGACGGTGCACTCCTCGTTCGCGCACCAGTACAGCGGCCCGCCGTTCCCGAAGTAGGTGCCGTTCCGGTCGTAGCCGCCGGAGTTGAGGCGGACGCGTTGCACGCTGAGGAACCCGTCGAAGTCCTTGGGCTCGTCGGTGATGTGGGGACGCCCGAGGGCGGCGCCCCGGCTCTTGTCCCCACACCAGCCCACGGGGTCGTTCTTCTTGTAGTCGAACTTGCTCATCTCGGTACTCCTCGCTCGATGTCCTCGTTCTCCTTCCCCTCAACGACGCAGTCCCCGTTCTCGTCGAGTTCGGGGAACAACGGCCCGTACTCGTCCACGAACGCCCGGGCGAGCAGGTAGTACTGCTCCTTCTCGATGATCTCCTGCTCCGCGAGGAGGCCGTCCGCGCGCAGGCGATCGAAGGCGGCCCGGCCGCGCGTGAGCGCGAACTTCGCCATGCAGAGGTACTCGGAGACCCAGAGGTACGGCGGCTTGAAGCCCTCCGTCACCATCTTGTCGTGCTCGTTCAGGGGCGGGCCCCACGGGAGCTTGGGCATCAGCCGAGCCCCTTCTTGTTGGCGAACCAGGCGGTGACCACGAGGTCGCCGTCGGTGTCCTTGGCGTACACGTCGCTGTCCTCATCGATCTGGCTCTTTGGGACCCACAGCCTGCCCTCGTCGAAGTCCATGCACTCGACGAGTACGGCCGCGTCGGTCTCTGCGATTCCCTGGCAGGTCTCGATGCGGACGGGATCAGCCGGCATCGCCGTCTCCGTCCGTGCCAGGACCGGTCGCGCGGTCGAGGACGCTGCACGAGCCTGCATCGGTGGACCCTCCCAGGACCACGTAGTCGTGCCCGTTGATGCGGAACGCCTGTCCCGCTCGGTGCTCCAGGCGCCAGGGGAAGGCGTGGGACGCGCGGTTCCCCGGGGTCAGGTACTGGTGGCCACGGTTCCCAGAGTGGGAGTCGTAGCGCAGGGTCGTCTCGACCCCGTCGATCTTCACGCGCGGCATCAGTAGTCCTCCTGTTTCTTGGGCTCTGCCCGTTCCTGGATCTCGTCGCGAACAGCGTCCAGGACGATCTCCGACACGTACCGGAGGTCATCCGCGTCGAGCTCGGGGTGGAGCTGCGCGAAGAGGTGCTGGATCGCCTCGCTGTACGAGTACTCTCGCGGGTCCGCCGCGTACTTCTTGAGGGTCACCAGAGCACGTCGTCTGCGCCGACCACGACGCTCCCGCTGCGCCCGCACGCCCGGCAGTTCACGTGGAACACGAGCGTGTCTCGCTGATTCTCCATGGCCCCGCTGAACTCCAGCTCGGCGTGGTCGCACGAGGCCTTCTCCTCGATCCTGGAGCACGCCAGGCGGAACTCGGCCCACACGATCGAGCGGTCGAGCCCGAGCTCCGCGATCGCGTCATCGACCGCACCCTGCGACTCCTCCACGCCCTCGATCTCGAGCATGCAGGCCACGAGCGCGGCGAGTCCCGTCTCGCCCTCGCCGACCTGCTCCCCGATCTGCACGCGGATCACGCCTTCCCCCGGAAGTCCTCGTCCGTCGGCCACGGCACGTCGTCCGCCTCGCCAGCGCGCGGGTCGACTGGGATCAGCGCGTTCGGGGCGGCACCCTGGTACCAGAGCACGCGCTTGACCACGATGTCCGTCGCGTAGCGCGTGACATCGTCCTTCCCCACCCACCGGCGCTGCCGGATGCGGCACTCGACGGCGAGCTGGTCGCCCTTGCGCGCGCACTCCGCGAGCAGCTGGGCCACGTGCCCGTAGGCGATGAGCGAGTGCCAGTCGGTGTCCTCCACCCACTGCCCGTCCTTCTTGTACCCGGCCGGTGTCGCCAGGCGCACCTTGACGACGTCGAGGCCTGCCGGTGTCGCAGTCGCCTCCGGGTCGCGACCGACGCGCCCGATGAGGTACGCGGTGTTCAGTCCCATGCTCATCTATGTAGACCTCCGCCGTCCTTATGCCGACAACGAGCTACACTTCGACCGCGCACGGAGCCCAGCCATGTTCGAGTACTCCACCACCGTCGAGCGCGTGGTCGACGGCGACACCGTCGACATCTGCATCGACCTCGGGTTCAAGATCAGCTACCGGCACTCGTGCCGCCTCCACGGCATCAACGCCCCCGAGAAGGTCACGGCGGAGGGCAAGGCGGCGAAGGCGTTCCTCGAGTCGCTGCTCCCAGCCGGGGCAAAGCTCACGGTGCAGACGAAGAAGGACAAGCTCGAGAAGTTCGGGCGCGTCCTCGGCGTGCTGATCCTGCAGGACGGGCGTTCCGTCGCCGACGTGCTCGTGCAGGAGGGGCACGCCGTGGCCTGGGACGGGCGAGGCGCTCGCCCGACATGACGCCCGCCGGCATCGCCAGCCTCGCGGCCGCGCTCGGGGACGTCGTGCAGTCCCTGGCCCTCCTCGTCGCTGGTTACTGGACCTACAAGAAGTTCATCCTCTTCCGGGAGGACGAGAGCAAGATCGACGCCGACGTCACCCTCGAGGTGGTCGGCGAGCACCAGGGGCAGCGCCTCGCGTCGGTCACGGCGACCGTCCGCAACTCGGGGAAGGTGCGGCACCGCATCCACGGGATGCACTTCGACCTGCGCGTCATCCGGGAGTACCACCCCCTGCAGCAGGCCGAGCACAGGATGGGCTACGTCGACTTCCCAGAGAAGCTCTACAGCCAGCAACCGCTCTTCCCGCCCGAGTGGGAGTGGTCGTTCATCGAGCCCGGGGCGACCAACAGCTACAGGTACTCGGTCATCCTGCCGCCCGACGTGAAGTTCGCCCTGGTCAAGCTCAAGGTGATGCTCCCGGGGGACGACCAGTTCTTCAGCAGCTGGCGCATCTTCCACGTGGGCGTCCTGGGCTAAACGGTCGCCCCACGCCGGGCGCCGTCCTGCTGCACTACGTCCGACGGAGCCGGGTGAGGTAGTCCTTGACCGCGGGGTCCACGATGTACGTGGACACGGTCCCGCCGAGCGCGTACTTCCACTGCCGGACGCGCTCGCGACTCACCTCGAACTCGTCCGCGATGACCTGCCCGCTCACCTGGCGCTCGAGGAGCTTGAGGAGGCGCTCGGTGCGCTCCCGGCCGTACTTCTCGACCAGGTTCGCGATGACCGTGGTCGCCGGGCTGTGTTCACGAGGCATCACTCGCCCTCCTTCTGCTTGGATGCGCGCGGGTCGACGACGCACGGGGTCTCCTTCACGAACACGACGGCCACCTTCACGATGGTGCGGGTGACCTCGTGCATGTGCGGCGCACCGCGCGTCCCGGAGACCAGTCCCAGGTCCCGCAGCGTGTTGAACTCGCGATCCTCCCAGATCGCGTGGCTGGGGTCTCGCGCGAGCTTGCCGAGCTCGTAGAGCGCGAGGATGCCCGGGAAGCTCTTCGCCAGGCCGTCGAGGGTGACGAGGACAGTGGACACCATGGTGTCCACGGCGACGCTGCCGTCCTGCAAGCGGACGTAGCCGGCGGGGACGGGACTCACAGCAGTCCCCCGCCGCCCTGCAGGCGTGCGCGGAGCCACACCCCCATGGCGCACACGTTCACCGTGAACACCCAGGGGTAGACGCCCGCGAAGTCGAGCGACGCGCCGACCGCGGCGAGGATGACCTGCAGCGTGCAGGTGCCGAGCACGCTGGTGAGCGCGCAGGCGAGAAGGAGCGCAAGGGCGACTGGAAAAGGCAGCAAGATTCACCTCTGGTCACTTCTTATGCCCGTTCCACGTCGGATCTAAACGTGCACCCCTCCACCGCCGGAGCAGCAGCGGAGGGGTGCACGCGCGGACTACGCCTCGCCGACCTCCGGCGCGCGCCTCCCGAACCCGGGGCGCGTCATGGAGTCGTGCTGCTCGCTGGCCTCCCGCAGCGCGTCCACCACCTCTGCCGCGGCCTCGTGCTCGAGGTGGTGGGCGGCGCTGGAGACGTGCCACGTCCCGGAGCACTGCGAGATATCGACCCGGCCACCCGAGGGGCGGTGCAGCAGCTTGTGCTTGTCCCCGGGCGGCATCACGCCCGCGGGGACGTGCAGCGAGACGACGAGGCCTTGCTGGACCAGGACCGAGACGCAGGGCCACCACGGTTGCTCCTTGGACCAGGCGAGCAGGGTGCTGTAGGAAGAAGACATGAGTTCACCTCGAGTACTTATGCCGCTATCGACTGGGTTTTCTCAGTCCCGCCTGTACCACACCCAGTAGTTCGACGTGTGCTGGGCGCGCCAGGGGTTCAGCGGCATCGAGGTCGTCTCCGTGCTCGTGGCGATCCACGCGTCCATGCGCCGGTGCTTCCTCTTGTGGAAGAAGCGCACGGACGTGGGCTTCCGCCCCAGGAGCGCCGCGGACACCTCCTCCGGCACGTCGCCCTCCTCCGGCACCTCGCTGACCACCCCCGCCGGCACGCGCACGGCGACGCGCGCCCGCATCTCCGGCAGGGACACCTCGTGCGTGGCCAGTGGTACCACCTGCCGCACCCTGGCACTCGCCTGCCGGGCCTTCCTCAACACGGCCCACGCGATCCCGGCCACTGTCGCGATCACGACGAGCGCCGCCCCGAAGGCGGCGAGGAGGAACGCGAAGCTGCTCATCTCGGCTCCTGTGAGTACGGGAGTGTATCGTCGTCGAGGGGCTGTAGTTCCTGTCCCGGAGCCGCGCAGAGCAGGCACGTCCGCACCAGCTCGCCGCGGTTGTTCCACTGCCTGCCGGCGGCTTCGTGCTCGCAGCACGCCTCGCACAGCGAGAGGAAGAGGATCTCCTCCACGTGCTGCGGGCCCTCGAACGGGCCCTCGCCGTGCGCGGCGTACAGCGCGACGGAGTCAGCCTCGGAGGACTCGCGGTGCACGGCGAGGGCCTGCTGCACCGCCTTCTTGCGGTCCGCGGTCACCACGGGCTCGCCGACTATGCCCCGCCACGCGGTGCAGATGATGTAGGTCGCCGGCATCAGGGCCTCCCGCCGCGCGCGTGGGCGCGGGCCTCCCGGCGCGCCTGGTCGAGCTCGTCCGAGACGCGGTGCAGCGCGTGCGCCAGCGCCAGGGCGTCCTCGAACGCCAGCCTGTCGATGACGCGCTCGGCGATCTCGGCGCGCATGTTGCCCTCGCGCGCCAGGAAGCGCACCACGGTGTCTCTAGTCCACATCGGGAACCTCCAGGATGACGGCCTCGTACGTGCCGTCGACGTTGTCGTTGTCCACCTCGCGGAGACAGGGCTCGCGCCGCCCGGGCCGCGTGTCCTCGACCACGGCGACGCGCAGGCTGGGCGGGTGCAGTCGCCGGCGCCCGATCCCGGGCGGCCCGGAGACGAGGACGAGGCGCGTGGGGTCGAGCGCGCTGAGCACCTCGACGAGTTCTGCGATGGTCATGTGGGCCTCCGCAGCCCTTATGACTGGATCCAGGGCTACAGACAGAGCTCCCGGGTGGAGTTGTCCGCCTCCTTATGCCGTGTTCAAGGTAGAGATCGCCTCAGCCCACCTCTGTGAGTTGCACATCCCAGTCCGTGAACAGGCGCCCATCCGCGAGTTTCCACATCCCGCTCGGCATCTGCATCTCGGCGACCACGCGCCCCGTGGGGTCATCGTTGCCGAAGCGCGGGCCGTCCCCGGCCAGCAGGCAGTTGCCCTCGTTCCACACCCACCCGAAGTGACCGACCGTGACGACCTCGTCGCGTTCGTCGTTGTTGATCCAGAAGTCGAGCTCCATCCTGACCTGCGCCATCATGCACCCCCGCGTGGATCACTGTTGCCCGTGTTCTCTGGAACTTCCAGCGAGCACAGGCCAGGGTTGTACCGGTTGATCAGGCGTGCGCACGCCCCGCAGTACAGGAGGGGCGTGCCCTTGTTGACCCACGCCGGGTCGGCCTTCTCTCGGCACACGCCGCGCCCGCACTCTGGCAACTCCCCGCGGGCTCGCGCCGCGTCCTGCCAGGCCCTGCGCTCGCGGTAGTCGTCGGGCTTGGGCACGCTCACTCCGCCCCTCCATCGCGCAGGTCTCGCACGAGTCCCTCGATCTCGGACGACAGCGCGTCCAGCCTGGCCGCGTGGCGCTCCACGCGGCTGCGCACCAGCACTCCCACGTCCCCGGGCGAGACCGCGTCCGCCTTGCCCCGCGCGTAGGCGGCCCGGAGGGCGGTCTCGATGGCAGCCGGCGTGCAGTTCCTCGCGTGGATGCTCCTGGCGATCTCTGCGTAGTCTGGGGGGCTCACTGGCCACGCTCCCTGTCCAGCACCCGGGCGATGGCCTCGGCCTCCAGCATCGCGCGCTCCTCGTCGTGGTACCAGCGCTGCGGCTGGTCCTGCTCGTCGAAGCAGCCCCACCTGGCGTGGTTCTCGCCGCTGCACACCTCGACGAGCAGCTTCCACGGCCCCCTCCGGTGACAGGAGGGCACGTGCTCGATCGAGAAGCGGACCCCGTCCCCGCCCGCGAAGTCGCGGAGGTGGGCCTCGCGCCAGCTGGTGGCGATGTCGGTGAACGACCGCCAGTGGAGAAGCGCGGGCAGCCCCACCTCGCCGTCGTGCTCGAGCACCGAGAGGCGCCGGCGCAGCGACGCGTTCTCTCGCTTCAACTCGTCGACGAGCAAGCGCGTGGACGCCAGGACCGCGTCCTTCTCGCCATCCGGCAGCGCGGCCGAGAGCGCCTTCTCGATCGCGAGCACGCGCTCCTCGCTGTCCGCGAACACGAAGAGCGGCTGCCACGCGCTCGTACCGCCTCCGGAGAAGCTCTCCGGCAGCCCGGGTATCTCCATCCGGGCGACCCTGAACAGGGTCGCCACCTCCGTCGCCATCCCGACCAGCATGTCCATCGCCCGCATCATCTGCGCGCGGGCGTGCGCGTCCACGTTGCCTCCCATCTCGACCTCCTCAGTAGTTGTCTACTTCGAACGATTCCTGGACCTCGCGACGCAGGGCGTCCCGCAGCGCGCGCTCGTGCGAGTGCACCATCTGGCGGGCACGCTCGCGCGTGACGCCCAGCTTCTCGCCCACCTCGGAGAGCGTCAGGCCCCGCGCCCTGTGCTCCCACGCCTCCCGGTGCCTGGGCGACCAGTGCGCCCGCTTCAGGTCCATCGACCTGCTGGCCGCCAGCACCCGCCGCAGCAGCTCGGCGTCGTTGAGCTCGTCCACGACGACGGACTCGTCGCGCCCGTCGCTGACGGACCGCTCGATCGCGTCCTCGTCGCCCTCGGCGTGCATCCCCGAGCGCATGGTCTCGAGGGCGCTGTCCCGCGCCTTGCAGAACAGCGCGTAGGCGTCCTCCGCGGTGCACCTGCCACCCGGGAACGCGTGCTCCGCGACCTCGCGCACGGTGGGCTCGCGACGCAGGCGCTGCTGCAGGTCGTGCTCGGCGCGCGCCAGCACCGACAGCCTGTTCATGTCCGAGGCGCGCAGCCCGCGCTCCTCGGCGAACAGCGTGTGGCGGGCCTGCATCAGCGCGTAGCGCGCCCACGTGGCCTCGCTCGCCCCGCCGTCCTCCCGGAACGACTTGAGGCACTCGAACAGCGACATACGCGCCACCTGGAGCGCCTCGCCCCACTCCACGCTGCTCCTGCCGACCCTACACCGCCGCGCCACCCACGTCTCCCACCTGCGCACGCGCTCCCAGGTCGCCGCGTGCTCGTCTCGCTCAACAGAGTCGTTCGCCATGGACTTCACCTCGATCGCTTATGACGCGGAACCGCCCCCGGCGCTCGCCGCCACGACCCCCTCGATCGCCTTGAGGATCCTGCGCTTGTGCACAGAGACCATCGCGGTGGTCATCTCGAGCCTGTCGGCGATGACCGTGCTCGACACCTCGCCACGGAGCACCATCTCCGCGACCCGGCGCGTGTCGAACTCCAGCCCGGGCATGATGGCCCTGACATGGTCCCGGGCCCTGTGGTCCACGGCGGCCTCCAGCGTGCCCAGCCGCGCCTCGACCGCGTCGAACTGCAGGTTCGACGCCACGCGCATGGCCTCGACCTCTTTCCGCAGCTCGCCCACGACCCCGAACACGAGTTTGCGCACGTAGCCCACGGTGGCCGCGTCTCCCGGGCTGCGCTGCTTCTCGTCGTCGTCGGAGGCGCAGTCGTCGTGCGCTGGAGCCTCTGGTGCTGGATCCACCGTCACCGTGCCTCCGGCCTTCACCTCGTCGATGAGCTCGAGCACCTCGTACTCCCGCATCTGGCGGATACCTGGGAACCTGGGCTCGAGGAGTTCCACGAGGTCCTCGTGGTCGCGCTGGAAGAGCTTCAGGTCGTTGCACTTCGCGAGTCCGGACGACACGGCCAGCTCGCGCAGCGTGGGCTTCTTCGGCATGCCCTGCCCCTCCGCCCTGGGCGGGGGCGGCAGCTGTGCCACCTCGCGCACCACCAGCTTCCGCACGCACTCGGACACTGACACGTGCCCGATCTCCGCGAGGCGCACCAGGCACGCGAACGTCTCCTCGTCCACGACCACGTGGCGGGCCCTCGACTTCACCACCTCTCTCGCCGCGGGCGCCTCGCCCAGCGGCAACTGCACCGGCGCCACCGCCTTCTTCTTCCTCGTCGGCATCGCTGACCTCCACGCCCTTATGACGGAGCGGCCGCGGACCTAAACGTGGACACCCCTGGGCAGGGATGTCCACGCGACGCTCAGCGCACCACGAGCACGGTCTTCACCGCCGGCGCCGGCAGGTCGGCGCCCTGCACGTACGGCGCGAGCAGGTACTCGACCAGGTACAGCGTGCTCGCCTTCCCCTGCCGCGTGTCCAGCACCGTCTCGTCGCCGGGATCGGCCACCCAGTACCGGTGGAAGTGCCCCGAGATGAGCTTCGGGTGCCGGAGCTTGCGCTCGACACTCGCCACCCCCTCTGGCTGAGCCGCGGGCGCAGCGGACCGCGTCTTCTTCGACAGGGACAGCACCGTGTAGGGCGCCACCGTCTTCCCCGAGTCGCGCAGCAGCTTCTCCGCGCGCCCCGGGCGGCGCCCCGCATGCCGCGGGTCGAGTTCCGGCTGCCTCTGCTCCCGCACGACGCTGGAGGTGCGCTGCATGGCGTACAGCAGGTTCACGACCACGCGCTCGAGCTGGTGGATGCCGGCGAACGAGTGCCTGGAGTGCTCGTCGAGCGGCACGCCGGGGACCAGGTGGAACACCACGAGCGCGTCGTCGATCACCCTCGGGTCACGGCTCCTGTCCTTGCCCACGCCGATGCAGGTGATGCCCTCCACCATCTCCACGCCAGGGTCGCCGGACGAGACGGTGGGCGCCGGCTCGCCGGGCAGGCTCTTCCGCGTGTCGTACCGGCGACGCCCCTCCGCGTCGAGGAGCACGCCCATGGTGTCGCGCACCAGGTAGAAGCCCTCGACCGGGTGCATCCCGCTGGCCGGGTTCTCCAGCTCGAACAGCGGGGGGCACGACACGTACATCGACTCGTCGGGCAGCCACGCCGGCAAGTCGAAGGTCCGCATCGGGACCTCCGTGTGCACCAGCGTCTCGGCGAGCTCGCGCTCGAGGAAGTACACTGGCCGAGAGCACCCCGCCCACTTGCCCAGGGCGTAGATGGTCGCGTTGAACGCGCTGTCGAACGACTGCGCGAAGTGCGCGCGCAGGAACGCCTCGACCTGGCCCGAGGAGCGCAGCGGCGCGCCGCCGTACCAGGCGGAGGCGCCGCGCACGAAGGCCTCGTAGTGACCAGAGGCGCTCAGGATCTCTGGGTGCTGCTGCTTGCGGGGGAGAGTACGCATGGGAAGTTCACCTCTACCTACTTATGCCCTGCCCACGCCCTAAACTTCGAGCCCAGCGGGAGTCGCGCACCACCCGCGAGGGCAGCACGCGACTCCCAGCCCCTCACCCGGCGCGCGGCGGGCGATCGCACAGGAAGTCCCGCGAGGGCATGACCCTCGTGAAGTACTTCCCGGAGTCGCCGCCGAACTGCGCGAACGCGCGGTGCCTGAACGCGTCCACGGCCTCGCGGTCGCCCGTGGCCGCGGTGATCGGGAACACGCGCTCCACCTCGTTGCCGTACTTGCCGTAGGCCACGACGCACCACTCGTTGCGCCCGAGGTCGTTCACCGGCCACGCTTGCTTGACGCCCAGCTCGACGACCACGCCGCTCTCGTCCTCGCGGTCCGCGAGCGCGCGCCAGCCGTCATCGCCCTCCACGACGTCGACCATGCGCCGCAGCACCGCGAGGACCTCGCCCTCCGTGCTCTCCAGGATCGCGCAGAGCTCGTCCAGCCGCAGCGGGCCGAAGTCCACCAGGCACTCGTGCACACGCCACTGGCGCGGGGCCGGCATCACGACCTCAAGTAGGCGACGTCGCGCCGGTGACGGAGATCGTGGGCCTGCTCGATCGTGAGCCCGACGAACTCGTCGGCGCTGAACGCCAGCTCGTCGTCGTAGTACTTGAAGAGCTCGTGCTCCTCGCCGTCGATCGTGATGTACACGACGGCCTGCAGCACTTCCCAACCGTGGCTGGGCACGACTCGCGCGGTAGTGATGGTAGCGGAAGAAGACATGGGAGTTCACCTCAGCACCCTTATGACGAATACTGCGCCCAAATACCTACTAGTCCTCGGTGGGATACACAGGGTGGCGAGTACAGGTGAGAAGGGTGGAAACTACGGGCCGGGCGCACTGGTGAGAACGTGCCCGAAAGGCACGTTCTCACCAGAA